>WNEY01004307.1_pt1 | contig 16532 bp, 14 predicted proteins | sample 5400531 | NCBI WGS metagenome assembly WNEY01 (sample SAMN13153338, study PRJNA577476) | soil metagenome | isolation source: 200 cm saprolite under Douglas fir tree site 1 | place: USA:California | collected 2015-04-18
GCCCGAGCCTTCAGCGATGCGGCCCCAACGGGGATCGCGCGCGATGTCCACCATCGGGGCGTAGGTCCAATTGATCCCGAACGCGGCGGCTTCCTGCCCGGCGGCGCGCGCCGTCGCCTCGGCGGCGCCGGGGTCGAATGTCCCGGCTTCCGCGAGCGGGATGGGGAAGATGGCGCGATACCCGTGGATCACGTCGAGGCCAAAGAGCAGCGGGATCTTGAGTCGCGACTCCGTGACGGCGATCCGCTGCACCGGCGTCGTGTTCTCGGCGCCGATGACGTTGAAGAGCCCGCCCAGCTTACCGGCCCGCACCAGCTCCATCTGCTGCGGCGAGGCGCGACCGTTCGCCGATAAGAGATTTAGCTGGCCGAGCTTTTCCTCGAGCGTCATGCGGGTGAGGAGGGAGTCGAGGTTCTGCGCGGCGACGGGCGTCGCCAGAAAGAGTGCCAGCAGCAGGATACGCAACATCTCAATCTCCGGGCGCGAATGAGCCTTGAAGTTAGGGCTCAAAACGAGACGGCGCGAAGGTCTAGCGGTTTCCCGGGCCACCGGCAAGTTACTGGCACTCACTCGATTTCACGGGAGATGATCCATGTCGCGTCATCGTTTTCTGTGGCTCGCCTGCATCACGCTGCTCGCCTTCCCTCTGTCACTCGGCGCACAAACCACCACCGGTACCCTTCGAGGTTATGTGAAGGATCAGAATGGGATGCCGCTAGCAGACGCTGAAGTGCATGTGCTGAATTCAGCAACGGGTGTGCAACGTGCGACGACGACTCGGGCGGACGGCTCCTACATCCTGCCGGGGCTGGCGCCTGCAACGTACGATCTTTCGGTTCGGCACATCGGTTTTGCGCCGCAGCGCCGGCAGGTAACGGTGCAGATCGGTGCCACTCAGGTCGTGGAGTTCACGGTACAGGCTGGAGCAGTCGAGCTCCAAGCCGTGACGGTACAAGGGACGCCGACAGTCGAACTGCGCACCTCCGAGGTCGCCACAAACGTCACGCCGCAGCAAATCCAGCAACTCCCGACTCCGAGCCGCAACTTCCTAGATCTCGCGGCGCTCGCGCCCGGGATCACCGTCTCCGAGGATCGGGTCAACAGTATCGGATTTCGAACGTTTTCCGCCGGTGGCAGCACAGCCAATCAGGTGAACGTGTTCGTCGACGGGACGAGCCTCAAGAACGACCTCACCGGCGGGGGCGTGGCGGGCCAAGACGCAAGTCGCGGCAATCCGTTCCCTCGGAACGCAATCCAGGAATACCGGGTCATCACACAAAACTTCAAGGCGGAGTACCAGAAGGCGGCCAGCGCGGTCATCTCGGCCACGACGCGCTCCGGCGACAACACATGGACCGGGAACGTGTTCTTCGGCTATCAGAACAAAGGTCTCGTAGCGCTCGACACCTTCCAGCTTGCCCAGCAGCGAACCAATCCAAACTTTACGAAGCCGGACTTCACACGCTCACTCGTGGGGGTGAGTGCCGGCGGACCGATCCAGCGGGACAAGCTGTTCTTCTTCGGTTCGTACGAAGGCAATTATCAGGATCGGTCCAACGCCGTGAACCTCACCCCCCCGACGGGGTTCGGGCCGGCGCTCGATACGGTGAATCTGACGCGGTACAACGGCAACTTCACGTCACCATTCCGCGAGACGCTGCTGTTCGGCAAGCTGACCTATGCCGTGAACGCGAATTCCTCCCTGGAAGTGAACTTCAACAATCGCCACGAGACGGATGTACGGGACTTCGGGGGAAGCCGCACTTTCGCGGCAGCCAACGACTTCCGCCAAAACGTGTCGATCGGACAAGTGAAGTACAATCGCGTTTCGGGCGGCTGGTTGAACGAGGCCAAGGTGGACTACTCCCGCTTTCAGCGAAACCCGTCACCGACCACGGCAGGTGCGATCGCGCGGATCTATCACTATCCCGGCCAGGATGCGTGGATCGGCAGCGATGTGAGCGTGCAAAACTTCATTCAGCGACGCCTGGGATTCCGTGACGACCTCACCTACAGCGGCAAGGAGCAGCACGTGTTCAAGGGTGGAGTGAGCGTCGATCTGGTCAACTACCACATCAACAAGCTGAACGACGGAGTGCCCAAGTTCGAGTGGGCTGACACGATCAACACCAACTGCTGGTGCAGGGGTACGAATGCTCCCACGCTCGCGTACGGGTACAGCCACCCGTACCAGTTGATCTATGCAACGGGTGCGGGTCTCGTCGATGTCAACAACACACAGATCGGGGCGTACCTTCAGGACGACTGGTCGCCAACTTCTCGCCTGACCCTGAATCTTGGTGTTCGTTGGGACTTCGAGTCCCGAATGATTAACACCGACTACGTCACGCCGAAGCTCGTGGTCGATACACTCACCCGCTACAATGACTCGCTTCCGGTCCGGCTGGATCTGAGTCGTTACATCAGCACCGGCAAGAACCGCAAACCGTTCTACGGCGCATTTCAGCCACGGCTCGGATTCTCGTATGCGCTCGACAATGACAACAAGACGACGGTCTTCGGCGGCTATGGGATCTACTACGACCGCTCGTTATTCGACTTCTCGGTCGATGAGATCCAAAAACTCGCACGGCCCACGTATATCACCCGCTTCGACAACGGCACGGCCACACCTGGGGCGGTGCCATGGCAGAACAGCTATCTGACGGCTGACACCACCGCGGTCAGCAGCCTCGCGCGGAGCACCGGCACGCCCGAAGCATTTCTGATCGACAACAAGATGAAGCCGCCGAAGTCGCAGCAATTCAGTCTCGGTGTGCGGCGCGTATTGGGGCCGTGGGTGGCATCGCTCTCATACAACGGCCAGCGCGGTACGAACCTGTTCATGTACAACTCCGGAAACTTCGGATACAACTCCGCCGGACGCTGCTGCGTCAGCTTCAACATCGGGGCGCACGGGATCCGGAACATCATCTACTCCACGAACGACGCGAAGACGTGGTACGACGCGCTCTCACTTCAGTTGGACCGTCCGTACCGTCCGTCGGCCGGTGGGATCGGCTGGGGCGGCGGGCTCGTCTACACCTACGCGCGGCGCTCGGTGGCAGGCATCGATTTTCTTGGAAACCTCACCGGGTCGTTCCCGTTTGATTTCCCCAAGGCCAACGGGATCCCGAAGCACACCGACCGCGGCGGAAGCGACGAGCGCCACCGCGTGGTGGCGAACTGGGTGATGGATATGCCCTACCTGCTCGGGATCCAATTCAGCGGGCTGCTCACGCTCGGCAGCGGCGCGCGGGTCGACGTCGGCGATGCTCCCCGTTTCGGCGGAGTCCAGGACTCCAACTATTTCGCGGGCGGGTTCGCCCCCCCGCAGTACAACTTCCTGTTTCTGGGCGGGTGGGCCTACCGCCGCGTCGACGTCCGGTTCCGCAAAGACTTCCCAAAGATTTCCGGCACGAGCCTGGGTGTGACGGCGGACGTGTTCAACGTCTTCAACTTCTCAAACTTCGGGGACTACCCTATCACGCTTCTGCCAGCACAAAAGACCTTCACCGTGGGGCGGCCGCGCCAAGTCATCAGTGACCCCCGGCGCGTGCAGATCGGCGTCGAGTACAACTTCTGACGGGACGTCGCAGCCGTTTCACCGCCGTCGTCTTCGCCATGGCCCTCGGAGGCTGTTCCGGCAACTCCGGGGGCTTGGGCGTTGCACCTGACACAGTCGCCTTCCTCGACACGCTGCAGCACCGCACCTTCAACTTCTTCTGGGACCTGACGCCAGCATCGAACGGCCTCACCCCGGACCGCTGGCCCACGCCATCGTTCTCGAGCATCGCCGCCGTCGGCTTTGCGCTGACCGCCTATCCCATCGGTGTTGAGCACAGCTGGATTACGCGCGCCCAGGCCGCCGACCGCACGCTGGCGACGCTGCGCTTCTTCTGGACCGCGCCCCAGGACTCGGCCGGACCCAACACGACCGGCTATCGCGGCTTCTTTTATCACTTCCTCGACATGAGCACCGGCCGGCGCTTTCAGACGGTCGAGCTGTCCACCATCGACACGTCGCTGCTGCTGGCGGGAATTCTGTTCTCGCAGTCGTACTACACTGGCAGTGACACCACCGAACAACAGATCCGCGCGCTCGCCGATTCGATCTACTTCCGCGTCGACTGGAAATGGGCCGAGGCACGCCCGCCCGCGGTGAGTATGGGCTGGCATCCGGAGAACGGATTCATCAACGCCGACTGGATCGGCTACAACGAGGGGATGATCCTCAACATTCTCGCCCTCGCCTCGCCCACGCACCCCGCCGACTCGACGGCGTGGAGCGCGTGGGTGAGCGGCTATCGGTGGGGCACCTACTACAGCCAGAGCTTCGTCCAGTTCGCCCCGCTGTTCGGCCACGAGTACTCGCACGTCTGGATCGATTTCCGCAGCATCAAGGACGCGTACATGGTCGGGCAGGGGATCGATTACTTCGAGAACTCGCGCCGCGCGACGCTCTCACAACGAGCCTACGGCATCGCGAATCCCGGCGGCTGGCGCGGCTACAGCGCGAATGTCTGGGGACTCACGGCCTGTGACGGCCCGGCGAACAAGACGCTCACGATCGGGGGCACGAGCCGCCAGTTCCATACCTACAACGCCCGCGGCGCCGCGCTCGGCGACGAGCGCGACGACGGCACCATCTGCCCCACCGCCGCCGGCGGCGCCGCGCCGTTTGCGCCCGAGTTCACGATCCCCGCACTGCTCGCGATGCGCACGACCTACGGCAACAAGCTCTTCTCGACGTACGGCTTCCTCGACGCCTTCAATCCCACGTTCACCGCCGCCGGCCAGCAGCAGACCGGCACCGTCGATCCGGCGCTCGGCTGGTTCGACGTCGACTACCTCGGCATCGATCAGGGGCCGATTCTGGCGATGATCGAGAACTACCGCACCGATCTCGTGTGGCGCGTGATGCGCACGAATGCGCACATCATTCGCGGGCTGAAGCGCGCAGGATTCACCGGCGGCTGGCTCCCGTAAGTGTCAGCGCTTCTCGCGGCTTTCGCCGGGCTCCCGAACGTTGCCGAGCCGGTGCCTGGCTGGGTCACGGGCGGCCAGCCGACTGAGCAGCAGCTCTCCGCGTTCAAGAAGGCCGGCGGCGAAGTCGTCCTCGACAATCGCGACCCGATGGAGCCTCGCCCGTTCGACGAGCCTGCGACCGTGCGCGCAGCCGGGCTCGAGTATATCAGTCTTCCGATCGTACACGGCGCCGTCACGACCGACACGATGAAGCAGATGCATCAGGCGTTGAGGAAACTGGAAGGACGAAGGGCGCTACTGCACTGCTCGAGCGGCAACCGAACGTCAGCGGCTTTGATTCCCTACCTGATGATCGACAAGAAGATGGAGCAGGACGATGCCGTTGATCTTGCCATGAGCATCGGTCTAAGAAGCGCAGAGCTGATGGAAATCGCTGTGCAATACGCGACCGGGTTGTCCGGATGACCGTTGCCTGTGAACCGCGGTGCGTCTGTTGCCTAGTCTTTGCATGTCCTAGGCTTTGGGCTCTTCCTTCCCGCCTGCATATCTATGCCAATACATCCTCATCTCACTAATCTTCCCGTCCTTCGTCTCACAGAAGATCGCCCCGCGCGCATCCACCTGTTCGCCCGTGCGACGGCGCCGGAACGTGCAGCGAAACTCGGTTGCAAACCACGGCCCTGCCGCGTAGATCTCACCGGAAGAAAATGCGGTCTCGGCCTGAAACAGCGGGATATCCTTCCAATACGCGCGGATGGCGGCCATCCCTCGATCTGGACTGCTGAAGGGCGTCTCGAGAAAGACGGCGTCCTCCGTGAAAACAGAGCAGATGGTCTCGACGTCCCCCCGCTCCCAACCCTTGCCGAAGGTGTCGATCAGGACTCGAAAGGTTTCCTTCATGGGGCCCCAATATAGCCGTTCCGGGTTCCTCGCATCTGCGGCGTTGCTCGCGATCTTGACGCTGCCGCTCGCAGCCCAACAGCCGAAGCCCGCGGCGAACGCGGGCAACGACATGACGCTCACCGGCCAGGTGATCGACGTCAACTGTTACACGACCATGGGCGCCTCTGGCGCCGGTCACAAACAGTGCGCCGCCGCGTGCGCCAAGGCGGGCGTTGCGCTCGCGATCCTGAGCTCGGACGGTACGATCTACATGCCGGTCAGCTCCAAGCCGGCGGACCCGCAGAACTCCCGCCTCGAGCCGTTCGCTGAGGAGCAGGTGAGGGTCACCGGCGTCCACCGGATGAGCCACGGCATGCACACAATCGAAATCAAGACGATCGCCGCCGCCACCTGATGCGCCGCCTGCTGGGGGCGGGGGCGGGGGCCGCGGTCGCACTGCTGGCCCTGACCGCCTGCCACCCCGCCCCCAGCGGGTTCACCCTTCTCTTCCTGGGCCGCTCCCCCGCAGCCCGCGTCGGTAGCCTCTCGTGGGCGCCCGACCCCGACCACAGCCGGCTCGTGGGCTTCGACGGCGCCCTGCACGTCGTCCGCACGATCGCCGATCCGCGGCTCGCCACACCTATGGCGGTCGCGCCGCTCCATGGCCGGCTGCTCGTCACAGAGCGGACCGGCGAAGCGGTCGTGTTCGACACCGGGGGCAAACCGGTGCGGGAGTGGCAGAGCCCGTTTCCTGCCTCGCTGTACGCCACCGGGGACGATCGGATCGTCGCCGCGCGCTCTCCGTACCTGGTCCAGTTCGTCGGCGAGGACGGCAGCCAGCCGCTGCTGTGGCTCCTGGACACGCTCGGCCGCCCGAGCCAAGGGTTGGGCGTGATCCATGTCCCCGAAGTCACCTACCTGGCCCAGCTCACGAACGCAGGAGCGGTGGCGCTCGGGCAGGACGGCTCGATCTACTTCGCTCCGCTGGTGCGCGACGAGATCCTGAAGCTCGACCCGACCGGCGCGACGCTGTGGCGCACCCAGCGCGGATTGTTCCGTGAGGAGCCCGATCCGCACTTCCTGCCTCCGAAGGGGCGCGAGATACGGGTCGCGCATGCCCTGGTGAACATCGCCGTATCGGTCGGGCCCGATCGACGGCTCTACGCGCTCGGCGCCGAAGACTCGGCGGCAACGCGCCTGCGCCTCGACGTGCTGGACCAGGCAAGCGGCCGCATCGTCACGACCCGCGCCCTCGAGACGCCGACGACGGCCATCGCTGTGGACCGCTTTGGTACGATCCGCGTGCTCGATCCCGACCGGCTCCTCGCGCAGACTCCCACACTCGGGCGCGATCTGTTCGCGCCTGCCTTCGCGCTTCCCGACCTGGCCGGCAAGCCGGTGCGGCTCGACGACTATCGGGGCAGAGTCACGCTCGTCAACTTCTGGGCATCCTGGTGTGGGCCGTGCCGCGAAGAGTTCCCGCACATGGCGGAGCTATACAAGAGCTTCAGCCGCGCTCAGTTCGATATTGCGGCAATTTCCGACGACGTGGACCCCAGCAAGATGCGCGCATTCGTCACCGAGTTTCGGCCGCCGTTCCCAATTCTGGTGGGACAGGGCCACATGAAGGCGATTTATCACTACCGGGGACTGCCCTACTCGGTGCTGCTGGACAAGCAGGGACGCATAATCGAGCGCATTTTCGGGTTTGGCGGTGAGACCGAGTTCCAACGCTTGCGCGAAACGATCTCGAGGGAAATCCATGCTGACTCTACTGCTCATCGCTAGCCTGCAGGCACCGGGAGATTGGCCGGCGTACGGCCGCGATCCGGGTGGTGCGCGCTTCTCGCCGCTGACGCAGATCACGCGTGCCAACGTGACGCAGCTGCAAGTCGCGTGGACGTATCACACCGGTATGCCGGACATGTCGAGCATGTCGCACCGGCCGCCAGCGCTCGAGGTCACGCCGCTGGTGGTGGACGGCACCATGTACGTGATCACTCCCACCGGCATCGTGGCGGCACTCGATCCCGCAACCGGTGCGGAGCGCTGGCGCTACGACGCGGGTGTGAACCCGCATCGCGGTTACGGCGACTATGCGAGCCGCGGCGTGAGCTTCTGGCGGGACAGCCGTGCAACGGCTCGAAGCGCGTGCGCCCATCGCATCTTCGCGGCGACGATCGACGCGCGGCTCATCGCTCTCGACGCGGCGACGGGAACGCCCTGCTCGAACTTCGGCGCCGCCGGCATCGTCGATTTGCGAAAGGGACTCCGGGCACCGCCAGACGAGTTTCAGTTCTACGAGGTGACATCGCCCCCCGCGATCGTGGGCGACCTCGTCATCACGGGCTCGGCGGTCGCGGACAATACCAATCTGGCGCCGGCGAGCGGCGAAGTGCGCGCCTTCGATGCGCGCAGCGGCGTGCTCCAGTGGACGTTCGATCCCGTACCCCAGGACTCAACCGATCCGGCTTTCAAGACGTGGCAGAACGGCTCCGCGCGGCTCGTCGGCGCCGCCAACGTCTGGTCCGTGATTGTCGCCGATCCCGAGCGCGATCTCGTGTTCCTTCCAACGTCGAGTCCAGCACCGGATTATTTCGGCGGGATGCGCCTCGGTGAAGACCGCTACGCCAGTTCGATCGTGGCGCTCCGCGCATCAACGGGAAAAGTCGTGTGGCATTTCCAGACCGTGCATCACGACCTCTGGGACTTCGACAACGCCGCGCCGCCCGCGCTGGTTACGGTAAAGCGCAATGGCAGCAGCATCCCGGCAGTCATCCAGACCGGGAAATCAGGCATGCTGTACGTCCTCGACCGAACGACCGGGACGCCGGTCTTCCCCGTGGAGGAACGGCCCGTCCCGGCGAGCAGCGTTCCGGGCGAAGTCGCATCTCCAACGCAGCCCTTTACGGCCCTTACGCCGCCCCTCGTCCCGCTACGGTATTCAGCGGACGACGCCTGGGGGCCGACACCCGAGGCCAGGGCCGCCTGTCACGACATCCTGGCGGCGCTGCGCAATGACGGACCGTTTACGCCGCCGAGCACGCAAGGCACGCTCTCGCAGCCCGGCAACATCGGCGGTGCCCATTGGGGCGGAGTCGCTATAGATGAAAGGCACGGTCTCGCCGTGGTGCCCGTAAATCGCGTCCCCGCCATGGTGCAGCTCTTCGTGGCACACAGCTTCAACTTCGACAGCTCCAAAACCGTCGATGCGGCACGCGGCATGACGGACTTTGAGTACACGAACATGCGCGGCACGCCGTACCTCATGCGGCGGCGCATCATCCTTGGCCCAACCGGCCTGCCCTGCACGCCGCCGCCCTTCGGCTCGCTCGTGGCCGTGAATCTGAACACCGGCGGCATCGCCTGGAACGTGCCGCTGGGAACGATGGGCGGCGCTCCGGGATCGCCGAACCTCGGCGGACCGATCATCACCGCGGGCGGAATTGTCTTCATCGGCGCGACGCTCGACCGCGCGATTCGGGCCTTCGATGTCGAGACGGGTCGCGAGCTGTGGAAGGCCGACCTGTCCGCGGGCGCGCGTGCCACGCCGATGACCTACGAGGCAGGCGGGCGGCAGTTCGTCGTCATCGCCGCCGGTGGCGGCGGCCCGTTCGGCGCCGGGGACGCGATCATCGCGTTTGCACTTCCGAAGTGAGGAGCCTAACCTAGAGCGTGCGCCAGCCCCCCCAGCCCATCATCATCGATACTGACCCGGGGATCGACGACTGTCTTGCGCTTCTCCTGGCTCTCAATTCCCCGGAGCTGGAAGTCCGCGCGATCTCAATCTCGTATGGCAACACCGTAGTCGAGAACGCCTATCGCAACGCCGTCGAGATCCTTCGCAAAGTCAAGCAGCCCCCCCCCGTTCGGGTCCCGCTGGGCATCGGGGCGCGCCGGCCGCTCAAGCGGCAGCTCCACGTGGCGGACGATACGCACGGCCCTACCGGTCTGGGCTACGCTGAGGTGCCGCCCGCGGGTGTGATTCTCGACTATGTCCGGCCGCTCGAGCGGCTGCTGGACGCCCAGCCGGAGCCCGTCACACTCGTGACACTCGGTCCCGTCACCAGCCTGGCTCTCGTGCTGCGTGCCAATCCCGGCCTGGTTCGCGACAAAGTGATCCGCCACGTCGCGATGATCGGCAACATCGAAGCGGCGGGAAACCAGACGCGCTTCTCCGAGTTCAATGCCTGGTGCGATCCCGAGGCGCTTCGCGCCGTGCTCGCCGCCGAGATCCCGACCGAGATGATCGGGCTCGACGTGACGCGGAAGCTCGTGATCAAGGGAAGTGAAGTCGAACGGCTCGCGCAGCACTCGCCCTGGCTGCACGACGCGCTGCGGTTCTACGTCGAGTTCCACAAGAAGCAGGAGGGACTGGACGGCGCGGTGATCAACGACGTCCTCGCCATCGCGTATCTGATCCAACCCGATGTGCTGACGTTCAGCGATCTACGGCTTACGGTTGATCTGGACGATGGGCAAAGCCGCGGCCGGACCAAGCTCAATCCTAAGGGCTCCTTTACGCGCGTCGCGATGGACGTGCATCCGCCGCCGGTGCGGCGGCTGCTGTTCGAGCGCGTGCTGCCGGCGGGTGCGCTCGTCGAGGAGGCGCTGGCATGACGATTCCCCGCAAGGTCGCGGTGATTGGCGCCGGCGACATCGGCGTCGGCTGGGCCGCGTTATGCGCGTCGGCCGGATGGCCGGTGGCGATCTTCGACTTGAACCCGGAGACCATGGAACGCGCGTCGATCGAAGTCGAGCGGCGTACGCGCGCGCTCGTGGCCCTGGACCGCGCGCCCCAGGCAATCGTCGAGCGAGGCCTCACGGAGCTGGTGCGGGCGCAATTTCTCTCCGAAGCGGTCCAGGATGCCGATTGGATCATCGAGGCGATTCATGAGGACGTGGTGGCGAAGCAGAAGTTGCTCGTCGGGATCGAACAGCAAGCAGGTGATGACGCGCTGATCAGCTCGTCATCCAGCGGCCTTCCCCCGACAGAGATCTTCGGCAGGATGCGACGTCTCGACCGCTGCCTCGTGACACACCCGCTGAATCCGCCGGAGCTGATTCCACTCGTCGAGGTGGTGCCGGAGAGTCGGACGTCGGCCGCCAGCATGAATCGCGCGGTGGAGTATCTGCGCTCGCTGGGCCGCTTCCCGATCGTCCTCAAGAAGTCGATACCGGGTTACGTCGTCGGTCGCGTGTCGGCTGCGGTGTGGCGGGAATGCATCGACCTGGTCCTGCAAGGCGTGATCAGCGTGGACGATCTCGATCGCGCCGTGTCGCTCGGACCGGCGATCGGCTGGGCCGCCGCCGGCCCCCACCTCACCTACCACCTGGCGGCCGGGGAGGGCGGAATCCGGAGCTTCACGCAGCACCTGCTGGCGAGCTTCGAGAGCTCGTGGCGGCAGCTCGCCCACTGGGCGCAGCTCGACCCCGAACAGCAGCGGGCGTTGATCCAGTCGATTGAAAGGGCCTACAAGGGGAAGGTCGAGTTCCTGCGGGAGGCACGAGACCGCCGTCTCAGCGCGATTCTCAAGTCCCTGGAGCAGGCGCGCGCACCATCAGTATCGGAATCCGACTGACGTGTCGCAATGCTGTCGCGGTGGTGCCATGAACCACGTCGCTCAGCAACGAGTGCCCGTGCGTCGCCATAGCGATTAAATCGACCTTCTCCCGCTCGGCAGTCGCCGCGATTTCCTTCGCCGGATCCCCTGCCGCCAGCACCGCGTCTACATCGATGCCGGCCTGTCGCAGCTCCTGGGACATGCGCTCCAGGTAGGCCCGGTCTTCCTTCATCTCCTGTGACTCGCGCAGGTTGAGCTGCTCCATGTTCCGCGCCGCCCACCCGTCCGCGACGTGCAGCAGCAGCACCTCGGCGCCGAGGAGCTTCGCGAGGCCGCTGACATGCTTGAGAATGGCGGCGTCAGCCGGGCCGTTTTCGAGCGGCACGAGAATGCGCTTGTACATCAGCTGACCCAGCCGGCGAAGATCCGCACCAGGAGCCATGCATTGAAGGCCGCGATCGCCACGGCGACGACGTAAGCGAGCACTTTGAGCCAGGTGGGGTTCACGAACTCGCCCATCTTCAGGCGGTCCGAGGTGAACCGCACCAGCGGAAAGACCGCGAACGAGAGCTGCAGGCTGAGGATCACCTGGCTGAGGATCAGGAGTTGGGCGGTGCCGTGCTCCCCGAAGAAAATAGCCGTCAGCGCCGCGGGCACAATCGCGATCAATCGCGTGATGAGACGCCGCAGCCAGGGCCGGATCCGGATGTTCAGGAAGCCTTCCATCACGATCTGGCCCGCCAGCGTTCCCGTGAGCGTTGAATTCTGGCCCGACGCGAGCAGGGCGAACGCGAAGACGGCGCTGGCGCCCGTCACGCCGAGCAGCGGCGTCAGCAGGCGATAGGCGTCCTGGATCTCCGCGACACCTGTTTCACCCGCGCGGTGGAACGTGGCCGCCGCGACGATGAGGATCGCGGCGTTGATGAACAGCGCGAACGAGAGCGCGACCGTCGAATCGAGAAAAGCGAACTTCACCGCCTCGCGTTTACCGGCGGCCGTCTCCTCGTAGCTGCGCGTCTGCACCACCGAGGAGTGGAGATAGAGGTTGTGGGGCATCACGGTCGCGCCCAGGATGCCGATCGCGATGTACAGCTTGTCGGGGTTTTTGAGAATCGATGCGCTCGGAATGAATCCCGCGAACACGGCGCCGGCGTCGGGTTTGGAGATTAGAATCTCGAACAGGAAGCAGCCGGCGATCGTCGCTATCAATACAACGACCAGCGCCTCGAGCAACCGGAATCCCTTATGCTGCATGTACAGCACGATCAGCACGTCGAGCGACGTGATGACGATGCCCCACGCGAGGGGGATGCCGAACAAGAGGTTCAGTGCGATTGCCGACCCGATAACTTCGGCGAGATCACAGGCGGCGATCGCGATCTCACAGATGATCCACAGGAAGAAGGACACGGGCCGCGAGTAGTGATCGCGGCACGCCTGCGCCAGATCCCGGCCGCTCACGATGCCGAGCTTCGCCGCGAGACCCTGCAACAGAATTGCCATCAGGTTCGACAGCAGGATGACCGTGAGCAGGGTGTAGCCGAAGCGCGCCCCACCCGCGAGATCAGTCGCCCAGTTTCCCGGGTCCATGTAGCCGACGGCGACGAGATATCCCGGACCCGCAAACGCGAGCGCCTTCTTCCACCAGGCCCCCGGCTTGACCGGAATCGTGCGGTAGGCTTCGGCGAGGCTGGGCGTCAGCCGCGGATGCCGCCAGCCAGCGTCGATTACGCTATTCGCCATCGATCGGCCTGCAGAGCAGCAGCAATCCGAGCTCCTGGCCCACGACGCGGGTGGTGCCGTCGCCCAGCCGCGCGATCGTCGGGCCGTTGAACGGCTGCCGGTCGATCACGGTGAGATGCACCCCCGGCGTCAGCCCTTGCTCGGCGAGATAATGCAGCCGCTCGGTGTTTTCATCCCCGACTTCCTGCAACACGACAGTGCTGCCCACCGCGGTCTCGGCGAGTGTCACCAGCTCCGCTTCTTCGATTTCACCAGCAGCCGTCGGAATCGGCGCGCCGTGCGGATCGTAGCGGGGCTCGCCCAGGGCATCCGCCATGCGTTCGATCAACTTCTCGGACACCGCGTGCTCCAATCGCTCCGCTTCGACGTGCACATCACCCCAGTCGTAGCCGAGCTTGCTCGTGAGATACGATTCGAGAATGCGGTGGCGACGGATCATCTGCAGCGCGGCGCGCCGACCCTGGTGAGTCAGCTGCACGCCCCGATACGGAACGTGCTCGATGAGTCCGGTCTCGGAGAGCCGTTTCATCATGCCGCTGACCGACGGCGGCGCGACGGCGAGCATCTCAGCGATGTCGCTCGTTGTCGCAAACCCGCCCTGGCTGGTGAGATGAAAAACGGACTTCAGGTAGTCCTCGACGGACCGTGTCAGCGGTGGTTGCGGGGACCGAGTCGCGGCGTTCATCGAACCTCCGGGCAATGTCCTGTCAACGAGACAGGGCATTAGGCTAGCCTAACTCTCAAATATTGTCAAGCGAAGATGTGGATTTTGTGGGGCTAAGAAACTAGGCTAATTAACGGTGTGAGAATGCGCTCGCTCATCCCCCAAATAGTGCGATTTCCCAGCGTATATGCAGGAAGTACCCGTCGGGGGATGCCAGGATGATCGACTACGACCTCCCCTTGCACCCCGGGGGCTTGGAGAGCCCGGAAGGATACCCAGAAGGCGTCTTGGACCTCTGGGCCGACGACAATCGTGGGCCGCGTGGTCAACGCGAATACAAATGGACGCACGACGACCGGCGGCAGCACCGGTGTCCGCGGGTAGAGATCGTCGAGCACACCAAGCCGTTCCGCGGACGACAAATCCACGCCCACTTCTTCCATCGTTTCGCGGATCGCGGTCGCCAAGAGATCGGCATCGCCGGGATCTCGGCGGCCACCGGGAAAGGCGATCTGGCCTGACCAGGTGTCGCCGGCACGGACCGCGCGGTGGATGAACAGCGCTTCCAGTCCTTTGTCGCCTTCGTGCAAGATGACCGCGACTGCCGCCGCGATCATCCCCGGTTCGAAGGGGACTTCAGTCGGCCGGTAATCTCGCAGCTTGAGACGTGCGTCGTGCAGCGTGCCTACGCCGAGACCTCCTCGCCGCCGTCGACGTTGATCACGTTGCCGGTGATCCAGTCGGCGCCAGGATGGGACAGCGCCACGATCGCGCCGCCGAGGTCGGCGGGCGTCGTGAGCCGGTGGTGCGGATTCCGCTGCGTGGCGATCTCGATGAGCTTCTCGTTGCCGGGAATCTTGCGCAGCGCGGGCGTATCGGTCACCCCGCCGCGCAGGGCGTTTACGGCGATCCCGTAGGGCGCAAGCTCGAGCGCGAGCTGGCGGGTGTGGGACTCGAGTGCCGCTTTGGCCGCCGACACCGCGCCGTACGTCGCGAACACGCGCGTCGAGCCGGACGACGTCATCGAGAAGATCCGGCCGCCCTTCCCCATCAACCCGAGCTTCACCACGCCCTGTGCCCAGTAGACGAGCGAATGGGCCATCACGTCCAGTGTCATGTCGATGTTCATTTTCGTCAAGACGTCGTCGCCGATATACGGCTTTAGAGTGCCGAAGGCGAGCGAATGCAGCAGTACGGCGATGTTGAGCTTTTGTTTGGCGAGCTCGGCGAGGACCTCGTTGCGCTTTTCTTCGTCGGCGGCGTTGATGTTGAAGTACTGCGTCTTGCGGCCCCCCCCCAGCTTTTCGATGTCGCGGCGGATCTCGGCTACGTGCTCGAGTCCCGCCTTGCGGTCCAGGTGAACGCCCACGATATCATAGCCCGCTTGCGCGAGTGCCCTGGCCGCCCCCTCCCCGAACCCGCTCGAGGCCCCGAGGATGAGAGCCCACTTCGGAGTCTTCACCTGCGCGTGTGCGTTGTCGGGCATGGCGATATAATAGCCGACATCCGATGAGAAGACACGTGTGGATGGGAATGGGCTTGATCGCGGGCATCGTCCTGGGCGGCGCCGCTTTTTGGCTCGAACGCAACGGCCATCCGCAGTTAGCGACGTTCACCATGGCCATCAAGCCGATCGGTACCCTGTTCGTGAACCTGCTCTCGATGGTTGTGATTCCCCTCATCGCGGCTGCCCTCTTTGCCGGGATCGCCAAGCTTGGCGATCTTCGGACGCTGGGCCGGATGCTCGGACGAACCCTCGCCTTCTTCTGGGCGACTGCGCTCGCGGGGATCGTGCTCGGCTTCGCGGTCGGCGCCGTCCTCCTGCCTCAGACCGCGCTAACGCCCGATCAGCAGGCGGCGGTGCGAGTCGCCGGGGGCGCCGATGCAACCGTGATTCAACATGCCGCCGAAAACATTCCAACCGGAGCCGCATTCATCGTCCAGCTCGTGCCCGCCAATCCTTTCAAGGCGGCAGCCGACGGCAATCTCCTGCCGGTGATCGTGTTCATCACGATCTTCGCCGTTGCCGCCGCGTCTCTGACGGTCGAAAAACGCGCGCCACTCACCAACATCGCCGATGCAGCCACGGAAGCGCTGATTCGCATCGTCCACTGGGTGCTGTTGTTCGCGCCGCTCGGCATCGCGGCGCTGGTCGCGCCGCTCGTCACGCAGGTCGGTTGGAAGCTGTTGCTCGCGATGGTCGGGGTTATCGTCGCGGTGATCATCGGGGAGCTTTTGTTCATCGCGGTCGTATACCTGCCGTCCGTTGCGCTGCTCGCCCGGCAGGTGCCCCGCCGGTTTTTTCGGGCGGCGTTCCCCTCTCTGCTGATGGGGTTCTCGACCACGTCCTCGCTCGCCACACTGCCGACGATGCTCGACGCGGCGGACAAGGACCTGCAGGTGCCGCGTCCCATATCCGGCTTCGTATTGCCGCTCGGCGCCAGCCTCAACCGCGGCGGCAGCGCGGTGTTCCAGGCCGTTGCCGTGCTCTTCATCGCGCGGCTCTATGACGTCCCGTTCGGAATCGGGCAGATGGTGGCGGCCGGTGCCGCAGTCTTCCTCGCGTCGCTGACCGTCGCCGCCGTTCCCTCCGGGAGCGTGATCAGCCTGGTCCCCGCCTTTCAATCGACCGGCCTGCCGATCGCCGGTATCAGCCTGCTGATCGGCCTCGATCGCATCCCCGACATGTT
>WNEY01001506.1_pt1 | contig 16527 bp, 9 predicted proteins | sample 5400531 | NCBI WGS metagenome assembly WNEY01 (sample SAMN13153338, study PRJNA577476) | soil metagenome | isolation source: 200 cm saprolite under Douglas fir tree site 1 | place: USA:California | collected 2015-04-18
ACCTCCGAAGGGCAGAGCGGCACCTCGGCCGTCACGGTCACCGCGGGGCCGCTGCCGGTGGCGTCGGTGACGGTGAGCCCCGCGCCTGCATCGGTGCCGGTCGGGCAGGCGGTCCAGCTGACCGCCACGACGAAGGACGAGAACGGTAATACCTTGACGGGCCGGACGGTTACATGGGCGAGCAGCAACACCTCCGTGGGGACGGTCAACGGGGGCGGGCTGGTGACGGGCGTCGTGATCGGCTCGACGACCATCACGGCGACGTCCGAAGGGCAGAGCGGCACGTCGACTGTTACGGTCACGGCGATACCGGTGGCGTCGGTGACGGTGAGCCCGGCACCCGCATCGGTGTTGGCGGGGCAGACGGTCCAGCTGACCGCCACGCCGAAGGACGCGAACGGCACTACGCTGACGGGCCGGACGGTCACGTGGGCGAGCAGCAACACCTCCGTCGGGACGGTCAACGGGAGCGGGCTGGTGACGGGCGTCGTGGCCGGCTCGACGACGATCACGGCGACGTCCGAAGGGAAGAGCGGCACCTCGGCGGTCACGGTGACGGCCGCGCCGGTGCCCGTGGCGTCGGTGACCGTGAGCCCGGCCTCGGCGTCGGTGTTCGTGGGGCAGACGTCCCAGCTCACCGCGACGCCGCTCGATGCTAACGGCATTCCGCTGACCGGCCGCACGATCACGTGGTCGAGCAGCCCGTCGTCGATCGCGGGTGTGAACGGGAGCGGGCTCGTGACGGGCGTCGCGGTCGGGTCGTCGACGATCACGGCGACCAGCGAAGGAAAGGGTGGCACGTCGGCCATCGCGGTCACCACGCCGCCGCCGCCGCCGACAGGCTCGTGCCTCTTGCAGGCGGGTCCGCTCGTCACCTTGAGCGGGCTGCGCAGCTCGACGTATGAGACGGGCAGTCTCTCCAGCACCGCCAAGGTCGATGCGACCACGGCGCAGTTCCTGGTCGATCAGGCGACCAACGTCCCGGTGCGCGTGGGCGGTGGCGACGGCATCTGCTGGTCGGGCGGGGAGATCCTCGGCCAGTACACGCCCTCGACCGACTGGAGTACGATGCACGACAAGTACGGCATGATTCCGGGCAGCGGCAGCAGCGCGAACGGGATCCAGATCCAGAACGTGACCATCTTCTCCTACGGCGACGGCATCAGCTTCGACGTCCAGAGCGACGCCGGCTGGAGCATCCGCAACGTGCACGTCAAGTACAGCCGTGACGACTGCATCGAGAACGACTTCCTCAACGCCGGCACGATCGACTCGACGTTCCTCGACGGGTGCTACGACGGGGTGAGCGCCCAGGAATACTCGGGCAGCCCCAACGGCACCAACAACATCATCACCATGAGCAACTCGCTGGTGCGGCTGCAGTCGGTGGATGGCGTGTACGGCGGTGCCATACCGAATCACAACGCGTTCTGGAAGTGGAGCACCATCGGTCCCAGCCTGGCGCTCTACAACAACGTGTTCCGGGCCGACGGGCCCTCGAGGGAGGGGAACGGCGCCCAGATGTGGATGGCGCCGCCGCCCGGGAAGCTGGCGGACTGCCGCAACAACGTCATGGTGTGGCTCGGTTCCGGATCGTACCCGGAAACCCTCCCCACGACCTTCAATGGCCAGCCGTGCTTCACGCTGATGACGGGTGCGGCGGGCCTGCAGTACTGGAACAACGCGGTGGCGCAGTGGCAGGCGCTGCACCCGAACCCGCTGCCCGACGTGGCGCCGCCCATCGTGTCGCTGTTCTCGCCGGGCCTCGTCGGTAGCACGACGCTCACGGGCACCGTCACGCTCACCGCAACCGCCGTGGACGATCGCGCGGTGGTGGGTGTGCAGTTCCGGATGAACGGCGCGAGCATCGGCGCGGAAGTGGCGTCCGACGCGCCGAGCGGTGACGGCGCCAACGGCACCACCAAGTATCTGCTCACGTGGGACTCGCACGGCGTGCCGAACGGGACATATACCCTCACGGCGATCGCGCGGGACCCCGCCGGCCACTCGACGACCTCAGCCGGGGTCACGGTGACCGTCAGCAACTGACGTCGGAGTAAAGCAGCGAAAAACCCATCCCTGCCAATGCGGGGATGGGTTTTTTGCGCCCGGCCGTCCCTGGTCCTAGGCGCTCGAGCCCTGGGTTTGGCGGCGCACGTAGTAGCGGTACGGCCCGGGAAGCATGACGCGCACGAGGTTCTTGACGCGCCGCACGAGCAGCGCCCGCTCCCACCCGCGGAAGCCCGCGAGCTCGCGCACCCGGGAGGCGGACGTCGTGACCTTCGCGGAGAATCGCCCCAGGACCCAGCACCCGCCGACCAGCGCGGGGGCGAGCGTGGGCTCGCAGGTGAACAGATAGCGGAGCCCGGCGGTGCCGGCGGACCGGAGCACCACGGGCGAGATGTCACCTCCTGGAACCGCCGCGACGGTGCACGGCTCGCCCAACAGGTCCGCCAGCCGCTCGCGGCTGGTGCGCCACTCCGCGATCATCTGGTCCTCCGTCTGCTCCCGGAAGATGTTGGGGTGCGTGTGCGAGTGGCTGCCGACCACGTGCCCGCACGCTCGCAGGTGTCGGATCCCCGCGGCATCGAGGAAGTTGCGTTCGCCGATGCGGTCGGTGACGATGAAGAAATGGCCCAGCCAACCGCGACGGCACAGCTCATCGCCCACCTCCAGCGCACTCGTGCCGCCGTCGTCGAACGTCAGCAGGACACTCCGCCCTGGTGCCGTCAGATCGATCGCGGTAACGAGCTGCGGGTCGATCGAGGCCCCGGCCATGGCGTCGAGGTGCCGCCCGAAGGCCGACCGGCTGAGCTTGAACGGCAGGGCACCCGGGCCCCGGAACCCGGAGTCCAGGGGATCGTCCGTGACGTCGTGGTAGGCAAACGCCGCGACGGCGCGCTCAGGCATGGCGCTCAGCGCGACAGCGGCAGGCCGGTGTGCCAGGTCTTGCGGCGGGACCCGAGCGCGAGGTCCGCCACGCACCTGAGGAACCCGACTCCGTAGCTGAAGTGGACGACCGGGAAGACGAGCGCGAGCGCCGCCACGGTGGGCGGGCCCGCCTTGCGTCCGGCGCCGATCGAGAACCCCAACACGGCGAGCACGTAGGTCGCGGCCGTGGCGACGAACGCGATGCCGAGCGGGTGCACCCAGGGACTGAGGATGGCGGTGGCAGCCAGGGCGAGCAGGAAGGTGGGTGGGACGAGCTGCCGGAGCGTCATCACCCGGCCCAGCTTCCGCACCACGAGCGGCTTGGAGTAGCCGTACTGGTGGTACATCCGCGCCACCTGCCGCACCGTCTCGCGGGCGTAGTACCGGGTCACCACGTTGGGCACGAGCAGGACCCGCCCGCCGTGTCGGATCAGGCGGGCGTTGAACTCGCTGTCCTCATCGCGCTGCCGCTCGTCGAACAGTCCGACACGCTCGAACGTCGCTCGGCGACAACAGAAAAACGCGACCGTATCGACCCAGCGTGGCTGCCGAACGCCGATGCGGAAGTACGCGTTGCCGACCCCGAAGGGCTGCGACAACGCGATCGCGATCGCCTTCCCGATGGGCGTGTCGCGAGCTGGCGCCGTGACCAACACGCCGCCGACGTTGTCGGCGCCGGATGTCTGGAGCGCGGCGACGAGGTCGCTGATGTAGTTCTTCGGGTAGAGCGCGTGGGCGTCCATCCGCATGAGGACCTCGCCCGAAGCGGCGCGAATCCCGACGTTGAGAGCGATCGGCTGAATGCGCCCCGGATTGGCCAGCACCCGGATGATCGGATAGCGGGCGACGTACTCGGCGAGGATCGCCCGCGTGCGATCCTCGCTCTCTCCGTCCACCACCAGCACCTCCAGACGATCCGCGGGGTAGTCGGTGGCCATGATCGAATCGAGGCAGGGCGCAATGTAGCGCTCCTCGTTCCGGCACGGCACGATCACCGAGACCCTGGCGACGCGTCCGGCAGGCGTGGTCATCAGCGCACCGCCTCGGCGGGCCGGGAAGCCGGGGTCCGGGGGAGGGGGGCGCCCGACGGAGCCGCCGCTCGGGGTCCGGAGAGCCGGTGCGCCACGTGCGACCGGAAAACACCGGTGAGCTCGCCGATGCCCTGAATCCATTCGCCGGCGGCGGGCCACGGGTCGTCCGCGCTCCACGTCTCGCTGGACGTGCCGGCCGGCTGTGGTCCGAGCACCTCGCGCAGGCCCTCGAACAGGCTGGGGTACGGCTCGGGGCAACCCGGAGGTGGCCCGGCCACGATGTAGAGCAGGCGTTTGACGTCGCCCCACAGCCAGCGGCGCGTCACTCCGGTCCCGTAGCTCGCGGGGGGTTCGACTCGCTCACCGCGCAGCAGCCCGGCCCACAGATTCGGGAAGTCGACACCGGACGCGACGGCGAGCTCGAGCGAGCCCCAGAACCGCCCGTTGACCTCCATGAGACACGGCTCGCCCGTGCCGTCGTCACGGAACTCGACCATCGCCGGGCCATGCCACTCCATGGCTGAAAGCAGCCGGCTCGCCGGCTGTTGCAGGCGTGGATCGACGGGAATCGAGCGCCGCAGACTGCTTCCCGATCCCGAGGGCCGCACGTCGCGCAGGCGCTCGTGCGCGAACCACACGAGCGGCGCGCCGCGGTCATACAGCGCGAACACTCCCTTGCCCCGGCCCGGGACGATGCCCTGGATGACCGGCCAGCTCTCGCCTTGGCGACCGGCCAGCGCACTCACCTCGAGCCCGGCGGCGTCCCGCACGTATTGCGCTCCGTGCTCCGCGAGGAACCGGTTGCCATCCCAGAAGTCGCTGACGCGGGGCTTGACGATACAGGGGTACCCCACCGCCGCCGCGGCTGCGTGACATTCGGCGAGGGATGACGGATAGTGGGTGGGGGGAATTCGCACCCCGCAGGCCTGGGCGAGCTCCAGCGTACTCGCCTTGTCGAAGGCGCGCAGCAGCATATCGGTCGGACCACAGCCCACCGCCATGCCCAGCGTCTCCCACGCGGCACGCTCGGTGTTGCACAGCAAGCAGGAGCGCTCTCTGAGGGGGAGCACCACCTGCACCCCGCGCGCCCGAGCCCATTCGCGCAGCGCCGCGAACGCGGCCACGGTCTCCCCCGCCTGGTGGAATCGGGCGCGGCAGTACCGTGACCATCCGGCCAAGGGCCAGCGCTGGGGGCTCGCGACGAAGACTGTCACCCCGGCCCGGCCGAGCGACCGCACACAGGCGAGCGCCTGGGTGGTGTGCCCGTCCAGCACGAGGACCCGGTCAGGAGACGGCATCGGTCGCCTGTACCGCCTGGGGGGAGGGGTCGCGCTGCATCAGGACCGACCGGTAGACGGCGATCACCTGTTGCGTCAGGGTCCGCTCGTCCAGGTCCTGGACCGCCTCGCGGCCGGCGACCCGCTGGCCACGACGCAGCACACGCTCCAGCGCCGCCGCGACGGTTGCCGGGCCGTCGTCGGCACACAGCTCACAGCCCGCGACGCCCCGGAGACGCATGGCGACGTCGCCCACCGGAACCGACACCACCGGGAGATTGCAGGCGAGCGCCTCCTTCACGACGTTGGGCGAGCCTTCCTGCATCGACGTACACACGAGCGCGTCGCACGCGTTCATGAAGTACGGCATCTCCGTGTGGGGTGCTCCCCACGCGACGACCAGCTCGGTCGCGAGCGACCGATTGAGGATGTCCATCGCCGCCCGCGCCAGCCAGTACCGCTTTCGAGCCAGAGCCGGGTCTCCGGCGAACAGGACCAGGCGCGTGTCCGGTGATGCGTTCAGGTGACGCCGTGCTTCGTCCTGGGGGATGAGGCGGAACAGACTCAGGTCCAGACCCGACGGAATCACCTGGACCGGGACGGACGGGTGCACGAAGTCCTTCATGTGGTCAGACACGACGATGCATGCATTGGCGTGGCGCGCGACGGTCTGGGACGCCCGCTTGAGCAACCGGCCGCCCAGCGTGATGTGTCCCTCGGCATCCTCGATGCCCAGGAGATCATCGCCCCTGAACGTCACGACGAGGGGCAGCCGCTTGGGAAACGCCAGCGGGCCGCTCTGCCCGAATTGGGCGTGCACGAGATCGTAGTGCCCGTCCCTCAAGCGGCGACGCGCGCGGACCCAGGCCTTGACGTAATTCCACGGATTGCGGGCGCCCTTGAAGTGGAATACATCCACGTCCACTCCCGCCGCCCGCAGGAACTCCGCCTGGCGCTTGATGAAGAACGTCGTGCGGGGGCGGCCGTCCGGGACGGGCCATTCGCTCGTGATCATCAGCACCCGGATCGCGGGGCTCGTGGTCATCATCGTTTCCCCAGCGCCCCCAGCCGCTCGAGCACGATCTGCCGCAGGGCGGTCCGTGCGGTGACGGGATCGTCGTTCCGCAACCGCACGCCGGCTCGGACCCAGGGGAACACCTCCCGGTACGCCGCCCAGCGGTTTTGCAGATATTCCACAGAGTACTCGCCCTTTCGTGCGTATGCTTCCTCGGGACCGGTTTCGACGAGCACCGGCAGTGTCGGGGTGGGGGTGATCAGTTTCAGCAGACGAATCCATCCCCACCGCTGCCCGCTCGAGACGTCTACCAGGATGTCGTAGAAATACCGGTCCATGATCAGAATGCGCCGCTGAATACCCTCGAAGTAGGCACGGTAGCACAGAAACACGAGCACATCGACCGGGTAGATCAGCCGCCGGATGATCTTGCTCCACACGAGCGCATTTCTGATCCTGCGCGCGAGCATCGCCACGCCTCCCTGCGGTCCCGCGATCGACGCCGCTCCCCGTGCGGCGGCTCCGTTGGAGCGCCCACCCCGCACCAAGTGCTCGAGGCTGTCGCGCAGCCAGCGTGCGGACGCGTAAACCCCGAGGTCGTGTTCGAGGTGCAGCACGACCACGGGTTGCTGCTGCTCCTCCAAGGCGGTGCGCAACCACTCGATCAGTGTCGATTTTCCGGCACCATCCAGGCCTGAAAACGTGATCAGCATGCTCGACGGCGTGCTCCTTTGGCCTGGCAGTCCCCTCATCCTCGGTACTGCGACGGCCCGAGACCGAGCAGGACGCGTGCGGGCGGGTCGCCCGCGGTAATCACATGCAACGTATGTACTTATGTCGTGTTGCCCAGTGGGGCCTCCCCCCCCCTGTGGCAGCTGCGTTACAGCTGCGCGGGCGTCGCGATACGGCCGGACTGGAGGGGGCGGTGCGACACGGGCGAGGCCGGGGCACGCGCCTCGACCGATTGCGCCGTGTGGCCTTGGCTCGCGACGGCGTAGGCGAGGACGAACCAGTACAGTGGGGTCATGAACCAGTCCCCGCTCATGTTCGACGCCATCACCGTGACGGTAAGCGCGAGCGGCAAGCTGCCGTCCGGCCCTTCCCGCGCCCGCCAGGCGGCCCAGACGCACAACCACGTCCCGATGAGGAAGGGGATCGCCGAGAAGACCCCGGTCGCGCTCAACACCTCGAGGATGGAATTGTGCGTCCCGCGGCGTCGCCGCACTCGTTCGTCGAGGCGCAGGCCCAGCTCGTACTTGTTGTTCGCGGGACCCCACCCGAACAGGGGGCGGTCGCGGATCATCCCCACGACGGCGGGATAGATCAGCTCGCGGCCCGTCAGGGTGCCGGTCTCGATCGTATCCATGAACCGGTTGCGCATGACCTCCGACTGGAACGCGGCGACCCCGATGGCCGCGATCACGAACACCGTGAGCGCCATGTTGCGGATGCGCTGGCCCAGCGTCCCGCCCTGGACCATGAACGCCATGGTCCCGAGGGCCAGCGCGAGGATGCCGCCGCGGGATCCGGTGTCGGCGACGGCGATGGCGAGCAGTACCAGCAGCGGGGCGCCCGCGAGCCGGCGCCACCGCCCCCGGTTGTAGCGACCGTACGTGAGCCCGACCAGCGCGATCAGTCCGGCGCCCAGGATCATGGCGGCGTGGTTCGAGTTCTGCCCCATGGCCGAGAGCCGCTGACCGCCCGTTTGGACGTGGTGCACGGTGGTGGCGATCCCGAGGAACGGCATGGCGGCGCGCACTACGCACGCCAGCGCCAGCGCGATCAGCGCACGCTCCGTGACGACGGGCGATCGCATCAGGTTGCGCGCCACCCAGAAGATCAGGATCAGCTGCGTGAGCGAGAAGAACATTTTCAAGACTTGCTGCCAATAATCCGCGCCGTTCAGGATGGTCGCGAGGTGATCCCGCCCGTTGACGGCTGCCGACAGGATAAACAGGTACATGTAGAGTGCGAACCACCACACCGGCCGCGCCGGCCGCCCGAAGCTCCCCTGGGGCTGCAGAATGGTGGTGAGTAGGAACAGGGCGCCTATGGCCGTCGGGATCTCGATCGGCAAGCTTTGCGCGTCCCGATCGGAGAATTCGAACGGGATAGAGCACACGAACAGGTAAAACGCGCCCAGGATGATCCGGCTCGGCGTGGGCGATGGTGCGGCCTGCGCGCGCGCGATCATCGCCGCAAGCCCGGCAGGCTGCGGCGCGCCTCGCGCGCCCGCGCGAACATGGCCCGTCGCACGTCGGGCGGCAGCCCGGCGACGATGGCGACGCCGAGGATGAGCCCGAAGGTCGCGACGGCCCCGATCGCCCAGAACGCCCAATGCCGGACCAGCACGAGCTGGCTCAGATAAGCGCAGGCGGCGAACAGCAGGGTCATCACGGCCAGGGGCCTCACGAAGGTCGAGAGCGGTGGCGCGGGTTGAGCGCCGAGGCAGGTGTGGGCGAGCGCCGGGTACGCGATGCTCTGGGTCAGTCGACCGATGAACACCCCGACGCAGAGACCGAGCATCCCGAACTTCCACGTCAACAACGTCGCGAGTGCGATGGTGATGGCGACGGTCGCTCCCGCAACGAAGACCCGGGCCCGTGGCTGCAGCGCGGAGTCGATCACGAAGGCATCGCTGCGGATGAGCGTCGTCTGCGTCATCACCAGGACGATCAGCAGGTCGATGACGGGGCCGGCGTAGTTCTCGCTCCCCACCCACAAGCCGAGGAACGAGCGATTCCACAGCAGGATGGTCCCACCGACCGCGGTCGCGAACAGCCACGTCACCGCGAGCAGCTCGTAGCGCAAGCCGGCTGCCTTGTCGTATTGCCGCCGGCCGATCACGCCCCCGATGCCCGGAATGGCGCCCCCCGCGGCGAGCACGTGGACGTTCACCGCCAGGCGGGCCGCGTAGCCGGTGAGCACGTACGACGCGACGGCGGCGGGCGAGACGAGAATGCCCAGGATGATGACGTCGCTCGCGAGCAGCACCTTGGCGAGCGCCTCGCCGACGGAGTACCAGGCGCTCAGGCCGAGCAGCGCGCGCACGTCGGCCCGGGTGGGGCGCGCGATCCCGAACCAGGGAACGTACTTTTTCACCACGATCCAGAAGGTGGCCCCGAGCAGCGCCGCGAACACGATCTGGGAGCCCGCGGCGCCGGCGATCCCGAGCCCCGCCGCGATGGCGCCCGCCGTCAGGGCGCCGCCCACGATCTCGAGCGCGGCCTGGAGACCCATGCGCTTGTAGCCGAGGTTCATCCCGCGCAGCACCGATTCGGGGAGCGAGGCGAGGTTGGCGAACAGCAACCCGCCTACGAGCAGGGCCACCCCGAGCCGCACGGCGCCTTGCAGGTCGGGCGGTGCCTTGGTGATGGTCGGCGCGACCCAGACCAGCACGGCACCGGCCGCGAGGATCACCGGCAGGAACAGCATCCAGACCACAAAGGCCGCGCCCACGTAGCGGCGCTTGGCGGCGGCGTCGTCGCTCGCCTGCATGCTCGCGACGACGAGGCGCAGCGCCTGGGTGGGGCGACCGTCCCCGGCCGTGAGATAACCCACCAGCCGCCCCAGCATCTCCCACACACCGTACAGCGACTGCCCCAGGCCCGTAACGAGAATCGGAATGACCAGGAAGTTGACGGCGATTTTCGCGCCATAGTCGAGCAGCGACGCGGCGACGTTGAGCGAGGCCCGGTGCGTCAGGTTTGCGGCGGGTCGCGGCCGGGGCCGGGCGGGAGCCTCGTCCGGGATCGCGACTTCAGGCGACATGAGCCTGCCCCTCCAGCAAATCCAGCAGACGCTCGACGGTGCGATCGATCACTTCGCCGTCGCTGTCGAGCGTCACCACCTGCACGCCGTTCTGGGCCGTCAGGGCGGCGATGACGTCGTCGAAGGCGTCTCGGTACGCCGCGAGGAACGCGCCGATCTCGGCATCGGTGCCGTGCTTCACGCGGTGGGGCTTCTCCCGCGCGCGGATCCGCTCCACGAGCACCGCGTCGGGGGCGCTCACGAGCACCACGATGTCCAACGCAGCCGCCCACTCGTGGAGCGCCCGCTGCCACCACGGGGCCAGTGCGTCGCCCCGCCGGCGCTGCCGCCCGAACAGCCGCAGCGAGGCGAGTGCGAATACGGGTCCTTCGTCGAGCACCACCAGGGGCACGTGCTGCACCGGCCGGCGCTCGAGCACCTGGCGCAACGTGCGCAGCCGGATGAGCTGCCGCATGTCCTCCCAGGGGAACGGGCGCGTCCGGGCACACAGCGCCAGGGTCGGCAGCGAGCGCACGGCGTTCAACAGCCACCAGCCACGGGGAAGGTTCCAGACGCTCGCCCGCATCACGCCCGGGCGGCGGGCGAGGCGCTGACTCAGCGCGCTCTTACCCGTGCCGGCGGGGCCGACCAGCTCGGCCACCAGGGGGCGCCGCCCGTTGGGGTGTGGGTTCATCATGCGGCCTACAGCTCCGCCCAGATGAGGGCTTTGAGATCCTCGACGACCTCGGCCAGCGGCCGGCCGGCCTCCACGAAGTGCGCGCCGCTGCCGGACCAGTCTACGTCGCGGATCACCCGGTTGCGGTGGCGCACGTAGTCGGCGGGCTCCGTGGTCTTGCGCTGCACGGCGAGCTCGGGATCGACCCGCAGCACGATCAGGATGTCGGGGGCGAGGATGTGCCGGTAATAGCGCCGCTCCGCCGCGAGCATCAGGCGGCCCAGAACATTGCGCGACAGCCGCGGCGCGAACGGATCGAGGCGCGGCCCCGCGAGCTCATAGTTCTGGGGAACGGGGTAACGCTCGCACAGCGCGAGTCCACCGGCGAGCGCGAAGCGGCGCGCCTTGAGGTACAGCAGGTAGCGGTCGCGTGCGGTGCAGAGATCGCGCAGGCAGTAGAGGTAGCCCGGGAAGGCCGTGGGGTCGTCGCCGCCCGGCTCCCCCACGATACGCCGCCGGATTCTCAGGAGCGCGCCCACCGCGAGTGTGAACCACGAGCGCGGCGGGCGGCCCAGATGGGCGGTCATCACGTCGAGGTCGCTCCCGAGCCAGCGGGCGAGCTCCTGGACGCACGTGGACTTGCCGGCGCCGTCGCCCCCGACCAGGGCGATCACTGTGCCGCCGTGAGCGAGTCGCTTTTTCATGGAGCCTCCCCCAAGCCGGCCTCCGAGCGTGAGAATCGAGCGGACCACGCGCCACAGCCTCCTCCCCAAGGGTGCCCGCCGGGCATGTGCCCGCAGGCGGTCGTGCAGCTCGCGCCGCAGCACGAGACGGCTCCAGGGCGAGTAGCCAGGTCGCAGCGAGGCGAGACATTCGTCCACGAAGGCGAGATCCATCGTCGGGAGGTGTTGTGCCAGGACGTCTCCCAGGCGGTGCAATTCCGCCTCCTTGAGCAGGGCATCGAGCTCCCCTTGGATGGACTTGAGCCAGCCCGGCTGCCCGCGCAGCACGTCGCGCAGCCGGTAGCGTTGCACCATCCGGATCGCGAACACGAGCAGCTCGAACTCCGGAGCCGGCGTGCGGAACACACTGCGGGCAATCGTGGAGTCGAGCACTGCCCGCTCGAACGGGAGACGGTAAATCGTGGTCCAAAACCCGCCGGTGAGCAGCTGATAGTGCACGTGGACGTGGATCAGGCGCCCCGTGACCCGATCGAGCCCGAAACAGCTCTCCATGCCCGCGACCCGAGCCTCCACGGGCGGACTCGCGCGGTGGAACCCGAGCTCCTCGAGCACGGCGGTGAACTGGGGCTCGGTCGCGCGCTCCACCAGGAGGTCGATGTCGCCTTCCCCCGCCATCCAGCGGCGCTTCTTCCAGCTGCCCTTCCACTGGCAGCAGTACATGACACCGCGCCGCTCCAGCGCCTCCCCCAGCTGGACCACGAGCGAGCGCGCCTGCTGCTCGCGGCGGCCGGTGGCGGGCTCAGGGGCATGCGTATCCAGCAGCGGGAGGTCCGCGGGGGGTTGTGCGCTCGGCATCAGGTTTGGGAGAGGCAGAAGGCGTGCCCCGGGAATCGCGTCTAAGCCGTTGTGGTACAGCAGGTTGGCGTTACCGGCGGTGGGCGGCTCGGTCGCGGTGTTGCAGCCTCCTTACAGCTCCGTGGTCGCCACGTTGCGCCTCCTCAATGGCACGAGCCGGTGCCCGAGTCCGTGCCGGTCGACCCCGCCGCCGGGATGAACTGCCACGAGTACGACCCGTCCCCCAGGGTCAGCTTGAGCACGCCGAAGGCCTGGCTGATGTTCACTGCGCTGTTCGCCGCGAAGAGCGTGTTGGGGGCATCGAGGCCTTCGCCTCCCGTGCCCACGATGATCTCCCGGATCCCGTTCACCGGATCGGCGACGCCCGCGGATGTCTGGGGCGCGAACCGCTCGTAGTCGCGCATTTGCGCGTTGACGATCAGCTCGGCGTGCGCCGCATACAGGTCGTCCCAGAACGGCTTCACCGTCCCGTTCGGCGAGACCGTGCTCGAGGTGGTCGAGTAGAACCGCGGGTGGTGCCAGATCGCGAGCACGCACTGCTTCGTCGTGGCGGCCAGATCGCTCCGCAGCCAGGTCTCCTGCGGCGAGCCCACGGCGGTCGAAACGAACGCGTTGTTGCTGTTCAGCGTGATGATGTGCCACGCCCCCAGGTCGAGGCTGTAATAGCCCTGGGTGGGATCGCCCGCGACGGCCCCATAGTAGCCGAAGTAGCCGGCCGCCGTCGCGCTCGAGTCGTAGTCATGCTTTCCCGGCACGGGGAAGGTCCGCGCCTTGTGCCGTCCCCACGTCGGGTCGTAGCAGGTCTGGTACGCGGTGAGCGTTCCCTCGAACTCCCCGCTGCCGGCGGTGAACACGGTGCCCGCGATCGTATCGAGGATCGCCGCGGTGGCATCGTCGCCGGTGCGGCCGCAGCGCGAGATGTTGCCGGCGCCGACGAGAGTGACCAGTTGAGACGCGGCGGCTACCACCAGCGTGCTGGAGCCCGCGGCGCCGAACTTGTCCGTCACCGTGACGCGCACGGTGAAGCGTCCGCCCGAGCCATACACGTGTGACGGCGTGATCGGAGTCGACGGAGTGGACGTCCCGGTGGTCTGGGGCGAGCCGTCCCCCCAGTCGACGGCGTACGACCAAGGCCCATCGTTGGCACCGTCGCTGAAGGTAGCGTTGAGGGTAGCGGGGCTACCCGCGGCGACGACCTGATCGGGGCCCGCGTTCACCACCGGCGCGACGTTCGCAATCGTCGTCGTGGTGGTCGCCGAGCTGGACGCCCCGTGCGTGTCGGTGACGGTGAGCGTGACGGTGTAGCTGCCAGCGCTGACGTACGTGTGACTCGGCGCAACTCCGGTGGCGCTGCTGCCGTCGCCGAAGCTCCAGGCGTAGCCCAATGGGTCCCCGTCCGGATCGGAGGAGCCGCTCCCGTCGAAGCCCACGGTTACGCCCTCCGTGCCGCCGTAGGGGCCGCCCGGCGCGGCGGTGGGCGGGTGATTCACGCCTGACGGCGGGGCGTCATGGCACGAGCCGCTGCCCGCGTCGGTGAAGGTCTGGTCGGCCACGGGCACGAACTGCCAGGTATACGAGCCATCATTCAGCGTGAGCTTCAGCACACCCCACGTGTCCCCGTTCCGCACCTCGCTGTTCGCCTCCGCTGTAGGGCTATCGCCGTCGAGGGACGCGCCGCCGGTGCCCACCACGAACTCGCGGATCCCGAACGTCGGGTCGGCGACGGCAGCCGGCGACTGCGGTGCGAAGCGCTCGTAGCTGTGCCGGTGACCGTTCACCACGACGTCCGCGCCATACCGGTAGAGGGTGTCCCACAACGTCTGATACGTTGGGTCGCTGGCGATGACGGTCCCGGAGACGAATCGGGGCTCGTGCCAATACGCGAGGGTGCAACGCGCCGGATGGGCGACGAGATCGGCGCGCAGCCACTGCACCTCCGCGGAGCCCGCCGACACGTCGAGCTCGCTGTTGAGCGCGATGATGTGCCAGGTGCCCAGGTCGTAGCTGTAGTAGCCCTTGCCGGACGGCCCCGCCGCCGCTCCGAAGTAGTTGAAGTACCCGCTGGCGCCCGACGTTTCGTAGTCGTGGTTGCCGGGGACCGGGCGGGTGCGGAGCTTGTGTCGCCCCCACGTCGGGTCGTAACAATTCGTGAAGGCGGTGCTGGAGCCATCGGGGTAGGCGTTATCGCCCACGGTCATAACCGTCCCCCCGATGTTGTCCAGCAGGCTCGCTGTCAGGGTAGCGCCGCTCTTGCAGTCGGCGATATCGCCGGCGCCGGCCAGGACTGCGGCGTTCGCCGAGATGACTTGCACGGCGAGCGAGTCGGCCCCGAACCGGCCGGCGTTGTCGGTGACGGTGACACGCACGCTGTCCGTGCCGACCGCTCCATAGACATGGCTGGCGGTGATCGACGCGGTCGTGGTGCTGCCGGTGTTCGAGCTGCCGTCGCCCCAGCCGATCGTGTACTGCCAGGGTGCGCTGTTCGACACGGGATCGCTGAACGTCACGGAGAGCCCGAGCGCGTCGCCCACGTGCGTCAGGAGATCGGGGCCGGCGTTCACGGACAGGGGGGCGTCATGGCACGGGGTGCTCCCCGAATCGGTGAACGTCTTCCCCGCGATCGGCAGAAACTTCCAGCTATACCCGGCCGCATGCAGCGTCAGCTTCAGCACGCCGAGGGTGTTGTTGTTCAGCACCTCGGAGTTCGGCACCGGCGGATAGACGACGAACAGACCGCCGCCGCCGGTGCCGGCGACGATCTCACGGATGCCGTGCTGCGGGTCCGCCACGCCGTCCGGCGTCTGCGGGGCGAAGCGCTCGTAGTCGTGGTCGTGCCCGACGATGACCAGCTCCGCGCCGGCATCGTACAGGTCCTGGTACAGCGGTTTCACCTCGGCGTGGGGTCCCTCGTTGCCGGAGCTGAACAGCGGGTGGTGCCAGTAGGCGACCGTACACCGCTTGGTGCTGTTCGCGAGATCGGCCTTCAGCCACACCTCCTGGGGCGAGCCGACGTTCATCGCGACGTTCGAGTTCAGCGCCACGACGTGCCAGGCGCCGAGGTCGTAGCTGTAGTAGCCTTTGCCCGATGCGCCGGCGGCCGCGCCGAAGTAGTTGAAGTACCCGGCGGCGCCGGCGGTGAGGTAGTCGTGGTTGCCGGGGACCGGCTTGGTGCGCGACTTGAACCGGCCCCAGGTCGGGTTGTAGCAGTTCTTGTAGTCGCTGCTCGCGCCGTTCGGATAGGCGTTGTCACCCGCCGCGAACACCGTGCCGGGGATGGTGTCCATGAGGTTCGCGGTGAGGGAATCGCCGGTCTTGGCGCAATCGGCGATGTCCCCGGCCCCGACCAGTACGTTGGGCGCAACCACCTTCACGGCCGCCGTGTCCACGTCCGACCCGCCGCCGCTGTTCGTCACGCTCACGCGTGCGCTGTATGTGCCCAGCGCCGCGTAGACATGGGGAACGGTGAGCGGCGCCGCCTGAGTCGTCGTGCTGCCCGTGGTCGAGGTGTTGTCACCCCAGTTGATCGTGTAGGCCCACGGCGCGTCAGTCGGGTCGGGATCGGTGATCGTCGCCGACAGGTTGACTGTGTCTCCCGGGCTGCTGGTGAGGTCGGGGCCGGCGTTCACGGTGGGCGGCGCGCCATGACAGCTGGTGGAGCCCGAGTCGCTGAACGTCTTCCCCGCGACCGGCACGAACTGCCAGCTGTAGCGCGCGTCGTCGAGCGTGAGCCTGAGGACGCCGAAGGTGCCGCTGCTCCGGACCTGGCTGTTGGCCCGGATGGTGCCGAACGCCGTGACTGCCGCTCCGCCGGTGCCGACCACGAACTCGCGGATTCCCAGCACCGGGTCAGCCACGCCGGCCGGTGTCTGGGGCGCGAACCGCTCGTAGAACGCGTAGTGCGCGTTCACGACGACGTCCACGCCGCCCGCGTACAACGCGTCCCACAGGGGGCGGATGTTGTTGTTGGGGGCGTCTTTGGAATCGAACAGCGGGTTGTGCCAGTAGGCGAGGGTGCAGTGCGCGGGATGAGCGGCCAGGTCGGCCTTGAGCCACTGCACCTGCGGCGACGTGGCCGTGGTCGGCACCAGGCTGCTACTGCCGCTGTTGAGCACCACGATGTGCCAGGCGCCGAGGTCGTAGCTGTAGTACCCCTGTTTCGGGTCGCCCGCTGCGGCGCCGAAGTAGCCGAAATAGCCTGCGGCGTTGGCGGTCTTGTAGTCCAGCTCCCCGGCCGCCGGCAGGGTTCGCGCCTTGTGCCGTCCCCAGCTCAGGTGGTAGCAGGTGTTGTACTGGGTGAGAGTGCCCTTAT
>WNEY01001507.1_pt1 | contig 16527 bp, 13 predicted proteins | sample 5400531 | NCBI WGS metagenome assembly WNEY01 (sample SAMN13153338, study PRJNA577476) | soil metagenome | isolation source: 200 cm saprolite under Douglas fir tree site 1 | place: USA:California | collected 2015-04-18
GGGGTCCTTCTTCACGACGAAGAGCTTCACCGCCTCGCCCGAGGCCGCGTCCGGCACGCCGACCACCGCGCATTCCAGCACGCCGGGATGGGTCGAAACCACGTCCTCGATCTCGCTGGGATAGACGTTGAAGCCGGAGACCAGCACCATGTCCTTCTTGCGGTCGACGATCTTGACCTGGCCCTTGGGGTCCATGATGCCGATGTCGCCGGTGCGGAAGAAGCCGTCCTTGGTCATCACCTTGGCGGTCTCGTCCGGGCGATTCCAGTAACCCGACATCACCTGCGGGCCGCGCGCGCAAATCTCGCCGGGCTCGCCGAGCGCCACGTCCTTGCCCTCGTCGTCGCGGATGACGATCTCGGTCGAGGGCACCGGCAGGCCGATGGTGCCGGTAAATTCCGACGCGTCTGCGCGGTTGCAGGTCAGCGTCGGCGAGGTCTCCGAAAGGCCGTAGCCCTCGATGATCGGCGCGCCGGTCTTCTTGAACCAGGCTTCCGCCACCGCGCGCGTCACCGCCATGCCGCCGCCGTTGGCGGCGCGCAGATGGCTGAAGTCGAGCTTGTTGAAATCGGGGTGATGCAGGAGCCCGTTATAGAGCGTATTCACCGCCGGGAAGGAGCTGATCTTGTATTTCGACACTTCCGCGATCAGCGCCGGCAAGTCGCGCGGGTTCGGGATCAGGATGCACATGCCGCCCGTGCGCAGCGCCAGAAAGAAACAGGCCGTGAGCGCGAAGATGTGATAAAGCGGCAGCGCCGTCACCACGATGAACTGCTCGTCCTTCGGCGCCTTGGCGATCGCCGGCTGCAACCATGCGTCGTTCTGCAAGACGTTGGCGACGATGTTGCGGTGAAGGAGGGTCGCGCCCTTGGAGACGCCGGTGGTGCCGCCGGTGTATTGCAGGAAGGCGACGTCGTCCGGCTTGACGTCGACCGGGTTGAGCGCGTGCTTCTTGCCCGCCGCGATCGCGTCGTTGAACGAGGTCGAATGCGGCAACGACCAGGCCGGCACCAGCTTCTTCACCTTGCGCACGACGAAGTTCACGATCTTGCCCTTGAGCCCCAGCATGTCGCCAAGGCTTGCGACCACCACCTGCTTCACCGACGTCTTCGAGACGACCTGCTGCAGCACGTAGGCGAAGTTCTCAAGAATGATGACCGCCTCGGCGCCGGAGTCCTTGAGCTGGTACTCCAATTCGCGCGGCGTATAGAGCGGGTTGACGTTCACCACCACGTAGCCCGCGCGCAGGATCGCCGCGATCGCCACCGGATATTGCACCACGTTCGGCATCATGATGGCGACGCGGGCGCCGCGCGGGAGATTTTTCGATTGCAGCCAGGCGCCGAGCGCCTTCGACAAATCGTCGACCTCGCCGAAGGTGAACTCCTTGCCCATGAAGGCATAGCCTTTGGCGGCGCGGAATTTCGCGAAGCTCTCGTCCATCAGCGCGTTGATCGAGCGGTATTGCGAAGGATTGATGTCGGCGGGAACGCCGGGCGGATAGTGCTTCAGCCAAATGCGGTCCATGGAACGCTTCCCCTCATCTTGTTTATGCTTTGGGACAGTTTATGCGTGTTCCGCCCGCTGCCGTAAAGCCGTTTCGCGCGGGTGCTTCGCGCGAGGCATAATGAATACCCGATGAACGCGGTCATTCTCCTGGCGCTGGCGGCGGCGGTTTTCATCGGCCTCGGGCTCGCGCTGACGCAAATGGGCGTGCGCCACCTCCCGCCGCTGCGCGGGGCGTGCGTCAGCATCCCCACCACCGCCCTGTTTTTTCTCCTGCTCGCGCCGATGACCGTCGATTTCGGCGCGGGCGAGCCCAAGGCGGCGGGGCTGTTCGCGCTCGCGGGCCTCCTGTTTCCGGCCGCCGTGACGCTGATGAATTACGGCGCCACCCGCCGCATCGGCCCCAGCCTCACCGGCGCGCTCGGCAATCTCGCGCCGCTGTGCGCGGTGTTCGTCGCTTTTATTTTGCTGGGCGAAACGCCGCGCGCAAACCAGCTCGCGGCCATCGCCGTAATCCTGTTCGGGGTCGCGCTCCTGTTCGGAAACCCATTCGGGCGCGGCGCCAAAGCGATCGACTGGGCGGTGTCGCTGCCGCTTTTGGCCGCGCTCATCCGCGGGCTGGTGCAGCCGGTGGTCAAGTTAGGACTTGCCGCCTGGCCGAACCCGTTCGCGGCGACGCTTCTAGCCTACCTCGTCTCCGCGGCCGTCGTGATCTCGGCCGGGCTCCTGCGCGAGGGCCGCGGGCTTTATCGCTTCAAGAACCGCGGCTGGCTGTGGTTTCCGCTCGTCGGCATTTGCAACGGGCTCGGGCTGTTGTTGATGTACGCCGCGCTCGCGCGCGGGCCGGTCGCGGTGGTGGCGCCGCTTGCCGCCTGCTATCCGGTGCCGACCATGATCTTCAGCCGGTTTCTGTTCGCGCGCGAGCCGCTGCCGCCGCGCGTCGGTCTCGGCGTAACCGTCACGGTCGCGGGCGTGGTGCTCCTGCTCCTCGCCTGAAGCAACTCAGCGCACGACGACCGGCACGAAGGCGGCAATTGCCTCGCGCGTCGTCGGGTGGTCCATGATTTCGTGGGCGTTGCCCGCAATCAGCACCGAGCGCGAGTCGGGACGGCCGGAAATCTCCGGTCCGCAATCGCCTTCGATGCCCAGGCGCTGGTAAAGCGCGTCGTTGCGGCTCTGGATCGCAAGCACCGGGCCTTCGCCGCGCACGCCCGTTTCAGGGCCGGACGGCCCCGATGAGCGAAGTTGGCACGGCCAGGCGATAATGATGCGCGCCTTGAATTCGGGGCCGTCATAAAGCGCCGCTGCGATGCCGCCTTGGCTGTAACCCGCAAGCACCAGCCGCGCGGGATCGGCCCACGGCGCGGCCTGCAGTTGTTTCACGGCATCGGCGGCGTCCCGCATGCGGACGGAGAGAAGCTTCGCCATCTCGGCGACGTTGAGCGTGCAGCGCTCGCCCTGCCAGAAACTATCCGGCTCGACCACGATCGCATCGAGACTGAAGAGCGCCTTCGGCCGGCGAGCGCCGTTGCAGCCATGCATGAATAGGATCACCGGATGGCGGCCCTGCGCTATCCGGTCCATGCATTTGCCGCCAATCCGGCCCGCGCACGCTTTGCCCGCAAGCGCAAGCGGGGCGGGCACGAAGATCATTCCCGCATTCCACGCCTCTTCCTGCGCGGCGGCGCTTCCCGCGCTCGCGAGAAACAAGGCCGCGAACGCGACGGTGCTGAATTTCATGGTTCACGAACCCGACGCGGCGGCCGCCGCGGCCGATTTCTGCTCGCCGCGCTGGGTGGCGAGTTTCAGCGTCAATAACTCGTCGGGCCTGAGATGGTACAACTCGCTCCGCGGCGTTTCCATCGCGTGAATCCAAAGACGCGGATCGACGCCCATCTCGACGAGAAACTTCTGGCAGTCGGCCGAGATGCGCTGGGCCTGATCCATGTTGTTGGCGGCAGGATTGTCCGTGGGCGAGAACACCTGGTGCACGCCGATGGCGGCCTTTTCGCCCGCGCGCCGCTCGACGCCGCCGGCGAAGACGAGCGGACAGGAGGAGGCGCAAAAGTTTCCGTTCTCGACCGCGGTCGAGAATTTCTTCTCGCGAATGAGGCGGCCCATGGCGATCGCGTCCTGCACCGAGCCGCCGGTGGAGTTCAACACCACCGTCTTGATGTAGCTGCCGCGCTTGTCGACCTCGGCCTTAAAGGCTTCCACCGTGCCGGGCAGGATCATGCCGGTGGCGACAAGCTTGCCGTCGCCGACGAGATCGAAGGTCATCTTCTCCGCGAGCTTGCCGTCGGGCCGCCTGAACGGCATGCGGCGGTCGCCGGGGCGGAGCGAGGGCAGAAGCGCCGGCGAAGGGCTGGGAATCGCCGTCTGCCGCGGGGGCTCGTTTTCCGTAATGGCCGCCTCTTCGGCGTCGGTGTCCGTGGCCATCTCGTAATAATCGTAGGCCAGCACCACGACCGCCGCCATGATCACCACGGCAAGCAGCCGGCTCAGAATCCAATCGTCCGGGTGGCCGTTGAGCCAAGCGACGAAGCGCTCGCGAATGTTGGCGAAAAGCGGCACGGTCAATCCTTTTTCGCCCGCGGGATCGGCAGCGTTGTCACGTTCTGCTCCGGCGCGTGGGCGGAGCGCTCGGCCGCCTCGGCGAGGATCTCGTGCGTCGCCGGCGAGACGCCTTTATTCGCCTCCTGCAATTCGCGTGCGAGCTGAAGCGCGGTGATCAATTCCGCCGCGGTCATGTTGCTCGCATTCGCGGCGGGCTCGGCGTCGCGGCGAATGCCGGCCTGCACGACGCACAGCACCAGCACGAGCACGGCGGGCATCAGGTCGATCGAGATCGCGCCCGCCCAGCTGGGAACAAAATCGCCGGCGTAGCGCAGCACCGCCTCGGCGGGAGACAAGGACTGGAAGCGCTCGGGCTCGACCGGCGGCGCGTCGAGAATCTTGTCGGCGGCATCGGCCAGCGCCTTGGCTTGCGCCTGCACCGCGTTCTCGACCTTGCCGACGACCGAGGTCTGCCGCTCGCCGAGATCGCCGCGGCCGCCCGCCGCCGGCGCGATGAAGCCCGCCGTGAGGCCGTCCGCCGCGCGCTTCACGGCCGGCGCGACCGAGGTCTGCTGCAGGGCGCCGATCACGCCGGTGAGCGCGAGCGCTTCGGCGCCGAACTGGTCACTGCGGGCCGCGACGGGCCCTCGCGCCGAGACGAGTTCGCGCATCTTGGCGAGATGCCGGCCGCCCTGCTCGAACAGCTTGCGCACCTTGTCGCTCGATTGCGTCACCTGTTGCGAAAGATTGTCGAGCTGCGTCGACATCTGGCTCAAAAGCTGGACGACGGTGCCGGAGCCCGAGGTGCCGGTGAGCGAGCCCTGGCGCTCCGATTCCGCGAGCTTTGAAAAGCGCGTCGTCGCCATTTGGATGTCCGGCAACAGTCCCTGCGCCGCCAGCGCATTGGAATAGGCGCGGTCGAGATCGCGCGTGTAGCCCTGGGTCGCGTTGGCGAGATGCTGCTGGATCGCGGCGGCGCCCGCGAGCGCGGAGGCATTCAGCCACGCCGACATGCAGATGATCATGAAGGCTCCGAGCCCCATGCAGGCGAACAACAAGAGCCGGCTCGAATGGTCGCGCACGTGCGGCAAAAAGCGCAGCAGGTAAACCCAGAAGGCGTAGATGGCGACCGAGACCGCGACCGAATAGATGACGGCCGCGAAGAAGACGACGGTCGCGTTGCCGTTCAAAAGCTCGCGCACGCCGAGATAGGTGTAAACGCCGCTCGCGAGCGCGAGCACGCCGAGCGTCACGCGCGTGGTGATTTCCAGGCGCTGAACGCCTTCCCGTAAGGCTGTCGACATGAATTCAGGGCTCCCCGCGGGCTTCCCCCGCACTGAGCGCCCCCCGCGAGCCTCTTCGCAATGCAATCGGACCAGAATGTGGCCATGGCGGCGGCAGCGAGGCGGGAAATATTTTCGCGCGGCGCGGCCTGAGCGCTCTTCCGCCGGCTTGAAGCGCGCCTACATGGGAGCGAGGCTTAAGCCTTCGGCAAAGCGGGGCGGATATGCGCGAAACGATCACGGTCACCATCCCCCATCACCTCGGCAAGGACGAGGCGCTCCGGCGCATCAAAAACGGCATCGGCCAGGCGCGCACTACGTTCGCAAGCGTACTGACGGTCAAGGAGGAGAGCTGGGCCGGCGACACCCTCACCTTCCGGGCGAGCGCGCTCGCGCAGGAAACGGCGGGCACGATCCTGGTCGCCGAGGATCATGTGAAGCTCGACGTGGAGCTGCCGTGGCTGTTGGCCAAGCTCGCCAAGGTAATTACGCCCGCGATCAAGAAGGAAGGCACGCTGATGCTGGAGAAGAAATAGGGCCATCAGCTCTCGCCAAATCCTCTTCCCGGCGCGAGCGGCTTTAGGCGGATCAGCCGCGAATTGGCGACCGCCGCCTGCCGGTGCTTCACTGCTTCGCGGTAGATCGGGTCGCGGATCATTTCGACAAAGGCTTCGACCGACGGATATTCGGCGATGAAAACGTGATCCCAGTTTTCACCGTCCGTAGGCCCAATCAGCATCCATTCGAATTTCCCCTGCCAGACGATCTTGCCGCCGAGCCGCTCGAACACCGGCAGGCTGTCGCGGCCATAAGCCGCGTAGGCCTCGGTGCCGGTCGCCGCGCGGCCGTCCGGATAGGCGGCGCGCTCGCGGAGCCGCACCAGGTTGAGCATATGGATCGGCCCGGGTCGTGTCCGCTCGCGAAACTCCTTGAACTGCGCCTTGCTGGGGTCGACGTAGGCCATGCCCGCTATTCCACGTCCTCCACTTTCTCCGGCCCGCCGCCGAAGATACGGCGGGCAAGCTCCGCCTCCATGAATTCGTCGATCTCGCCGTCGAGCACCCGGTCGGGGCTCGGCGAGGTGACGCCGGTGCGCAGGTCCTTCACCATCTGGTAGGGCTGCAGCACGTAGGAACGGATCTGGTGACCCCAGCCGATGTCGGTCTTCGCCGCCTGATCGGCCACCGCCTGCTCCTCGCGCTTCTTCAATTCCGCCTCGTAGAGCTTCGCGCGCAGCATGCGCCAGGCCTCGGCGCGGTTCTTGTGCTGCGAGCGGTCGCTTTGGCAAACCACCGCGATCCCGGTCGGCATATGCGTGAGGCGGACGGCCGACTCGGTCTTGTTGACGTGCTGGCCGCCGGCGCCACCGGAGCGCATGGTGTCGACGCGCACATCGCTCTCGGCAATGTCGATCTTGATGTCGTCGTCGACCGCGGGATAGACGGTAATGCTCGAAAACGAGGTGTGGCGCCGCGCATTGGCGTCATAGGGCGAGATCCGCACCAGCCGGTGCACGCCCGCCTCGGTCTTCAGCCAGCCATAGGCGTTCTTGCCCTTCACTTCGATCGTCGCCGACTTGATGCCGGCGCCCTCGCCCGCGCTTTCCTCGATCGCGCTGACCTTGAAGCGATGCGCCTGCGCCCAGCGCGTGTACATGCGCAGCAGCATCTCGGCCCAGTCCTGGCTCTCGGTGCCGCCGGCGCCGGCGTGGACTTCGAGATAGGCGTCGTTGGCGTCGGCTTCGCCCGACAGCAACGCGTCCAGCTGCATTTGCGCGGTTTCGTCCTTGAGCTTGGCGAGGGCCGCTTCCGCCTCGCGCACCACGCCCTCGTCCTTCTCGGCCTCGCCGAGCGCGATCATTTCCTGATGGTCCTGGAGCTCCTGCTCGAGGCGTCGCAGCATATCGAGCCTGTCGCCGAGCGCGGTGCGCTCCTGCATCAGCTTCGAGGCCTTCTGCGGATCGTCCCAGAGCTTGGGATCTTCGGCGAGCCGGTTCAGTTCGGCGAGGCGCTTTTGCGATCGTTCGACGTCAAAGCGCCCTCCTCAGCAGCCCGACCGACTGCTCGATTTCTTCGACGATGCTTTGCGTCTCGGAGCGCATGATTCCCTCGCGTCCGCGTTTTCCATCATCTCCGAAGGAAAAGCAAATTCCCTAAAATTTTAGCGATCCGGGTCACAGCTGCTTTAGGGCAAGTTAGCTGGCTTCCTCACAATTTTCCTGGAGCATGATCTTTTCCGAAAACCGGTCCCCACTTTTCGGGGTCATGCTCTGCGATTCACGCCGGCGAAACTTCTCGTGATCTAATCTGGCGGCGCGTTTTCGCAATCCGCCGCAGGTCATCATGAAAGACACAAGTCAGCCTTTCGCCCTCGACATCAGCGGGCTCGTCAAGCGCTTCGACCGCCCCGCCGTCGACGGGCTCGACCTTCGCGTGCGGAGCGGCGAATTCTACGCCCTGGTCGGGCCGAACGGCGCCGGCAAGACGACGACGCTGCGCATGGTCGCCGGCCTGCTTGCGCCCGATGCCGGCGCGATCACAATCGCCGGCATCGACGCGCTCGCCGATCCGGTCGCGGCCAAGCAAGTCATGGCGTGGATCTCCGACGAGCCGATGATCTACGACAAGCTCTCGCCGCTCGAATACCTCGAATTCGTCGCCGGGCTGTGGCGCGTCGAGGCGGCGGCGGCGGAAGCGCGCGCCCGCGAGCTCCTCGCCTGGCTGGGCTTGGCGCCGCACGCGCACGAGCGCTGCGAGGGATTTTCCAAGGGCATGCGGCAGAAGGTGGCGCTCGCCGGCGCCTTGGTGCACGAGCCTAGCGTGATCATCCTCGACGAGCCGCTGACCGGGCTCGACGCCGGCTCCGCCCGCCAGGTGAAGAGCGTCTTGCGCGAGCGCGCCCGCGCCGGCGGCACCGTCGTGATGACGACGCACATCCTGGAAGTCGCCGAGCGCATGGCCGACCGCATCGGGATCATCGCCAGCGGGCGGCTGATCGCGGAGGGCACGCTCGAGGAATTGCGCGGGCAAGCGGGAAAAAGCGACTTCACGCTCGAGGACACCTTTCTCGCGCTTGTCGCCAAAGAAGCCGTCGCCGCGTGAGCGCGCCCGCGACGCTTTCCTGGTTCGCGCGCCATGAGTTTCGTCTGGCGTGGCGCGACTGGCTGTCGATGATGACGGCGGGCAAGGCGAGCCGCCTGCGCATGGCCGCACTCGCGCTCGCGAGCTTCGTCCTATTCATGCATTTCATCGCTTTCCTGGCGCTGCGCAATGTCGCCGACCCCGGGCTTTCGCCCGGCAAGACGGCGCTCGTCGTCATCACCGGTTGCGCGCTGTTGTCGTGGTCGCTGATGATCTCGCAGGCGATGGAATCGGTGACGCGCGCGTTCTACACGCGCTCCGATCTCGATCTCATTCTTTCCTCCCCCATCGCCGCGCGAAAAGTATTTTCCGTGCGCATCGTGACGATGGCGCTCGGCACCGCGCTGATGGCGACGTTGCTGGCGGGGCCGTTCATCCATGTGCTCGTGATCCGCTTCGGCGCGCGCTGGCTCGCCGCCTATGGCGTCGTCGTCTCGATGGGCGCGACGGCGGCCGCACTCGCGGTCGCGCTCACCGTCGTGCTCTTTCGCGCCATCGGGCCGAAACGCACCCGCCTCGCCGCGCAGATCGTCGCCGCGGTGATCGGGGCCGCCTTCGTGATCGGGCTGCAGGTGGCGGCGATCCTGTCGCAAGACACGCTGTCGCGGTTCGCGTTTCTCCAGTCCGACGCGCTGGTGGCGCGCGCGCCGGATGTCGCGAGCCTGGTGTGGTGGCCGGCCCGCGCCATGCTCGGCGACTGGCAGGCGCTTACCGCCGTCGCCGCCGCGAGTTTGACCTCGCTCGGCGCCGCCATCTTCATTTTCTCGGGGCGCTTCGGCGAGCATGCGATCGCGGCGGCGGGCATGGCGAACGCCCGCACCAAGCAAGCGCCTGCAGCGGCTTTTCGCCATGCCTCGCCAAAGCGGGCGCTGCGGCGGAAGGAATGGACGCTGTTGCGGCGCGATCCGTGGCTCGTGTCGCAGACGCTGATGCAGATTCTGTATCTGTTGCCGCCCGCGCTGATGTTGTGGCGCGGCTATGGCGACGGCGGCGTTTTCGCCGTGCTGGTGCCGGTCTTGGTGATGGCGGCGGGGCAGCTCGCGGGCGGGCTCGCGTGGCTCGCGATCTCCGGCGAGGATGCGCCGGATCTGGTCGCCACCGCGCCGGTGCCGGCGGGCTTTCTCGTGCGCGCGAAAATCGAGGGCGTGCTCGGCGCGGTCGCTATCGTGTTCGCGCCGTTGCTCGCCGCGCTGGCGCTGATCGCCCCGTTTCAGGCGCTCGTCGCGACCGCCGGCATGTCGATCGCGGTGATCGCCGCGACCTTGATTCAGCTTTGGTTCCGCAACCAAGCGAAACGCTCGCACTTCCGCCGCCGGCACACCTCGTCGCGCGTCGCCACCTTCGCCGAAGCCTTCTCCTCGATCGCCTGGGCGGCCACGGCGGCATTGGCCGCGGGCGAAAGCCTGCTCGCGCTGGTGCCGGCGGCGGTGGGGATTGGCGTGTTGATCGCGGCGCGCGCGCTCAGCCCGCGCGATGTCCCGGGGTAGGTCGGCGCCAGAACTCGCGGCACTGGATACCTCAATTCACCGTTCCTCGGCTGTTTCCGCAAAGCCACACCGCGCAGAAATCGTTCTTTCGAGCCTTCGGATACCGCTCGACTCCCGCTACCCTCGTCGCAGAAATAGGCTTGGATTGCTGGGGGCGTTTCCGGTGAAGAGATTTCTGGCCGCCACGGCTGTGATCGCGCTTTGCAGCGCGCCTGCGCTTGCCGCTCCGCCGCCGGTATTCAATTGGACGGGCTTTTACGTCGGCGGCCATATCGGCGCCATTGTCGAGCACGGGCAACTTAGCAACCTTCCCCCCGGGGGATTTTTCCTCGGTCCTCCTGTCCCGACGCCGTCAATCGATTTTCAAGCCGATGGATTCCTCGGCGGCGGCCAACTTGGCTACAATTGGCAATGGACGAATTGGGTCGCTGGCGTCGAGGGCGACATTTCCGCTTCGCATCTCAGCAACAGCGGCCCATTCAATATCGTTACGACCGGAATTGTCAGCTCCACGACTGCGGGAACCGCGGAGTTCAGGAGCGACCCCTTCATCACCGTCCGCGGGCGCTTCGGTTATGCCGCCGGCAATTTGCTGTTCTACGGCACCGGCGGTTTCGCCTGGGCGCGCGAAAGGTTGAGCGCAACGGGGACGACACAGAGCTGCATTATTATTTTTGGCTGTGGCCCCCTCACGTCCTTTGCTTCATCTGATGCCCATTGGGTCGGAGGCTGGGCTGCTGGCGCCGGCGTTGACTACGCTTTCGCACCGAACTGGTTCGTCAGGATCGAGTATTTGCGCATTGATGTCGGTACGCACAATTTCAGCGTCGATCCCAATCTTTCCGGCACACGGCTTCCGCTCGCCTCGCATTTTGATGTCGCTCGCTTTGGCCTGAACTATAGGTTCGGCAATTAGCCGGGGCCGGCGGCGTTCGGAATGCGTGGAGCGCGCGGAACAAACTCACGGTCTGCGACCATTTAATCATAGATCGGACAATACTACGCTAACGTACTGTTTTTACTGTGCTTTTTACTGACCGATAGGCCTGATCTGCGGCGTAATACGCCGCTCGCGCTTACCACAGCCCGTGCGGGCCGCGGCCGAACTGGCGCTGGGTCTCGGGGGTGACGCCTTGCTGACCGTAGGGCGTGCCGCTCTCGTCGGAAAGGCCGATCACCGAATAGGAATCGGGCGGCGCGGTGCCGGGCTTGAAGGCTTCCAAAATCACCCGGTCGTCGCTGGGGCCGGCGCGCAGGCCCGTCTTGGCGTTGATGCGGATCAGCTTGATACCGGGCGGCAGGCGGAAGGGCTGCGCCGGCGTGTCGGCGAGCGCTTGCCGCATGAAGTCCTTGACGATCGGCGCCGCGGTGTGGCCGCCGGTCTGGCCGGAGCCGAGATGTCGCGGCTTGTCGTAGCCCATGTAGGCGCCGACGACGAGGTCGGGCGTGAAGCCGATGAACCAGACGTCCTTCTCGTCGTTGGTGGTGCCGGTCTTGCCGGCGATCGGGCGGTTGAGATCGCGCAGCGCCGTGCCGGTGCCGCGCTGCACGACGCCTTCCATGATCGAGGTGATCTGATAGGCGCTCATCGGATCGAGCACGATCGGGCGCTTGTCCTGCAGCACCGGCTCCTGCTGGTTCGCCCATTTGTCGGCGTCGCAGCCATTGCAGTCGCGCTCGTCGTGGCGATAGATCGTGCGGCCGTAGCGGTCCTGGATGCGGTCGATCAACGTCGGTTTGATGCGGCGGCCGCCATTGTCGAACATCGAGTAGCCCGAGACCATGCGCAGGAGCGTCGTCTCGCCGGCGCCGAGCGCCATCGACAAGACCGGCAGCATGTCGTCATAGATTCCGAAGCGTTTGGCATATTCGGCGATCAAGGGCATGCCCACGTCCTGCGCGATGCGCACCGTCATGACGTTTCTCGAATGTTCGACGGCGAAGCGGATCGTCTGCGGCCCGTAGAACTTGCGCTCGTAATTCTCCGGCTTCCAGAGCGGCATGCCGGGACCCTGGTTGATCTCGACCGGTGCATCCAAGATGACCGATGACGGCGTGTAGCCGTTGTCCAGCGCCGTGGCATAGACGAAGGGCTTGAACGAGGAGCCGGGCTGGCGCAGCGCTTGGGTGGCACGGTTGAACTGGCTCTCGTCGTAGGAGAAGCCGCCGACGATGGCGAGCACGCGGCCGGTCCACGGGTCCATCGCCATGATCGCGCCCTCGACCTCGGGCACTTGCCGCAGCCGCCACTGGCCCTGGACCGGCTGGCCGTCCTTGCCGGCGAGCGGCTCGACATAGACGATATCGCCGACGCGCAACACCTGGCCGGTCTTGGCGATCGCCTTGCCGCGTTCGGGGCCGTCCGACCATTTCGCCCACTTCACCGCCTCGAGCGGGATCACGCCGGTTTCGCGCTCGGCCGTGAGCTGGCCGTCGCGCCCGCGCGGCGGCTGCAGGCCGATCTTGGCGGCCTGGTCGGAGACCTCGAGCACGAGCGCGAGCCGCCAGGGAATGTCGTTCAACGCGCGCTGGTCGGCGAGCTTCGCGCCCCAGTCGCCGCTCCACTGAATGTTGGCCGGGGCGCCGCGCCAGCCCTTCGCCTCGTCGAAGCGAACGAGACCGTCGGAGAGCGCCTTCTTTGCGATCAGTTGCATCCTCGGATTGAGCGTGGTGCGGACCGAAAGCCCGCCCTCGTAGAGCTTCTTCTCGCCGTAGCGCTCGTACACCTCGCGCCGCACTTCCTCGGCGAAATATTCGGCGGCGAAGACGTGCGCGCCGGTCGGCCGCGGACTGACGTTGAGCGGAGCTTTCTTGGCGCGCTCGCCATCTTCGCGGCTCGCATAACCGTTCTCGACCATGCGGTCGATTACGTAGTTGCGCCGCTCGATCGCGCGCTCGCGCTGGCGGAACGGGTGCAGCGAGGTCGGCGCCTTGGGAAGGGCCGCGAGATAGGCGGTCTCCTCGAGCGTGAGTTCGTGCACCGACTTGTCGAAATAAATGAGCGAGGCGGCGGCGATGCCATAAGCGCCGAGGCCGAGATAAATCTCGTTCAGGTACAGTTCCAGGATCTTGTCCTTGGAATAGGCGCGCTCGATGCGGATGGCGAGCAGCGCTTCCTTGACCTTGCGGTTCAACGTGGTCTCGCTGCCGACGAGGAAGTTCTTGGCGACCTGCTGGGTGATGGTGGAGGCGCCCTGCGGCCGGCGCTTGCCGTAATTCTCGAGGTTGGTGACGACGGCGCGCGCGATGCCGCCGAAATCGATGCCGCCGTGCTCGTAGAAATTCTTGTCCTCGGCGGCGATGAAGGCGTTCTTCACCAGCGAAGGCACCGCCTGGATCGGAATATAGAGCCGCCGCTCCTTGGCGTATTCGGCGACGAGCGAGCCGTCGGAGGCGTGCACGCGGGTCATCACCGGCGGTTCGTAATCCTGCAGCGCCGAATAGTCCGGCAGGTCCTTTTGGTATTGCCAGATCATCCAGGTGGCGCCGACCGCGCCGCAGACGAACAGGATCGCGCCGACGGCGAACAGAAATCCCAAGAACCTGAGCAAGAGCCGCATGCTTCGCCTGACCGCGCCTCGACCTACGTGCCGGCACCGCTCCGTCTCTGGTGAGGCGGAACACCCGGAACGATCACATCATAACGTCTGCTTCACCCTCGCCTATGGCAAAACGAGGGCTGGAACTAGTGCCCCGAACCCGAACTTCGCATACTCCGTGCCGCAAGGGCGCGTTGCGAACTTCGCGTTCAAATGGGGCACTAGAATCATAGACTTGCTAGTGTCCCTTTGGTTCCGAAGTTCGTATGCGAATGTACCGCGAGGGCTTACGAACTTCGGAATCGGGACACTAGCTTCGAATCGAATTCCCTTTGGTCTCACCAATCCTTTAATGCGGGACTAAGGGCAAGGTTTGCCGAAAATGCCCGAAACCAGCCCTCAAATGATCCGGAAGATGGCGAGCACGAGGGCGGCCTCGGCGAGAAAGCCGACCGTGAAGGCGAGCGTGCGCAGTACCGGAACGCCGATTGTATAGATCACCACATAGGCGAGCCGCGCCCAGAAGAAGACGGCGCAGGCGAGCACGGTGAGCGGCGTCGAGATCGCGAGCGCATCGAGCACCAGCACCAGGATGCCGAATACGACGAGATTTTCGACCTGGTTGATGTGGGCATTCATCAGCCGCACCGCCCAGCCCGTTTGCGGCTTATGCCGCGGGCTCGGATTGTCCATCGTGCCCATGAAGCCGCGGACCGCCGCGCGATCCAAGATGTAGGGCACCCACAAGAGCCCGGTCAGTACGGTCGTCAAAGTGAGCCAGAACAGTTCCGCTTTCATCATCGACATCGTTCGCCTCCCTCATTGATCCGCGCGACAATTCCCGGCGCGCGACCCGGGTGAATCCTGCTCGCGCAATGGTATTCGTTTGCAGGGCCGGCGGCGAGTGGGGTTATGCTGGTGTGAGGCGGGGAGCGAACCGATGGCCGGATTGATCAAGGAAGAACAGCGCGGGCGTCTTGCCATTGTCACCATCGACCGTCCCGAGCGGCGGAACGCGGTCGATCTCGCCGCCGCCCGCGCGCTCCATGACGCCTTCAAGGCGTTCGACGCCGACGCCGCACTCGATGTCGCGATTCTTACCGGGGCCGGCGGAAATTTTTGCGCCGGCGCCGACCTGCAGGCGTTCGCGACCGGCGAGCGGCGCCCGATCGAACCCGAGGGCGATTTCGCGCCGATGGGCTGCACGCGGCTCAGGCTGTCGAAGCCGGTGATCGCCGCGATCGAGGGCTACGCGGTGGCGGGCGGCCTTGAATTGGCGCTGTGGTGCGACCTGCGCGTCGCCGCGCGCTCGGCGGTCCTCGGGGTCTTTTGCCGCCGCTTCGGCGTGCCGTTGATCGATCTCGGCACCATCCGGCTGCCGCGCCTGATCGGCCAGAGCCGGGCCATGGACCTGATCCTCACCGGCCGCCCGGTCGGGGCCGACGAGGCGCTGCAAATGGGGCTCGTCAACCGCGTGGCGGAGAATGGTCAGGCGCTGGATGCGGCGATCGAACTCGCGGAGCAACTTTGCGCCTTCCCGCAAGCCTGCATGCGCGGCGACCGGCTTTCCTCGCTCGAGCAGTGGGAATTGTCCGACGCCGATGCGATCAAGAACGAGATCGCCCGCGGCCTTTCGACCATCCGCTCGGGCGAAACGCTCGCCGGGGCCGCGCGTTTTTCCGGCGGCGAAGGCCGCCACGGGGCGTTCAAGAAAAGCTGAGGCTTATCGCACCTGCGTTTGCGCCATCGCCGGCCGGGTCGCGAAAAAGGCCTGGATCGCGGTGACCATCGCGTCCGCGGTCCGGTCGCGCCAGGCATCGGAAACGAGGTTCTTGGTGTCCTCGGGATTGGAGAGATAGCCGAGTTCCACCAGCACCGAGGGAATGTCGGGGGCCTTCAGCACCACGAAGCCCGCCGAGCGCATCGAGTCCTGGTGGGTGAGAACGCCGCCCGCCTTCATCTGCGCGACGAGGGTGCGCTGGAACAGCGAGGAAAAATTCTTCGTCTCGCGGTGGGTGAGGTCGTAGAGGATGTTGACGATGTCCTCGCTCTGCGCGGAGAGGTCCATGCCGGCGATGAGGTCCGCCTTGTTTTCCTTTTCGGCGAGGCGGGCAGCCTCGGCGTCGGAGGCGCGGTCGGAGACGGTATAGACGGTGGCGCCGCGCGCGTCGCCCTCCCGCTTCGACAGGAAATCGGCGTGGATGGAAATGAATAGCGCCGCCTGATTGTCGCGCGCGATCTTGACGCGGTCGGCGAGCGAGACGAAGCCGTCGTCGGTACGCGTCATCACCACGCGAAAGCGCCCGAGCCGCTCGAGCTTCTCGCGCAGGCGGTGCGCGACCGCGAGCACCACCGCCTTTTCCTCATCGCCATTCGCGGAATGGGCGCCGCTATCGCCGCCGCCGTGGCCGGGATCGATGACGATGGCCGGGCGGCCTTCGCTCGCGAGCTGCATTTTCGGCTCGATCGGGCGCGGCGCCGCGGCGAGCGGCGCGGGCGGGGCCACCATTGCGATCGTTTTTTGGGCTGAGCCTTCCTTCCGCACGCTCGCGCGATTGCTTGCCACGAGATCGATCACCAGCCGCGCCGGCTGGTCGTCGAATTCCGCCAGCACGAAGGCGCGGTCGATGGCGACCGGCCCGCGGGTATCGAGCACGATGCGCGCCTTGCCGGGGCCAATCAGGCCATAGCGATAGGCGATGACGAGCCCGCGCCCGAGCCGGCCGGCGGCGGCGGGAAGATCGAACGTGACGTCGGGCAGGTCGACGATGACGCGGTCGGGATCGGCGGTGGTGAAGGCGGAAATCTCGACCTTGCGCGACAGGTCGACGACGAGCCGCGTCTTCTGCTCATCGCCGCCGAGGCGGGCGTCGAGCGCGACCACGCCCTTTTGCAAACGGGCGGGACTGATCGGATCGGCCGGCGGGGCGCTCCGAGCGGGAACGGTCTTCGGCGCCGATGCCAAGGGCTGCAGGTAAAAAAGCGTGGCGAGGGCGAAAACGAGCCCCCACCCCGA
>WNEY01001508.1_pt1 | contig 16525 bp, 19 predicted proteins | sample 5400531 | NCBI WGS metagenome assembly WNEY01 (sample SAMN13153338, study PRJNA577476) | soil metagenome | isolation source: 200 cm saprolite under Douglas fir tree site 1 | place: USA:California | collected 2015-04-18
AGAGGAACAGCACGGATGGACCTCTCCCTGAGCCCGGCGGCCCAGACGGTCGCCCGGCAGGGACTGTGCCCAGCGGCGCCTTCCCCCGGCCAGGATGCCGTTTTCTCCCGCTTCCGGTCGCCCTGATGCACAAGCGCTGAAGGTCAGCATCCAGATTTCGGCCACGTGAGAGCGGCTGGCGACCGCGTGACCTGCGGGGTGACGCCACCACGCCGACGGGGAGGCCGTTCGGTCGGCCGTGCATCCTGACTGTGTGCTGGAATCTGGCCTGGTCGGATCGGGCTGAGCGCGGCCGCCGGGCATGGGCTGCCGCCAGTGCGCAACGTGACCTAGCCTGGTGTCCGGCGATGTGCGGTTGCGTCCGGCTGGTTGCTGAGGACCGTGGCTGAGCAGTGGTTGAGTTATCGGCCCGCTGGCCCGTCGTCCGTGTTTTCGCAGGTCAGAGGGCCAGGAGGTGTCGGCTGGGGGATCGCTGTAAAACCGTCGGCTCAGCCTACGTTGGTTCGAACCCAACACCTGCCACCACCTGGGGAAACTCGCTCTGACCAGCGCATATGCGCTTGGAGAGTGATCTTGTAGTGTCCGGCTGGGTCCGGCCCTGACCGGGCGGATCCGGCTGGCTGTTCCCAATGCGTTCCCGCGACTCGGCTTGGAGGCCTGCCTGCCCCGTGGGTCGATATGGACGGCTGGGAAGTGCGCTCGCTTTAAGCGGGCTCGGAGGTCTGACCTAGGTGATATGTCGGGCGCTGGGATGCGTTCGGCAGTATCCACCTGCTGGACGGTCACGTAGCGCGTACTGACCTTGAATCAGTATCGCTGCTCGCCTGCGCTTCGAGTGCCTGGACGATGACCTGAGTCTTGGTTAGGCCCGTCCGTTGCACCTCATTCTCGATCCATGCGCGGATCTCGTCGGATGCATAGAAGCTGACCAGGCGGTGGCGGTCGACCCATCGGCCTTCTGGGGGAACCGGGCGCGGCAACCGTCAGTGGCCTGTCAAGTAAGGGCAATCCATGCCTGCCATGATAAGCCATTGGCCGTAGGTTGTAGACCGTCAACGGTAGGCCGTAAACCTGCTACGATTCCGGCATGGATGACAGCGTGGTCGGTCTCTTCGCTATGAGAGATCCAGCCGGTACGATTTGTGGCCCTACCAGCTCGTTGGCCTCACCAGGAGCAAAGATGCACGCAGAAGCGGTCGCATCAATTGCTGCTGAACGTGTTCGCGCTGCCGGCCAGGGCTGGCTTGGCGTTACGCGTCGACCGCCTGTCCCCACTCCGGTTTTCGACACGTATTGGCACTTCGCCGCCGAAAGGCAGCGGATCTATCACAGCCGCGTTCGCGGGGAACCTGGCCCGTGGACCGATGACCGCGTGCTGTCAGCGCACCGGTTCACTAACGCATATCGCGCTGCTGACAGGGTCAGCCAGTACCTCATCCGGCATGTTGTCTACAACGGAGATCAGACATTCGACGAGGTCGTCTTCCGAGTGCTGTTGTTTAAACTGTTCAACAAGATCTCTACCTGGGAATTGCTCTGCTCCGAGTTCGGTACCCCGACAGCGGGCGGGTTTTCAGTTAAGGATTTCGACGCAGTTCTGACGCGTGCTTTCTCGCGAGGTGTGCGACTTTATTCGGCGGCGTACATCATGCCCGCAGCCGAGCGAGGAGTAGCGAGAAAACACCTCACGCACCTTAAACTCTTGCGCAGAATGCTTGATGAGCGACTACCGGAACACCTGGCGGCAGACACGTCCATGCGCGCTGCATACGAGAGTCTTCTCCACTACAACGGGCTCGGTCCTTTTCTCGCCTATCAGCTCGTCACCGACCTCAACTACACCAATGTGTTGGGCTTCTCTGAAATGGAGTTCGTCGTGCCCGGCCCCGGAGCGCGCAGTGGCATTCATAAGTGCTTCTCGGATCCGGGCGACTATGACGAGGCCGATTTGATTCGGTATGTCGCGGATCGGCAGGCCCAGGAGTTCGCTGCCCGCGACATAGCTTTCGAGGATCTGTGGAGCAGGCCCCTGCAGCTAGTCGACTGCCAGAACCTCTTTTGCGAGGTGGATAAATATGCGCGGGTCGTACACCCCGATGTGTCCGGAGTCGGAGGACGCACGCGAATCAAACAGCGTTTCGAATCCGTGCCGGATCCCGTCGAGGCATGGTTCCCGCCGAAATGGGGGATCAACGACCTGGTCGTAGCCGGTTCTGTCAGGCGACCAGGTCGATCGTCCGTGCACGTAGGTCGACAGCAAGCGCTCCCCCTCGCTGTGCCCTGACCTGGCGGAAGATCCGGTACCCTGCGAGGATTGCTTCCTCCCAATCGTGGGCGCTCCGTCCGGCAGCCTCTAGGCCGCCAGTGAGTTGCCGGATAGTTTTCAGCACTGGATAGTCGATGGTTGTAACGCCGTCAAGAAAGCGGTGTCGGCGAGCGTATTCCCAGACATAAGCGACGATTGCCTCGTCGATGACTATGGCGCGCCCGCCATCTTCGACTTCGTCGATCTCGGGGATTGAACGGCGCTTACGGCTAGGGTTGAGCAATTTGCCGCGCAGCACCGGCGACCAGCCGAGCTTGGCGGCGTGGGCGAGATGGAAGACGTCGTGGAAGCGATATCCGTCCTCGTCGTACGCGTTGTCCTGGAGTGCGTCACCTGCCGGGATGCCGTCGATAGAGATTGCTATACGACCCTTGCCTTGAGTCGTCACGCTGTCGACGATCTGCACCGTGAAGGAACGCGGCAACTGTTCCCCACCGGGAAAGTTGTCGTCGAACAGGCGGTAGGAGGTGTGGCTGGTCTCCGGCGGCCACCGGTCGCGAGTCTTTTCTAGGTTTCCCGCCGCGATCTCGGTCAGGTCAAGCTGAAACTTGGTGGCAGTGTTGGCGAGGTACCACAGGATGTCGCCGAGTTCCTCGGCCACTTGGTTTGGGAAGAGTACGTGAGCTTCCTTGTCGCGCAAGTACTTCTTGTACTCCTCAAGCAGCGACCCTACCTCGCCCGCCATGCCTAATAGCGGAACGATAACGGCATTGGGATCGCCGACCGGAACGCGATCTGTGGCTTGTGCTTCTCGTTGGTACTCACCGAGATCCATAAATATCTCCTGTGGTTTGAGCGCCGCCTCGTGGCGCACTGATAGTGCGAGACTGCATGACCCACACCTCACGGATGTGGTGTTCTGCATAGTCGTCGACAAGCCATGCATAACCGCCGATTCCCCAGGTCGGTCCCCAGGAGTTGCGGATTAGCAGCGCCTCAGTGTTGTACCCGACGGCGAGTACGGCGTGACGACCGCGAGTAGGGCTTCCTGCTGGCGGGCTTTCGATCCAGCCCTCAACTGTCGGTGTAAACAAGCTGTCGAACACTACTAGGGCGAGCACGACGGGGTTGCCTGCACCGAGTTCCGCGCGCACCGTGGTGAGGTTGTGAGTCGCCTGACCTATCTGGGCCTTATGCCAGCCTGCTCCTGGCCTGGTCGGCGGCGAGTACGCGACTCCCGTAGCTCGGCGCGGATCGTATGGCCACACAGTCTCAAGCGGTTGTCCGGTGGCTGCGAGGGCATTCTCTGCCGAGGTCAAGCGTGTTCCCGAGTTCCAGTTCCCGTCGATCAGTTTGCAGCCCCAGTTCAGGGCCTCCGCGGACAAGTCCTCCTCAACTGAATCGCCGGACGCGCGGGCCATCTCGTGGGCCGCCGTGACGGCAAATGCAACGCATGTCCCGCGCTGTCCCTGGTCGCGTACCGGCGGGAGCAAGGCTCTCAGGTCCGCGCCTGCGGATGGGTCGGTCACGCGGCTCGTCCGCCCGCGACCAATGCCTCCTTTTGATCCTCCGGCAGGCCAACGTCAGCGTCGCCAGTGAGAAGCGGGATCACCTTTAGCGTCGCCTCGAACGTGCCGGACTCCCCACCGTTCTGCTGCCACGGCCGACGCTTCTCTAGCCGAATCCTGCTCGTGCCCGGCTCAGCAACGCGAAAGGCAACGTGTCGCGTACCCGATGCGCCGATGATGGCATCATCGGCAATCTCGAAACTATCGTTGGTGAGCGCCAGCACCGCCGCGGCCGGATCGACTAGCTGCCAGACGTAGCCGGTCGACGGCGTTTCGGAGAGCATCACGTGTACCTCGTCGCGCAACCGCGGCGAGAACGGACGCCCTTCTTGGGATTCGTCGAGCAGCCAGACATCGGCCCACGGATAAGCCGGGCGAACCCCAACGAGGCTGGTCTTAAGGTCGATTGGACTCTGTTGCAATAGATGGCGCCCGCGTCCCCGCGTGAGCTTGTGTTGTGCTTCCAGTTGCGTCACCATGGCGCGGTAGCTGACGCCGACTTCGAGAGAGAGTTGGTAAATCTGCCGTGCAGTCAGCGGCAGATTTGAACCGGCGAACCCCATTATGCGCAGCATGCGGTTGACGAGCTGCAGTGGCATGAGGAATTCGCCGGCAAACGCTTGGGCGGCGACCTCGCGGAGATCCTGCGGACTGCGCTGGATGCGCTCATCGTCGTCCGCGCTAGCGACGTGCCCGAGGACGTGATGGCCATACTCATGCGCGCCTGTGTAGCGCTGAACGGTCAGGGGGTGCTGGGAGTTGATGATGATCCCCCAGGCATCTCCGAAGCGCTTGTATGCGCCGTAGAGGACTCCCAGACGCGCGAACCAGACCCAGATACGGGCGTCCTCGATGATGTCGAAGATTTCGATCCGGGTGGTGAGATCCGTCCCGAGTCGCTGGTGCTCGCGCTGCGCCGCGCGGACACCGTCGCGAATCGCTCGGCGATATGGTGTCAGTGCAGCCACCAGAACCATCTCCACATGGTCAGTCCACTACCGGGCATCATTGGGTCCGCCGACGGGCGGGTGCTTGCCCAGCGCCCTTCAAGAACTCGGCGAAGCGGAGCAACTGCTCCTTGTCCTGGGTTGTGAGGCCCTTAGTCGCCCGGAACAGCGCGGTCACTGTCTCATCCTCCGGGATTGGCTCGGCGCCGCCGTAAAACCACTCAAGCGGACGTCGGAATAGGTTTGCCAGATCCCTCAGTTCCAGGCTGCTAACTTTGCGCCGCCCGCTTTCCATTGCCGACACTGATGCCCTAGGCACCCCGAGCGCATCGGCAACAGACTCTTGCGACAGGCCCAGGAATTCGCGAGCCTCGCGGAGACGCGCCCCCATGGCTACGTAGGTCTGGTCCTCCTCGTTCGGCTGGTCACGGGTTGGATCAGACATTGCCGGTCTCCTCTCGAAATCGGTGCTCTGCCTCAGAGGCGGTGCACAGCCCGACGACGAACGCCTCCACAGCCACTGTCGTGTGGGTCATGCTCACACCGATCGATGTCATGCCAAGGCTGTCGGCACGGTCGCGGGCCCGATCATGCAGGACGACGCGCGGCTCGCCGTGCGCGGACGTTTCCACCTCGATTTCATGCCAAGACAACCCGCGCATTCCAGTACCGAGTACCTTGGAGACCGCCTCCTTAGCCGCGAACCTCGTGGCAATACGGTCGACGCGGCCGGTGCAGTGGGCAATCTCCGCTGGCGTGAGAATGCGCTTTACGAACGCATCGCCTGCGACCTCGATAGTGTGCTGGAACTCGTCGAGTTCCACTCGGTCGACCCCAGCCCTGACGACGTCGGCCAGCGCCTCGGAGGGCGGCCCTACTTCGATCCACGAAAACGTGCCGGTGATCATCGCCGTGCCACCTCCAGGGCGGCCCGGCAGTCGTCAATTAGTGCCGTCACCCGCTCAGTTCCGAAACTGCCACCGCGATGGGTCTCGGCCGTCGCCGACGCTGATACGCAGGTGAGATCACCGACCGGGAACCCGCTCTCATGCGCCACGAACTGCAGTACCCGCCCTAGACCTAGGTAGTTGCCGTAGGCCCTGCTGACGAAATCGTGGCTGCGATACACGCCCAGCAGATGAACGGCACCGTTCAGCAAGCTGAAGCTGAGGTGGCTGAGACAGGGAAAGCCGATAGTGGAACGGTCTTTGCCTGGCACGATCACTGGGACGGCGATCTCGTCGGTCGGCATCGCGATGCCGATCTCGTACTCATGGCCACGGCCGTGACCGCGCATCCGCGCTGAGCGCAGTCGGCGGACCGCCTGGTCGAGCTGGTTGAACTCTTGGTGATCAGGACCAGGCCAAGCGACCATACGTTCGAAGTAAGTGCCCCGAGGATTGCGCCGACGGCTCACCGGACGCGCGGTTTGCTCAAGCTCAAACAGGTGCTGTGCCGCCGCCGAACCGAGGCGATCCGGGAGATACCACGCCAATGGGAAGATGGTGTTGGCGACCGTTGAAACTCGCTGGACCGAGCGCGGCTTGGCACGGCGCTGGCTCGCGATAAAGCGATCGAGAACCTGCCGGATGCCTTCGTTCTCCGCAGTTGGGTCCGCGATGCAGACGGTGAGATTGACGGCGTCGCCACCAGCCTCTAGGAGCGCACTCAGGGCTACGAGCCATGCGGTCGATACGTTGTTCTCACTGACGAAGATCCCCATCATTCCTCTCCATTCGCAGCAACACGCTGGTCAGCGGGCCAGCGTCGGCGGATTAGTTCGGTGAGCGAGCTGACTGAAGGCAGGCACTCTGGCTCAAGATCCTCTACGTTCGCGAGCTGCCGACTATAGCGATGTTCCAAAATGGCGATGACAGCCTCGGCTTCGCGGGAGTCGATCTCCAAATCACCGCCCGCCGCATTCATCTCGTCGAGAAGCTCTCCAATGGGTGCTGCCCGCACCTCAGCGAGCGCCTCAATGACGGCCCTGCTCAGCTCCTCGTGATCTGGCCTCAGCTGTGCCGAGGCGTTTCTGATGCCGTTCACCTGCCTGCCTTTCCGACGGCGCACCGACTTGGCTGTCGGGTTTGCTGACAACAACCTACCCGCCGGCGTGTCAGAAAATCAAGCACTAGTGTTTGGTCTCTGTCAGATTTTCTGAGGCTAGCTTCAGGGTTGGCGGCCACGGCGACTACGGAGCCAGGACTGAACCCGTACTTGCGATGGCCTGAAAGCTAGCGGTCGTCGAGCTTCGCGGTTAACTGCAACAAGGTCGCTCGCTAAGGATCCTGGCGCGTGGCGTGCCAGATTCGCGCGAGGACTTCGCCCTCCATGCCGTGGATGCACTTGGCATATACCCGCAGCAGGACGGCGACGCTGTGGCCGGCCCACTCAGCGACGCGGGCTGGGTCGCCGGCGGTGCGGAGCCAAGTTGAGACGGCGGCGTGGCGCAACGCATATGGGACTTCGAGCAGTGGCGAGGCGGCTTCCTCCGGCTTGAACGCGACGGCGCGGGACTCGTGGAACACCTTGAGGTAGGCGCGGTCGGTCAGGATTCCTCCTCTGGGGCCGATGAAGATCCGGCCGCCGGGGCCGGTGCCGTAATTGGCTATGTGTTCGCGGAACATGAGCACGAGGTCGGGGTGGATGGGTACGTGGCGGGTGTCGCCGTCGGCGCGGTGTTTGAGGGCGCGGCGTTCGCGTGGCTTGCCGCTGTCGGTCCAGCGGCTGCCGGAGCGCGGTTCGGAGTTCGTCAGCCGCATGTCGCCCCAGACGCCGGGTTCCTCTGGGAGTTGGAGCAGGTTGTGGATGCGCAGGTCTACGGCTTCTTCTGGTCGGAGGCCTGCGTGGTACATCGATCCGAAGAACGGTTTCATTCGTTTGCCGCGTTCGCTGTGTGCTTCGACGGCGGCGAAGAATCGGCGGGCTTGCTCGCCGTTGATGACGACTCGCGGGTCGATGGTGGTCAGCGTGCGCGGCTTGGTCCACTTCACTGCTTTAAGCGGGTTGGCCGGGAGCAGGTCGAGTTCGATGGCGTATTCCATCGAGTTGCCGATGACCATGCGCTTGCGGTTGGCGGTGTTCGGGGCGGCTGGTGTTCCGTCTTTGGTCTGGCTGATTCTGGCTAGCATTGCGCGGGCGTGCCCGGCTGCGGTGCTGCGTTCGGTGAAGGCGGCCATCTGCACGGTGTTGTTTTCGAGCCAGTCGAGCGCCTGGGCGAGGTGAACGGGCGGTTCCGCGTTGTCGCGGATGCGGGTGCTGTAGGACCAGCGGAGGGCTTCCCGTACGGTGTCGCGGCTGAAGGACGATTCGGCTGTGAGCAGCGCTTCTGTGGCGTCGGTGAGAGCTTCGGCGATGCTGCGGCGGTGATTCGGGGATGCGTACGGCCACTTCATCTCGGCATAGGCCAGCGTGAACGTGTACCAGGTCGGCGTCGGTTCCTGGTTCTCCCAGGAGACAGGCAGCCCGGTGGAGATGGAGAAAGCCTCACCGCGTCGCGCGGCCGTCATCAGTTCGGAGCGGAACGCGTCGGCTTGAGCGGCGGTGCGGAACCCTTTCTTCCACAGCTTGCCGCTAACCCTCCAGGACAGGCGGTGGGAGGTAACCGCTCCTTGCGCGTTCCGGCGCTTCTCCAGGCCGTGGATACGCGCGTCGTAGCAGACGCCGTTCACGGTGTCCGCCTGACCGGCATGACTGCTTTACGCAACTCGCCGGGACTCGAACCACTCGTCCAGATCGCGCCGGAGGATGCGCAGCTCGCCGTTCGGTAGCTTGCTGCACTTCGGTGCCCGGCCTTTGGCTCGCCAGTCGTAGAAGGTCGAGCGCTCGATGCGCAACTCGGCGCATACCTCGGCGAGGGTGAGCTTCTCGTTTGGACCGCTACGCGGCAGCGGGGCGGCTGTTGTCGGCCTGTGTGCCATGCGGTTTGGTTCCTCGGTCTCACGGCGGTTACTATATAACGGTGATGCAGATCACTGTCAAGATATGCGATTGGAGCTTGGCGTGCAGAGGATGACCGGCCGCGGCGACCGAAGCCGAGCGCCTGATGGTTGTGGCTGATGGCGCGGCGGCGGAAGTGGGATGGCGTTGGGGAGCCGCTGTTCGCTGAGGACTGGTGGCTAGAGGACCAGCAGCTGTTCGCTGATTCCGTTATCGGCCAGGCGCGTGAGGTTCCGCGTCGGGCGCGGCGGCCGCGCAAGGCCGTTAGCCTGCCGGAGCAGGATGGTGCTGGTGCGGCCGGGTTTGTGCAGGGGATGTTGCCGTGGTTCGACGATCAGCTTGGAGTTGCGGATGAACCACTACGGGGCGATGGCGCGGCGGCATTGGGCGAGGTGGCTGCCGGGGCGGTACGCGACGATCTCCGATCCGGAGAGGTTCTTCGCCGAACTGGGGATGCGAGCGTCGGACCGGATCGCGGAGCTGGCGGACGGGTTCGCGGGGGATCAGCCTCCGGGGGAGGGGTATCTGGAGCGGGTGGGTCGGCTGGGGCAGGCTCGGCGGCAGGCGGAAGAGATCGTGCTGCACGAGATGGTGTTGCTGGAGCCGGAGCCAGGAGCGGACGAGGTCGGCTAGCCGGGTTCCGGCCTGGCGGGCAGGGTGATCTGGCGCCGTCGGGGGCGGTGAGCCGGGTCCGGGCGAATCTGGCGGCGCTGGAATTGCTGCGGGAGCTTCAGCGTGACCGCCGGGCGGCGTCGGCGGATGAGCAGGCTGTGCTCGGGCGGTGGTCGGGGTGGGGCGCGGTTCCCGGGGTGTTCGACGAGGCGCGAGGCGAGTTCGGCTGGGTGCGGGAGCGGCTGGCCGGGCTGATGTCGGATGCGGAGCTGGCGGCGGCCAGGCGGACGACGCTGAATGCTCACTACACCGATGCCGGGTTGGTGCGGGTGATCTGGCAGGGTGTCCGGTCGCTGGGGTTCACCGGGAGCACGGTTCTGGAGCCTGGATGCCGGTCATTTTATCGCGTTCGCGCCGCCGGGGGCGCGGGTGACCGGGATCGAGCTTGACCCTGTGACGGCCGGTATTGCCGCCGCTTTGCATCCGCAGGCCGAGATCCGGGCGGAGTCATTTGCTGAGACCCGCGATGGCGACGGGACGTATGACCTGGCGATCGGGAACGTGCCGTTCGGTAAGGCCGTGTTGCGGGACAAGCGGCATAACGGCGGCGTTTCTGCATAACCATTTCATTGTGAAGGGGCTGCATTTGGTGCGGCCGGGTGGCTTGGTGGTGGTGCTGACGTCGCGGTACACGATGGATGCTCGGAATCCGGCGGCGCGGCGGGAGATGGCCGGGCTTGCGGATCTGGTGGGGGCGGTGCGGCTGCCGAGTGGTGCGCATCAGCGGGCGGCGGGCACGGCGGTAGTGACTGATCTGCTGGTTCTGCGGCGCCGTGAGGCTGACCGGGACCCGGCCGGCGTCGAGTGGGAGCAAGCCCGGCTGACGAAGCTGGACGGTGCCGAGGTGCCGGTCAATCAGTACTTTCTCGATCACCCGGAGCATGTGCTCGGCGAGATGGGGACCGAGCACGGGATGCACGGGGCTGATGATCTGGTTGTCCGGGCGGCCACAGGTGTGGATACGGCTGCCGCGCTGGGACAGCTGCTTGACGGGATCGCCGGGCAGGCTCGTTCGGCCGGGCTGATGTGGCGGCGGGTGACGGCCTTCGCGGCTGGGGTGGTTCAGGCACCTGGTGAGCGATCGGCAGAGCCGGACGGGTTCCTTCGGGCTCGGGCGGATGGCGTGTTCACTCGGGTGGAGCTTGGCCGCGAAGTGCTGTATGAGGTTCCTCGCTCGCAGGTTGCTGAGCTGCGTCACCTGATCGGGTTGCGTGATGTGGTTCGTGCCCTGCTGGATCGCGAGGCCGGGTCGCGGGATGACACCCCGGAGATCGAGCAGTTGCGGGTCACGCTGAACAAGGTGTACGACGGTTATCTGCGGAGCTACGGGCCGCTGAACCGGTTCACGCTGCGGCTCACCGGGCGGGTTGATCCGGTGACCGGTGAGCCGGTGATGGCGAAGGTTCAGCCATCGCGGGGCGGGTTCCGGGATGATCCGTTCGCGCCGCTGGTGTCCGCGCTGGAGGAGTTCGATCCGGTCGGGCAGCGGGCGGCGAAAGCGGCGATCTTCCGTGAGCGGGTGGTGGCGCCACGGGCGGCCCGGCTGGGTGCGGATACCGGTGCCGATGCGCTGGCGATCTGCCTGATTCCTGCGGTGAGGTGCGGCTTGGTGAGATCGCTCGGCTGCTCGGGACCGGCGAGGACGAGGCTCGCGTCCAGCTGGGGACGCTGGTATTCGATGATCCGGAGTCCGGGCGGCTGGTTCCGGCGGCCGAGTACCTGTCGGGGAACGTGCGGGACAAGCTGCGGATTGCTGAGCAGGCCAGCAGCGACGAGTCCAGGTTCGCGGTCAATGCGGCTGAGTTGCGGGAGGTTGTGCCGCGTGATCTGACGCCGGGTGAGATCGATGCTCGGCTGGGGGCGTCGTGGATCGATGCCGGGTATGTCGAGGAGTTCCTGCGGGAGACGCTGGATGACCGGGGCGTGCGGGTGGAGCATCCGGGCGGGCAGGTGTGGGCGGTGCGCGGCAGTGACGTGTCCGTGCTGGCCACCTCGACCTGGGGAACCAGCCGGTATCCGGCGTCCGCGCTGGCCCAGGCCATCATGGAGCAGCGCAAGATCGAGGTCCGTGACCTGGTCAAGACCCTGGACGGGGAGCGCCGGGTCCTGAACGTCGACGCGACCGTGGCCGCGCAGGAGAAGGCTGGCGAGCTGGCTGAGCGGTTCTCGAAATGGGCATGGGAGGAGCCGGGCCGGGCTCGGATGCTGGCGCGGGCCTATAACGACCGGTTCAACAACCTGGTGCTGCGCAGCTATGACGCCGCGGAGTTGTCGCTGCCTGGGCTGGCGGTCACGTTCCGGCCGCGTCCGCATCAGGTCGCCGCAGTGGCGCGGATGATCGGCGAGCCTACTGTGCTGCTGGCGCATGAGGTCGGGGCAGGGAAGACGGCCGAGATGATCATCGGGGTGACCGAGTTGCGGCGGCTGGGGCTGGTCCGCAAGCCAGCTGTGGTGATCCCGAATCACATGCTGGAGCAGTTCGCGCGGGAGTGGTTGCAGGCGTATCCGTCGGCCCGGATTCTGGTGGCTGGCCGGGAGGATCTGGCTGGGGAGAGGCGGCGCCGGTTCGTGGCGCGGTGCGCGACCGGGAACTGGGACGGGATCGTGATGTCGCGGTCGGCGTTCGAGCGGATCCCGTTGTCGGCCGATGAGCAGCGTGACTATATGGATCGTGAGCTGGCGGGGATGCGGGAATGGCTGGCGGCGGCGAAGAAAGGCGCGGGCCTGACGGTCAAGCGGCTGGAGGGTGCGTTACTGCGGGCTGAGGAGCGGCTTAAGGCCAAGCTCGACTCGGCTAAGGACGCTGGCATTACCTTTGAGGCGACCGGGATTGACTACCTGGCAATTGACGAGGCACATGGGTATAAAAACCTCAGAACGGCATCAAATATAACAGATGCCGCGATTGATGGGTCGCAACGCGCTTCTGATCTGGACATGAAGATCGGGTACCTGCGGCGACGGAACGGCAGGCGGGTCGTGACCTTTGCGACCGCAACGCCGATTGCCAATTCGGTTACTGAGGCGTACGTGATGCAGCGGTATCTGCGGCCGGATCTGCTGGAGGCTGCGGGGATCGCGGTGTTCGACTCGTGGGCGGCGACGTTCGGGCAGGTTGTTACGCAGGTGGAGCTGGCGCCGGAGGGCGGGGACAGTTTCAGGATCAAGTCTCGGTTCGCGCGGTTCGCTAATACTCCCGAGATGCTGCGGATGCCGCATGTCGCTGCGGATATCAAGACGGCTGAGGATCTGAGGCTGCCGGTGCCGGAGATCGCGGCGCGGGAGGACGGCAGCCGGGTGCCGGAGATCGTGACCGTGGAGCCGTCGGACCAGTTGCTGGAGTACGTGGCCGATCTCGGGGAGCGGGCTGAGAAGGTGCGGGGCCGGGCGGTGAGGCCCGAAGAGGACAACATGCTGAAGATCAGCGGTGACGGGCGGCGGGCGGCGCTTGATCTGCGGCTGGTCGGGCTGGAGCAGGAGAAGTCGGGCAAGGTCGGGGTCGCGGCTGAGCGGATCGCGTCGATCTGGCGGGATCATCGGGACCGGGCGTACCGGGCGCCGGATGGGTCGGTGTATCCGGTGCGAGGGTCGTTGCAGCTGGTGTTCTGTGATCTGGGGACGCCTGGGCCTGGGTGGAGTGTGTATGAGGATCTGCGGCGGCAGTTGGTGGGGCAGGGGCTGCCGCGAGAGGCGGTCCGGTTTATCCATGAGGCGAAGTCGGATCGGGATAAGGCGCAGTTGTTTGCGGCGTGCCGGGCCGGGAGGGTGGCCGTTCTGGTGGGGTCGACCGAGAAAATGGGGGTCGGCACCAATGTGCAGGACCGGGCGGTTGCGCTGCATCATCTGGATGCGCCGTGGCGGCCTGCTGATGTGGCGCAACGGGAGGGGCGGATTCTGCGGCAGGGGAACCGGAATCCTGAGGTGCAGATCATGCGGTACTGCACGGCGCGGTCTTTCGACGGGTACTCATGGCAGACGTTGGAGCGCAAGGCGACCTTTATAGGCCAGGTGATGCACGGGCGGCTTGATTCCCGCGAGATCAGCGATATCGGGGATACCGCTCTATCTTTCAGCGAGGTTAAGGCGCTGGCGACCGGGAATCCGCTGCTCATGGACAAGGCCGAGGCGGACGCGGACCTGGCCCGGCTGCGGAGGGCTGAGCGGGCGTGGTTGCGGAACCAGGACACGCTGGCTCATGCGATTGCCGATAACGAGCGCGGGATCAGGACGCTGACCGTCCGGGCCGCTGACATTGATTTGGCGATTGGGCGGCGGCGCGATACTCGGGGCGAGGCCTTCGTGATGACCGTTGAGGACAGGGAGCATCGCAAGCGGGCGGAGGCTGGGCAGCAGCTGAAGGAAGTGCTGGCGCGGGAGATTGATGAGATGGCTGGGCTGCGGGTGCGGGAGGTGCAGCCAGGATCGCTGGGCGGGTTCGCGCTACAGGCCGTCGCTGAGCAGTCGCTGGGCAAGGCGACCGTGACGGTCACGCTCGGCGGCGTTCCTGGTGCTCTTCGGCTGTCGGCGGCTGATCTTCGGGCGGTTGATCCGGCTGGGCTGGTCGCGCGGCTGGAGAACCGGTTGCACCGGCTGGAGGCCAGTAAGCAGGAAGCGCTCGACGCGGTCGAGCGGGCGCGGAGCGAGATCGCTCATGCTCGCGCCAGCGTCGGGCAGCCGTTTCCGCATACCGCGCAGCTGGCTGAGGCCCGTGAGCGGGTCAGGGGTATTGATGAGCAGCTTGATCAGATGGTTGCGCCTAGGCAAGAGGACGCCGAGCCGGATGACCGGCCCGTGCCGACTGTTTCCAGCCGTGGCGCGGCGGTCGGACGCCCGGCCGAGCTGGACTGGCGGGATCAGGTCATCCGGTCTGGTGCGGACGGATGGATGCCTTCGCCGGTACGGCCGTTCGAGGCGGGGGTGGAGCAGTCGGCCGGGCGTGACTGTCCTGAGGCAGGCGGCTAAAGACCCTGGACCATGCGTTATGCATCAGAAAACACGGGCGGAAGGAGCGCAGACAGCACCTGACGTGAGCCGGGACTAGCTGGCGGACTAGGCGAGCGGGGCGCAACCAGACTGCCTCGCGGACCTGCCGCCCGGCCAGCATCGCCGGCACGATGGACAACCAGGCGGCTCGGGCCAATGCGCCAACACCGACCCGAGCCTTGATCCTCACCCTTACGACGAAGGGCGAAGACCCATGGCGAACCCTATCCAGCCGCGACCGGAGACATTCCGCGCGGAGCTAGAAGGCGGGCAAGTCGTCGAAGCTGACGGCAGCACGGTCGGGGACCCGGCGATCGGCGGCCAGGTTCCGGCTGTGCTGCTGCGGATGACACCGACCCGCGCTCATACCCTTGCGCACGTTCTTGATGACTGGTCGAAAGTTGCGCTTGTGTTCGCGACGCTTCGGTCGTCGGAAGCCACCGAGCGGGCGCTGGCCTGGAGCCTTGAAACCGGGGCGGCCGCGCTGGGAGATGCCGGGGCACGGAGGTGCCCGCGCAACCAGCCGGCAGTGGCGTCGGCGGCGCAGCGGCTGGCCGCGATGGCCGTGCTGCGCGAGCGCGTGCCGGGGATGACGCCGGTCCAGGGGGTCGCGGTGGTGGATGCTGCGGCGCGGTGGCTGGCCGAGGACAACGGCGAGGATCTGGCGCAGGCGCTGCTCCAGGCTGCCTGCCGGGATCCGCTGACGGCCAATTTTGTCTACCTGGCGCTGATTGAAACGGGCGGGAATGAACAGTGACTCAGCCGGCCCGGCGCAGGTTCCCCGGGCGAGATGACCAGGTCTCCTCCGCTCGCGCGTTCGTCAGGGAGGTTCTTGACGGATGCCCGCAGCTTGACTCGGCGGTCTTGCTGACGTCCGAGTTGTGCACCAACGCACTGCAGCACTCCGAGTCGGGTAATGGCGGCGCGTTCGAGGTCACCGTTCTGTACCTGCCGGGTGCGCTGCGAATCGAGGTTCGCGACGAGGGATCGGCCGGGATGCCGTTCCCTCATGGCTTTGATGACCACTCAGAGAACGGGCGCGGGCTGGAAATCGTCGCCTGTCTCGCCGACCGGCGGGGACAGCACGGCGACGAATACGGGCGCTGCGTCTACTTCGAGCTTCGCTGGAATCCAGCCATCCGGCCGCAGGAACTACAGCCCGCCAAAGACGGAGAAGAGAACGTGTCGAGGCATGGGTGTCAGAAAGGCAGGATCCATGAACATCATCCTTCGGTTTAGGCGACGCAGGGAGCACACGAGCCAGGAGGATCATCCATCTCCTCGCACGATTGTCGTCACCGCCCGAATCGGATCACGGTTCTCCAGGCTCAGAGTCCGTCAGCCAGCCGTCGCGGCAGAGCACCCATACGATGTCGACCTCGCCGCTGAACTCATCAGGAACACCGGGCAATTCCCGGAAGGCAAACGCGATCTCCTCGTCGTCCTCGCCGAATACCGGCAGGCGCTATACGACCTCGTCACCAGGCACAACGCCGTTAGGGAGTCATGATGGGCCGGTTCTTAGCGCGGGCTCAGCTCATCCGCCTCTGTCGAAGAGCAAGGACAATGCCGCGCGGCCGGCTGTGTCCGCGCGGCCGGGCAGGCGGTCGCGACCGACGTGCAGGAAGGGCCTGAATATGAGTGCAGGCTTCAGTCCCCCGAGCCTCTCCCAGTTGTACCGCGACTTCGCCGATCGCTGGGAAATCGAGCCGGTCCCTCATGGCTCCAAGTGGATCGGGGTGCTGCGCGAGATGGACGAGGGTCATGTCACGATCGTTGTCGGGCATGATGTCGGCGGGCTGCGTTACAACATGGCCGGAGTTGAGCGCGCGAATACGGAGGAATCTGAATGACGGTGGCACGGCCCACGCCTGCGAACTGCACGGCATCCCTGGCGGCTGCGGCTGCCATGCTGGATAAAGCGGGCCTCGCCAAGGTCTACCGGGAGTTCGGTGACCGGTGGGAAATCGAGCAGGTTCCCGCGGGCAGCAAGTGGGTGGCCGTGCATCGCGAGGGTGGCGACTACATCAGGCTCGTGGTCGCGAATGGGATCGACGTGCTCCACCTCAGGATGAGGGAAGCGGAGCGGGAGATACCCGAAGAACGCGATCGGTAGCGCGGGGAGCGGTGGCGCTTAAGCGAGTTAAGAC
>WNEY01001511.1_pt1 | contig 16511 bp, 7 predicted proteins | sample 5400531 | NCBI WGS metagenome assembly WNEY01 (sample SAMN13153338, study PRJNA577476) | soil metagenome | isolation source: 200 cm saprolite under Douglas fir tree site 1 | place: USA:California | collected 2015-04-18
CTCTATCTCCGCGGCTCAAGCCTTTGCCCCAAATCAGACCCTGGCCTTCGATGGAAACATTCTCCAGGTCTTCACCCCAGATCAGGCTGTTATGCCAGTGGCTGTGGCCAAAATCCTGAAACTTGTCCCAGGCGTTAGGCTCGGGCGGATCGTAGGCGGCACCGGCTCCTGCGGCGGGCGCGTCCGCTGCCACGATGGTGGCGCCCGGATCAAGATACAAAGTGATGTGGCTCTTCAGGTGGATGGAGTAGCAGAGATAGCTTCCGGCCGGGAACCGCACTATGCCCCCGCCCGCAGCCCCCGCGGCGTCGATGGCCTTGTTGATAGCTGGAGTGTCCAGAGTTGTGCCATCGCCGGTAGCGCCGAAGGTTCTTACATCGAGAGAGTTACCGGTTGCAGGATTTGTCTTTGCCTTCGCGGGGGCTGCCTGAACGGTGGCGGCTGTTGCCAAGGCGGAACCGGCGATCCCGGCTCCCGTCAACTTCAGGAAGTCTCTTCTCTCGGTGGGCTTAACCAGCATGATTTCTCCGTTAGTTATTTGTCGCTCCAGCTGCTCGCGAGGGGCGCACAGGACACTGAAGGAAATGCAAAATAATGTCAAACGAAAAATTTTAACGCTTCATTTCAGCAAGGCTCACACTTGTCTTTTGCGTGTGCGGTCAACTATATTCCGACTCCGAATCGGGACGATTTAGCTAGCTGCGGAGAAAATGGAGCCACGGGATCGGTCATGGACCGAAGAAACTTTCTGAAAACGGGCACTGCAGCGACTGGCGCACTCGTGTCGCGCTCGGTGCTGTCTGCTCTGGCGAATGCCCGAGTGCCTGGCATGCCAGCCGGTGACGGCCAGAACAAGGTTGCGTCCTCAATTGCGCGGTCACCGATTGCCGAGTTGCTCTTTCGCGATGATTTCTCCGCCTTTCCGGCGGGGTGGCTTACCCATCCTGTTGGGCAACTGAATGGCGCCATCCAGGAGTACCACTATCTGGCGAATCGCGGAGTTCCTCTCGGGCCGTGGGCTAACGCGATTGCCCACATGGATGCCTGGATGGTGGGAGACGAGGGTGGTAATCCGTATCTGGAGCAACATCTGGTCAACGAACTGAGCGCGCAGACCAACCCAATTCTGATTACCGGCGATTCGGAATGGAGCGACTACGCGGTTGAAGTCAGAGTGAAACCACTCTCGCTGGCAGAAATCGTTGGAGTCGTCTTTCGTTATCACACCAACCGGCACTACTACCTGTTTGCTCTCTCCGAGGGCGGGCAAGCGAGGCTTGCAGTGCGCATGCCACTGGAAAAGAATTTGCGCCTTGCCGAGTGGCGGGAACTGGGGAAGCGGGAGTTCCCATACGATAGTCAGAAATACTACGTTCTACGAGTCGAAAACGACGGTCCTCGTATTCGTGCTCTGATCGACGGCAATCTGGTGCTGGAGACATCCGATGGCGAACTGGTCAGGGGTAAGGCAGGAGTGACCGCCAACGTCCCTGCTCGATTTCAAGAGTTTCAGGTTACTGCCTCGACCCTGGCGACCGATCAAATAGTACGACGTGTAAGTGGGCGCGAGGTGGAGCTGTCGAAACGGCGAGCGGAGAATCCTAAGCCGAAGCTGTGGCGAAGGTTTGAGACTCCCAGCTATGGAACGGGACGCAGCGTCCGGTTTGGCGACCTTGATGGCGACGGCCGAGTCGAGATGCTGTTGGCGCAAAATATACCGCGAGTGCGCGGCGACGGCTTCGACCAGATCAGTTGCCTCACGGCCGTGACTTTGGAGGGCCAGGTCTTGTGGCAATCCGGGCGGCCTGATCCGCGCAACGGCTTGTTGACCAACGATCTGCCATTTCAGATCCACGATATCGATGGAGACGGTCGCAATGAGGTGGTGCTGATCAAGGACTTCAAGCTGCAGATCTGGGACGGCGGCAGTGGAAAACTGAAGCACTGGGTCTGGATGCCCAAAATGCCGGCGAGCAGTTCTCCTCGACCGTATGAATTCGAGAACGGAGATGCGATTGCGTTTCTGAATCTTTCCGGGAATGAGAAGCGACACGAAATTCTGGTCAAAGACCGGTACCACAATTTCTGGATCTTCAACCAGCATCTGGAATTGCTGTGGCAGGGACAAGGGCAAACCGGACACTTCCCTTATCCCTTCGATGTGGACGGTGATGGGCACGACGAAACCCTGATCGGCTATTCGCTTTGGGACCATACCGGCCACCGGCTTTGGAGTGATGACGACGACCTCAAAGACCATGCCGACGCGGTCGTGATGGGAAACTTCAGTGGCGATCCCCACGCGGACTGGCGAGCGTACGCCTCGGGAAGTGACGAGGGTTTCCTGGTTTTTGATCGGCACGGTCAGATCCTCAAGCAAGTGCGGGTGGGTCACGCACAAAGCATGAGTGTGGGAAAATTTCGCGCGGACGCCCCCGGGCTGCAGCTCATGACTTCAAATTTCTGGAAGAATCCAGGTATCGTGACTCTGTTCGATCACGACGGCAACATTCTGGCGCAGGACGAACCCATTCACTCGGCGAGCCCTCTGATGCCCGTAAACTGGCGGGGTGACGGACGGGAATTTGCTCTGCTTTCAGGCAACGTTGCGGAAGGAGGCATGATCGACGGGGATCTGCGGCGCGTTGTACTATTCCCGGATGATGGGCATCCCGGCCTGTGTGCCTACGCTATTGATGTTGTTGGCGATGAACGAGACGAGGTGATTCTGTGGGACCAGGAGCGGGTCTGGATCTACACCCAGGATCGTCCATTCAGCGGCCCGCGGATCTACGCGCCTGTTCGCAATCCCCGCTATAACGAATCCAACTATCGCACCTGTGTCTCAACCCCGCGGTGGTCGACCCATGCGGTGGCGTAGACGGCAGTCTTTGCAACTCTTGGCATTGAGTGTTTCTAAACGGCCCCTTTAACACTCTTGATTTGACACGGTGCAGCCGGACACGTACAAAACCTCCCATATGTCCGCCCGGGCGAAATGAACGAGAAGCACAGCTAACGCGCCCCGGGCATCTCGGTTATTCTTATAGCACGTGGCTTGATCGCTGCTTGAGTTTGAACTGCAAGCCCCTCGAACGGGAGCCCAGGAACGAATGGAGACTACACCGACCAGACAACAGGTTGGGGACGATCTGCTAACGGCGGATCAGATCCAATCGACTGTGGAAGAAGTACTCGCGACGACATCGTTTATCGACGTCCATACCCACCTATTTCCTCCCTCCTTTGGCGGCTTGGGCCTGTGGGGCATCGACGAGTTACTGACGTATCACTACCTGGAAGCGGAGCTGTTCCGCTCGTCGAGCATTTCTCCCGAGCGCTATTGGGGACTGTCGAAACGCGAGCGGGCGAATGCAATCTGGCAGGCCCTGTTTGTTGAAAATAGCCCGGTCTCGGAAGCCACCCGTGGCGTCATCGCCGTTCTCGACGCCTTCGACTTACCGACCGACAGTCCCGATCTTGAAGAAGCCCGGTCGTTCTTCCGAGCCCAGAGGATTGAATCGCATGTTTTGAAAGTCCTTCAGATGGCGGGGCTGAGCTCGGTGGTGATGACGAATGATCCCCTCCACCCCGAGGAACAGCGGATCTGGGTGAATGGCTCGCATTCCCGTTCTGAGTTCCTAGCGGTGTTGCGCCTGGATAGAATTCTCTGGGGCTGGGGCGGGCACTGGCAACGCCTAGCGGAGCAAGGTTACTCGGTGAACCCTCAGGCCAGCGGCAGATCGGTTGCTGAGGTACGTAGATTTCTAGCCGACTGGCACGAGCGCATGCGTCCGGTGTATATGGCGGTGTCGCTGACCGACGACTTCCAATTCCCCGAAGACAGTGTTCAGGGCAAGCTGCTGAGTGAAGCGGTTTTGCCTTCGTGCCGTGAATTTGGTGTACCGCTTTCGCTCATGATCGGCGTTCGCCGCCAGGTGAATCCGCGGATACGTCTGGCCGGCGATGCGGTGGGCAAAGCAGACCTTCGCGCAGTGGAAAATATTTGCCGAGATTACCCAGAGAATCGATTTCTGGTGAGCGTTCTGAGCCGCGAGAATCAGCACGAGCTCTGCGTTTACGCGCGGAAGTTCAGCCATCTCATGCCCTTCGGGTGCTGGTGGTTCTTGAACAATCCTTCCATCGTGGAAGAGATCACGCGGGAGCGTATTGAGATGCTGGGAACCAGTTTCATTCCGCAGCACTCCGACGCCCGAGTTCTGGAGCAGGTCCTCTACAAATGGCGGAATACCCGCGCCACCGTGTCGAGTATTCTCGCCAACAGCTACAAATTGCTGGCCCGCGACGGCCGCGGTGTCACCCGCCAAATTATCCAGCGCGATGTGAACCGTCTGTTTCGCGGGAACTTCGAAAAATTCACGAACTTGGCCTGAAGTTTCGCGGCGAGGACGCCGCCGCTTGCTGCTGGGTGGTGAGTATCTTCTGCAGAAACTCGGCGACGGATTCGGTCAGCTTGCGCGGATAGTCGGTACGCACCATGGCGAGCGCCAGGCTTCTGGTGAGACGGTGCCCCGCTACTCGGTAGGTATGGAAAAATCGGTTCTGGCGCCTGAGCGCATGCTGGGGCAGTATGGAGTAGCCGAAACCTGATTCCACCAGCCCCTTGATCGCTTCGCTGTCCTCCGCCTCCATCACCACGCGCGGCGAAATGTTGATCTCTTGAAAAAATTGATCGATGATGGTCCGGATATTGCTGCGTTTCGGATAAAGAAGAAATGGGACGTGGGCGATATCTGAAGTCTGGATGACACCGATACGGGTACTGCGGACGCTGTTCTGGGATGGCCGCAGGACTAGTAGTTCCTCATCGAACAGGGGCAGGATCTTCAGGTTCTCTTCGGACACGGGAAGTGAAATCAGGCCCAGGTCGAAGCGACGCTCATGCAGACCAGCGACGATCTCCTCGGTCACCCCCACGGTCACGCCGATATCGGCATTGGGAAATCGCTTGCGCAATTCCCGGAGTGGCCGGGGGAGTTGGTGGATCAAGGTAGTGACGCCGGTGGCAAACTGGAACGGGCGCACATCCTTTGACACGTCATCGGCAAATTCCTGCTGGATTTGGCTGGTCCAGCGGATTACCTCTTTGGCATGCTCGGCCAGGCGGGTGGCCGCCGGCGTGGGGATCAGCCTCTTTCCCGACCGCACAAACAGCTCCGCATGCAGTTCGTCCGAGAGGCTGTGGAGTTGTAGGCTGACCGCGCCTGGAGACAAGTGAAACTGTTGTGCCGCGTGGGTCATGTTACGAGACTCCATCACCGCGAGAAACAGTTTCAGCTGGTGAATATCCATGTCACCTTTCCCCAACCCTTTTTAATGTTCTTAAACTCCCTCTTGAATATTTCTGGTATTGACACTCAAAACGTTTCTGGCCTATCTTCCGCGGCCATGGTCACTGTATCAAAACCAAAGGGATGGCGTTACATCCGAGTAGATGTGCGCTTCAATCCCCGGTTCCGGGACATGAGCTTGCTCGGGAACCTGCAAGCTGGCGAAGGCCACCTTGGGACAGGACCAACTTTGCCGAACCGGCGCGCTTCTGGAAAGGCACTAGAAATGAAAAGGAATATTGTTCTGGCACTTCTGGGGCTAGTTATCTTTTCGACCTTGTCGTCGAAATTGTCGCACGCACAAGGTTTGGGGAGCATCGCAGGAACGATCACCGATCCGACCGGCGCGGCCATCGCATCGGCGCAAATCACTGTTACGCAAATCGGCACCGGGTTGGCCCGGGAGGCCACAACCGACGCTGAGGGTTACTATGTCGTGCCTTCTGTTCGGCCAGCCGAATATACCGTAGTTAGCAAGGCTAGGGGCTTTAGCGATGCCAGGCAAAACGTCACCTTGCTTGCAGACCAGACTCTCACCGTCAACCTGCAACTGAAGGTCGGGTCGGGAAACGAAATCATCGAAGTGCAAGGCAACGCGCCCCAGGTCGATACCATGACCTCGACCATGAGGCAGGTCGTCGAGCAGGCCCGCATTACCGAGTTGCCTTTGAACGGGCGAAATGCAGCTCAGCTCACGCTCCTGTCTTCTGGATCGGTCAGCTCTCCTAACGGTGGCGCTGATCAGGGCTTCACCAAGACCTTTCCCGGCGCAGTCACCATCTCGGCCAACGGTGCGCGTCAGAATATGGTCAGTTATCAGCTCGACGGGGGCAACTTCGTGGACGAGTACACCAACGTCAACCAGCCCTTTCCTTTTCCCGATGCGCTCCAGGAGTTCAGTGTTCAGACCAGCAACTACACCGCAGAGTACGGGCAGAATGCAGGCGCGGTGGTCAACGTTATCACCAAGTCCGGCACCAACGACTTCCATGGCAATGTGTTTGAATTCCTTCGCAACTCGGTTTTTAACGCCCGGAACTACTTTGCACCTCTGAAATTTTCGCAGAATGGCACGCTTGTGCCCACCAAGGACAACGGGCGTGATCAAATCAAGCGCAACCAGTTTGGTGGGACTTTCGGTGGACCGATTATCCACAATCGTACCTTTTTCTTCGCCGGATATCAGGAGACCCGTTTCCGCAACGTGGGATCCCCTGCGAACTCGACCATACCCACGACCGCATTGACCAGCATCCCGGCGTCCGGTCCGGTTACTTCTTCGTGCATGACGTGTGACCTGGAAACCTATTTGAACACCGGCGGACCGGGCGGAACAGCCGGCACTATCGACCCGGTATCGTTGAACATTCTAGCCGGCCTGCCTCTGAGCACGAGTCGGGCGGTGACTTATTTAAAGCCGGATGATGAGAATTTCAGGGAAGCTCTGGGCAGGGTAGACCACTCCTTTACGCAAAGCGACCGGCTCTCAGTGCGCTACGGTTACAACCAGTTCAAGCGGGACCCGGTTTTCGACCCCACGAATTTTCTGGCATACGCCGATGGCGCCACGATTACCAACCAGAACTATCTGATCCACGAGAATCATATTTTCAGGCCGACGCTATTGAATGATTTTCGTTTCAGTTACGCCCGGGAAGCGGCCAGCCGCGGTCCGGCGGCAGACGTGCCCAGTGTGCAGGGCCTGGGCTCGAATATCCCGTTTCAACCGCCCACCAACGCGATTCAGCAGATCCGTGTCAATGGCTTTTTCAACTTCGGCGACAACCCTAATGCCACCTTCATCCGGAACAATTTCAGCTGGAGCGATGACGTCAGTTGGGTGAAGGGCAGGCATGATTTCCGCTTCGGCGGAGTCATCGAGCGCAGCCGTGTGGATCTCAACAACCTGTTCTTTCAACCGGCCGAGTTCAGCTTTGCGTCCCTCTCTGGATTCTTGTCCGGTGGGCTGGGGGATTACAGCGGCAACCTTGCCTTCCGCCAGGGCGCCGGAGAGTTCAAGAACAACCGCAACATTTTTGCCGGCGTCTATGGCCAGGACAACATTCGCGTGAGCCGCCGCCTAACCGTCAACCTCGGATTACGCTATGAACCCGCTCTGCCCTGGCGCGAATCGAAAGGCCGGGTGCAGCAATTCCGGATCAACGGTCTGATTGCCGGGGTCCGCTCCACGCAGTTCCCCAACGCTCCCCCCGGCGCGTATTTCCCCGGTGACCCTGGCGTCCCGCCCAACGGTATCAATGCCAGTCTGAACAATTTCGCGCCGCGTATCGGTTTTGCCTACGATGTCTTCGGCGATGGCAAGACCAGCCTACGGGGCGGAGGCGGTATTTTCTATGACACCCGCATCACTGGGATCATCAACAACCGGTTTGTGGATCAGGCGCCCTTCAGCCCGCAGCTCATTTTCAGCACCACCGCGGTCAAGCCCGGAAGCATCAGCGATCCGCTGTGTATCCAGGCCACCACTCAGGCCAGCCTCGGCTGCACCGCGCAGAACAATTTGTTTCCCGCCCCCTTCCCACCGCCAAAGGACTCAACCTTTGCTCCGGGCGCGCTCTACTTGAGCTGGGACCCCAATCACAAATACCAGGTTCCCACTGTTTACAACTGGAACCTGGCCCTCGAACATCAATTGCCGTTGAACCTTCTACTACGCACGGCGTATGTCGGTTCTCGCAGCACGCATCTGACGGAAACGCTGAACCTGGATCCCGCGCCTCCCTCCGCAACAGGAGCGGTAGGCAAGCTGCGGCTTAACGCGATTGCGGCCGCGCAAGGAATTACCAAACCGCCGTTCTCCCAGGTCCAGCAGGACATGCAGGACGTCAATTCCATCTACCACTCCTTCCAGGTGTCGGTCGAGAAGCGCGCGTCGCATGGATTGACCGTCTTGGGCAGTTACACCTACTCCAGAAGCATTGATGATCTTCCGGCAGGGGCTGGAGTCACTGGCTTCGATGTGTTCTCGGCCCGCCCGTGGGACGACCCGCTGCGTCATCGGTTCGACTACGGACCCTCTGACTTTGACCACACCCACCGATTCGTCGCGTCTTACGTGTGGGTGCTCCCCACGCCGGCGAAAGGCAACGGATTTCTGCGCGGCGTCTTTGGCGGTTGGCAGCTGGGAGGAGTGGTTTCGGCTCAGACCGGACGTCCGTTCACAGTTCTTCAAGGGCAGGAAATTTCCGGCACCGGCATTGGCCAGGACCGGGCCACGTTGATCGCGGGCAGCGATCCCTACGCGCAAGGGGCCTGTGCCGCCGCCGGGATCAATACTGGCAGCAACCCCAAGCCTTGCGTGGATTGGCTCAACAAGGCCTCGTTTGCGACCAAGGCACAAGCGGCTGGTAGTTTCGGCAACACGGGCAAAAACGGATTCCGCTTGCCAGGCGCTTATACCTGGGACGTGAACACGACCAAGAACTTCCGATTCACCGAGCGCTGGAGGCTCGAGTTCCGCGCCGAGTTCTTCAATGTCTTCAATCGTGCGAACTTCATGGATGACAGCGTTTTAGGCGTCAATGCTCTTCCCAACTTCCAGAAGGTCAGTGCGAGCAGCTTCGGCGCAATCCAGCAAGCGTCGGATCCGCGCATTGGTCAACTGGCGTTGAAGCTGTATTTCTAGCTCGACGCATAACGTGGACTGCGTACGTGAAGGTGCACCGTTCGCGCGCCGCTGCGGCCGGCGAGATCGGGCGTGCCGGTTGCGTGTCTTGTTGGTGTCAGAGGGTCCATCCTGCTCACGAGGGCTTCATGGTGAAGGTCTTCAGAAACCACTGGTCGCTGCTTTTGCTTACGATTTCCTTCCTGCTTTTGAATTCCGAATTATTGGCCGTCACAGAAACGCTGGAGTCTCTGGCGTTGCGTATTGAATTGAACACAGCGCCTTATTCTTATCGCGTAATCGAACGCTCAAGCGAAAGAGTGCTGTTGTCGCAGAGCAGCACAGGGGTCACCTTTGGACCCGAACTGTACCCCGTGTCTGAAGCGGCCAATGTAAACAAGACGTCAAACAACCTGCAGGCTGAACTCCTGCTGCAACTCGCAGGCCGGGAAAGCATGCCTGCGGGAACGCCCGCCAAAGCCCAGGTGAGTTTCAGCTTCCTGAAGCCGGAGGTGTTGCAGGTCACCATCACCTACAAGGGTGCCAGTCCCAACGAAATCTCCGAAGAATTTAACGATCAGGGCGAACACTACTATGGCATCTGGGAGCATCCGTTCGGCGGAAGCCTGGATAACCGGGGGGCAGACCGGGATTTCCTCGGCATGGGCAACGAACGCTACGTCCATCACGCCAGTGCAAGAGCGCCCTTCTACATGACGTCGAACAAGTACGGCATCTATGTCGAGAGTCTGGCGCCCGGTCACTATGCGGTTGCCCAGGCCGGCAAGACGACCTTTTCTTTTAAAGACGCCCAGCTCAAGTACGACATTATTTATGGGCCCTCATACGCCGACATTCTGAGCCGCTACAACGCCCTCGCCGGACCCGCCTTTATGCCGCCTACCTGGGCCTTTGGCAGTATCTGGTGGCGGGATGACCAGCACGCTGATTTGCGTGGGGCCGCGAACGCGCAGGAAAAAGTGATTCAAGATGCGGACCGCTTGCGAAGTCTGCATTTGCCCGCGGGCGCCATCTGGCTGGATCGGCCGTACGGCTCTGGGGAACTGGGATGGGGCGCCATGGATTTCGACTCCTCGTTTCCCGATCCAGCGAAGATGATCCATGACTTGAATGACCGTGGTATGAATCTGCTTCTGTGGAGCGCGAACCGCTGCTCGGGCGATCTGTTTAAGGAAGGCTCAGACAAGGGCTATCTGTTCCCATTGAAATGGCCGGCGGCCGACATTCGGCGGCCGGAAGTATACGACTGGTTCAAGCAAAAGCTGAATGCCTACGTGCGTATGGGTGTGAAGGGCTACAAGATAGACCGAGGCGAAGAGAACGAGATGCCGGAACTGGCCGAGAACGAGCTTGCGGTGCTCTTTCCCAAACTGTCGGCCGAGGGGCTCAGCGCCGCCTATGGCAATGACTATTTCATCTTCTCTCGCAATGCCAACGACACCACTCGCAAGTACACCGCGATCTGGAACGGCGACTCCTGGTCCACCTTTGAGGGACTCCAGGTTTCGATAAAAAATGGGCTCCGTTCAGGAACCATTAACTTTCCTATGTGGGGTTCGGATACGGGCGGCTACTTCGCTCCGCCGGCAGCGGACAACGAGTTGCTCGCCCGCTGGCTGGAGTTCAGCGCATTCAGTCCCATGATGGAGGTGCTGCTCGGGCCGAAGCGCACGCTTTGGGACGACTACAGCCAGGATGTGGTCGGCATTGCCCAAAAATACGTCGCCGCGCATCACGACCTGATCCCCTACACGCGCTCCGCGATGTATCAGGCCACGCGGACTGGCCTGCCCATCATGCGAACGCTGATCTTCGCCTACCCCGACGACGAGCGCACGAGCGACATGTGGGATGAGTACCTCTATGGCGACGGCCTGCTGGTAGCGCCGGTAACCACAGCGCAGGCGACGGAGCGCGCGGTCTATCTGCCTGGCGGACGATGGATGAATTACAACGACAAGCGAACCGTGTACACCGGAGGGAACACGGTTAAGGCGGACGCGCCATTAGGAACCATCCCAGTGTACGTTCGCGAGGGGGCGATCATTCCGCGGGGAAGCATCGTAAAGCTGAACAACAATTGGGAGGCGAACTGGAGTCCCAAGCTGCGTCTGGAATTCTTTCCGTCGGGCAAGCAGGAGAGCCAGTTTGATTACTACACCGGGAGCGGAGTGCAGAAGATCTCTGCAGTGAGTGAAGGCGACCGGCTGAAGATTGAGTTTGGAGATCTGGGGGTGCCGGGCACGGTCGAAGTGTATTGCCAGAGAGTGAAGGGCGTGACCCGAAACGGAGTGAAGCTGCGCCAAGGCACCGACTATGACTACGACGAGCAAGCCAACAGACTCTCAGTCTCCTTCCAGGGCGCGAGCAAGATCGCCATCGATGGTGCAGGAACCTTGTTTTGATCTGATTGTCAGCAACAAGGTCCTGGTTCAAATCCACGCCCTGCAATCAACGCCATTAGCATGGGATTACGAACCCAACGATCCGTTGCCAGCTGGCCGGGCGCCCGCAGGTTGTCTGATGGATGAGGAAGACGTCGCTGCTGTCTTGCCTGGCTGTCTAGGTAACCGCATTGATGCTTGAGCAATCGAATCCATCCCTGCAGACCTAGCTCTTCGGTAGCTTCCTTCTGTGCTCACCACGATTTTGTTTATCGGAATCTGCGAATCAAGAGGTTGTGCCGATCGGAGCGATAGAATCCTCGAACGTAAACGGTAGCTCGACCTTTCGCCGAATAGATGACTTGGCGAATGCGGAGCAAAGGTTGTCCTTTTCCGATTGCCAACAGCTGTGCGGTTCGAGCGTCAGCGTTAGTAGCGTCGATCTCTTCGTCCGACTGCGCGAGTTCCAGCCCGTACTCACTTTCCAGGATGGAGAACAACGAGCCGCGTTCCAGCGGCGCATGCCTCAGTCTGGGAAACTCGGCTTCCGACAAATAGCAGGTTTCCAGGGCAAATGGCTCGCCGGCGCCTTCCCGCAAGCGTTCCAGCCGGATCAACCGGCTTCCGGGAGGCAACGCCAGGCGTGCGGCGACTTCCGATTCTTCCTCGGTAACGGTGCAAGATAAAATCTTCGATCGCGCCGGTAAATTGCGCACGGCCATCTGTTCCGTGAAACTCATCAGCTTGTTGAAGTGAATCTTTGGAGGCGCGACAAACGTTCCCGCTCCGCGGCGCCTTACCACCACTCCCTCTCGCTCCAGTCCAGCCAAGGCGTGGCGCGCAGTCATCAAGCTGACTTGATGGACCTTCGCCAACTGTCTTTCGGAATCGATAGCATCACCGGCTCTCAACACACCGCTCTCCATGCGCTTGAGAATAACGTTTTGAATTCTCTTGTACGCCGGCAGGTCGTTTTCGCGATCTTGTTGCATGAATCCCCTGAACAATTGCCTGCGCTACGCTGGCTCGCAGTGCAGAATTGCTATCGAGCGGAACCTAATATACTTCGAGACACCGGCAATTGGCCAATAGGTTGTTTTTGAGGGCGAAACACCCCCCTGTCAAACCCTAAGCGAGAGCCGCAGCCGCTTCGTCTGGACTCAGGGTCTCCGTGAAAGCTGAACAACTGGGCCACAGACAACACACTAAAGTGAAAATAAAGTGCTTATTTACATATAGTTACAATAGATCCGGCGGATCTTCTTGAGATCGAACACGGCGTACACCGGTGGCGGCCTTGATTTTCTATGCCGACCATCTGCTGAATTCCAGATCAATGCTATGCAAATAAATCTTGTGATGGGCCAATTTTTTTTCTTGACGGTTCTCATCGCTCTGCTATATAGCATGGACCCAATGTGGAGTGCCAGTTAAAACGCATTCTAAACAAGCGTCTCTCAGGAGGTTTGTGATGCAACAGTCGATGAGGGTTGGGTTCGTCCTTCTGCTGCTGGTCGGAGTCCTCGGGGTTCTACAGCCTGCATGGGGGCAGGATGTAACCTCCGCGATCGTAGGAACCGTTACCGATCCTAGCGGCGCACCAATCAAGGATGCGAACGTTACGGTCACCGATACCGAACGGGGGACTGTGCTTACTGCGCGAACCAGCGACGTTGGCTCATACAATGTTTTGCGCGTTCCGCTCGGAACCTATTCGCTGAAGGTGTCGGCGCCGGGATTTCAGACCGCGGCGTACCCGGCCTTCACGCTGCAACTCAACCAGACGGCGCGTGTGAATGTGCAAATGAAAGTCGGGCAGGTCTCGGAGACAGTTGAAGTCACGGGTTCGGCCCCGGTACTTCAGACCCAGACCACGGAAGTGGGCAACGTGATCGATGCCAGAACCAGCGACAATCTGCCCTTGGCCACCCGGAACTATGTGCAGCTGACATTGCTCGCTCCTGGCGTCATCTCAGTCGATCCGCAAAGCATGAACAAAGGATCCAACACAGCCGAGGAGGGCGGTCGTCCCTACATCAATGGAAACCGGGAGCAATCCAACAACTTCCTTTTGGACGGGGTTGACAACAACCAAGCGTCAGATAATCTTCTGGCGTTTACGCCATCTCCCGATGCCATCGCCGAGTTCAATCTCATTACACAGAACGCTTCGGCGGAGTTTGGCAACTACAACGGCGGAATCGTCAATGTCACGATCAAGTCGGGCACCAATAAATTTCACGGGGATATATTTGAATTCTTCCGCAACGACAAGTTCAACGCCAACAAGTGGGAGAACGGCTTGACCGCGGGCACCGCGGCAGGTGTGCTGCCCACGCCCAAGTTGCGTTGGAACATGTTCGGAGGCACGGTCGGTGGTCCGATCATAAAGAATAAGCTGTTCTTCTTCGCGGACTACCAAGGTGGGCGTCTGGACTCTCCATCGTCCGCTAGCTTTATCACTGTCCTCACTCCGGCTGAAATCGGTGGCGATTTCAGCGCTGTGGGCACACAGCTATACAACCCATGCGCCGCTGGAACGGGAGGGACGTCCGGTGTTGCTTGTTCAATTCTGGCTCCTGGCCTGAGGACGCCGTTTGCCGGCAACATTATTCCCAGCAACATGCTGAATCCGGCATTCACCTCCCTGGTGACGAACGCGCTGTATCCCACTTCCGTACAGACCCTGCCCAATGGTTTTGGGCAGGCGATAAACACCACGGCCCATCAATATAATTCGGATCAGGGTGACATCAAGGTGGACTACAACGCCTCCGACAGGGACCATGTTTTTGCCCGCTATTCGAAGGGCAACCAGTATGATCCCGCCAGCAACTCGGTGGCTTTGTTGGGCAATACCGTGAATGAAGCCTTCTTGCAGAATGGAGCTCTCAACTGGACCCATTCGTTCTCGCCTAACCTGACCAACGAAGCCCGTTTTGGGAAGAACTACGTCAAGCTGCCCACAGGACTGACCACGTTCGACAGTTCGGTGGGGGCTTTGGGAAACTCGATCGGCATCGTCGGCGGTAATCCCACCGGGGTGGATGGTCTTCCGCTGTTGGGCTTTGCCGGCGGCACGATCACTAACATTCCTCAAGGGACGCTGAACAATCTGGGGGCTGCGGTCGTCGTGCAGAAATTTTCCTCCACGGTGACCCAGTTTGATGATGTGCTTATCTACACTCATGGGCGGCACGTTATCAAAGCGGGCTTTCAGATGAACCGCTACAACATCAATGTGTTCTACAGCGGCAATGCCGGCGAACTGGGCGCGATGCTTTACGGCAACGGTCCGGGTGGGAACTATTCAGGGAACGGCGCTGGCGGTGACCCGGCCGCGGATTGGGCGCTGGGGCTTCCGGAGGACGCAGGCCGAGGTACAAGCTCGGGCGGATGGCATCAGCGCGACTGGCTCTACGCGGGCTTTGCTCAAGACGACTGGCGCATTACGGACACCCTGACTTTGAACCTGGGGCTGCGCTATGAAGCCCGTACTCCCTGGACCGAAATCAACAATCGCCAGGTCGGGGTGAATATCCTGACCGGGGCGTTGGAGTTCCCGGGAAATACGCCTGTACCAGCCGGGGCCGTAGGGACTAACGGGTTCAGCAACGGACTCTACAAGGCCACCTACGGATTGCCGGACTTCCAGCCTCGCATCGGCTTTGCCTGGAGCCCACAGGCCCTCGGCGGCAAGACGGTGGTTCGCGGCGCCTTCACCATCTCCTCTTATCTGGAAGGCACAGGAACCAACCTGCGCCTTACACAGAATCCACCCTTTACCCCCCCTCAGGTTGAGGCCAACAACGTAGCCACGGGCACGGGATACAGCACCGAGACTGGAATTAGTTCGGCGACCCCGCCGGCAGGCAATCCCTTCATCGGGGCCACGATGCTGGCTTGGAGCGGCACGGTCCAGCCAGCAGTGGCGGACCAGTGGAACCTCTCGGTCCAGCACCAGCTTGCCAACAATACGACTATTCAGGTCGGTTATGTCGGCCAGCGCACGACTCACTTGATGGTGCCGGAGTGGTTGTCGCAAGGGGAGCTGCACGCGGGTGGCACAGTCACGTATCCCCTCATCGGCGGTAAGAACTCCGCAGCTTCTGGACTGACTGGATTTGGTCCAAACCAATTCGGCAACGTAAAGAACACCGCCTCCGTTGGCAACATGAACTATAACGCGATGCAAGTGGTGTTGCAGAAGCGATATGGCAACGGACTGCAAGGTCAAGTTTCATACACCTACCAGAAGTGCATGACCAATGACGACGGTTATTACGGCACCTGGGGCACAGCGACCCAAGCCGGGCCTTCGGGAAATTACTGGCAAAACCTCTATAACCCCAACGGCGACTATGCGCGATGCTATTGGGACACCACCCACGTCCTGAGTGCATACGCCGTGTATGAGTTGCCCTTTGGACGTGGGAAACAATTTGGGCACGACCTGCCGACGGCGGTGAATGCCGTGGTGGGCAACTGGTCGATCAATCCGATCGTTTCCTGGCATACCGGTTTCCCGCTTTCTCTCTACGGCGCAAGCAACTCGGGAACCGGGAGTCCGGAAAATCGTCCCGATTGCATCGGCTCTGTGACCTACCCGAAGACAGTGAGTGTCCAGGGCATACAGTGGTTTGGTCAGGGTTCGTTCGCAAATGCTGCGGCTGGCACATTTGGGAATTGTCCGGCTCAAGGCCCGGTCATCGGGCCCGGATATGTCGCTGCTGACATCAGCGTGCAAAAGAATTTCCCGATTACCGAAACCATGAAATTCCAGTTTCGCGCTGACTTCCTGAACGCATTCAACCACCCGAACTTCGGGGTGCCCAACGATAGTTGTTGCACTGGAACCTTCGGGGTTAGCAGCACGACGCAGGATGCTAGACAATTGCAGTTTGATTTAAAGTTTTACTTTTGACAGCCCTTACGCAGAAAATGGCGGGCGCCGATGTCGGCCGCCTGCCATTTTCATTTATCATCAAACCATACATGCTCCGGCCTAGTCTGGCAGTTTGCTGGTTTCTGATTTTCGTGATGGGTTCTGTCTGCGCCGCGCAGCCGGGAGAGCTCGCCGTCCCCGGCACCTCTTCGGTTGCGGAACGCGCCATCAAGCTGGCGGAAACG
>WNEY01001515.1_pt1 | contig 16504 bp, 15 predicted proteins | sample 5400531 | NCBI WGS metagenome assembly WNEY01 (sample SAMN13153338, study PRJNA577476) | soil metagenome | isolation source: 200 cm saprolite under Douglas fir tree site 1 | place: USA:California | collected 2015-04-18
CCGAGCCGGATCTGGCCGCGGTCGCGGACCTGGATGCCGAGCCGGACCTGGCGGCGGTCGCGGACCTGGATGCCGAGCCGGATCTGGCGGCGGTCGCCGACCTGGACGTTGACGCGGACCTGGAGGACCTAGCCGCTCTGGGGGGCGATGACGTCGACGGCGACGTGATCATCGGCCTGGAGGAGGAGCCGGCCGCGGACGCTGACGCCGGCCCCGATGGCGCCGATCCGGCCGAAGACGCTGGCGACGAGCAGGCGGCCGCCGATGCCGCCGATGCCGCCGCGGTGCCGGCGGCAGCAGGCGAGCAGGCGCCGAAGGCCGCAGGGGAGGACAGCGAGGACGAGGCCTTCGTCTACGGAGATGATGACGAGGACCTGCCCGCCGCGCAGGTGGCGGTCGCGGGTGCCACCTCCGACCCGGTCAAGGACTACCTCAAGCAGATCGGCAAGGTGCCGCTGCTCAACGCGGAGCAGGAAGTTGAGCTCGCCAAGCGGATCGAGGCCGGGCTGTTCGCCGAGGAGAAGCTGGCCGAGGGCCGGACCTCGCTGCGGCCTGACGCGCGGATCGACCTGGAGTGGATCGCCGATGACGGCCGGCGGGCCAAGAACCACCTGCTCGAGGCGAACCTGCGGCTGGTGGTCTCGCTGGCCAAGCGCTATACCGGCCGGGGCATGCTGTTCCTCGACCTGATCCAGGAGGGGAACCTCGGCCTGATCCGCGCGGTCGAGAAGTTCGACTACACCAAGGGATACAAGTTCTCGACCTACGCGACGTGGTGGATCCGCCAGGCCATCACCCGCGCGATGGCCGACCAGGCCCGCACGATCCGGATCCCGGTGCACATGGTCGAGGTCATCAACAAGCTGGCCAGGGTGCAGCGGCAGATGCTGCAGGACCTGGGCCGGGAGCCGACCCCCGAGGAACTCGCCGCCGAGCTGGACATGACCCCGGAGAAGGTCATCGAGGTGCAGAAGTACGGCCGGGAGCCGATCTCGCTGCACACGCCGCTGGGCGAGGATGGCGACAGTGAGTTCGGTGACCTGATCGAGGACTCAGAGGCGATCCAGCCGGGCGAGGCGGTCAGCTTCACCCTGCTGCAGGAGCAGCTGCATTCGGTGCTCGACACGCTGTCTGAGCGCGAGGCAGGGGTGGTCTCGATGCGGTTCGGCCTGACCGACGGCCAGCCGAAGACGCTGGATGAGATCGGCAAGGTCTACGGAGTCACCAGGGAGCGCATCCGCCAGATCGAGTCGAAGACCATGTCCAAGCTGCGGCACCCATCGCGGTCACAGGTCCTGCGGGACTACCTGGACTGATCAGCGCCGAGCCGTTGGCCTGGGAGGCGTTCACTCGCCCGCAGGCGCGGCCCGCCGGGTTCCCGCACAAGGTGGCGGGGTGCCTCCTAGTCTGAGTCCGGGCCTGCCTGGCGGACAAGCCGGCCGGTCTCGTCCTGGATCTCGACCGCGATCTTGGCCAGCGCGGCAGCGTGCTCGCGATTATGGTGCGCGCAGAACAGCAGCTCACCTGAGCCCGGCAGGATGACGCGCACGTATGCGGTTGCCCGGCACCGGTCACACAGATCCATGGCGTTGAGCGGCTTTATTGGGGCCATAGCTCCGGTCATGTCGCCCTCCCTCGCCTGAGCCCTCCGGCGACGTTGCCGACGGGCCGTGTAACCAGTGATCTCCTACCGCATCACAACACCTTGCCGGGTGCCCGTCTTCCCATGCCGGCGCCGCGTACGCCGTGGGCGAACACCTTTTACCTGGCTGTAACACAATCCATGGTGTCCGCCCCCGGTGCGCACGTTATCCCAGGCTGCCGGGTATGTCAGCGGCGTGGTTGCACAGGGCAGCCGCCGCGGGCCGCTAGTCTGCCCTCAGGCCATTTCGGGTAGTTAGCCCGCAGCCACCGTCAGGAGACCCCTTCGTGACCGTCGCCAGCGCAGCGCCGCCGCAGCTAGCCAGCGCCGCGGATGGCTACACCGCACGCCATCTGACTGTCCTGGAAGGACTCGAGGCGGTACGCAAGCGCCCCGGCATGTACATCGGGTCTACCGATGGCCGCGGCCTGATGCACTGCCTCTGGGAGATCGTCGACAATGCCGTCGACGAGGCGCTGGCCGGGAGCTGCACCCGGATCGACGTCATCCTGCACGCGGATGACTCCGCCGAGGTGCGGGATAACGGCCGGGGGATCCCCGTCGATGTGGAGCCGAAGACTGGCCTGACCGGGGTCGAGCTGGTCATGACGCGCCTGCACGCGGGCGGGAAGTTCGGCGGCGGGTCCTATACCGCGTCAGGCGGCCTGCACGGGGTCGGCGCCTCGGTGGTCAATGCCCTGGCCGGACGGCTGGACGTCCAGGTCGACCGGGAGGGCGCCGAGTGGGCCGCCAGCTTCCGCCGCGGAACGCCTGGCGAGTTCAGCGGGCCCGGCCCGGACGCCGCCTTTAAGCGCGCCCATGGCCTGCGGCGGGTCCGGCGGGTGGCCAAGGCGCAGACCGGCACCAGGATCAGGTTCTGGCCGGATCACCAGGTATTCGTGCCTGGTGCCCGGCTGAGCTTCGAGGCGCTCGCCCAGCGGGCCCGCCAGACCGCATACCTGGTGCCAGGACTGAAGATCCGCATCGCGGACGAGCGTCCCGCCCTCGCGGCGGGCGCCGCTCAGGACGACTCGGGTATCGGCGATGAGGCGGCCAGCGGGCCGCGCGAGGCGGAGTTCCAGTTCGCGGGAGGGATCAGCGAGTTCTGCGCGCACCTGTCGGACGCCGACCCGATCACCGATGTGGTGCGGCTGATCGGCTCGGGCCAGTTCACCGAGACCGTGCCCGTCCTGGACGAGGCGGGTCACCTGACCCCCACCGACGTGGAACGAGAGCTCTCCGTCGACGTGGCCCTGCGGTGGGGGGCAGGCTACGACAGCGTGTCGCGATCCTTCGTCAATGTGATCGCCACGCCCAAGGGCGGCACGCACGTCACTGGTTTCGAGCGGGCACTGGTCAGCACGCTCAATGAGCAGCTGCGCGCGGCGCGGCTGCTGCGCAACGGCGATGAGAAGGTCATCAAGGAGGACGTGCTCGAGGGCCTGACGGCGATCATCTCGGTCCGCCTGCCTGAGCCGCAGTTCGAGGGTCAGACCAAGGAGGTGCTGGGCACGCCTGCCGCCTCCAGGATCGTGGCGCAGGTGGTGGCCACCGAGCTGCGCGGGTTCCTTGAGGGGCGGGTGCGCGGCAGCAAGCAGCAGGCGCGAGCGGTTCTGGACAAGGTCGTCTCCGCCGCCAGGACGCGCATCGCCGCCCGTGAGCACCGGGAGAACCAGCGCCGGAAGTCGGCCCTGGCGACCTCGGCGCTGCCCGCCAAGCTGGTGGACTGCCGTTCCTCCGATGATCGGAGCGAGCTGTTCATCGTCGAGGGCGACTCCGCGCTCGGCACCGCGAAGCTGGCCAGGAACTCAGAATTCCAGGCGCTGCTGCCGATCCGCGGCAAGATCCTCAACGTGCAGAAGGCCTCGCTGACCGACATGCTCAAGAACGCCGAGTGCGCGGCGATCATCCAGGTCATCGGGGCCGGCTCGGGCAGCGCGTTTGACCTGGACTCGGCCCGCTACCAGCGGGTGATATTCATGGCGGATGCCGATGTGGACGGAGCGCACATCCGCACCCTGCTGCTGACCCTCTTTCACCGGTACATGCGCCCCATGGTGGAGGCTGGCCGGGTATTCGCTGCCGTTCCGCCGCTGCACAGGATCGAGCTGATCAGCCCGCGCAAGGGGCAGCAGAAGTACATCTACACCTATTCCGACGCCGAGCTGCACCGGACGCTGCTGCAGGTCGAGCGCCGGGGCCAGCGCTGGAAAGAGCCGCCGCAGCGGTACAAGGGACTCGGCGAGATGGATGCCGCCCAGCTGGCCGAGACCACGATGGACCCCCGGCAGCGGACCTTGCGCCGGATCAGGATCGAGGACGCGACGGCCGCCAGGCAGATGTTCGACCTGCTGATGGGCAGCGAGGTCGCGCCGCGGCGGGACTTCATCATCGGCGGCGCGGCCGAGCTTGACCCCGCACGGATCGACACCTGACGCGGGCGCTGCTCAGGCGCTAGGCAGCCGGTGGTGGCCGGCCGGGCGCGCCCGGCCGGCCACCACTTTGCGTGGTGGATTCGGCATGATATCCGGCCCAATCCACCACGATCATGGAGATCGGGCCGCGCTCGGCGGGATGATCAGTGGCGCTGCATGTTCTTGCAGTGATGGTGCGTTCCTGCCCGTCCGGGTGATGTCCTCGATCCGGCCGGGGGTGACTTCGTGGATCCTGACGGCGCTGACGACGGTGATGACGACGCGGACGGCGACGATGTCGTCGAGGTCGCTGCCGAGCTCGGGCCATGGCTGGCCGCCAGTGCGACTCCGGTCGTGCCGGCCCCGAGGCCGGCGGCGAGGAATGCGGTGATGGCCAAGCGCCGCGCCCGTCTGCTACGGGTGGGTGTCATGTGCATCCATCCTGTCCTGTCCGTGCGTGGCGGGCCGTGGTCGGGCCCGCGGTTGCCCCAGCATGCGCAGCCCGACCCGCCGGGAAGCCGAGGCGCGGCTCTCAGTCCCGTATGAGTGATCGCCAGTCCCTGGTCTGTGCAGCGCCGGACTGGGGGACTGGCGCGCGCTGGGGGACAGCAGGCAGAGGTGATGCTGACGTGGCGTCAGCCGGGCGGCGCGGCTCCGCCGAGGGAGGCGAGCGGATGACGGACCCGCACCCCCGATCCGTCCCTGCGGCCATCCGCGGCGGGCAGATCGGCCGGTGTGCCCGCCGCGGTCGCGCCGCGCGCGGGTCCCGGCCCCGCCCAGGCCAGCACGAGGACATCCTCGCCCTTGAGGAACCGGTGGCAGCGAACGCCGCCGGTCGCCCGGCCCTTCGGCGGGAAGTCGGCATAGGGCGTGACCTTGGCGGTCACGGCCGCGGTACCCGGCAGCGCCCCGGCGCTGCCGGCGACGGTGACCACGACGGGCGCGCCGGCGGAGTGCCCGCCAGCCTCGCCGCCGGTCCGGCCGGCGTCCGCTGAGCCACCAGCGGCCGCGGCGCCGCCCGGATGAACCGCGCCGAACCAGATCACTGCGGCACGCGGCGAGAGCCGTACTCCCGCCATCCCGGCCGCCGCGCGGCCCTGGGGCCGCACCGACGCCGCGCCGAATCGGAGCAGCTGCGCGTCGCTGGTGATGAAGACCAGGTCACTGGCCTCGTCCGCAAGCTGGACAGCGCCCACCACCCGGTCGCCGTCCTTCAGCGAGATCACCTCGAAATCGGCGGCGTTCTGCGGGTAGTCGGCAGCTACCCGCTTGACCACGCCGGCCGCCGTGCCCAGTGCCAGCCCTGCTCCAGCGCCGTCCGCGGCGACGATCCCGACCACGCTCTCGCCGGGCGCGGTGGACACGAACTCGCTCACCGGCGCGCCGCCGGACAGGCCGGGGGAGTGCGCGCTCGGCGGCAGTGCGGGCAGCTCAAGCACCGCGAGCCTGATCAGCCTGCCGTGCGAGGTCACCACCCCGACCGTGCCCCTGGCGGTCGACGACACGGCCGAGACGATGGCGTCGTGCGCCAGCCGGGGCCCGCCTGGCGACCCGCCGGAAGCCGCAGCCGCGGTGGAGCCGGGAGCGGCGGAAGATTTCCGTTTCGGGTCGGGATTGTCGGCGGGCAGGGCCTCCTGCACCGCTGGCTGCGGCGCGGCAGTACGCGCCAGCAGGCCGGTCGATGACAGCAGCACCGTACAGGGGTCGTCGGCGACCTCCAGCGGCACCGCGGCGGTCCTGGCCGCGCCGGTGCTCTCCAGCAGTACGGTCCGCCGGGGAGTGGCGAACCGGTCACTGACGCTGGCCAGCTCGGCGGACACCAAGTCCCGCAGCGCGTCCTGCGAGTCGAGGATCTCGGTCAGCTCCGCGATCTGCTGTTCCAGCGTCTCGCGCTCGCGCTCCAGCTCGAGCCGGTCGTAGCGGGTCAGGCGGCGCAGCGGGGTGTCCAGGATGTACTGCGCCTGGATCACCGACAGGTCGAACACCGACATCAGCCGGTCCTTGGCCTGCGCCGCATCATCGCTGGTCCGGATCACACCGATGACCTCGTCGATATTCAGCAGCGCGATGAGCAGTCCGTCGACCAGGTGCAGCCGTTCCTGCCGCTTGCGGCGCCGGTGCTCGGTGCGGCGCCGGACGACCTCGATCCTGTGGTCGACGTAGATCTGCAGCAGCTCGCGCAATCCGAGCACCCGCGGCTGCCCGTCGACCAGGGCCACGTTGTTGATGCCGAAGGTTTCCTCCATCGGGGTCAGCCGGTACAGCTCATCGAGCACGGCCTCGGGATGGAATCCGCTGCGGATCTCGATCACCAGGTGCAGGCCGCGGTGCCGGTCGGTCAGGTCTTTCAGGTCGGCGATGCCGGCCAGCTTCTTGGCCTGGACCAGATCCTTGATCCGGGCGATCACCTTCTCCGGGCCGACGCCGTACGGCAGCTCGGTGACCACGATCCCGGTCCGGCGGGGAGTGATCTGCTCGATCCTGGCGGCCGCCCTGGTGCGGAAGATACCGCGGCCGGTCTCGTAGGCGTCCCTGATCCCGTCCAGCCCGACGATCTTCCCTCCGGTCGGCAGGTCGGGGCCCGGCACGAACCGCATCAGCTGCTCCAGCGAGGCATCAGGGTGCGCGATCAGGTGCCGGGCAGCGGCTATCACCTCGCCCAGGTTGTGCGGGGCCATATTCGTGGCCATCCCGACGGCGATCCCGGCGGCCCCGTTGACCAGCAGGTTGGGCAGCGCGGCCGGCAGCACCTCCGGCTGGACTTCCTGGCCGTCGTAGTTCGGCATGAAGTCGACGGTGTCCTCGTCCAGCGAGGTCGTCATCTCCATCGCCGCCGCGGCGAGGCGCGCCTCGGTGTAGCGCATCGCCGCGGGCGCGTCGTCGCCGCCCAGCGAGCCGAAGTTGCCGTGCCCGTCGATCAGCGGCAGCCGCATCGCGAACGGCTGCGCCATCCGGACCAGCGCGTCGTAGATGGCGCTGTCGCCGTGCGGATGCAGCCGTCCCATCACCTCGCCGACCACGCGGGCGCACTTGACATGAGCGCGGTCGGGCCGCAGGCCCATCTCGCTCATCTGGTACAGGATCCGCCGCTGGACGGGCTTCAGCCCGTCCCGCGCGTCCGGCAGGGCGCGCTGGTAGATCACCGAGTAGGCGTACTCGAGGAAGCTGCCCCGCATCTCGTCGGTCACGTCGATGTCGACGATATTTTCCTCGAAGTCATCGGGAGGCGGAGTTGTCGTGGTGCGTCTGGCCATGACCGCCATTGTGCCGCCCCGCGGCCCGGTGCCGGGGTCAAGGCGCCCGGTGTGGCGCGTGTCTGGTCCGGGTCGCGTCCGGTCGTGTCAGGTCGCGGAGAAGCCGCCGTCGACGCAGATGACCTGCCCGGTGACATAATCGCTGGCGCGGCTGGCGAGGAATACCGCTATGCCCTCGAAGTCAGCGGCCTGGCCGTTGCGCCCGATCATCGTGCGCGCCGCGAGCGCGGCCAGCCGGGCCGGATCGCTGGCGACCTCGCTGGTCAGCGGCGTGACCACGAAGCCGGGGGAGATCGCGTTGCAGCACACGCCGCTCGCCGCCCAGGCCTCGGACTGGGACCTGGTCAGCGCGGCGAGCCCGCCCTTGGACGCGCCGTAGGCCCCGCTGTTGCCGAACGCGCGCATCGCCTGCTGCGACACCACGTTGATGATCCGGCCCCAGCCGCGCTCCGCCATGCCAGGCCCGAAGCGCTGCCCGAGCAGGAACGGGGCGGCCAGGTTGACGGCCATCGTCGCGTCCCAGTCGGCCACGGTCAGCGCCGTCATCGGCGGGCGGATGTTGAGGCCGGCGCAGCTGACCACGATGTCGGGCTCGCCGAACTTCGCCGCGGCCAGAGCGGTGCCCCGCTCCAGCGCGGCGCGGTCACTAAGATCAGCGCTGACCCAGGATGCCGCCAGGCCCGAGGCGCGCAGGTCGTCGGCCGCCGCGGCCAGCTGCTGCTCGCCGCGCGCCAGCAGCACGACCCTGGCCCCGGCCTCGGCCAGGGCTCGGCCGATGGCACGACCGATGCCCGAGCTGCCGCCGGTGACCAGCGCCACCCGGCTGTCGAGCGAGAACAGCTCACTCACGTAGTCCGGCATACCGACAGATGCTAGAGCGCTGGCCGCGCGCCCACCATGCTCAGCGCGCGAGCCGCGAGGCGGCAGCCGCTGGCCAGTGCCTCGCCTGGCGGCTTCTTGTCCAGCCACGCGGGCAGGAAGCCAGCGCAGAACGCGTCGCCGGCGCCCGTCCCGTCCACGATCTTCTCGACCGGCGGGCCCGGCACCCGGAACGGATCGGGGCGGCCGTTGGCGTAGAAGAGCGCGCCGTCGGCGCCGAGCTTCATGACGACCTGCGGGTACCAGGCATTGAGCACCCGCGCCGCCTGCTCAGGCTCGTCCCGCCCGGTGATCACCCTGGCCTGGTCGCCGTTCACGAACAGCAGCGTCGCGCCGTTGGTGAGCTGGAGGAACGGCTCGGCTCCCACTCGCTCAAGCGGCGCGCTGGACGCGCCGTCCACCGACACGCTCATCCCGGCCCGCTGCGCGATGGCGATGGCGGTCAGCATGGCCTGCCGCGAGCCCTCGTTCAGCAGCGTATAGCCGGAAACATGCAGGTGGCTGCCCGGCGTGAACAGGTCCTTGGGCAGGTCATCGGGCGAGAGCGCCGCGTTGGCTCCCGGATCCGACATCATCGTATGGTCGCCCTTGTGCGTGACCATCACCACGCAGGTACCGGTGGGCCGCTCAGGATCCATCACGAGCCGGGCGTCTACTCCGTAGCCCATCAGCTCCATGTCCCTGTTCCGGCCCGCGATATCAGCGCCGCGGCGGCCGACGAAGGCCACCTCGGCGCCGTCAACGGCGAGCCAGGCGGCGATATTCGCGCCCGAGCCGCCACCGTGCATCGTCACAGTGGCCGGCGTATCGCTGCCCCTGGCAAGCGGCAGCGCCGCGTGGGCGACTGTGTCCGTCATGAGATCACCAACGACGACAACGCGCGTCATGTCGTCACCACCTTGATCACCGGAGCTGGGCCAGCGGCGCTGTCTGAGGCGCCCGGCTCAGAGTGCTAGCGGATAGAACTTAACAGTTCCAGAGACTCGTCTTGTGCCGTTCGCGCTCCGAATCCGTGATTAGCGGCGATTCCGGTCAAAGTCGGAAAGGGTAACCGCGGCTCCGTCCGGCCCGTACCGGCCGGGATGTAGGCTGGCTGGCTACTTTGACCCGACGGCCCGCAGTGCCCGGCGGGCCGCAGATCTCAGGGCCGCACATTGAGGCGAGACATGACCTGGACCTGGCAGTTTGAGAAGGAAGACGGGGCGGCGGTGACCTCGCGCGGGCTGCCGAAGGAGACCTTCGGCAGCCAGGGCGACGCCGAGAGCTGGCTCGGCGAGCACTGGCGCAGCCTGCTGGATTCCGGCGTGGAGCAGGTGACCCTGCTGGACGACGGCAGGGCCGAGTACGGGCCGATGAGCCTGCGCCCGCCGCAGGAGTAGGCCGCGGGCGGGCGCAGGTCCTTCGGTCAGGGACGGCTGGCCGGGCTCACCGTGCGGCCGGGGTCACGCTCGATCTGCGGGCCCAGGATGTCGTCGATGCTCTGCATGATCGGCGGATCGAGCCGCACGCCCGACGCCTGCACGTTCTCGGTGACCTGCCCGGGCCGGGTGGCGCCGACAATCGCGGCGGACACGTTCGGGTTCTGGCTCAGACCTTGGCGCCGCGCTTCACCCGCGGTGCGGGCATCCGCATCCGGCGCATCTGGGTGCCCCGCATGGCCGCGTAGAAACGGAGACCGCGGGTGCTCTCGCCCGGATAGCGCTGCCGGGCCATGGCCAGCACCTTGCGTCCGATGAACCAGCCCTCGGTCAGCAGCACGGCGAGGATCGCGAGGATGATGTAGTCGACAATCAGCGATCCCCGCAGGCCAGGCAGGAAGAGCACAGCCACCAGTACCACCACGGCGTACAGGTAGAACTCGCTGATGGTCCACCGGGAATCCACGTAGTCGCGGGCCAGGGCCCTGACCGGCCCCTGGTCCTTGCGCGGCAGCGCCCAATCCTCGCCCCGCCTCATCGCGGCGACCCTGCGGGCACGCGTGCCCCGGTCTCGGTCGCGGGTCTGCTTGTAGGCCGCCTTCCGGTCGGCCGGGGCGGTGTAAGGCTGCCGTCTGCGGTTCTCGGCTTCGCTTCGCTTGGGCGTCGGCCTGCCCTTGCCGGCCGTCACGCCGGGGCGGCTAGGGGCGGCCTGCTCAGACTCGCCGGATGCGCCGGTGCCGCGCGAGCGTGCGGGATCCTGCTCTAGCACCTCAGGGGCGCTGGCAGTGCGTCGTCGGAACACGGGCCCAGCCTACCGGGACGAACCACCCAGACCGCCAGGACAGCTTGCGCGCTCTTGCGGCGCTCTTGCGGGCCAGCCGCGGCGCCGGCGTCGTTCGGGCGCCCGTTATGACTGCCGCGAGGTCCCGTCGTAGGCTGAGTCCAGCACCTTGCCAACAACTTCCGTTGCCTCTGCAGCATGCCAGTTCGCGGCATCGCCGCGCCGTGCGGCAGCGGTGTACAGGATGAGGGGATGGCGCGCTAATGGGCGTGATGAAGCGGGTCTCGCTGATCTTCAAGTCCAAGGCCAACAAGGCCCTGGACAAAATGGAAGATCCCCGGGAGACCCTGGACTACTCCTACCAGACGCAGCTTGAGCTGCTCCAGAAGGTCCGGCGCGGCGTCGCCGACGTCGCGACCTCGCGTAAGCGCATAGAGCTGCAGATCAATCAGCTGCAGCTGTCGTCGAACAAGCTGGACAAGCAGGCACGGGACGCACTGGCGGCCGGCCGCGAGGACCTGGCGCGTGAGGCGCTGTCCCGCAAGGCAGGCGTGCAGGGCCAGATGGGCGATCTGAACTCGCAGTACACCTCGCTGCAGGCCGAGGAAGAGAAGCTGACCGGCGCCTCGCAGCGGCTGCAGATCAAGGTCGACGCCTTCCGCACCAAGAAAGAGACGATCAAGGCCACCTACACCGCGGCCGAGGCGCAGACCAGGATCAACGAGGCCTTCACCGGCATCTCCGAGGAAATGGGCGATGTCGGCCTGGCGATCCAGCGCGCCGAGGACAAGACCGAGCAGATGAAGGCCAGGGCCGGGGCGCTCGACGAGCTGATGGCCTCAGGCGCGCTGGACGACGTGGTCAGCGGCCCGCGTGACGACATCCAGGCCGAGCTGGACCGGATGGGTGCCGGTCACGACGTGGATGCCGAGCTGGCCCGGATGAAGACCGAGCTATCGCAGGGCAGCGCGCCGCGGCAGCTTGAGTCGACGCCCGAGCCCGCTCAGGGCGTGGCGGATCTGCCGGCCGCCCAGGCCGCGCGGCCCGCGGATCAGCCGCCGGCAGGTGAGGGCTAATGATCGTCAGGATTCTGGGCGAAGGCCAGCTGCGGGTCGACGACTCGGCCGTCGATGAGCTCAACGAGCTCGATTCCGCGCTAGAGGCGGCGGTGGAGCGCAACGACGAGGCCGGCTTCAGGCCGGCGCTTGACGCGCTGCTGGCGCGGGTCAGGGCCATCGGCTCGCCGGTGGAGGCCGAGGTGATCGAGCCGTCGGCGCTGATCCTGCCGGAGCGGGACGCGACCATGGCTGAGGTCCGCAAGCTGCTCTCGGACGACGGCCTCATCCCTGGCTAGCGGCAAGCGGGAGATCCCTCACTCCCGCGCGCAGGCCTGGCGAGCGGCAGCCCGACAGGCCGGGCAGCCGTACTGGCGGCCGTATGGGTAAGGGAACGATCACGGACGTTCGCCCGTTTGCAGGATGGCCGGTGCTCCGGGACCGGCCGCGCTGCAGCCTCGCCGTGCCGACTGGTCCCGCGCCTGGGGTGTAATGAAGTAAGGCTGCTCCGCTCGAGCAGCCGCAATGAAAGGGAGGCGCCACGATGGCGCGGACTCGCTATGCGACCGACAGAGGGCTCATCGCGCGGATGGGCGCGACGATGTTCCTGCTCGGACTCGTGTTCACCGGGTTCATCATCGCCCTGATCTTCGTCCTGACGACCTACGGCCACCGGGGCGGGTCGAACACCGGCGGCAGCGGCGGCCTCATCGTCATCGCCGTGCTGATCGGCGTCGGCTCCGCGTTCGCGTCGTACTACTGGTCGGACAAGATCGCGCTCAGCGCCTCGGGCGCGCGCCTGGTCGGCCCGGACGACTCGCCGCAGGCCGCGCGGCTGCATGGCACCGTGGACCGGCTGTGCGCGCTGGCCAACATGCCCAAGCCGCGGGTGGCCATCGCGCCGACCCAGATGCCGAACGCGTTCGCAACCGGGCGGAGCAGCAAGGTGGCCGTCCTGTGTGCCACCGAGGGCCTGCTGGACAGGCTCGACCCCGAGGAACTCGAGGGCGTACTTGCGCATGAGATGTCGCACGTCGCGCACAAGGACGTCGCGGTGATGACCATCGCCTCGTTCCTCGGCATCGTCGCCGCGCTGCTCGTCCGGTTCGCGTTCTACTCGGAGCTGTTCGGCGGGGGCGGTGGCAGGGGCCGGGGCAATAACAACAACAACCAGAGTGCCCTGCCCATCATGCTGGTGGTCATGCTGGTCGGGATCGTGGTCTACGCGATCAGCTTCCTGCTGATCCGGCTGCTGTCGCGGTACCGCGAGCTGTCCGCCGACCGGTCGGGCGCGCTGCTGACCGGACGGCCGTCGGCGCTGGCCAGCGCGCTGGTGAAGGTCACCGGCGACATGGCCAGAATCCCGACGAAGGACCTGCGGGCGGCCGAGCCGCTGAATGCTTTCTACTTCGCGCCCGCGCTCGCCAGGCGGGGCGGGCAGTTCAGCCTGTCGACGATCTTCTCGACGCATCCGCCGCTGGAGAAGCGCCTGGGCGAGCTGAACAAGATCTCCAAGCAGCTCAGCGCCTGAGGCCAGGGAGATAGCGGTGGGCTTCCTTGACACGCTGCTCGGCCGGACCAAGCCGGTGCCGCCGAACCTGGACGCGCTGTTCGCGGTGCCGTCGGCGGCGATCACGCTGCAGGCGTCCGCGGACTTCACTGCGACCGGGGCCGGCTCAGTCTGCTTCCGCGCCGCCGAGGGCAAGGCATTCAGCGACATCGAGAAGGACGTCCGCGACCTGCTCAGCATGGGCGGGGGGAAGACCTCCGCCGAGGTGTCCACCGACTCCTACGGGTTCACCTGGCTGGTCTGCACGCACGCCAGTGACGACATCGAGGGCCTGGTCGGCGACCTGCACGCGGTGAATTCCTCGCTCGAACTCGGCGGGTTCGGCCCGCAGCTGCTCTGCACGATCGTCAGCTTCCGCAACTCATCGGGCCGGCGCCTGGGCCTGGTGTACCTGTATAAGCGCGGCACTTTCTATCCCTTCGCGCCGCTGTCCGGCGAGCGCCGGGACAGCGCCCTGGAGATGCAGGTACGCGGCTCGCTCGGTGACGACCTGAAGATCGAGCCAGACCTGAGCCGATGGTTCCCCGTCTGGGGCGCGCCAGGCCTGTGAGGCTATCTGGCCGGGCGGCCGCATCCCGGGCAGGAAGGAATGACCGCGGAGGGCATATCGTTGGGAGCAATAGACCAGGCCGTACCACCAGGGCGGCAGCCAGACGGATGCAGGAGCTAACCGCAGATGACAGTTGAGCAGGACGTGACCACGCAGGGCATCAACCTGACTGAGGCCGCAGCGGTCAAGGTGAGCGGCCTGCTTTCGCAGGAGGGCCGCGACGATCTGCGGCTCCGCATCGCCGTGCAGCCCGGCGGCTGCTCTGGCCTGCGCTACCAGCTCTACTTTGACGAGCGCCAGATCGACGGCGACGTGGTCAGCGAGTTCGGCGGCGTGCAGGTCGTGACCGACAAGATGAGCGTTCCCTACCTGTCCGGCGCCACCATTGACTTCGTTGACACGATCGAGAAGCAGGGCTTCACGATCGACAACCCGAACGCGGGCGGATCCTGCGCCTGCGGCGACTCATTCCACTGACCCCTCCCGGGTTCCCGCTTACCCGCGGCGCAGGCTCAGGAGGCAGCCAGCAGCGCGCATGACGCGGTACCCTGTGCCCGCCCCATCAAAGGTGCCCGCCGCAGAGGATAGCCGTGCGCATTGCCGTGACCGGGTCGATCGCCACCGACCACCTGATGACCTTTCCCGGCCGCTTCGTCGACCAGCTCATGCCGGGAAAGCTGGACAAGATCGCGCTGTCGTTTCTGGTCGATACGATGGAGATCCGCCGCGGCGGAGTCGCGGCGAACATCGCGTTCGCGCTGGGCAGCCTGGGCCTGCGGCCGCTGCTCGTCGGCACCGTGGGCCCGGATTTCGGCGACTACCGCGACTGGCTGGAGCAGCATGGCGTCGACACCGGGGAGGTGCGCGAGTCAGCGGTGCACCAGACGGCGAGGTTCGTCAGCACGGCCGATGCCGACATGAACCAGATCGCGTCCTTCTACCCTGGCGCGATGTCCGAGGACAGGGACATCGACCTGGCCGTGCTAGCCGGCCGGGTGGACCTGGTGGTGATCGGCGCGAGCGATCCCGCCGCGATGGTCGCCTTCACCGGGCAGTGCCGCAAGCACCAGATCCCGTTCGCGGCCGACACCTCGCAGCAGCTGGCCAGGCTGGACGGGGAGCAAGTCCGTGACCTGGTGGACGGCGCCGCCTACCTGTTCTGCAACGAGTACGAGGCCGAGCTCACCGAGCACAAGACCGGCTGGACAAGCGAGCAGCTCACCGCGCAGGTCGGGGTCAGGGTCACCACCCTCGGCGCGAGCGGTGCGCGGGTGGACCTGGCCGGCCAGGCGCCGGTTCTGGTGGGCCCGGTGCCCGACGTGAAGCCTCAGGAGCCGACCGGCGCAGGAGATGCGTTCCGGGCGGGTTTCCTGGCCGCAACCGCGTGGGGCCTCAGCCTGGAACGGGCAGCCCAGCTGGGCAACCTGGTCGCCGTGCATGCGCTGGAGACGACAGGGCAGGAATACGAGCTCAGGCCAGGACCGCTGGCCGAGCGGTTCAAGGCCGCGTACGGTCCGGCCGCCGCGCAGGACCTGGCCGACCACTACCGCTGATCCGTGCATGCCTTCGGATATCACGGGCCGCCGGAACTGACCCTGCTGCGCGCGTTCACGCAGTGGTCCGCCGATCCGTGGGCGCTCGGGTTCGTGCTGCTGAGCTGCCGGGGACGAGCCGTCAGTAGGTCCGCTTCACCAGGAATGACCAGCCATCGCGCAGCGCGATCGTGCGCACGAACTCCTGCGACTTGATCATGCACCAGGCTGGGACGTCGGTCTTCGCGGCCGGATCGTCGGCCAGCACCTCCACCGTCGCTCCGATCGGCACATCCCTGATCCGCTCGGCCAGCATGATAATCGGGATCGGGCATTTCTTGCCCAGCGCGTCGATCGTCAGCGCAGGCGGTGGCGTCGGCGCCGGCGTGGGCCTGGGTGCGCCGGAGGGGCGCGGCGGGGGGGTCACGCGGTTACCTCCAGGTTGGTCTTCCGGGCCGCTGGCCACGCTAACGCTGCTGGCCACGCTAGCAGCGTCGCGCAGAGCGGTCGCGTTACACGGCAGGACGGTAAGGAAGCCGTATGCCATTTCATTTGAGATCCCACGAGGAACCGATACCCGTACGCTGCCGTCAGTAAGCGCGCCATCACCACGAGGATGTGGCGCCCCGGCTGGCCGGGCGGAGCCGGCCGGGCAGCCGGATGTTCGGCGAGTCTGCGGCGGGGGTACCGAGAGGCCGTGCCAGGCTCCGTTGTACTGTTTCCACGACAAGCTGTAGGACGAGCATAAGACCGGCCAGTGCAGCCGGGATTCATCCGCTGGGAAGGCAATCTGTGAGTCCCATTCGCAGTGCCCCGCACCGAGGGGGGAGAGCACGCCAGCTGCGGCGGTGGTTGCCGCGTGCCGTCGTGCTGGCCGGCCTGCTGACCGTCACGACGGGCTGCAAGTCCACCTCGCTCACCCGTCTCGGCCTGCTGCCGCCCGTCACCAAGCAGGGCCAGGTAATTCTCGACCTCTGGCGGGGATCCTGGATCGCGGCCTGGGCCGTCGGAGCGCTGGTCTGGGGGCTGATCATCTGCGCGGTGATCTTCTACCGCAAGCGCACCGACCGGGTGCCACACCAGGTCAGGTACAACCTGCCGATCGAGATCCTGTACACGGTCGTGCCGTTCATCATGATCGGCGTCATGTTCTATTTCACGGCCAAGGACGAGAACTACATCGACAAGCTCTCGCCGCACCCTGACGTGGTAGTGAACGTGACCGGATACCAGTGGCGCTGGGAGTTCCAGTACCCGCAGTACGCGGTGAGGAACTCCTCGACCGGCCAGACGGACGTCACCGAGCTCGGCAACATGTGGACGCCTGGAACGAACGTGAAGAACGACGGCCTGCCGGTGCTGGAGATCCCGGAGAACGAGACCGTCCGGTTCAACCTCACCTCGATCGA
>WNEY01001574.1_pt1 | contig 16504 bp, 17 predicted proteins | sample 5400531 | NCBI WGS metagenome assembly WNEY01 (sample SAMN13153338, study PRJNA577476) | soil metagenome | isolation source: 200 cm saprolite under Douglas fir tree site 1 | place: USA:California | collected 2015-04-18
CGACGCGAGCCGGGTGGTGATGCAGCACGGCAGCAATGGCCGTGTGGTAGAGGTCGCCGCCCGGACCCGCACGATTCCACCGGCGCTACGCCGGGCGTTGCACCACCGAGATCGGGGCTGTCGTTTCCCGGGCTGCGGGGTTCGATTCGGACAGGGCCATCACATCCGCCACTGGGCCCAGGATGGCCCGACTACGCTCTCGAATCTGGCCATGCTCTGTCGTCGGCACCACCGAGCCGTCCACGAGGAGGGCTATCAGGTCGATCGACAGCGCGACGGGGCGCTGAGGTTCCGCCGCCCGGACGGCCGGTTGCTGCCCGAGGTCCCGCGTTCGCCTGAAGTGAGTGGTGATCCCGCGCAGGTCCTACGAGCTCGGCACGAAGCGGAAGGCCTTGTGCTGCATGCTCGGACGGCGATGCCGTCTTGCACCCGTTGGCGACTGTATCCTCGCGGACAGCAGCGATGCCACGTTCGGCGCCTCGGGTCGCCCCAGCAACGACGGCCCCGCTACCCGCAGTGGGCGAAGCCGGAGCGACGGTCGTGTGCACGGGCCGTAGCACAAGACCAAGACGGTCCGACTACAACCGCGCCGAGACAATCGAGGAGACTGCCGAGCTCGTCACGCATCTCGGCGGCACCGGGATCGCGGCCGCCGTCGACCTGCTCGATCCAAGGCTGCGGCGGCAGACGTAGACTCGGCCGCCCGACCCGATCGGGCAAACTTCCCGACTACCGTGGTGGCGCACCCTTCGTCACGCCCGGCACATCTGAAGTGACATGGAGTAACTTCCGGCGGCACCAGGTCTGGGGCTATAGCAACCGGTCCATCTCGGGAATCCGGGCTGAGGAGCGAAGAACATGTCGAAGAAACTGGAAGGAAAAGTGGCGGTCGTGACGGGAGCGTCGAAGGGGATTGGGGCGAGCATCGCGAAAGCGCTGGCGGACGAGGGCGCGTCGGTGGTCGTCAACTATTCGTCCAGCAAGCAAGGCGCCGACCGTGTGGTCACGGCGATTGCGGGCCGCGGGGGCACGGCGATCGCGGTGCAAGGCGATGTGTCGAAGCAGGCGCACATCGAGCGCCTGTTTTCAGAGGCGAAAAAGGCATTCGGCCGGCTCGACATCCTGGTCAACAACGCCGGCGTCTACGAATTCTTGCCGCTCGAGGGGGTGACCGAGGATCACTTTCACAAGCACTTCAACGTCAACGTCCTCGGTCTGCTCTTGACGACGAAGGAGGCCGTGAAGCACATGGGGCCGGAGGGCGGGAGCGTCATCAACATCAGCTCGGGCGCGAGCTCGATGCGGCCGCCGAACTCCACGGTGTACACGGCGACGAAGGCCGCAGTCGACGCGATCACGGGCGTGCTTGCGAAGGAGCTTGGCCCGCGGAATATTCGCGTGAACTCGATCAATCCGGGAATGATCGAGACCGAAGGGGTGCATGCCGCCGGCTTCGTCGGAAGCGACTTCCAGAAGATGGTCGAGACGCAGGCGCCGCTCGGACGCGTGGGGCAGCCGGACGACATCTCACCGACGGCGGTGTATCTGGCGTCGTCCGATTCGAAGTACATGACGGGGGAGACGCTGCTGGTGGCGGGCGGCCTGAGATAGGGGAAGGCCGAAGCTACGCCTGCTTGACCAGGTCCATGAGGCGGCCCAGCGAGGCCAGCCGCGCTTCTGGCGTGGCTCCCGCGGGCTCCACGCGCAGAGTGGTGACGCCGGCGCGCCGGTAGATGGCCAGCCGTTCGCGCACCATTGCCTCGGTGCCGAGGAGGTTCGCCTTCAGGGCCAGCTCGTCAGGGACGCGGGCCGCCGCCTCGTCACGCTTGCCCGTGAGCCAGAGACGCTGGACCTCGCGTGCCGCGTCCTCGTAGCCGGCGCGGCGGAAGGCGTCGTTGTAGAAGTTGTGCTGGCGCGAGCCCATGGCGCCGAGCGTGAAGGCCAGCCCCGGCTTGCGTGCGGCGATCAGTCGCTCGACGTCGTCGCCGAACGCCACGGCGCCCCCGGCCTGGAGATCGAGGTCCGCCAGCGAGCGGCCCGCCCGCTTCGCGCCGGCCTCCAGGTGGTCGAAGAAGACGCGCGCGTGGTCGGGCATGAACGAGGTGCCGAGCCACCCGTCAGCGATCTCACCAGTCATCTCGAGACTGCGCGGGGAGAGCGTGGCCAGATAGATCGGAATGTCGCGCGGGCGGGCCGACGACCGCAGCGCCTTGCCCTCGCCGCTGGGGAGGGGCAGCTCGTAGACCCGGCCGGCGTACGCCACGCGCTCGCCCCGCACGGCGCGCCGAACGATCTCGACCGTCTCGCGCATGCGCGTGACGGGCCGGTCGAAGCGGATGCCGTGCCAGCCCTCGATCACCTGGGGGCCGCTCACTCCGAGGCCGAGCAGGAAGCGGCCGTTCGACATGGAGGCCAGGCTCATGGCCGTCATGGCGATCAGGGCCGGCGTGCGCGTCCCCGCCTGCATGATCCCCGAGCCGAGGCGGATGCGGGAGGTGCGGGCGGCCATGAAGGCCAGAGGGGTGGCGGCGTCGAGCCCCCACGACTCGTGCGACCAGACGAAGTCGACGCCCAGCCGCTCCGCCTCGGCGACATAGTCGGAGGCCGCCGCCCAGTCCTCGTTGCCTTCAAGCCGCAGGCCGATGGCGACGCGCATCACGCCGGATGCCCCACAGCGAGCGCGGCGGCGATCTTCTGCAGCTGACCGGCGTGGTCGAGGTCGTGCAGGCGCATGAAGAGCAGCGTCTCTCGCCAGTTGAGCGGGCCGAAGAACGGGTGCTCGACCGTGGCCTCGAGCGCGCTCTGCGGGTCGGCGGCCCCCACACGAGCGAAGAGCGCGGCGCGGTCCTCCTCCAGCGCGGCCCACCACTCGGACGCCCTTCGCCGCGGCACGTCGCGTTCGAGCTGGTCCCGCAACCCCCCCACCGGAGCCCCGTTTAGGAGCTGCACGATCGCGCCGCCGAAATGGCGTCCGGCCTTCACGACGTGGGCCATGACCTCGTTGGCGCTCCACTCCTCGGCTGCCGGCCGGGTGCCGAAGCGGGCGTCGGGGATCGCGTCCGCCGCCGCGCGGAGCTGGTCCATCGCCGCGCGGACCTTGTCGACGATCTCGGCCGTCGAGAGCTTGGCGCCCTGTGCCGTGAGGTAGCCCCGGATCCTGATCTGCTCGTCCGTCATGGACTCACCTCGACTGGGCCGCCAGCTCGTGCGCCTCTCGTTCGATCTTTCTATTGATCTGGGTGGTGGCGTCGAACGTCCCGTGGATCAGACCCCAGCTCGCCATCCAGTCCCACGCCCAGCGCGCCTCGTCCTCCGGAATCGGGGTCGGCTCCCTGAGCTGGATGCGGCCGAGGTTGAAGTCGTCGGGTATCAGCGCCTGGACCGCGGGATCGCCGGCGGCCCAACCTTCCTTGAAGTACGACACGTACCGTCGCTTGTCGGCCTTGATGCGACGGACGGCCCGGATTACGCCCCGGAGAAATGCGGCATAGAGCTCGGGATCGAGTTCAGGGCCTGCGACCCACGTCCCGTGGAAAAACGTCGTCGAGACCAGGCGACAGCCGGCCTTCTCCGCCACGGTAATCCATGGCTCCTGCAACACGGTCGCGTCGAACTCGCCGCGCATCATAGCCGCGTACCGCTCGCCGGGATGGGTGACGGCGGCGCACGTCGTCACCGCTTCTCGCGGAACGGCGCCTTCGAGCATCTGGAGTCCGGCGTAGGCGGTGCCGTTGCCGTAATCCAGTCCCACCCTCCGGTTTGCCAGCTCTTGCGGAACGTAGACACTCGAGTCGGGAGGAACAACGAGGGCCGCACAGACGATCATCGACCGGCGCCCGATCTGAAGCGCACCCACTCGGCTTTCCGCCACCCGGCGGTTGTTGCCGCACTCTCACCCCTGGAACATCGTGGCTTCGCCGCGTTCCTGAAGCCGTCCCTGATTCGTCGCCGGACTCGACAAGGTCCCTTCCGTGGTGGAGCGGATGTCGCGGGACTCCCGCGACGCCATGCGGAGATCGAGGCCCTCAGCGCTGAACAGGCCTTCGTCCATGGCGACCAGCACGTCGAGACTACTGAACGCGGACACCGGCTCGATCGTCATCTTCATCGCGGTTCCCCTTCACTCATGAGTTCACGGCTCTTGAAATCGCGTGCCACGACGAGGAGGATAACGGAGGGAGACCCCTCATGGGAAGCATGGGCCTGCCTCAGACGAGCGCGTCCGCGACCAGCTTTCCCTCCACGTCACCGAGCTTGATTTCGAGCAGGTGGGCGACCGTCGGCGCGACATCGCGGCTCACGATGGTTCCCAGCTCGGCGCTCCGCCGGACGCCGGCGCCAACCGCCAGGAAGAACGCGCCATTGTCCGGATGGCCGGGTCGGTGACCGTGGTTACCGCGGTATCGAGGCGGGCCGAGGTGATCGTCGCCACGGGCCTCGTCCCCGAACGCGTAACCCTCCGCGGCCTCGAGCACGAGCTCGCCCATCATCGGATTCTCATCCGGGCTCGGTAGTCCCAGACCGGCGTAGTCCGCCACGCCCCAGACGCCCGTCACACCCTCGAGCGCGGCAAGCTCGGATTTCAAGTCATGGACGAGGGACGCGCGGTCGGCCGGATCGAGGACGTAGACGTAGCCGGCCCCGTGGTTGGTGACGAAGCGGGCCCGGCTCTCGGTGATCCTCCCCTCCCCGTCGACCTTCAGAAGTCCGAGCTGGCGCAAACGCACGTTGACACGGATCTCATGATCGCAAGGCAGGAAGCCGTGGTCGGAGACCACGAGCACCGCAGTGTCGTGCTCGAGGGCCCCCGTGGGGAGCGCGGCCAGGACGCGATCGACGCAATGGTCCACGTACTCGAGAGCCCAGTACGCCTCCGGGGACCGGGGACCGTGCAGATGCTGGAAGCTGTCGGCGCAGAGGAAGTGCACCAGGATCAGGTCGGGCGCGTGTCGGCGCAGCACGTGGGCCGCCGCGTCGGCCACCACGCCGTCCCGGAGAAAGCGCTTCGGGAGCTGCGACCACTCGCCCAGCCGGTCGATCGGAAGGCCGAGAGCACCGAGCTCGCGCCAGACGTCCGGATGGGTCGTGCTCTCGAAGACGCGCTGATCCTTGAAGAACGGCAGGTTGAAGTCGAGGCTGGCCGCCCGGCGGGTGCAGGGCCAGTCGACCGCGGCCGTGCGCCGGCCGGCGGCATGGGCGACGTCATACACCGTCGGCGCACGCAGCAGCCGGTCCGCGTCGTAGATCGGATCGCCGGTGAGGTCCTCCGCGCGTCCGGATTCACGGTTGAGGACGTAGTTCGCCACGACCCCGTGTCGGTCGGGGCGCACTCCCGTCACCATGCTCGCGTGAGTCGGCCAGGTGGTGCTGGGGAACACGCACTCCATGCGGTGCGCGACGACGCCGCGCTCGGCGAGGCGGCGCAGCGTCGGCATGCGCACGCGCGGGTCCGTCCAGTAGAAGGACGCGAACCCGTCGAGGCTGATCAGGACGACACGAGTCACGGCCGAGAGCATAGCGCACCTGAGGCCGGCCTCGCCGCCTGGGTCCCGTATCTTCCTGGGCACGTTGACCGGAGTAATCCTGGCTGCGTAAAGTGAGGTCATGCCGGACGCCGGCCTTCTCAGCGTCTTGGACAGTCAGATCATGCGGCATCAGGCTGCCATTTCGTTCGTTACTGGAGCCCTGGCGGTTCTGGGCGTAGGAGCCATGTCCCTTGGCCTCGCCCGAGTGTCGCCACTCCTGAAAATTCTCTTACCGTTCTGACGCGCTCTTGCCGGCACGGCGGAGACGGCGTGAGTCTGTAGCGCTTAGAGTCCTCGCCGCGTTCGTCGGAATCTCCGGCCTGGAAGTAGTTCGCTACTTCACGTACAGCTCGGAGTACCAGGCCGACCCATCGTTGTGGCTGGTCATCACTGGCTCGATCGCCTTCAATATCTGGTTCCGGTGGTGGACGCTACCAGACACAGCGTGGAAGGCACTGATCGCAGCAGCACTAAGCGAAGCTGGGCTACCCCCGACAGCACGGATAGTCGCCTATGCTGTCGCCGCGCTTATCAAGGGGCTCGCGCCACTCATCGCACCGCGCTAGCCAGCCTGCTCCTCCGCCATCACCGATCGGGTTGACACACCGTCCGCCCGCGCTGCATGATTCCGCCACAGCCTCGACCGTCCAGCCTGTGGAGCGGACATGGACGTCGCTCTTCACCCGAATATCGCCGTTCGTGGGCCGCCCGCGCCCGGCGACCGCACCGGATCGAAGTCCTAATCAGGAACGAGGCCAGGCCACCAACCTGAGAGGGTGAAGAAGATGGAACGTGAGAACGATGCGTGGCTGAGTGACGAGCAACTGGCGCAGTGCGCGCCCGCCGACGTGGCCGATGTGAACAGGATACCGATCCCCACCCAGATCGTCTCGAACGGCGAGTACATGCCCGCACGACAGACCGACAAGCAGCAGCGCGTCGAGGCTCGGACGCTCGAGCTCGCCGACGGGGCGGCCAAGAAGCTCGGCGTGAGCCGCCGTCAGTTCCTGGCTGGAACGGGGGGCATGGCGGCGGCCCTCCTGGCCATGAACGAAGTATTCGGCCGGTTCTTCGACGTGAAGCCCATCGAGATGTTCGAGTCGGCCGCATGGGCGGCGACCGGCGCCCCCGCGAACCTGTTCGTCTTCGACGATCAGACGCATGCGGTGCGCAGCAGCATGCCGGGACCGGCTGCGCTGCGGGCGATCGCCCAGGGCCCCACGACGCCGGGCTTCACATCGAATCCGTTCAACCCCGACGGGCTTTTCGACGAGCTCGGCCGCCCGTGGAGCCCCTGGAGCCCCGCGCTCGTCGGGGCGCCGTTCGGGCCCGACGGGTTCCACCTCAAGAACTACATCAAGAACATGTTCCTCGACAGCCAGGTGACGGTGGCGATTCTCAGCAACGTCACCCCCGGCACCATACAGCTCCCCGGCGAGGCGGCGCCGCGGCCGCCCAAGAGCATCCCCGACTCCCTTGCGGGAGCGATCCTCACCGCCGAGCAGACGGTGGCCGTGCGGGACTTCGTGAACCGTATTGCAGGCTCGACCCGGCTACTCGGCCACGGGCTCTTCTTCCCGGGTGTCGGCAACCGCGACTACATGCAGTTCCAGATCGACAACTACAAGCCCGATTCCTGGAAGGGCTACAACATCAACCGGGCGGCCAAGGTCGACTCCGATCCGCTGAGCGACATGCAGCGCTGGCAACTCGACGACGAGGCGGTCGCGTACCCGACCTACGAGCTGATCACGAAGAACAAGGAGATGCTGAAGACGCGCCCCGGCTTTTTCAACATCTGCGTCCACAAGGGGTTGACGCCAGACCCTACGCCTGACCCGAAGCTCGGGCATCCGTCCGACGTCCCGAAGGCGGCGAAAGACTGGCGGCACCTGAACTTCATCATCTACCACTCGTGCATCCAACCTCGGTTCTTCTACAGCGAGCCGCTGCAGGCGATACGCTCGGGACGGCTGCGCGACGGCGTACCGGACATTGCCTGGACGACGGCGTTCGCGCAACTGGCGGCGCCGTTCCCCAACGTCTACGGCGAGATCGGAACCACCTTTGCCTCGTCGGTGATCACCTTTCCCACGGTGTGCGCCCATATCCTCGGTCAGCTCCTCAAGTACTTCGGGTCGGACCGAGTCGTGTTCGGGTCGGACTCGATCTGGTATGGCTCGCCGCAGTGGCAGATCGAGACGCTCTGGCGCTTTCAGATCCCCGCTGTGATGCAGAAACGCTGGGGCTATCCTGAGCTTACGCAGGCCGCCAAGCGGAAGATTCTCGGCCTCAACTCCGCGCGCCTGTACGGCCTGTCTGGCGCGGCGGATGCGGCGCCTGGCGGCGTCTACCGCCCAGTGCCAAAGACCTTCGAGTCACTCATCCCTGACTCGCTCAAGACGTTGATGGAGTTCCCCGGCTTCGCCACAGACAACCTCTCGAGGACGCGCAAGGAGTACCTGGCGATGGGAGGGATCCCGAGTCACACGCGTTACGGCTGGGTGCGGAGGGTGTAGCCGGACGCTCGAGCTGCCCTCGAGACCTCGCATCAGCGGGCGCGCTAGACGTTTGCAAACCCGGCGGACGTTTCCGCAGAAACGTCCCGCCGGCTGGCGTGCGACGCTAGCGGCGTGGCGATGCAGTACGGCGAGAATCAGCGCCGTCTTGCACCCCTCGGCGGCTGTATCCCCGCGGACACATTGACGCGGCGATGCTTCGCTGCGTAGAGTCAAGGTCATGGCCTCACGACCGCGCAAAGGCAAGCGGGGAGTTGCACGTACCAGCGTTGCAGAGCCCGAGGGCTTCAACTCGCTGTCCAAAGCCGAGCAGATCCGTTACCTGCAGGCCCTTTGGGACCGGATTGCGAAGGGGCCAGGACAGCTCCCGGTGCCGAAGTCGCACCTGAGTCTCGCCAAGGAACGACTTGTCGAGTATCGCCGAGATCCAAGCCGAGCGCGGCCCGCTCATGACGTGCTCCGGGACCTGGCGAATCCCGATCGGTGACCGAGTATCGACTGGTTGCCGAGCCGCGAGCAGACCTCGACATCGCGGCGGCGTACCAGTGGTATGAAGCCGAAGGATCTGGGCTCGGGCTAGAGTTTCTGCAAGAGCTGAGCAGCGCGTACGATCGAATCGTCCAGGATCCTCTCAAGTATCGCGACCTCGAGTCTGGGATCCGGCGCGCTCTCCTCCGTCGCTTTCCCTATGCGGTGTACTTCTCTGTCGAATCCGACGTCGTCGTAGTCCTTGCGGTCCTCCACGTGAGTCGCGATCCAGCAGAGTGGCAACGGCGGCGAAGGGTCTAGGTGGCTTGCCCTTCGGCCATCTCCGCGAACCGACACAGCGCGTTGATCAACCTCATCTGCTCGATCGTGCGCGCGCGTGACTCGAGCAGGCGGGGGCTGGCGACGATGCAGGCCAGGCACATCGCGCGCGAGACGGCGACGTTGAGGCGGTTGCGCGAGAAGAGGAAGTCGAGGGTCGGCGGCACGCGTTAGCATTCCCCCGGGAGGTGCTCCCGTGAGGTACTACGACATCTCGCTCAATCTCTCGCCCGACACCGTTCGCTGGATTGTCGCGCCGCCGCTGGAGGTTCACGAGCGCCGGCGGATGAGCCGGGGCGACGACGTGAACGCCTCCGCCCTCACCATGAGCGTTCACGCCGGCACACATGTCGACGCACCGTTCCACTTCGTGCCCGACGGGGCCGGGATCGATTCCGTACCCCTCGAGCGGTTCATCGGCCCCGCGCTGGTGCACGCGGTCGACGCCGACCGGTTCATCACCGAGGCGCACGTGAAAGCGATTCCGCTCGACGGGGCGACGCGCGTCCTGTTCAAGACGCGCAACTCCCAGCTGCTGAAGCGGCGCGAGTTCGAACCCGACTTCGTGGCGTTCTCCGAGGGGGCCGCGCGAGCCCTGGTGGCGCGCGGAGTCGAGCTGGTGGGGCTCGACTATCTCTCCGTCGCGCACCCCGACGAGCAGGTGCCTGTGCATCGGGCCTTCCTGGACCACGGTGTGGTGGTCCTCGAAGGCGTCGATCTGTCGGAGATCGCGCCGGGAGGCTACGAGCTGATCTGCTTTCCGCTCCGGCTCCGCGGCCTCGACGGCGCGCCGTGCCGGGCCGTCCTCCGGGATCTGGCGGGTTGAGGCGGTCCGTCGCCGCTACGGCTTCGGCGGCTTCCAGAACTGGTCGACGTCCTGGACGACGTCGAGCACCGTGTTCTGGAGCTTGCCGCCGACCTTTTCCACACGCCGGATGTAGGTCGGGATGATCGCGTTCTGCTTCTCGTCGAACCGGAAGGAGCCTCCGGGTGCCTCGAAGCTGACCTTGCGGAGCGCCGCCAGGAAGAGCGCCTTGTCCTCGACGTTGGCGTTGACGGCCTTCATCGCCTCCCCGCTCGCCTTCGCGGCGAGGTAGCCGAGGTGGTTGTTGTAGACGGGATCCTTCCGGAACCTCTTGTTGAACGCTTGGACGAAGCGCTTGTTCTCAGCGGTGTCCAGCACCGGCGAGTACGAGAGCCAGCTGACCACGCCCAGCGCGGCGTCGCCGACCGAACGCAGGTACGTTTCGTTCACCGTCTCGCCGAGGGTCAGGAGAGGCAGCTTGCCCTTCAGGCCGTACTCGTTCCACGCTTTGACCCACTGCGGCGCGCTCGGGCCCCAGAGAATGCCGACGACGGCGTCGAGCTGGGGCGCCTTGTCCTGGACGCGCGTGATGTAGGGCGCGACGTCCATGGCTCCGAGCGGCATCAGCACCTTCTCGACGGACTGGCCGCCGCCATCCCTGAAGGCCTTGATGAATCCGTTGGCCTGCTCGTGACCGGCAACGTAGTCGAGCGCGACGACCGCGATTCGCTTGTGACCGAGCTTGGCCGCCACGTACCAGCCGCCCGCCGCCTCCTGCTGATAACTGGACATCGCGCTCCGGAAGATCGAGGGGCTGGCCTTCTCGGCGGTCAGGTTGTTCGCGGTGGCCTGAGTGATGATCGTGGGGATCGTCCGCTCGTGCACGTAGTCGCGGATGGCCACGGCCACGGCGCTCGACACCGGCCCGAGGATCAGGTGGACGCGATCGGACTCGACGAGCTTCCTGACCTTGGTGAGCCCGACGTCCGCCTTGCCTTCCGTATCCTCGACGATCAGCCGGACGGGTCGGCCCGCCACCTGGCCGCCCATCTCGTCTTCCCAGTAGAGCCGGATGCCCTCGTTGATCTCCGTGCCGTTGACCGCGAGCGGGCCCGTGATGGCGTTGAGCAGGCCGATCCTGATCGGTTCGCGCTGCGCCTGGGCCACTAGGGCCGCGCTCGACACCACCATCGCGACGACGAGCCCGATGAGCACCCGAGAGAGCCGGGCGAACCTTTTCTGTCCCATCGTCGTTCCCCTTTCCGTGGCGTAGCCGGGATTATAGACTTCCTTCCTCTGCGGCCTGCAGCTGGATTTGGAGGTGACCAGTCGGGAAGGAGGTCGGGCCATGAGCGAGATCAGGCACCGCACGGTCGATACGAACGGCATTCGCGTGCACGTGGCTGAGCCTTCTTCCGCCGTGCGAGCTGAGCTGTATCCTTCCGCGCGCGTTGACACGAAATAGTCCCGGTGCGTAGAGTGAGGCCATGGCGTTGCGACCGCGCGCGGTGATCACCACCCCCTACCCTTCGCCAGCGGCAACAGCCCGCGTGCTCGGGGTCTCCCCAAAGCGATACCGAGAACTTCGGGCGATGGTGACCGATTACCTAGAACGCCACGGCAGCAGTCGGGCTCCTGCTCTCGGCGAGAAGGCGCACCGCGGTAAGGGCAGCGCCAAGACTCGAAATGCAGCGAGGCGGCCCGCAGCACGCCGAAGCTGACTGATCGCTGAGCGATATTCTCCCAACAACGCCTTTCTGAACATTCCCTACGATCGGCGCTACGAGCCCCTATTCCTGACGTTCATCGCGGGTCTTTGCGGCTTCGGGCTCCGCCCGCGGGCCACGCTTGAGATCCCCGGGCCCACACGTCGTCTGGACCGTATCTTGGAGCTGATCTCTGCCTGCGGGTATTCCTTCCACGATCTCAGCCGGGTTCAGCTCACGAGTGGCGCACCGCGATTCAACATGCCCTTCGAGATCGGACTCGCCGTCGCCACCGCCCGCTGGCGTCCGGCCCATCAATGGTTTCTCTTCGAGGCCAAGCGGTTCAGGGTCCAAAAGACCTTGAGCGATCTCAGTGGGACCGATGCCTACATCCACGGCGAGGGCTCCCGGAGGCTATTGATCGCGCTCACCGACGCCTTGGTCAGAGCTACGAAGCAACCGACTGTCGATGAGCTTGCTCGGATCCATCGTTTTCTGGTGGATGAATCGAGCGGCATTCGCCGTAACTACGGGACGCTGTTTGGTGCTCGCGCCTTTCGAGACCTCGTCGTCGTCGCCACCGACTTTGCGACGCGGGAGGTGGCCTGAGTCGTTCGCACGGGCGCTGACAGCGTGGTGCAGTACATGACCGCGCTGGTCCGGCAGCGCCTGACGTGGCCGAGCTTAGCTCCAGCCTGTGATGGCGTGCAGCGCCGTCGCGACGTTCTGAGCCTCACTGAGGAGGGGCCTTTGGAACCTCGAAGTGCGCGGAATCATTGAGCAGCGTAAACACCGGAGGACCGGGACCCTGACACATCAAATTTTTTCGGTCTCCAGGGGGGCTCCTGGTGGCAACAATGGATCGTTTGGACTGCAGGCGGTGGAGCTTTGGATTCGTCGAGGAGGGAACATGGCGATCGAGACGGTCAGCTTCACGCAAATCGCGACGGCAGTGACTTCGAAAGGCGCCGTGCTTTACGGATTGACGGCTAGCGGCGTCGTGTACGAGTACAACTACAGCCGGGAAGTCTGGATCCCGCTTCCGATGCGAGCGCTTCCGGAGAACGGATTACAGGCAAACGTCATCGGCCTCCGCGGTCCAGGCGGTAGGAGCGCGGAGTAGGACGCTCTGAGCGCTACTGAAACATCACCGGAATCGACCCGCCGCTGGCGTCGATGGCCACGCCCGTGACGTTCGCCGCCTTCGTCGACGCCAGGAACGTCACGACCTGAGCAATCTCCGACGCATCGACGATCCGCCGAATCGCGTTGCTCGCCGCCCGGCGCTCGGTCTCAGCGTCGGTGCGCTCGGTGCGCGTCGCCCCTGGATGCACCAGGTTCACGGTGATCCCGTGGGCTCCCAGTTCGTCCGCGAGCGTCTTGGTGAGGTGCACGATGGCGGCGTTGCGCAGGCCGCTGATGTTGCCGGAGCGGCGACCGGAGAGCCCGCCGATGTTGATGATGCGGCCCCAGCGGCGCTGCCGCATGTGGGGCGCCACCGCCTTGGCGCATCGCATGTAGCCGACCACCTTGGTGTCGATGTCCTCGAGCAGGGTCTTGTCGTCGGCTTCCGCGAGGGGCCCGCGCACCATGCCGCCCGGCGTCGAGGCGTTGTTCACGAGCACGTCGACGCGGCCGAAAGCCCTCACGGTGGCGTCCACCAGGTGGGCCACGGACTCCGAGCTCATCGTGTCGGCGACGATCGGAATGATGCGGCGTCCTGTCTCTTGCGAGAGCGCCTTGGCCGCCTCGTCCAGGGCCTGGCGCTGCCGGGCACAGATCGCCACGTCGACGCCCTCCGACGCCAGCACCTGGGCGATCGCCCGGCCGATGCCCCTGCTTCCCCCGGTGACGATCGCGACCCGGCCTGTCAGTCCCAGATCCATGTGGACTCTCCTCGGTGTCGCCTTCGAGTCATGCGCCTCTGTGAAGACGACCGCCGGGATTGTAGATCAAGCCGGGCAGGCGCGGCACCTATCTCTTGGCGGCAACCCCGGCAGGAGTCGGCTCCCGGAAGCTGAACGCCGGATCCAGCGGCGGAAGCGGCGCGCCGAAGAAGATCCGGCGCTGGACCGTCGGCAGCAGCGGCGAACGCAGGAACAGCGGCAGCACCTTCGGCACGAGCCACCTGACGAGCGGATTGCGGCTCCCCGGGCTGAGCAGCACCCTCTGGGCTCCGAGCTGAAAGCGGTGAAGCGTCCGGACATCGTCCTCTCGCAGGCGCTGGACCGCTTGCAGATCCTCGCGCGCGATCGGGCCATGCCCGAGGCGCGGATAGAGCTCTTGAGCGGCCACCGCGGCGGTGGCGATGGCCACGTTGACGCCGATGGCGCCAGCCGGGCTCATGGTGTGGGCGGCGTCGCCGATCAGCAGCAGGCCGTCGCGGGTCCACTCGCGCATCAGCCGAATGATGCCCTCCAGGGGGAAGAACGGCGTGAAGTCGTGGAGGGTCGCGGCGAAGTCCGAGAAGACCGGATCGAAGCGCCGCACGCGCTCGGCCACCGCCGCCACCCCGTCCTGGCGCCAGCGTCTCCATTCGCCGGTGGGCACGATGATCCCGGCCTGAATGTGGTGAGGGTACTTGGGCAGCATGAGACCGCGGATATCGCCCAGCGAGACGTAGAAGGTGCTGGACCAGCCGGGCGGCTGCTCGATCGTGAACCAGATGACGTCGAAGTCGTGGTGCTCGTACTCCGGCTCGAACCTGCCGAGCCGCGCCACCGTCGAATGGCGCCCGTCAGCGCCCACGACGACGTCGGACCGGACTTCGAACGGCTCCTTGCCATGACGGAACCCGCTCACGCCCACCACCTTGCCGTCCTCTTCGATGAGCTTCGTCACCTTGGCGCCCATCCAGCACTGGAACGACGGGAACGGCTTCGCCTTGCGAAGCATCGCATCCAGAAAGATCGGCTGCGGCATCCAGATGGCGTAGGGATACCGGGGGGCGATCCTCTTGAAGCGAAACTCGCCGACCTCTTTGCCGTTGAGCCTGATCTTGCCGACTTCGAGAAGCGAGTGGGGCTGGGCCAGCACGTACTCCAGAAGCCCCAGCTCGTCGAGCAGATGCGCGGTGCTCGGCTGCAGCACCTCCCCACGAAACTCCCGCTCGAAGTCTTCGTGACCTTCCAGCACCAGGACGTCGGCGCCCCGTTTGGCCAGAAGCAGGCCCAGCACCAGCCCGCCCGGCCCGCCGCCCACGATGCACGCGCTCGCGCGAACGCTCGTCATGGCTCTCCCCTAGCGTACTCCGCCTGGCTGGACGCTCTGGTCCGTCATGACCGCTTCACCCTTCCTGCCTCCCCGTACTCGGGGTCTTCGTGGAGGCTGACGAGGGCCTTCCTGGGCACCCGTGACAGCTTGCCGAGGCGAGGAAGCACAGAAGTTTCAAGCATTTCGCCGCCTGTGGGAGCCACAATATTGGCCCGGCCCTTCGCTGTGCCTGCTCGATTCCACGCAGCGTTGCCTGGAATCCGGGCACCCGGGGGCCCGACTTCCCAGCTCCGTGGTCTGCGGGGAAGAGGACCGCTAGGGACCTGATGCGAAAAAAAGCGGCCCGAACGTGCCTTGAATCGCCCGCGGCAGAGTTATACTCAGCCTCTCTCATTCAGACTGGCGCCGGTAGCTCTGATTGATCCCGACCAGGGACACGGCCGGCCCAGACGGAGGTGCTGTGATGGCGTGGAAGCGAGAGGAGCCGCTACGGCCGACGAGTGTCCCGGTTAACCCGGCGCAGGCACCGTCCTACTCACCAGTACTGTCTGGTGGCTTTGATCTGACCCAGGGGGAGCAACAGCCTATGCACGAAGAGCTGGCGAGCATCGGAAAGAGCATCGTCATCAACGGCGAGCTGAGCGGCAGCGAGGACCTCACGGTCGAAGGCCAAGTCGATGGCAAGATCGAGCTACGGGACCACGTGCTGACGGTCGGCGCGAATGGACGCATCAAGGCGCAGGTCTCCGCCAAGGCGATCGTCGTCTTCGGTCAGGTGACGGGAAACCTGACCGCGAGCGAGAAGGTCGACATCAAGGAGAACGGGTCGGTCGACGGCGATATCGTGGCTCCCAGGGTCGCGATCGCCGATGGGTCGCACTTCCGCGGCAGCATCGACATGCAGCGCAAGGAGCAATCGAGCTCGAAGCAACCGAGCTCGGTGGAGCGGACGCTCGGAGCGTTCAGCAAGCCCGAGCCGAAGCCGTCGATGCCCCCGGCGACTTCTGTGACCAACGACCTCATCCGCGTCTGAGCCGGCGTTGAACGTCCGTCAAACCCACGACAGGCTCTCGGGGCTCGTGTCCCGTTTGAGCCGGCCACTCGCTCGACCCGACGATGGGAACGGGCGCGTCGTCGTCGAGCCGCGTCCGGCCGCGGCCGTCGCCGCCGAGCCCGTCCATTCGAGCAAGACGCTCGCGAAGTTCCTGTCCCTCGTCTTCGCGCGGCCGGCCGCCGAGCTGGTGGACCTGGGTCCGGTGATCGGCACGAACATCGCCTTCCTGGGCGAGCGCATCGGCTGCAAGATCCACGTGGAGGACCTCTACGCGGATCTCGATCGCCACGCGCAGGAAGGCGCTCTCGATCGGTTTCCGGAGTTCCTGGGTGGGCGCTTCGCGCTGCGCGACAGGAGCGTCGACGCCGTGCTGTGCTGGGATATCTTCGACTACCTCGCGCCGGCGGCGGCAAGCGTTCTCGCCGGCGAGATGAAGCGGATGCTGCGGCCGGAGGGCGTGCTACTCGGGTTCTTCGGCGCCCGTGCGTCGGACGACACGCGCTACACCAAGTACTTCATCGAGGACGAGACGCATCTTCGCCATCGCTTCTACCCCTCCGCGTGCACCCGCCGGTGGGTCCTGCAGAACCGCGACATCAACCACCTCTTTGCCGGTCTCGAGCTCTTCGATTCCCTCCTGCTGAAATCGGGCGTCCGGGAGATTCTCTTCCGGAAGCCCATCATGCGCTGATCGCGTCGGCCTCTAGCTCCTGCCGGCGAGCTTGCGTCCCTGCTCGAGCACGCCGAACGACCGCGGCGTGCTCGGCATGAGGAACCGGTAGCCGCTCGCGATCAGGCGCTCGATGTTCTTCGCGTCCGGGTGCGGGTGGCCGCACGGGACGTTGTGGTCCTTGCAGATCTTCAGGATGCGGTCG
>WNEY01001516.1_pt1 | contig 16498 bp, 16 predicted proteins | sample 5400531 | NCBI WGS metagenome assembly WNEY01 (sample SAMN13153338, study PRJNA577476) | soil metagenome | isolation source: 200 cm saprolite under Douglas fir tree site 1 | place: USA:California | collected 2015-04-18
GCGCGGCACCCGCCACGACGCCCCCGCCACCATCCAACTCGCCAACCCCATCATGACCAGGCAAAACATCAGAACCGCAGCATGATCAAAAATAAGCTAAGTGGCATTGTTGCGCCATGCGCGCGGAAAGGAGTCGTATAGGTAGGAGACGACTCGTTTATGCGTTGCTGTGCAGGAGATGGAGGTTTTGTGGCCCTCCGGCGTCGCTCTGCGGGGAGAGATGCCAAACCACCTCAAGCTGCGTTAGCTAGCGACTGTCGTGGTGAGCGTTGAGGAAAAGGCGGTGTAAGAGCCGTCAGGCAGGGACCAGGAAGACGAACGCAAGTGAACCGCTGATGACGTGTCGAGAGTTAGGAAACGGCATCAAAACCGGGGTGTCAATGCGACCTCGGGATGAGCCTGGCGGGAGCCCGTCTATTGGCCAGGTGGTGTCCGGCATGGAGGCGGCGTGAGTCTGGTCTGCGGCTTCTGCATGGAACATGGGAAGGCATGCGCTGATACCGCGCCTGCGCGGATTTTAAGGTGGCGGGTGCGAGAGGGAGTGCGCCGAGCGGCAGAAACCGGGAGGCGCCGAGTACCGTTGCGGCGCATGCTGGCGGACCGGCTCGTAGTAGTGCTGAAACTCCTGCAATGGGAGCGGAGCGAAGGGGCCGGCTCATCTAGGGTTTGCTCTCGCGGGCAACCAGGCGATGTTCTGGGAGGAGACGAGTGGGCAAGTCAGGTCCGGAAGGAAAACCGTTTCAGATACCGGAACGGCTCGTGTGGGAGGCGTATAAGAGCGTCAAGCGGAACAAGGGTGCAGCTGGGGTGGACGGGCAGTCCATCGAGGACTTCGAATCCGATCTGAGGAACAATCTCTATAAGATCTGGAACAGGATGTCCTCGGGGACGTACTTTCCGCCTCCGGTGCGGGCAGTCGAAATACCGAAACCGCACGGCGGGGGCACGAGAATTCTGGGCGTGCCCACCGTCGCCGACAGAATCGCGCAAACTGTGGTCGCCCTGCAATTGGAACCGCGGACGGAGTCGATTTTCCATGAGGACTCCTACGGGTACCGGCCGGGCAGGTCACCGCTGGATGCGGTCGCGAAGTGCCGCGAGCGGTGCTGGAAGAAGGACTGGATTCTCGACCTTGATGTCCAGAAATTCTTCGACTCGGTTGACCATGATCTTATGGTCAGGGCGGTGCAGGCGAACACTGACCAGAAATGGGTGGTGCTGTACGTGAAAAGGTGGCTGAAAGCGCCGATTCAGATGCCCGGTGGCAGGCTGGCGGGGCGGGACCGCGGAACCCCGCAGGGGTCCGCGGTATCGCCTGTGCTCGCCAACCTCTTCATGCACTATGCGTTCGATTTGTGGCTGGGGCGTGAATTCCCGGCCGTGGAGTTTGAGCGGTTCGCTGATGACGCAGTGGTGCACTGTGCGACCGAACGGCAGGCCCTGCAAGTGCGGGCCGCGCTGTCGGAAAGGCTGGCGAGTGTCGGGCTGCGGCTGCATCCTGACAAGACAAAGGTGGTCTACTGCAAGGACAGGAAACGGCGGCTCGATCATGAGCGCACGTCGTTCACCTTCCTGGGGTACACCTTCCGCGCCAGAAAGGCCCCGACCAGAGACGGGAAGAGCATGTTTGCAGCGTTTCTCCCGGCGATCAGCGGGGACGCCCTGGAAGATAAGGGCCGCATCATACGCAGGTGGCGTATAAACCTGCGCACCACCTCGGACCTGTCCGAGCTTGCGGAGTGGATGAATCCAGTCATTCGTGGCTGGATGAATTACTACGGGAAGTTCTACAGGACCGGGATGAATGGCCTCCTGCGGCGCATCAATACCTACCTGGTGCGCTGGGCTCGCAGGAAGTTCAAGCGGTTGAGGGCATTCAAGCGCGCTAAGCGCTGGTGGCACGGGCTCATAGAACGAGAACCTGGGCTGTTCGCTCACTGGGCGTGGATAACCGAGTTCTGACGGATTAGATGAGAAGAGCGGAATGACGCGAGAGTGTCACGTTCCGTTCCGTGGGAGCCCGGGGGTGAGATTCCCCCGGGCCACCCGGCGGATATTCGCGGGACGAGCGCACCGCCCGGAGTCCAGGCTGTCGTTGCCCAGGTCATGCTGAGTGCGCCAGTCGCGGCGGTCATGGTCTGTAAAACCGTCGGCTCAAGGCTCCCGGTGTGAACCAGGTTCTCCTCAACGAGGTGCGCCTCGATGTCTAGCTTCACTTGATCCGTGTATTACTCAACCGCCAGGCGGAAGTGGGACCCCCGAGCAGGGCCTCATTGCATAGTCCGCGTCAACATTGGACGGCACGGGGTACTTGCCGCTGCCCATCCGACCCATATTGACCAATCTGGCGCTAGTCCGCATCGGAGGGGCCGTGCCCGTGGCGTGCCCGATCGAACGGTGATCAGCGATGAATCACGGTCACTCACGGGCACCCCACATCGGCCTTGACCTCGGATATACCAGGTCATCCCTGAAGGAGCGGGGCCGTGTCAAGGGGGGGTATCGTGCCCTTTCGTCCGGTTCCCGGCCGGGTTCCGGGCACGTCAGATTGAGGCCATCGCCGTGGTGGCCTGGGATTGGTGTGCTCCCTGTTTCCTGATCGCTGCCATCTGGGGTGAGCGGCGGGGCAGGTCAAGGACCGGGCGGAGCCCGGCCGCGCAGCGGCGCCGCAGGCGTCCTTGAGGCGCCCGGCCGTGATCCCATAATGGGGCGGCTGGGAACAGGGTATGTGGTTGTGTGTTCCGCCCCGGGTGCAGCCTTGGTGTGGGCAGGCGCCTGGCTGCGGTCATCCCTTCGGGGTGGCCCGCGGTCGCTGGCCGCGGGGGCATGGGGCGGTCCGCGGTCGGGCAGCGGGATCAATCAGAGGCGCGGCCGCGCCGCCGGGGCAGGCGGGGGCCAGACCTGGGGGCGATCACGCGCTGCCCGTGTCCGGGCCTGCTCACGCGGCCTCCTTCGCTGCGGCGCGGGCGGTCAGGGACCTGACGTGACCGTCGCGCATCGCGTAGAAGACGCAGGTGAGCAGCTGGCGGGCCGCGGCGACCTTGGCGATGTTGCGGGCCTCCTTGCCGCGGCGGGCGATGATGCGGTCCTTGATATCGCGGACCGGGGTATCGGCGGGCAGCCGCTGGATGGCCTCGACCATCGCCCAGCGCAGGACCCTGGAGCCCTGCTTGGTGATGTGCCCGCGGGCGATCTTGGTGTCGGACTCGCGGTGCCGGGGCGTCAGCCCGGTCCAGGAGCACAGCTGGCCGGGGTGATGGAACCTGCTGATGTCGCCGATCTCGGCGACGATCACCGCGGCGAGCACCTTGCCGATGCCGGGCAGCTGCTGCAGCGCGTGGTAGCCGTCGTGATGTTCCAGCAGGTCGGCGATCACCTTCTCCAGCAGGGTGATCTCGGTGGTCAGCTCGGCGGCCAGGCCCCGCAGCGAGGCCAGCTTCCCCGCGTACGGCTGCGGCAGGCCCAGCTCATCCAGCCACTGCGATCCCCATACCCCGAAGATGTCGGTGCAGGTGACCGTCACCCCGAGCTTCGCCAGTACCGCGTGCACCTGGTCCTTGCAGCTGGTGCGGATGTGCACGAGCTTGATCCTGTACCTGGTGAGCTCTCTTAGCTCGCGGATCTCGGGCGGCGCGATCCACGCCTCGGGCAGCCGGCCCATCCGCAGCAGGTCGGCGAGGTCAGCAGCGTCTTTCTCGTCGTTCTTGACCCGGCGGTAGGCGAATCCCTTCACCCCCAGCGGGTGCGCCAGGTGCACCTCCGCCCCCGCCGCCTCCAGGGCGTCGACCGCCCAGTACCAGCCGTAGGCGGCCTCCAGCACCACCCGCGGGCACTCGCCGGCCCTCGCGATCTGCTTGCGTAGCTCAGCCGGATCGTTGTCGATCCGCGCCGTCGCCAGCTTCTGGCCATCCGGCCTCATCCGCACCAGCACCGACCTTCGCCGGTGCAGGTCCATGCCCACGATCTGCGGGCCGTCATACGCTTCCACTGGGGCCTCCCATCGTCGTAACTGACGTAGACACCCCGAGCATGAACCTCGGGAGCGGCTACGGGGAGCGGGAGGCCCCGCTCCTTCATGGCATCAGCGTGGCGTCGTCCAAGACCTCCTAAGCAGTAGCTCACTCCGGCCGACGTGGTCACGGCCAACTCCGGCGCTAGGCTCAGGCAGGTGACGGACGAGGAGCGGGGCGGGAGCGACCGGCCACTCCCCGCTGACCGGCCAGCGCCTGCGTTTGACGCCCCCGTCCGGTCGGCCCTGCCGGACAGCAGGCAGGTAACGGCGAGGATAAGCAACGCCAGCCGGGGGACGGGCATCCGGGCAGCGCGCCGGACCACGACGGGCCCGCCCAGGGGAAGCGGCAGGGGAAAAAGTCGTTCCTGCGCGAGCTGCCGGTCCTCATCGTGATCGCTCTTGCTCTTGCCCTGCTCATCAAGACGTACGCCTTCCAGGCCTACTACATCCCTAGTCCCTCCATGCAGAACACCCTGGCAATCGGCGACAAGGTCCTGGTGAACAAGATCATCCATCACCTGCGGCCCATCCACCGCGGCGACATCATCGTGTTCAACGGCCAGGGCTCATGGAACCAGGGCCCGCCGCCAAAGACGCCCAACCCGCTCGATCGCCTCTACCGCGCGGTGATCGGCCTGTTCGGCGCCCCCCCGGGCCAGACTGACTACATCAAGCGGGTCATCGGCCTCCCGGGCGATCATGTGCGCTGCTGCAACGCCCGCGGACAGGTGACGATCAACGGCGTCGCGCTGAACGAGACCTCTTACCTGTATCCAGGCAACCCCCCCTCGGCCACCCCGTTCAACATCACCGTGCCGCCGGGTCGGCTGTGGGTCATGGGTGACCACCGCCTGGTGTCCGGCGACTCGCGCGGCCACATGGACCCCGGCGACCCAACAGGGACCATCCCCGAAAACGAAGTGATCGGCCGCGCGTTCTGGATCGTCTGGCCACCGAGCGAATGGCGCGTCGTGCCGATCCCGGCCACCTTCGAGCAGCCAGCCCTGAACTCCGGCAAGGCCGCCGCCAGCAGCCAGGCCGCCGGGCCAGACACGATCTCGGCTCGCATAGTCCCCGCCGGACCTGCCTTGCCGCTGGTCGCAGGCCTGGCCGGAGCGGTACCGCTGACCTGGGCACGGCGGCGGCTACGCCAGAGGATTAAGCGACACCTCGCAAGACACAGCGGAGGCGGTCAGTCGGCCTAGCGTCCCGTGCCACATCCGTGCCAGAACGACCGGGGATTCGCGGTCATTAGCGGTGACGCACGGCGAACCCGCCTACCGTCCAAGCTTCGCAAACGCAGGTAGCGATGCTGCCTGAAACGACCTTCTAAGCAGCGGGCCGGGCCTTACTTTGCCTTGCAAAAGATCATTACGGCTCGCACCGCCGGGTGCAACAGCACATCATCCCGGCCGGGCTGCCCTTGCCAGATGTCTGGCGGCCATTCGTACTTGGCCTCGCGCTCGGTGTTCTGTGAGAGGGACCAGGACACGCCACCGGGGAAGTGGCCCTCCACAAAACGGCAGCGTGTCTTCGCATCGTCGGGGTCGATCACCTGCAGATGAGTCAGGTCAGGCTCGGCCTCAGCCACCCAGATGTCATCGGGATTGCGGCGATGGCGAGGGTGAACCACCGGCTCGCCGCGCAGCGGCAGCTCTGGTTTCAGCTGAGCCAGGGCCTGGCCAAGCACAGCGCGCGCCTCGTCCTCGCTGACTGCCTCGATGGCGAACCGCACAAACAGTGTCCAGCGCGCTTCCCGCTCGGCCAGGGTCATGATTCCTGCGGCGGGCCTGACGGGGCGCCTGCGATCATGGCAGCTCCCCTCTAGTTGCGTGCATCGCAGCTTACCGGCGATCCGACTGTCTTCAGCGACGTGTGGTTCACGCCTAGCGCGGACGCACCGCGACCCCTACCCGCAGGTGGATAACTCGATTGCAAGCGGGGGCAGGGATCCGAGTCCCTTAGCTCCACCAGGCAAACCCCTTCGCGCTCATTGCTCTCCTTGAGGCCCGACGACCTGGCTCCTGCTGATACCCAGGCGGCGGTATCGGGACTTGGCTGCTACCAAGAAGGCAAAGCCGCCTACTACGAGCAGCAGCGACACCAGCGCCACCACGCGATGAATGTGAGACCAGCCGGCCAGCTGGTCGGTGCTTATGTTCAGCATCACTGCGCCGAAAAACATCAGCATGCCAGCAATTCATGGCCAGGTCGCGCCTGGTCGCCGCTGTCCTCACCGGCACGCTCGGCCGCTGCCGGGTCTATCACGCCTGGCGGGCCAGGTCGGCCGAGATCTCATCAGCACACGGCACCCCGATCTGGCTTTCCGTTGACGGCGAATTGGCCACCGCCGAATCCGCCTTCAAGCAGGGCAAACGCCCGCACGGATTGCTGGTCTACCGACTAGCCGGAAGCCCGCCGACAGGCATGCCAGCGGCAGCACCTCGCTGGCTGAGGGGGTGAACCAGGCTTCGCGCCAGCATGATCGGCCCGGTACGCCAGCAGCTTGACGTCGACGCCTCCCCACCACCCGGAAGAAGCGCTCAAACTTTGCAAAGCCGTGACTAGGCTTCGGGACGAAGAGGTCGCAGTATTGACGAAGAGGCCGCAGTATTGTGGCCCGGCCAGCTCAACCCCGAGCTTGGATCAGCCAGGATCTGGCCGATCCAGCGGCCAGACAAGATCTAAATCGGCCGTTGCCGTGGGCTGGCAGGTTTCCTGGTCGCCTGCGTCTGCGGTGCCGCCGCCGCGTGACCTATGGTGCAACTGAGGGCTGTGGACCACAGGCCGCAATTGCCTTAAAGTGCCCTACAACTGTTGGTTTGGGGGGACGTTGGGCGGTATAGCCATTGACGGCGACCGAGCCTATGACGTAGAGCTTCGTGCCGTGACCAAGCGGTTCGGCTCTCTTACTGCGGTCGACGCGGTCAATCTGAGGGTGCGCAAGGGCGAGTTCCTGTCGCTCTTGGGGCCATCTGGCTGCGGGAAGACCACATCGCTGCGGTTGATTGCCGGGTTCGAGCAGCCGGACGAGGGCGAGATCCTCATCGGCGGTGTGGACGCGGCAGGCGCCCCGCCCTATAGGCGCGAGGTCAACACCGTCTTCCAGCAGTACGCGCTGTTCCCGCATATGTCCGTGCTCGACAACGTTGCCTACGGGCTCAAGCAGCGCAAGGTCGGTAAGTCCGAGCGCTACGTCAAGGCACGTGCGGCGCTTGAGCTGGTGCAGCTTACCGGCCGGGAGAAGCACCGGCCCGTGACGCTCTCCGGCGGCCAGCAGCAGCGTGTCGCGCTCGCCCGGGCGCTGGTCATGAACCCGCGCGTGCTGCTCCTCGACGAGCCCCTGGGCGCGCTCGACCTGAAGCTGCGAAAGGAAATGCAGATCGAGCTGAAGCGTATCCAGGATCAGGTCGGGATCACCTTCATCTACGTGACGCATGACCAGGAGGAGGCGCTGTCCATGTCCGATCGCGTGGCGGTGATGTCGGACGGCGTGATCGAGCAACTCGACGAGCCGCGCGTGATCTACGACCGGCCGCTGACGCCATTCGTGGCGGACTTCATCGGGGACATGAACTTCCTGGTCGGCGAGGTGGCCGAGGCAGCCGACGGCGGATTCGCCGTCGATGTCGGCTCAGGCATCGTCGTACGCGGCCGCGGCCAGACGGTCAGGGGCATCCGCGCGCGCGTGGGCATCCGGCCCGAGCGCATGGTGGCCGCGGCCGGCCCCGCGGCCGGAACCGCCAACTCGGCCGCCGCCGAGGTCATCACCAAGATGTACCTGGGCGACCAGATCCAGATCGTGGCGAAGCTAGCTAGCGGTGGCAACGTGGTGGTCCGCGAGCAGCGCGCCAGTGCCGACCCAGCGCTCGACACCATCCACCCGGGGGATCGAATCGCTATCAGCTGGGACGAATCCGCCCCGCTGCTCCTGGGTGAAGCCGTCCCAGCCACCGCTGGCGGCCAGAAGGAGGAAACATGAAGGACGATCGGGATGAGCTGAACATTCTCGCGCCGCGCGAGATGAAGCCTAAGTTCGACTACCTGCACCGCGAGGTTCAGCGCGCGGCCGGTCACCGCATCAGGAGGCGGGAGGCCCTCGGCCTTGGCGGGATGGCGATCCTTGCGGCAGCGGCAGCGGCGTGCGGCAGTACGACGACGAAAACTCCAGGCGCCTCGAAGAGTTCCTCCAGCGCCTCGGCGAATCCCCTGGCAGGCAAGCCTCTCGAGAAGCACCTCGAGATCTACAACTGGTCGGAGTACGACGACCCGTCGACCTTCGCGAAATTCAGGAAGCTTCCGCCGGAGGCGGCGGTCGGCATGACCACGCACGAAACCTTCTACTCGAGCAACGATGAGCTGCTAGCCAAGCTGCACGCGGGCGGCACAGGTTACGACATCATCGTGCCCAGCCAGAATGCGGTCGCCGAACTGATCCAGGAGAAGGGCCTGATGGCGCTGGACAAGGCGCTGCTGCCCAACCTCAAGTACCTGGATCCGTCGTTCCTGAAGCCGTCGTACGACCCGACCGGGGATTATCACATCATCAAGGACTTCGGCATCACGATGTTCTTCTACAACAACAAGATCGTGACCGATCAGCCGCAAACGATGCTCGACTTCTATCACGCGCTGCCGAATTACGTGAGCAAGGGCCGCACCAACCTGCTGGACGGGGCGGAAGAAGTGGTGCCCCTCGCGCTGATGGCACTCAAGATGGACCCCAACACCTCGAACCAGGCCGACCTCAACCAGGTGAAGTCGTTCCTGCTGTCGATCCGCAAGGGCGTCACCACCATCGACTCGTCCGCCTACATCAACGACGCCATCGCCGGCAAGATCATCCTCAGCCAGGGGTGGAACGGCGACGTGCGCCGGATCGTGCAGGGGCGCAAGAAGCAGGGCGACATCACGCCAATCATCCCCCTGGCCGCGTCGGAGATCTGGGCGGACAACTGGTGCATCCCGGCGGGCGCGCCGCATCCGGTAGCCGCGCACGCCTGGATTAACTGGCTCCTCACCCCCAGCACCGCCGTGACCGAGATGAACTACCACAACTACAAGATCCCGATGCCCAGCGCGCTGGCCAAGCTGCCCGCGAGCCTTCGAGATGACCCCATGTTCAACGTTCCCAAGAAGTACACGAACAACTACCACTACATCCTCAACGTCAGCCCCCAGGTCGTGGAGGCCCGCACCCAGATCTACTCGGAGTTCAAGGCGGCCTGATGGCAGTCGCCGAGAAGGCACCTGAAGAGGCCGCCGTCCCGGTGGCCCGGCGGGTAGCGCGGTCGTTCCAGCCGCGCTACCCGCCGTGGCTTACCTTGCCATCGTTCGCGTACTACGCCATCTTCTTCCTGGGGCCGATGGCCATCCTGGTCGCGTTCTCACTGGCAACCCAGAAGGGCTTCGGCAGCCTCAGCTACGGGTTCGACACTTCTCAGTACCGCCAGATCGCGAACTCGCTGTACACCACCATCTTCGAGCGCACGCTGGTGATGGCCGGGATCGGATCCCTGCTGACTATCGCCGTGGGCTACCCGATCGCATACTGGATGGCTCGCTACCTCACGACGTACAAGATGCTGGCGCTGCTCCTCGTCGTCGTGCCGTTCTGGACGTCATTCCTCATCCGCACCTACGCGCTGAAGATCATCCTGGACCCCAATGGGTACCTCGCCAGAGACTTTGGCCTCAACATCTTGTACACCAAGTACGCCGTGGGCGTGGGCCTGGTGTACAACTACCTGCCGCTGTTCATCCTGCCGGTGTTCGCCTCGCTCGAGCGGATGGACTGGACCTTGATCGAGGCCGCCACCGACCTGGGCGCGCGCCCGTTCAATGCGTTCCGGCAGATCACGCTTCGGCTTACCCTGCCCGGTGTCGTCACCGGAGCGCTGCTGGTGTTCATCCCAATGACGGGCGAGTACATCATTCCCAACATCCTGAGCGGCGGAAATTACGAGTTCGTCGGGAATGTCATCGGCGATCAGTTCAACCAGGCCCAGAACCAGCCGTTCGGCTCGGCACTCTCGATCGCGCTGATGGCGGCGCTGTCGGTGTTCGTCATCGTGTACATCCTGTTCGCCACGAAGGAGGAGCAGTTCGGTGCCTAAGCGCCTTAAGGCCAAGCAGGGATTCACCGCATGGGCGCTGGTGACGTACGCCTTCTTGTACCTGCCGATCCTGGTGATGGTGATCTTCGCCTTCAACAGGCCGGCGGCCACCTCCGTCGCCGCCTTCCACGGCTCCAACATCTGCAGCATCCCGCCCGCCCAGGTTGGCAACATCACGGTCTGGAACGGGTTCACCTCCTGCTGGTTCAGCGCCGGCCTGCACGACCCGACCTACATCCCGGCGATCGTCATCAGCCTCCAGATCGCCGCGGAGGCGTCGATCATCGCCACCGCCCTGGGGCTGTGCGCGGCCCTGGCCCTGGCGCGCATGAAGCCGCGGTTCCGCGCGCCGTTCGACTCCATCGTGTACCTGACCCTCGTCGTACCCGAGATCGTCATCGCGGTGGCCTCGCTCATTTTCTTCGTGCAGGCGCGCAACCACTTGCCCGCCTTCCCGCCGCTGGGGAAGGGCACCATCCTGCTCGGCCAGGTGGTGTTCAACGCCTCGTTGGCCATGCTCATCATCCGGGCCAGGTTCGTAGGGATGGGCGACGTGCTCGAAGAGGCCGCCTACGACCTCGGCTCCGGGCCGCTGGCCACCTTCCGCCAGATAACCCTGCCCAGGCTCATTCCGGCCATCGTGGCCGCGGGCCTGCTTTCCTTTACCTTCTCGTTCGACGACTACGTGCTGCCCGCGTTCACGAACGGCACGACCAACACCTGGCCGATCGTGCTGTACTCGGCCGTGCGGTTCGGTCTCACCCCGGCCGTCAACGCCCTCGCCACGATCATGCTCGGCGCCACTGTGCTTGCGGTGGTGGTCACCGCCATCGTTCTGCGCCGCAGTCGCGTGCAGGTCACCCCGGTCCAGGAGAAGGCACGAGGCCTGGACGCCGCCCTCGGCCTCCGCTAACCAGTAGTGGCTGGCCGACGGGCGCTCTAGCATCCTGGTATGCCAGCGCTGGGGAATCTGGACCGCGGCAGGATCAGCGAGCTGCACGAGCGGGAGCTTGCGCGCTTCCGGGAGGCCAGGCCGCGGACGCTGGCGATGATCGACCGCGCCCGCGCATGCATGCCCAATGGCATGCCGATGGCATGGATGGCCACCGACTATGACCAGCCGGTCTATGTCGATCATGGCAGCGGCCCTGGCTTCACCGACGTCGACGGGTTCGGCTACGTCGACTTCAATGCCTCGGACATGGCGATGTTCTGCGGGCACGCGAACCCGGAGATCGTCGCGGCGGTCGCCGCCCAGGCGGCACGGTCCACGCAGTTCCTGCTGCCGACCGAGGCCTCGGTGGAGGTGGCTGAGGAACTTGCCCGCCGCTACCCCGTCCGGCAGTGGCAGTTCACCTTGTCGGCCACCGAGGCCAACACCGAGGTGATCCGGCTGGCCCGGGCCGTCACCGGCCGCGAAGTGATCGTCTTGTTCCAGGGCCACTACCACGGCCATTTCGAGGAAGGCCTGGTGGACATCGAGGACGGGCAGGCCAGGACGCTGCAGCGCGGGCTGTCCAAGGGCGTCACAGGCCGGGTGCGGATCGCCCAGTTCAACGACGCCGACGCGCTGCGCCGGGCGCTCGAGCCAGGCGACGTGGCCCTGGTGCTGACCGAGCCGGCGATGACCAACACCATTCACATGCTGCTGCCCGAACCTGGCTGGCACGCCGGCCTCCGCGCCCTGACGCGGGAGTACGGCACTCTGCTTGGCATCGACGAGACGCACACTCATGTGGTCGGGCCAGGCGGAGCGACAGCGATCTGGCAGCTGCAACCCGACATGGTCACGATCGGCAAGGCGGTGGCCGGCGGCCTGCCGATGGGTGCCTACGGCGTCACGGCCACGCTGGGCGAGGAGCTTGGCGCGGAAAGGAACGTGGCGACCGGCGGCACCCTGTTCGGGAACCCGCTGTCAGCGGCGGCCGCCAGAGCGGCGCTGACCCGGGTGCTCGTCCCGGAGGCGTACGCCCGCACGACGGCACTGGGGGCCGAGCTCGCCGACGGAATCGAGGCAGCCATCGGCTCAGCCGGCCTGCCGTGGACGGTGATCAGGCTCGGGCCCCGATCGGGGCAGTGGTACGGGCCTGCACCGCGCACCGGCGCCGAGGCACATGCGCGCACGGATGACGGGCTAACCCGGCTGATCCGGATCTGGCTCGCCAACCGCGGCATCTGGGAAGCCCTGCCAGGCGCTGGCCCGACGGTCCCGGTGCCCGCCACCCGCGCCGACGTCACCCGCTACGTCGAGGCATACGCAGAACTGCTTTCCGCGCTCCGCTAAACACCCGCCGCTCAACACCCGTCCACCACCGTTATCCCGGCCATGCTCGCCGGGGTAGCTCTCGACCTGGCCAGGCAGCACCGCCCCGACTTGATACTGCTGGACTTGCGGCTGCCCGACATGCCTGGCGAGGATGTGAAGCACCAGCTCCGCACCGATCCCGCTACCCGCAACATTCCCATCGTCATCCTGAGTGCCTACGCATCCAAGAAGCACATCGACCAGCTGCTAGCCACGGGCGCGACCGCCTACCTCACCAAGCCGATCCGGGTGCGCGACCTGCTGCAGACCCTGGACGCCATACTCGGCGATGCCGTGCCCGACGCGGGCAGACCGTGCCCGACGCGGCGCAGACCGTGCCCGAGGCGGCGCGTGCAGCCCCGGCGGCCGATGCCGTGGCTAGTCATCGCGGTGCGTCAGAGGCGCCCGGCGCGCGCCGCGCGCCTGACGGCCGCGGGTGGCCACGCGAGGCGCCATAAGAGAACTCTTAATCCGCTGTCGCCCACATCCGCTAGCAGGACTTACAGTCAGGCCTAGGACAGCAGTACTGCCGGAAGGTACCTGGACATGAGTCGTGAGCCGGATGAGGCCCTCGAAGTGCTTCGAGGAGTGTGGAGCGCGCAGGGGCAGACCAGCGCGGACCTAGACGAGGACTGCGGCACCACGAAGTCCTGCAAGCGAATGGCGGATGTCGGCTTCGACGGCCTGGCGAGCGCCGAAGGTGACGTTGACCTGCGCACCGCCTGGCGGGCCAGGCTGGAGCGCGAGGGCAAGCTGACTCCCGGCAGCGGGAGCGTCCGGGACCTTGTCTTCGGGTCAGCTGAGTCCCGCTGACCGCCGATGAGGCCGGCCACGGGCAGCGTGGCTGGGCGGACGGCCCGAAGACCGCCGGTGAGCTAGCCGAGATCTTGCGGCACGGCGGCTACCTGGCCGACCGCGGCCTTGCCACCGCATTGTTCGTGTCGTTGTCCCTGCACCGCCCGATCCTGCTTGAGGGCGAGGTCGGGGTGGGCAAGACCGAGGTCGCCAAGGTGCTCGCAGCCGCGTTCGGCCGGAGGCTGATCCGGCTGCAGTGCTACGAGGGCATCGATACCAACCAGGCACTCTATGAATGGGACTATGCCCGCCAGATGCTGCACATCCGGGCCCTGTCCGAGCACCAGATCGCGGATGAGGCGGCAGTTGACAAGCTGTTCGGCCCGAGATTCCTGCTGGAGCGGCCGCTGCTTGAAGCGGTCAGGGCCGGTGATCAGGCGGTGTTGCTGATCGACGAGGTGGACCGCGCCGACGACGAGTTCGAGGCCTTCCTGCTGGAGGTCCTTTCCGACTTCCAGATCAGCGTTCCCGAGATCGGCACCATCAAGGCGGCGAGCCCGCCGATGGTCGTCCTTACCTCCAACCGCACCCGTGAGCTGCACGACGCGCTGAAGCGACGCTGCCTTTACCACTGGATCGGCTACCCGCCCGCCGAGCGTGAGGTGGAGATCGTGCTCATCCGGGAGCCTGGCGTGTCGCAGGCGCTGGCCCGCAAGGTGGTTGCCGCGGTCAACCGGCTGCGCGAGCTTGACCTGGCCAAGCCGCCCGGAGTCGCCGAGACCATCGACTGGGCCCGGATCCTCGACTTCCTCGGCGAGACCGGGCTCGATGCCCGGGCCGCGCAGGACACCCTGGGTGCGGTGGTGAAGGAACGCGAAGACCTGGAAGTGGTGCGGGACAACCTGGAAGAGATCACCTCCGGTGCCTGAGCGCGCTCCGCTCGTCGGCGTCCTTGTCGACTTCGCGCACGAGCTTCGCATCGCCGGGCTGGCCGTGGGCTCCGGTGACGTGCTGACCTACTGCGCCGCGCTGACCCCGCTGGATCCGACCGACCTGCTCGACCTGTACTGGGCCGGGCGCACGACGCTGGTCACCCGCCGCGAGAACATCGGTGCCTACGACGCCGTGTTCAGGAGGTTCTTCCTTGCCGCCGCCGCCGATCCGGTCCGCGAGCTGCTGTCGATCAAGGCGACGGCCGCGGCGGAGACCCAGGCGGTGCTGCAGATCCCGGCCACCGAGCCGGACGGCGACAGCCGCCGGGAGGAGGCGATGCTCGGCCTGATGGCCTCCGATGCGGACGTCCTGCGGCACAAATCGTTCACCGCCTGCACGCCCGAGGAACTCGCCGCGCTCCGGCGGATCATGGCCAGGATCCGGCTGACCCCGCCCAGGCGGCGCACCCGGCGCACCGCGGCCGCGCGGTCCGGGCGGGCGCCTGATCTGCGCCGCACGGTCCGCGAGTCGATGCGCATGCACGGCGAGCCTGCCGAGTTGTTCTGGCGGCAGCGCCGGGTCCGGCTCCGGCCGCTGATCCTGATCCTCGACATCTCCGGCTCGATGGCCGACTACTCGCGCAATCTCCTGCAGTTCGCGTACTCCGCGAAGCGCGCGGCAGCGAAGGTCGAGGTCTTCTGCTTCGGCACCCGGCTCACCCGGGTGACCAGGGCGCTGCAGCACCGCCGGCCGGACGATGCGCTGGAACTGGCCGCGAAGGCGGTATTCGACTGGGAGGGCGGGACCAGGATCGGCGACTCGCTGGACGCCTTCGTCCGGGACTGGGGGCGCCGGGGGATGTGCCGCGGCGGCGTTGTGGTGGTCTGCTCCGACGGCCTGGACCGGGGTGACCCGGGCGTCCTGGCGACGGCAATGGAGCGGCTCTCCCGGCTCAGTCACCGGGTGGTATGGATGAACCCGCATAAGGGTGACAACAAGGACTTCCGGCCGGGCACGCTCGGGATGATGGCCGCAGCGCCGCACATCGACCTGATGCTGTCCGGCCACGACCTGAATAGCCTGGAGGAGCTTGCGGCGCTGCTGCCGGACCTGAGCTAGCGGCGCCCGCCGCCGCCGAACCTGAGCTAGCGGCGCCGCCGCTGAAGACCGAGTTGACTGCCGGAGAAAACCGAAGTCAGGAGTACCCCGGTGAGATGGAGCGTCGGCATCGAGGCCGAAGGTGACCGGGTGCTCTCCCGCGAGGAGGTAGTCGAGCTCGCCGATGCGGTCGCCGCCAGCGCAGGCATCGCCACCGGGATCGGGACGAATCGCTATGGCGCCCGGCTGGTCGTTCAGGCCGGCAGCCGGGACGAGGCAATCGAGAAGGCTGCCGAGGAATTCGGCCGCGCCGTGGCGAAGGCGGGCCTCCCGCGCTGGCCCATCACGCGGACCGACGCGGTCAGCGAGGCCGGCCAGGCCGAGGATCCCGGCGTGCCCAGCGTCCCCGGCGTCCCCGGCGTCCCCGGCGAATCGGGCGGCGACGACGGATGATCAGGCTCGGCTCACTTGCCGGGTACCCCTTCGAGGGCCCGCGCTTGCTCGGCGGGTGGACTCCGCCATCGGCCGCGGCCGTCTACGCGATCGCGTACAAGCCGGAACCGGACACCAGGCCCGGCCGGTACGCGGTCATCTACGTGGGCCACTCCGATGACCTCGCCGCGGAGCGCTTCCCCTTTCAGCACCCGCGTGCGCACTGCTGGGTGCGCCGGGCCGGATCCCGGTGGAAGGTATACATCTGCACGTATGAAGTGCCGGGCGGCGGGCGGCCGCACCGTGAGCAGATAGCCCGTGAACTCGTGGCGGTCTACCAGCCACGCTGCAACGCCAGGCAATACGACCAGTCGTGGAAGGACGAGTGGATCGGCGAGTACACGGCGCCCACCACCGGACCGGTCGCCCGCCGCGGCCCGGACGGTTCCGCACCGCCCTAGGTTTCGTCCCATTTGCCCGGTTCCGGGCCGTCCTTCGTCACATATCCATGACGTGGATGGGACTCTACTGCGGTAAGAGCGACAGCGGAGTCCCATCCACGTCATTCCCGCGCCCGGGCCGGCCACCCGCCTGGCCGCCCCGCCCGGCCTGGCCGCCCCGCCTGTCCCGCGTGCCGGAACGGCGGCTCTCCGCTAGTTGGCGGTGCTGGCCCCTGAACGGCGCCGACTGGCCAGCGGGGTGGGGTCCCTTTACTGCCGCGGCCCGTAGCCCACGGCGTCGAGCAGCCGCGAGCGGCGCCGGCCAGAGGACGGCCGGGTCGGTGCAGGCTCGGCCGGCCGCTCGGGA
>WNEY01001517.1_pt1 | contig 16497 bp, 16 predicted proteins | sample 5400531 | NCBI WGS metagenome assembly WNEY01 (sample SAMN13153338, study PRJNA577476) | soil metagenome | isolation source: 200 cm saprolite under Douglas fir tree site 1 | place: USA:California | collected 2015-04-18
TTTACAGAGGCAATAAGAAGTTGGACCCCGGCTTTGTGCCCGACCCAAAGAAAGTTGAAGAGATGGCCCGCTTTAATGAGGAGTTGGGCAAGGCCGTCAAAATCCTCTCGCTGAACGGCCTTCATCCGCTCAACACCGGTGCGCGTGTTTCGTTCGGCAAAGGGAAGCCGACGGTGACCGATGGGCCATTCATCGAGACGAAAGAAGTGCTGGGCGGTTATTGGATGGTGGAGGCCAACTCAAAAGAAGAGCTCGTGAAATGGGCGCAGCGGTGCCCCGCCGACGAAGGCGACGTGATTGAGATCCGTCAGATTTTTGACAAGGCGGACTTCGCCATCAAGAAATAGGAGGTGGCCATGAAATGCGTCTGCTGTGCCTACGGCTTCTAGGGCGGCCAGCGTCCGAGTCTGGCACCTTAGGTCACGTTGACGGGGCCCACGGACGGGGCGACTGCCTCCGCAGGGCGTTCATGTTGCCTATCATCATCCGCTACCTGATCGAGGCCAGCGATCTGAACGACGCCATCCGCGTGGCCTCGAAGATCCCGCCGGCACGCCCGGGGTGCATCGAGGTGTGGCCGATCATGCCGCTGACGCACTCGTAGCCGCGGGCTCTGGTCGAGTTCAGCAGAGAGTGAGGCCGATCAGCGGCATGGGCACCTCGGTGGAGGACGACTGCCGGAGAGTCTAGCAGACGAGCCTGGAGCGGAGGTCATGCAGGGCACAGGTGTAGGACGGAACGTGGAGCCCGGCGAACTCGAGTGCCGCTCGCAGGATTCGGCTCCCCTTACTTTGCCGCGCGTGCCCGGTAGTCGGCGACGGCCTTCTTGAGGTCCTCGTACTCCTCGCAGGGGATGAGGCAGATTCGCTGCAAGGCGGCGAGATGCTCCTCGGCCTTGGTCAGGTTGTTGGCCATGAGGTACGCCTCACCGATGTACTCGTGGGCGCCGCGGTGGCGGGGATCGAGCTGCAGCGCGCGCTGGTAATGCGTGAAGGCGCGCTGGAGCTGGCCGCTCTGGCGGTGGGCGTAGCCGAGGTAGTTCTCGATGTCGGCGTTGCGCGTGTCTCGAAGGGCGGCCGAGGAAAGCGACCGGATCGCGGCATTCCAGTCCTTGGCCGCGATGGCCGATTTCCCTGCCGCGTACTCCGGGTCGAGCTGTCCCTCATTCGGCGCCTCGTCGGTCGGGTCGGCGAGGGTCGTGCCCGGCAGCAGGGCGAGGCCGAGACCGAGCAGGCCGACGGAAATCTTGACGCCGATCACATCGTTACTTGCTGGCCAGCCGTTGCTTCGTCTCGCGCAACTCGGGCCGATCGCCGTCCGCGTGCCGCGTGAGCCGGGCGAGCTTCTCGAAGTACTCGCGCGCCTTCTTCGGGTCTCCGGAGACCTCGGCGGCCTTGGCCACCCCGTAGAAGCCGCGCAGCCGCATCGGCGCGTTCTTGATCGAGGTCTCGTACTCCTTCAGGGCGGCTGTCGCCTCACCCTGCGCCATCAACATGTCGGCGAGCAGCTCCCGCATCGGGTAGAGCCGGTTCTCCATGGCCACGTGCTTCTCGCTGGCGTCTTCGAGATCCGCGGCCGCTCGCATGAACTTGAGGGCGTCGGACTTGTTGCCCTGGCCCTGGGCCGTCCAGGCCTCGGCGCCGAGGATCTGGATCTCGACCTGGCCGGCCCAGTAACCCTGGCCCGCCTTCTCCAGCGCCGCCCGCTGCTCCTTCAGCTTCTCGATGTCCGCCTGGGCCGCCGCGGTGTCACCGCTGCGCGCGGCGCCCATGGCCCGCGCGAAGTGCGTGATCGCCTCGGCCATCGGGTAGCCGGTGCCGAGCGGCTGCAGTTGCGCGGCGCCCTGCCAGTCCTGGCGTTCGAGCATGTAACGGGCCGGCACCGCCGCGCGCGCCGTCGCCCCAGCCAGGGGTACTCCGATGACCTTCTTGATCGACATGGTGTCCTGGATGAGGCCCCGGGCCTTCAGGTCCTGGCCGAGCTGCAGGTACGCGTAGGCCATGAAGTCATACGCGTGGGGCACCCCGCCCAGCGTGCCGTCGAGCTTGGCCTTGGCCATATAGTCGTTCGCCACCGCGACCGAGCGCCAGTTCGAAACCACGGACTCTTCCCACATGCCGACCATCGAGTAGATGTGCGAGGGCATGTGCTGGGCGTGAGGCGCCGAGGGCGCGATCTTCGCGTACTTGTTGGCGGCGGGGACGCCGCGCTTGGCAATGGCCGGGAAATCGTAGCTGTGGATCAGGTAGTGCGTGACGCCCGGGTGATCAGGGTACTTCTTGTCGATCGGCTCCAGGATCTTGATGGCCTTCAGGAGCGGCTCCATGGACTTGTGGTCGAACGTCTCGTTCAGGGCGAGGGCGTGGAAGATCTTCGCCTCGACATCGTCCGGGTACTTGCTGGCGAGACGCTCCATCGCCTTCTCGTAGTTCCGCGTGCGCGTGTCTTGGTCGACCTTGTCGTAGTCCTTGTAGAACTCCTTGAGGGCGGCCAGCCAGTCGCGCTCGCGCTGGGTCTTGGGCCCGATGGCCTCACCCTTCTCGATGGCGTCGAGGCCGCGCTTCAGCGTGGCGGCGTCGAACGGTCCCACAAGCGGGTTCGGGCGCTGACTGATGGCGATGCCCCAGTAGGCGATGGCGCAGCTCGGGTCGGTGGCGGGGATCGCCGTGAAGGCCTTTACTGTCTCGGGGAAGAAGAACGAGTGCAGCATGGCCAGCGCCCGCTCGAACTGCGTCTGCGCCTCCGGCGAGCATGAGGTCTTGAAGTGCACCCGCCCGAGCTTCTCGGGGTCTCCCGTACGGTTGGCTGGATCGGCGTCCGCCCACACGGATGCGACGAGAGTCAACGCCGCGACCAGTGCGGTCAGGAAACTGACAAAGTAGCTCATGACGTCCTCCCTCTGTGTGGGGAACCGGGCCCGTCCTTCGGGGATGTGCCACCTGGCATTCTAGCGCGACAAGCACTAGCCTCATAACCCAAAGGGCGCTCGTTCAAATCCAGTCCCCGCAACACCCAGGAGTTGGTCGGCGTCGGGCTCCCACTGCGCCGGCTACGTGCCGAGGTATCGGCAGCTTCTCGCGAAGCGTTCGCTGATTGCCCTGTCTGGCGGCGTTGGTCGCTGGTCAGCGGCACCGTGAACGTGAAGGTCGAGCCCGCCCCACCTGACTCTTGACCCAGATCTTGCCGCCGTGGAGTTCGATGAACGCTCGGTAACACTTTAGACGGCGCGATACGCGCCCTGGACCTGGGTCAAACACGCACTTACTTTTTTAGCTTCACGTCCTCGTACGGGGCCGAGAAGATGTAGCCGGCGACGAGCCCGATCCCCGACTCCTCGACCCTCGGCCCGACGCCGTTCAGGGGGACGTTCTGCCAGATCGGTGCGACCACGACCTTCTCGTATATGAGTTGCTGGATGCGGTGCAGGATCGCCTCCCGCTTCTTCGGATCGAGCTCGCTCGCCTGCTCCCGGAAGAGCCCGTCGATGTCGGCATAGCTGCCGTAGACGTAGGTGCCGCCTCCAACCACCAGGGACTCGATTCTCGTGGCCGCGTTACCAAAGGAGCCGTTGCCACCTTGGATGAGGCCTCTGTACTTCTTCTCGGCCCACCCCTTCTGGAATGCCGCCCGCTCGAGCGGCCGGAGCTTCACCCGGATGCCAATGGCGTTGAGGTAGTTGACCACGGGCTCGCCCATGTACGTCAGCGCTGCATCGCAGACGTAGTCTCCCGCGTCGAAGCCGTTGGGATATCCGGCGTCGGCAAGGAGCTGCCTGGCCTTGGCCGGATCGTACCCGTAGCCGGGCGACTGCCAGTAGAACTCGAAGCTCGGGGGAATGAGGCTCCAGGTGATCCTGGCGAAGCCGAGCCTCTCGGCCTGGTTCATCGCTTGCCGGTCGATGGCGTAGGTGGCGGCCAGTCGCAGGCGCCGGTCGTGCCACGGGGACTTGGGATCCCACTGGTCCGGGAAGTTGACCCAGTCCACGACCTGACCTGCGACAGGCTTCAGCGTCAGTCCCGGGGTTCGCCGCAGCTCTTCGGCCAGCGCGCCGCTCATGCCATACGCGATATCGACTTCGCCTCGCTTCAGGGCGGCCAGACGCGTGGCCTCGTCCGGAATCGCCTTGAAGACCAGCCGCTTCACGCTCGGCGCTTTCCGCCAGTACCGATCGAAGGCTTCCACGACGAGCTCCACGCCCGGGGTGAACGAGACGAATCGGTAGGGGCCGGCGCCGATTGGGGTTTTCTTGAACCCTTCGTCACCGACCTTCTCGACGTACCGCTTCGGCACGATCCAGGCGGCTCCCGTCGCGCTGGAATAGAAGGTTATGAAGTCGGGCCACGGCTGCTTGAGCCGGAAGCGGACACGTGCCGCGTCGGGAATCTCGATGCTGGCGATCTTTTCTTTGAGCGTCTTGTGCGTGGCGCCCCGGTATCGCTCGAACGAGAACTTGACGTCCTCTACGCTGAGCGGTTCGCCGTTGTGGAACGTGACGCCTTTGCGGAGGACGAACTCGTAGACGAGCCCATCCGGGGACGCGCTCCACGACTCAGCCAGGCTCGGCGCCGTGGGGTGACCCGGACTCGGCCTGATCATCGCGTCGTGCAGCGCGTAGAGGACGATGTATGGCGTGGTGGCTCCCGACGTCTCGGCCGGGTCGAACCACGTGGGCGTCGGCGAAAAGTGGAGGGCCCACGTCATCTGGCCTTCGGGCGCGGCGGCGCCGGAGGAGGTTCCGATAGTCAGGATCATCAGGGAAACCAACGTGGTGAAGAGGTCTCGAACGTGCTTCATCGGGAAGCCCCCTTCGCGGTAGCCGCAGGCGAATAGTCCGTCCGGCGCAGCGTCCGGTCCTCGATCGCCCCGACCAGGTCGCCGTGCTGAGCAGACGTCTGTCGCTTGACCGCGCTCCACTCCTGGTCGCTCATGAACGCGCGCCACGCGACGTCCCGCGCCGCCTCGTCCGGCCACTCGAGCACGTAGACGAACTCAAGGCGCTGTTTGCCGCGGCTCTCCCACATGTCGACGATTCGGAAGCCGTGCGTCTTCATGAGACGCGCCGCGTGATCGCGAAAACGTGCGTGAAACGCCTCCTTGTTGTGCTCGAAGATCTCGTAAATCCGAAGCTGATGGATCATCTGAGCGCCTCCGCGATATGCACGACCTCCTCGTAACCCTGGTCCCAACGGTTGTGGAGCATCGGAAAGGCCGTGACCATCGACCATGAATATTATCTGGCAGCGGCGAGTCGGCGACGAAAACGTTCCTCGCAGCCTTTCGAGAATGGATGCGCGCGCTGGGATCGGCGCACCTCACGTATTAGGCGCACCTAACGAACCCGGCCCAGTGAGCTGATAATTCGGCTCAGGATCAGCAGATTCGCCAGGGGACCAGCCCGCTTTGCCTTGACCGTGATGTCGATGTTGTAGGCTGTGAGGCTCTACGAGGAGGTCAAAGTCCCAGCCGGCGTTTTCAAAGCGTACAAGATGGAGCAAAATTGGAGCAGGCTGCTGCTGAGTGGGCCTGTGCGAGGACGGAAAGTTGAGTGGAGAATCACCGTTTGGTACGCGCCTGACGTGAAGTCGAACGTCAAATTCGCGACCGGCGTCGGCCGAACCGGCCCGATCTTTTATCGAAAAATCCAGTCGTCTTACTCAGCCCGGCACTCACTGTCAAGCGAACTGATCTCGTAGGGTCTCGCGGAAGTGCGTGTAGCCAACCTGTAGCGCTCCCGCTCCTGGGTCACCCGTCGGTGGTATTTGGGAGGTCGCCAGGAACTTCGCTGTTTACAACGGCATCGACTCGGCTACAATCGCGCCCGCGTGGAGGTCGACACGCGATGGGGCTCTGGTGGCAGTGAACGGTAGGCGTCATCTGGAGGGCGCTATGAGAGGCTGCCCGTTGCTCATTGGTCTGCTACTCGTCTCTGGCTTCACGAGCATTCCGGCAGCGGCCCAGCAGTTGGTCTTGCCGGGCGGCGCCTCCGGCCCGCGGTCGTGGGCCCCCGAGATCATCCCGGACCGGTACATCGTCGAGCTGCATCCGGGCGCGTCTGTCGACGCGGTCGCCCGCGCGCACGGCGCCCCGCCCCTCGCGCGTTTCGGCATCATCAACGGCTTTCTGGCCCACATGTCGCAGGCGGCTGCGGCCGCCCTCTCCCGTGATCCTCGCGTGCGGCGCGTGAGCCCGGATGTCGTCGTCCACGCCTTCGCGAAGCCCTCGAGCCCACCAGGCAAGGGCAAGGGGGGCGGCGGAAGCGGTGGAGGTGGCGGGACCCCCATCTGTCCCACGCCGCCTTCGGCGACGACGGAGCAGATCCCGACCGGTGTCTCGAGGATCAACGCGCCCGCGGCATGGGGTAGCGGCCACAAGGGCGACGGCGTCAAGGTCGCCGTTATCGACACCGGCATCGACTTCTGTCATCCCGATCTCGCCGGCAATTACGTCGAAGGGATCAACTACATCGACAGTACCCAGCCGCCGAAAGACGACAACGGCCACGGGACGCACGTATCGGGGATCATCGCGGCGCAGCAGAACGATACGGGCGTCGTCGGGGTCGCCCCGAATGCAAAGCTCCTCGCGGCCAAGGTGCTCGACGCGAGCGGCTCGGGGTCGCTCTCGACCATCATCAACGCTCTCGACTGGGCGGTCCAGAAGGGCGCGCGCGTCGCGAATCTCAGCCTCGGCGCCTCGGACTTCTGGTGCCTCTTCGGTCTCTGCGGCGCCGGCTCGGAGTGCACCGCCATCAGCAACGCGGTCGCCAGCGGCATGGTCGTGGTCGTGGCAGCAGGGAACGCGGCTGACGAGGCGCTCTTTTATACGCCCGCGAACTGCCAGGACAGCCTGACGGTCACCGCCTTCGCCGACTCCGACGGCGCGAGCGGAGGGGCCGGCCCCGCGATGCGCGGCGGCGCCGAGCTCGACGACACCTTCGCCCAGTCCTTCAGCAACCACAGCGTCTATTACTGGGACATGGATGGCAATGGCACCTTCACCATCGCCGACCACCCCGTCGTCGACATCATGGCGCCGGGCGTCGAGATCCTCTCCACGATGCCGACGTACGACGTGACCCTCACGACGACGTACGGGATCTCGAAGAACTACGGCGTGCTCAGCGGGACGAGCATGGCGACCCCGCACGTCGCTGGCGCCGCCGCCCTCTACATCGGCGCGAACCTCGGCGCGACGGCCGACGCCGTGAGGCAGGCGCTGGTCACAAAGGGTGAATGCCCCGGCGGCGGAGATACCGTCGGCGGCCCAGTCTGCGCCTCGCCGTGGCTCGACGACCCCGACGGCGTCTGGGAGCCGCTCCTGCGAGCGAGCGGCCTGTAGGAGACGAGGAAGGGCCGCCCTCGTGCGCTGCGTACTCGCGCACCGCCTGCGTGATCTTCATCAAGCAGAAATGCGCGATCTTGGCGCCCTCGGCGGGCAGCGCCGGCCCCTGGTGAAGTAGTCGACGCCCTGCTCGGCCTGCTGGATGAGCGTTGGGTAATCATCGGGCTGGGATCTTCTCCGGATCAGAGCCGACAGATCAACCACTTGCCCGCCGGACGAGGTTTTGGCGAAGGACAGGGTCCTCGAGTCAGTTCGACCCGGCCGGAGACAGAGACTCAATTTGCTGACGATCCCGCCAGTGTCATTGATCCCTTACCGGCTCGGGGCGCGAGCGCAGCGGGAGTGACTGGTGCGAAATGACGTCCGGCTTGGTCGTGACGAGTTGTGCAGCGAGAGCCGGGAGATCCTCGATCCGCCCACCAGCAAAGCGGCGCTCGAAGACGACGGTCTGGCCCTCCACGTAGCCGAGTTCTCGCATCCTGGCAAAGAACACAGTATTCGGAGCTTCGGCAGCCGAGCCTGCGGCCAGAATCCCGACGCGCGGCACCTTCCCCGCCTCTTCCGCCTCGGCGGCGTGCGGCGCGACGAGAATAGCTGCGCACGACGTGAGGAACCCCCGAGGCGAAATCACTCGATCACCTGATCCGCCCGCCCCAGGACCGATGGTGGAATCGTCAGGCCGAGCGCCCTGGCCGTCTTGAGGTTGATCACTAGCTCGAACTTCGTTGGTTGCTCGATCGGCAGGTCGGCGGGCTTGGCTCCTTTCAAGATCTTGTCGATATACACGGCAGCGCGCCGGAACGAATCGGGAATGTTCGGTCCATAGGACATCAGACCGCCAGCGTCGACGAATTGGCGAAAGGCATACATGGCGGGCAGGCGAATCCGGGCCACGGACTCCAAGATGCGGGAGCGGTAGCTCAGTAGCATCGAGTCCTCGATGGCCAATATTCCGTTGGACTGCGCGCTGACGATCGCTTCGAACGCGCTCGCCAGCTCGCCGGGCCGTCGCACGGCGACCCCCTGCCAGCGGAGCCCGAGGGTCTGGGAGGCGGTCTCGACCTCTCTGAGCACGAGCACGTTGCCCGGGTTGGCTGGATTCCAGAGCACGGCTACCCGCGACAGCCGTGGGACGGCTTCTTTGAGTAACTGAAGTCGCTTTGAGGTCAGCTCAAGAGACAGGATGGCCAGCCCCGTCAGGTTGCCTCCCGGCTTGGCCAGGCTCGCGGCAATGCCGAGGGCCACCGGGTCCATCACCGTGGCCATGATGATGGGGATCACATCCGTTGCCCGCTTGAGCGTGAGGATCGATTCGCTGCCCGAGGTGACCAGCACATCCGGCCCAGTGCTCAGAAGCTCTGCAGCGAGCCCGGGCAGAAGTTCCGGCCTCCCTTCCGCCCACCGAATCTCCAGGAGCAGATTCTGGCCCTCGACGTAGCCCAGCTCGTGCAAGCCCTCCCGAAGCGCCTGGATATACGTGCCGCCAGCTTCAGCGCGCGGCGGCAGCAACAGCACACCTATGCGCGCCTTCTTCCCTGTCGGCTGCGCCTCGGTGGCGAGCGGCGCAAGAATGAGGCTGACAGCGAGAGCGACCGCGAGCCCGATCAGTCGCATGCTGCCGGGGAGTCTAGCCGAACGCCACGATGCGCACCACTGCGCGCCGCACGTGCGCGTCACCCGGACGCGGTCGTCCTCGACGCCGCCGTCCAGATCGCCACAACGACGATGCTCCAGGTAGAAGCCCTTGAGGGCCGCGAGCAGGGTCACGCCCGCGAATCTAGCCGAAGTTACAGGCGGACGGTGTAGCTCGCGAGTCGGACGATGTCTGCCGGCGAGTCGGTGACGATCACGGGCCGTTCGCTGGTGACCTCGGCCGAGCATGCATGATGCTCGACCGGGCTCGGACTCGTTGGGGACGTCGCTCGCCAGCCGCGCGCGTCGCTTGTAGAGCCGCTACTACACCACGCGCGCCGTAGGTCACTCGCCGCCCGTAGCGGTTCTTTCGACCTGCGATTACCAGCTACTTCACGGGAGTAGAGAGGGGAGCGCCTTTCTCGCCGATCAACACGACCAACACCTTGGCGGGCTCGGTCTTGCTCCCGTTCTTTGCGTTGTGCACGCCTTTGGCGGGGTTATGGAAGCTGTCCCCTTTCTTGAGCGTCACGGGCGGCTTCCCCTCGGGCTCCAGGACAAAAGACCCTTCGAGGATGTAGGCAACCTCCGGTCCGGGGTGAAAGTGACGCCCCGCCGCGCCGCCGGGAATGATATCCGCAACATACATGATGACTTCCTTGCCGGGGGCCCCTTCGATGTCCTTTTGCTGCAACGTTGTCCGCGTCACCGGTGCCTGTTGAGCCAGCAGAACCTGACTTGTGACCGCCCCAAACGCGACTCCGACGACCAACGCCAGAGCGATCATGATGACTGTTCGCTTCATGGCTCCCTCCTGTGTTCTCGGCCGAGTCATCGGTTAGAACACGGCGAAGGTAGGCCCTGGCCCATATGGGGTCAAGCGACCCTTGACCGCTCACCACTCGCCCACAGCCAACGCTCCTGCGATCAGGACGAACAGGATGAAGTTGCTATAGACCGCTGCCGCCGCCGCCGGTCCAGTCAAAGGAGAGGACTTGAATCCGGTACGACGCGGCCGGCTCGACCCGAGCGCTGAAGTAGGCGCGATTGCCTGGGGGCACGCCTCCGAGCACCCATGTCGTCGAGCTCCCGATGACCTGCCCGGAGGCGTCGAGGCGCTCGATCGAGAGGCTCATGCGCTCGGCCATGTAGCCGGGGCGCATATTGTAAACGTACCCGCTGAGCACCGGCCGCTGCGAGTTCGGCGTGACCTGGAACTCGATCCGGAAGTATCGATCGAGAGTCTCCGGCGCATAGTTCGCGGCCACGGCGCTGCCGGCGGCCATCAGGGCAACGGCCGCGAGCACGACAGCGACCCGGATTCCGCGCATCGACGCACCTCCGCCTCGAACAACTCGGAACCGTCGGCGCCGGTTCCGCGCACCGTGGTTCCGCGTACACGTATACGCGTACACGTATATATGATGAACGGTGACGCCCCGGCGATTCGCCGCCTCCGGGATCAGCGAGGCTTCTACACCATCCGCGCTTGCTACCCGTCTGGCTGCGCCGGGTGTTCGCCCTGGACGTCTTTCAGTGCCCGCGCTGCGGCGGCCGGCGGCGGCTCGTGGGGTGCACACCCCGGGGTGAGCGCCTCCTCCGCAGCGAGCCGTCGCGGTCGCCGCCGCGAGCGTCGCAGTAACCGGACCGGCCCCTCCGTCGCCCCTCCCTCGGACCGGGCGTTCGCCCTCGTCTGTGTCCCGTCGGCATTCGGGCGCTGGCCGCTTTCGGCGTACCGCCAAGAGAGCCGGGTTGTCGAAGGAGCGCCGTGTCGGAGCGGGGCCTCGCCCTCCCGGCGGCGCTTGACTTCGGCCGCCGGAGGCGCGATCGTGGCGCCCGGCGGGGGCGTGGTTCGCGGATGGACGCGACACGGGGACTTCGAGGCGATCGTCAGCGGAACCTTCAACTACATGGACGATCCCGACCTGTTCCTCGAGCGCTACACCACGGGCGACGATCTCTTCGCACGGCACACGAGAACCCTCGACCCGTCCGAGCGCAAGCGGCTCGTCAACGAGATCGAGAAGATCGTGCTCGAGAATGCGTACTACATGCCGGGACTCTGGTGGGCGCGCACCGTCGTGCACAGGGCGAAGGTGAAGAACTCCGTCGCGCCGCCCAACCATTTTTCGAACCAGAAGCTTCGGGACGTCTGGCTCAGCGAGGACTGAGATCATGAGGAGTCATCGCACGCTCGTCGTCTTCACGGCCGCGGTCTCGATCGCTGTCCTCGTCGCGCCGGCTCCTCCTGCGCGCGCGGCGGAGACGCCACGACGCGGCGGTGTGCTGCTCGCCGCGATCGCCGCCGACGCGCCAAGTCTCGATCCGCACCAGGAGGAGACGTTCGCCACTCTCGAGCTCGTGGCGCCGTGCTACAGCACCTTGCTCCAGATCGATCCTTACCATTACCCCAAGGTCATCGGCGACGTGGCGACCGAGTGGAAGATCGCGGCTGATGGACTCACGTACACGTTCAAGCTCCGGCAGGGGATTCGATTTCACGACGGCTCGCCGTTGACTGCGGCGGACGTCAAGGCGACCTACGAGAAGATCGTGTTTCCGCCGGAGGGCGTCCGCAGCATCCGCAAGAACGCCTATGCCGCGATCACGAGCGTCGAGACTCCCGATGCGAACACCATCGTGTTCAAGCTCAAGTACCCATCGGCGTCACTCCTGGCCAACCTGGCCTCGCCGTGGAACGTGATCTATCCGAAGAAGTACCTCGACAAGGATCCGAACTACTTCAAGGCGAACATTGTCGGGTCCGGGCCCTTCAAGTTCAAGAGCCACACGCGCGGATCCACGTTCGAGGGCGAGCGGAACCCCGACTACTTCATCAAGGACCGACCGTATCTCGACGGCTACAAGTTCTTCGTCAGCACGGAGACGTCGGTGCGCGCGGCGGCCCTTCGCTCCGGGCGCGCGTGGATCGAGTTCCGCACCATGCCGCAGTCTGAGGTCGAGACGATTCGGAAGCAGCTCGGCGACAAGGTGGTCGTGCAAGATACCCCGGCCACCGGCATCTTCGGCATCGCGGTGAACCAGACGATTAAGCCCTTCAACGACGAACGCGTCCGTAAGGCGCTGACGTTCGGTCTCGATCGGTACACCGCGAGTCGCGTGCTCTACCCCATCGCGAGCCTCAAGGACGTCGGCGGGCTGATGCGTCCTGCGACGGAGTGGGCGATGTCGGACGCCGAGCTTCAAAAGTTTCCGGGCTTCGGGAAGGACATGGAGAAGAATCGCGCCGAGGCCAAACGCCTCCTGGTCGAGGCAGGGTACCCCAACGGATTCAAAGCGGTTTTGAAAAACCGCAACGTCCGAGTCCCGTACATCGACTTCGGCGTGTTCGTGATCCAGGAGTGGCGCAAGATCGGCATCGAGGTCGAGCACCGGCCTCTGGAGTCGGCGTCCTGGTTCGCGGATGGCCGGGACACCGGCAACTTCGAGCTGATCGTCAGCCCCTCGTTCAACTTCATGGATGACCCCGACCAGTTCCTCGAGCGGTACACCACGGGCGACAGCAACAACTGGGGGCGATTCTCCGATCCGAGGATCGACGACCTCTTCACGCGCCAGGCGAGGGCTCTGGATTCCACGGAACGCAAGAAGCTCATCAACGAGATCGAGAAGATCGTGCTCGGGCACGTGTACTACATCCCGGGCATCTGGTGGGCGCGGAGCGTGGTGCACTGGGCGAAGGTGAAGAATTACGTGGCGCCGCCGAATCATTACTCGAACCAGAAACTCCAGGACGTGTGGCTCAGCGAGGACTGAGCGAAGCATGCGAAGCTACATCCCCGGAGACGTGGCCCTCTCGATCGCCGGGTTCAAGACCCGGGAGGAATGGAGCGGCGACCTCGCGCGCCGGCTAAAGACGACCGATGCGCCATAGAACACCGGCCCTCCTCGCGGTCCTCGTCCTGGGGCTCGCGATACCGCTGTCCTCGGCATCGGCCCAGGCCGTGAAGATCACGCCCCTGGGCTCCCACGCGGGCGAATTGTGCTTCAACGACCGCGCCCTGCTCTTCGAAGATCCCACCGGAGTCCGGATCCTCTATGACGCGGGCCGGACCGTGGCCGGTGGCACCGATCCGAGGCTCGGCGACGTGCACGTCGTCCTGCTCACCCACGCCCACGGCGATCACATCGGAGATACCAAGGCGGCCGGCCCCAACGCCGGGACCTGTGATCAGCCTAGCACCGTTTCCGCCGCACCGAATTCCAACACCGCCGAGATCGCGGCGGCCAAGAGCTCCGCCGTCATCGTCAGCAACGACATGGCGGCTTTTCTCGCCAGGAAGATCCGGAACATCCGAGGCGCGGAGACACCCGTATGTCCCGCGACGGGTCTGGGCCGGGACCTCACGGTGCCTCGCTCGGCGCCGTGTGAGGGCAACATCCAATTGGGCGGGAAACGAACCGTGAAAGATTTCGGGTCCGACCGGGGTGTCCAGATCGCGGTGGTGCAGGCGGACCACAGCAACAACGTCCCGCGTAGCCTGCTCGCCGATCCGGGCCGGACGACGCTGGCCCCGGACAATCTCACCGCGTACGTCGGCCATGCGAACGGTTACGTTCTCACGTTCACGAATGGCCTCAAGGTCTATCTGTCCGGCGATACAGCCGTCATGGGTGACATGAAGACGATCATCAACGGCTTCTACAAGGTGAACCTGGCCGTCATGAACATGGGCGCCTTTGCCATGCAATCAGAGGAAAGCGCCTTTGCCGTCAACGAGCTCATTCAGCCGACCGCGGTCATCCCCTCGCACGTGAACGAAGCGGCCACCACCGGCGGCAAAGTCAATCCGGGCACGAAGACGGGACAGTTCATCGACCTCGTGAAAGGCCGGCCCGTGCACCTGCCGCTGAGCGGAAGAACCATGCAGTTCGACGGCAACGCGAAGTGCATCGCTGGCTGTTAGCGCGTGATAGGATCGGCGTCGCGTAACGAACCTACTGCGGAGCGCCGATGGCGGCGCACCGATTCCGCCAGGCGCCGGGGTGAGGGAGAAAGCGCGTCGTCGTCGGTCCCGCGCGCGAGATGGGCCGGGATGACTCGACCGATGGACGGGTTGCCGTCGGCCCGGAGCACCGCGTGATATGAAACGTATGCACGCACTGAACCGTTCGCGCTAACAGGAGAGCCCACACCATGTCACAGAAGACTGCGTTAGAGGACGTGAAGGTCCTTGATCTGACCCAGTTTGAGGCCGGAACCTCATGCACTGAGGCGCTCGCATGGCTGGGAGCCGATGTCATCAAAGTCGAGAATCCCCGGGGAGGCGACCAGGGGCGCGGTGCTTCCACCGACCAGCAGGGGGTGGATTCGCACTACTTCATGCTGCTCAACGCCAACAAACGGAGCATCACGCTGAACCTCGGCAGCGCGCGTGGCCGCCACATCTTCGCTGAGATGTTGAAGAAGGCCGACGTCATGATCGAGAATTTCGCCCCCGGCGCCATCGAGCGGCTGGGCTTCGGCTATGACGTCGTGCGGGAGATCAATCCTCGTCTCATCTACGCGCAGGTCAAGGGCTTTGGCGAGGGCCCCTACGAGAACTACGTGAGCTTCGACATGATCGCTCAGTCCGTGGGCGGAGCCCTGAGCCTCACGGGCACCGTGGATACCGAGCCCCTCAAGCCCGGACCGACCATCGGCGACACGGGCACCGGGCTACACTGTGCCATCGGCATCCTGGCCGCCCTGCACCAGCGCCAGCGCACTGGCCGGGGCCAGCACATCAAAGTGGCCATGCAAGATGCCGTGATCAACTTCAGCCGCATCGCCTTCGCGCGCCAGGCTGCCAGCGGCAAGGCGGCGGTGCGCTCGGGCAACCGCAGCGCGCTGGGCACGACCGCCCCCAGCGGCCTCTACAAGTGCAAGGGGGGAGGTCTCAATGACTATTGCTTCATCTACACCAGCCGCGCCGGCAACCGGCACTGGGACCGCCTGCTGAAGGCCATCGGCCGGGACGACCTAATCGGTAATGAACGCTTCAACTCGCCGGAGAGGCGCTGGACCAATCACGACGAGGTGGACCGCATTCTGAGCGAGTTTACCCAGAGCCGTACCAAGGTCGAGGTCATGCAGATCCTGGGCGACGCTGGTGTGCCCGCCGGGGCAGTCTACGATACGATGGAGATCACGCAGGATCTTGCCCTGCAGAAGCGCGAGATGATCGTGACCGTCGACCATCCCAAGCGCGGCAAATTCACCTTGCCCGGGTGGCCGGTGAAGATGTCCGAATCGCACGTCGAAGTGGACCGCTCACCGATGCTCGGTGAGCACAATGCCGAGATCTATGCCGAGTGGCTGGGCTTGGCCGCGCGCGACCTGGAGGATCTCAAGGCCCAGGACATCATCTGATAACTCCTGCGACGGCTCCACCGCGCACGAGGGGAGCCCGCGAAGGCGGAGCTTCGGCGGCTCCTCGCGCGCCGAGCGCCGCTTTACAAGCGAGCGCGGTACGTGTCGATACAGCGCGCTTGGGAGTCGCCGGCAGCGTTGCGTTCATTGCCAAGAAACTAGAACGGTGACCTCAGAACTCATAGCGCCGCGCCGACAAGCGACCACCAGACTTCACCCAGGAATTACCCAGGAAGTTGCTCCCAACGAGAGCCAAAGAGAACCGAACTTACTTACGTGTGAACCGCTTATTTACGACGCGTTGTTTGTGCCGCGTAGGCCTTGGTGTCCAATCGGGAAGGGCTCGTATCCCAAAGGTCGCTGGTTAGAGGACGCAGGAGCCGCTAACCCCTTTCGTTTACCCAGGAATCACCCAGGAAGTCGCTTCGTCGGCTTGGCTCCAGCACGTGAGGCCGCGGGTATTCGGTTACCTGATCCGCCCGCAGCAACAGCGACGGCGGGATCGTCAGGCCAGCGTCTTGGCGGTCCAAAGGCCCCTCATTCGCTCTTAACCGAGTCGAAGGACAGGACTTGGACTCGGTACGATGCGGCCGGCTCGACCGGCGCGCTGAAGTAGGCCCGATTTCCTGCCGGCACACCCCCGGGCACCCATGTGGTCGAGCTCCCAATGACTTGCCCGGCCGCGTCCAGGCGCTCGATCGAGAGCCGCATGCGGTCGGTCGGGGGGCCGCCGTTCATATTGTAGATGTACCCGCTGATCACCGGCCGCGGCGAAGCCGCCGTGACCTCGAACTCGATTCGAAAGTACCGATCGAGCGTCTCCTGTGCATAATTCGCCGCCGCGGCGCTCCCGGCGGCGATCAGGGCGACGATTACCAGCACGAGAGCCACACGGATTGCGCGCATCGCCGCCTCCTTCGAACAACTCGAAACCGTCGGCGCCGGTCGCCGCACCGTGGTTCCGCGGACACCTATATGATGGACGGTGAGGCTCCGGCGATTCGCGGCCTCCGGCGTCATCGAGGGTTCTTCACCGTCCGCGCGGTATACCCCTTTCGCTCCATGCAACGGTTGAAGACCGCTCGGTCCACGCGCTCCGAGCCCGGAAGCGCCACCACCTGGGGATCGGCGGCTTCCTTCCGACAGATCGC
>WNEY01008027.1_pt1 | contig 16493 bp, 12 predicted proteins | sample 5400531 | NCBI WGS metagenome assembly WNEY01 (sample SAMN13153338, study PRJNA577476) | soil metagenome | isolation source: 200 cm saprolite under Douglas fir tree site 1 | place: USA:California | collected 2015-04-18
CCCGTTGTCGCTATGCCTGCGCATGCGAACGTCCAGTGTCCGAAGTCCACGCAGGGCAAGCCACGCATCGAATGGGCTCAGGTTGCTGCCGGTGCGAACCGACCGCGCTCGTGCCGCGGCCATCGTGGCGCCATCACCGACCACGACCCCGGCGACGAGATCCGAGTGGCCGCCGATGTACTTGGTTGCGCTGTGCATCACGGCCGTCGCGCCGACTTCGAGCGGGCGGAAAAGGATCGGCGTAGCGAACGTGTTGTCGACCAGCAGCGGAATATCGCGATCGCGGGCGACACTTGCTATCACCTCGACGTCCGGCATCCTGCACAGCGGATTGGTGATCGTCTCCACGAGCACCAGCCCGGCGCCGTCGATCGAGCGCCGCACCATTTCGAGGTCCGTCATGTCGATGAAGTTGGTCTCGTACCCGGCCGGCTCGAGGTCCTGGCGAATGAGCGCGAGCGTGCCGCCGTACAGCTCGCGGGTCGCAAGGATCGTGACCGGCCTGGGCGCCAACGCGAGGATTGCGACGTGCAGCGCGGACATGCCGGATGCGGTGGCGACTCCGACCTCGGCGCCCTCCAGCTCGGCCACCGCCTGCTCGAGCATCGCGCGGTTGCTGTTCGAGTTGCGGCCGTAGTAGTGGCCCGGGCGCTCGCCGCGGGCGACGGCGTCATAGTCCTCGAGGTCGGTGTAGACGTGCACCGCCGCCGGGCTCAGGTCGGGCGCGAGCGGGCTCCGGGCAACAAGTTCGCGGCCGGCGTGAACCGTCCGCGATGCCTCTTTCACGGCAGGCTCGAGCCCTGCGCGTAATACGCGCCGCTCCCGAGCTCCCGCTCGATCGCCAGCAGCCGGTTGTATTTGGCGACGCGCTCGCCCCGCGCGCAGGCTCCGGTCTTGATCATCCCCACGCCGGTCGCCACGGCCAGGTCGGCGATCGTGGTGTCCTCGGTCTCGCCCGAACGATGTGAGATGACCGCCGAGTAACCCGCCGTGCGCGCGGTGTCGATGGCATGAAGCGTTTCGGTCAAGGTGCCGATCTGGTTGACCTTGATCAAGATCGAGTTGGCGATCCCGCGCTCTATGCCCTTTTCGAGACGTCCGACATTGGTGACGAATAGGTCGTCGCCGACAAGCTGAACCTTGCTCCCGAGCCGGTCGGTCAGCAGCTTCCATCCATCCCAGTCGTCTTCGGCCATGCCGTCCTCGATGCTGATGATCGGGTAAGTGCTGATCCATCGCTCGTAAAGGTCGACGAACTGCAGCGAGGTGAACGCCACCCCCTCGCCCGCGAGCTTGTAGTTCCCGTCGGCGTACAGCTCGCTGGCCGCGATGTCGAGCGCGAGCGCGACATCGTCACCAGGTTTGTACCCGGCCTGTCGAATGGCCTCGACGATGAGCTTCAAAGCGTCTTCGTTCGCCGCCAGGTCAGGCGCGAATCCCCCCTCGTCACCGTTCTGCGATTTCAGAATTCGCTTCAGCTCGTGGTACACCTCGGAGACCGCGCGCAGCGCCTCCGCAAACGACGGCGCGCCGACTGGACACACCATGAACTCCTGCACGTCGACCGACGTGTCCGCGTGCACCCCGCCGTTGAGGATGTTCGCCATCGGGAGCGGCAGAAGGTGGGACTGGGCGCCGCCGAGGTAGCGGTAGAGGGGCATCTCGCTCGCCAGCGCCGCGGCGCGCGCCACCGCGAGCGAAACACCGAGGATCGCGTTCGCGCCCAACCGTGATTTGTCGACGGTGCCGTCGAGCCCGATCAGCGCGGCGTCGAAGGCGGCCTGATCGGAGATGTCCATGCCTTTGACATGGACCGCGATCGTCTTCTCGACGTTGCTGACCGCCTTGAGGACGCCTTTGCCCCCGTATCGGTTCGCGTCCCCGTCGCGGAGCTCGAGCGCCTCGTGCTTTCCCGTGGACGCGCCCGACGGGACGATCGCCGTTGCGCTGCCCGACTCCGTCGTCGCAGTGACAGAGACGGTCGGATTGCCACGCGAGTCGAGCACCTCTTGCGCGCTCAGGCCAACGAGCCGAATCACGTCCGGGAAGTCTAAGCGCTCCCTGGCGATGGAGATATTTGCGGCCAGGGCGGAAGCGGAAGGCGAGCCTGCGTGCTGAAGCCGTAGTTGAGCAGGAGGGCTGCGTCGTCCGCGGAATGGTGGGTGGCGTTGAGGACGACCGCGATCAAGTGCCGGTTGCCGCGGGTCGCGGTGGCGATCACGCAGCCGCCCGCGGCGTCGGTCAATCCGGTCTTGAGGCCGGTTGCGCCGGGATAGCTCCACAGCATCGGGTTCAAGTTGTGCGGGTAGAAGGCCTTGTGCTGCGCAGTGGCTGGGATGGCGACGTCTTTGGTGTTGGCGATCGCTGCCAGCGCCGGGTAGTACTGGCCCAGGTATGCAGCCGCGTGCGCGAGGTCGTGAGCTGACATCCCATGCCCAGGCGCGTCCAGCCCACTCGGATTGACGAAGTGACTCGAGCTCAGCCCAATGCTCTTCGCCTTCTGGTTCATCTGGCGGATGAACCGGTCGCGCGGCACTATCCCGCCGGCCAACGCCTCGGCCGCATCGTTGCCAGAGTCGAGGAACAGGCCGTCGAGGAGCTCACGGACGGTCAGGCGCTCGCCAGGAGTCAGGCCCATCACGCTGGGCACCACCGTCGTCACTTCCTTGCCGACGAGAACGATGCGGTCAAGTGAGCCCGCGTCGTCGACCGCGACCATGGCGGTGATCAGCTTCGTCAGGCTCGCGGGCGCGCGCGAGGTTTCAGCGTCTCGCGCCCACATCACCTGTCGCGTATCGAGGTCGATGAGATAACCGGCCTGGCCGTGAATCGCAAGGGCGGGCTGCGGGTTGACCGCAAGCCAGAGGTTCGAGAAGTCAAAGTGGTCGAAGTTCGCGGGGGGTTGGACCGTCGCGCGCGTGGTCAGCTGGATGGTCGTGTGCTGAGCGGTGAAGATCATGCCTGTCGGTCTTTTCACGAGTACGAAGCCGCTCGTGACCCCGCCGACAAGGATCAAAGCGATCGCGGCGAAGAAAACAATCCTGTCGCGACCGCGCCTTCGGCGCCCGCGGATTCGGAGCTCTCCTGTTGAGACGTAGGGTGGGACGGTGGAACCCCCTGTTTAGGTTGGAGCGATTCTATTAGGTCGGTGCCTTCTCCGGTGCGTATGGCGGTGGAGGCGGCAGCGCGGGGACGGGTTTGGTGGTCGGCTCGCCGAGTCGCGCGGCCAGCTGATCGCTCGCGGCCTCCATGGTCGTGAGCGCCGTGCTGTTGTCGGTCGCGTTCATGAACACCGGCTGTCCGTAGTCATAGCTGCGAACCGCCTTCCACGTCGCGGCGACCAGCTGCGTCCCGTAGAACGTGTACGTGCCGATCACGCCCTCTCGCGTCTCTTCCGACCACATCTGGTCGAAGATGAAATTTCCGTGCGCGTAGGTGATCAGCTTGCCGTGATACACCTCGATGCCCTGATACCAGTGCGGGTGATTGCCGATCACGATGTCCGCGCCCCAATCGATCGCGAGGTGGCCGATCGCGACCGGATCGTCCGGCGTGGGCACGCCGCGGTCGGCCATCGGCTGCCGCTCGTACTCCTTGCCCCAGTGGAACTGCACCACGACCACATCGGCTTGCTGACGCGCACGCGCGATCCCCTGCTGAAGCGCGGTCCTATCAATGGCGCGGCCGACGCCGTTGAAACCGATGAACCCGAACTTCAGGCCGCGAACGTCGATTACCGCGACGGGCCCGAGCCCACTGGTGAGAATCCCATGCTGGTTCAGCAGCTGATCGGTTGAAGCGACGCCCGCCGCGCCGTAGTTGGTCAGGTGGTTGTTGGCAAGGTTGGCTACCTTCGCGCCCATCAGCGTGAGCCCGTCGACGAAACGCGGGTCACCGCAGAACGTGAAGCTCGACGCGGGGCTGACGGGGCAGCCCGCGAACAGCGGCGCTTCGAGATTGACATACGTGATGTCGGCGTCCTTTGTGTAATCGGCCGTCGGCCGAAACGGCCACAGGTAGTCGTGCCGCACCGCCGCGAAGTACGCGACCCCGCGAGCGGGGATGATGTCGCCGGTCACGATCATCGTCCGCACCATCGACGGGTCGGCGGGAACGTTGTAGACCGGGTGGAAGAGCTCCTGGAGGCTGAGCGCGGGCGGGCGGCCGGTCCGATACGAGAACGAAGGCTGATCGGCGCGATCCAGCGAGGGGCCGATGACCGGCGCCGCTGCCACCGGGGTCGTCTTGACGGCTGCCGTTGGCCCGCTCGAACACGCGGCGGCGAGAACTCCGGCGACCAGGACGGCGGCTGCCCTACGCACCTGCTTTGAGCTGCGCGACCACCGCGTCGGCAACCTGGCTCGTACCCACGGCCGTCGGGTCGTCGCGCTTCTCCTTGAGGTCGTATGTGACGTTCTTGCCCAGTGCGATCACGTCGGCGATCGCGGTCTCGAGAGCGTCGGCCGCAGATGTTTCCCCGAGGTGGCGCAGCATCAACACGCCGGACAGCATCACGGCCATCGGGTTCACCTTGTTGAGGCCCGCGTACTTAGGCGCGCTGCCATGGGTCGCTTCGAACACGGCGCCGTTGGTGCCGATGTTCGCACCCGGCGCAAGGCCCAGCCCACCGATCATGCCCGCCCCGAGGTCGGAGATGATGTCGCCGTACAGGTTGGGGCAGCACAGGATGTCGTACTCGCGCGGCCGCAACACGAGCTGCATGCACATGTTGTCGACGATCCGGTCCTCGAATTCGATGTCTTGATTACGTTCGGCCACCTTGCGCGCAACGGCGAGGTAAAGGCCGTCGGTGTGTTTCATGATGTTCGCCTTGTGCACGGCGGTCACTTTGCGCCGGTTGTTCTTGCGCGCGTAGTCGAAAGCGAACTGCACGATCCGCTCTGAGCCGCTGATGGAGATCGGCTTGATGGAAAGCCCGCTGTCGGGCCGGATCTTCTTCTTCGCCAGCGTCGAGATCTCTTCGATCAAATGCGTCGCATCGGTCGTCCCCTGCTCGAACTCGATGCCGGCGTAGATGTCCTCGGTGTTCTCGCGCACGATCACGAAGTCGAGGTCGTCGCGCAGGTTGCGCGCGCCCTTGTACGCCTTGACCGGGCGCACCAGCGCATACAGATCGAGCTCCTGGCGCAAGGCCACGTTGACGCTCCTGAATCCGGAACCGACTGGCGTCGTGATCGGTCCTTTGATCGCGACTTTGTTTTTGCGAATCGAGGCGAGCACCGGCTCAGGTAGCGGCGTGCCGAATTCCTTGATGGCGGCCTCACCCGCCTGGTGCACATCCCAATCGAACTCGACGCCGGTAGCTTCGAGCACGCGCACGGTCGCGTCGCAGATTTCGGGCCCGACCCCGTCGCCCGGGATAAGGGTGACCGAGTGTCTCGCCAACCTTAAGAGCCGGCTATGAGCTGGTGCTCTGACCGGGGATAAGCTCGACAAGGCGCGGCCTCGGCGGCCGGAGCCAAGGAGCCGACGAGCACGTGAGGGAGCGCATCGCGTAGATGCGTGACCGAGCGCGCGCAGGAGGCGACGCCGGCTTCAGCGCCCTTCTCGGGGTCCCCGCGGAATCGCAAGATTCCGTGGGGTGAGTCGGCGCCCGGCCGACTAGGCCGATGCATTGGCGAGTGGCTCCCCGGGCGGAGCACCCTACTGACGATTCTTGAAATAGTCCGCGTTGATCTTGATGTATTCGCGCCACTGCTCCGGAACTTCGTCCTCGGGGAAGATGGCGTCGACGGGGCACGGATCAACGCAAGCGCCGCAGTCGATGCACTCATCCGGATCGATGAAATACATGGTCGCGGCCTCGTCGGTGTGAATACAGTCCACCGGACAGACCTCTACGCACGAGGCATCTTTCACCCCGACGCAGGGCTGAACGATGACATAAGCCATGTGCCGCAAGGTTACCATGCACCCGATATGCCCGAGAGCGAGCCCAAACCGAAGCTGATCGAGCTCGTAGCGCCTGGCGCGGGCCAGGGATGGAAGGCCACGCTCAAGAGCGGCAAGGCCGTCGTGATCCATGAGATTCCGGCGCCGGCCGCCGAGGCCGCGGCTGCGGTTCCCCGCATCCAGCGGCTGGCCGACCACCGTCACCCGACGCTGGCGCCGGTGCTGGCGTGGGGCACGGACCCCAACGGCATCTGGGTGGCCGTGGAACCAAACGAGGGCACCCCGCTGGGCACGATCCTGTCTCGCGGCCCACTCACGCCCCCCGCGGCGGCCGCGCTTGGCGCAGCCGTTCTGTCGGGCGTCGCGGCCCTGCATGAAGCCGGCATCGCGATGGGAGGATTCGGCGCCTCCGCGATTCGCGTGACGGGAAACGGCGAGGTGCGCCTCACGGGTCATCCGGCGGCTGCTGTGCGCGGCGCTCCGTCGCAGAGCGACCTGCGCGCTGACGTCCGCTCGTGTGGAATGGCGATCTGCGCCGCATTCGGCGTCGACCCCGCAGGCGCGCCGGCGCCACCGAGCATCCCGCCTGGTCTCGTCGTGACCATGCGCTCGATGGCGAGTGGCGCTATGGGACCCGCCGCCGATCGCGCGCAAGGGGCGCTACGCGAAATGGCCGCGGCGCTGCTCGCGCCTGACCGCATGACGGCTGCTCAATCAGAGCTGGCGTTGCGCGCAGGCGGCCGCGAGATGCCTTCGATTACGCCGTTCCTGCCCAAAGAGACATTCCCGCCGGCATCGTCGACGTCAACACAAGGGACGCTGACACCATGGGGAGGCACGCCGGCACAACCTAGTGCGCCGCAACCGCAACAGCAACAGCCGCCCGCTCCAACCAGCACTTTCACTCCGCAGCCCGCGCCGGACGAGACCCCTAGCCGCGCACCGGTCTCGTACGACCCGCCGGCGCGGTCGATGGAAACCTACCCGCCGCCGCCGGCGCCACCGGTGCCGCCACCCTACATCCCGCCGCCGCGGCCGCCGGACGAAACCGTGCGCCCGCCGGCGTCCTACGAGCCGGCACCCCGTGCCCCGGAAACATTCCCAACCGTGGCGCCGAAGCCGGCCGAACCGGTGGAGCCGACGCCGCCCGCTCCGGTGCCCACGTGGGACGAGAAGCCTGTCTCCCCGCAAGCAACCTGGGGTGGCATACCGATCGCGCCGCCACCGGAACCCGCTCCGGCGCCGCCCAAGCCCGCCGAGCCGCAACCGCCAGAGCCAACTGAAACCTGGGAACCCGCGCCGCTTCCGCCCAAGCCGGCGGCAGCCGAGGCGCCGGCCACGCCGGCGGTCCCCGAGAAGGCTCCCGAGCCGGCGCCAGCCGAGTCGAAGCCAACCTGGACCTCGATCCCGACGCCCGCATGGACCCCGGCCGGCGAGATCGCTCCCGCCCCCAAGGCGGAGGTCGAGGCGCCGCCAGAGCCCACACCGGCCGCGCCCGCGTATGTCGCGCCCGCGCCGTCGCCGGCGACGACCACCAGACCGCCCATCTCAACACCAGCTCCAGCTCCCTCGGCGCCCGCGCGCAAGCCCCCCGCTCCCCGCCGCCCCGTTCGCGATCAGCCGACCGAACGGCCGCCATGGCTGGTGCCGGCGATCGCGGCGATCGTCCTGATCCTCCTGATCGGCGTAGGCGGCGGCATCTTCGCGGCTACGAGAGGCGGATCTTCGAACAACGTCGCTGGAACTCATTCGCCGAGCGCGACGACCTCACCGAAGACTTCACCAAAGACCTCGCCCAAGGCCTCGCCGTCGGGAACCGCGTTGCTGACGGTGCCGACATTTGGGCCTTCGGCGAGCGCGCCACTGACCAGAGTCCAATTCTGCCTGCCGGCGGCGACGTGTCCGGGAGGCACGTCAGCAGACACCAACTGCACGTTGGGCGGATCTTGTCGCCTCGACATCGGGATCTACTGGACCGGTCAAGGCTCGGTGACTTCTTTGACCTACTCCGTGAAATTCTTCGACAGGTGCACGGGCAGCCAGCAGACGATCCTGAATCGCACCGACAGCGGACAAGTCTCGAAACAGATCAGTTGGATCCCGGCCCCTCAGGGCGGATTTCCAGCGACGCTGCCGTCAGCTAAGGCGGCGGCCGTTGTGGCGGTGGCGCAATCCGGCACAGCCATCGTCGCTTCAGCCCCGTATGACCTGCCGGGCAGCGCCGCCTCATGCGCCTGACCTAAAGTCATTTCATAACCACCCGGAACAATCTCACCCGTGAGGAGGCGCGGACCCGCGCCGCGCTCCTGACCGAGCCGCGCTACGAAGTCCAGCTGGACCTCACCGGCGACGATGAGACTTTCGTTTCACACACCACGGTCGAGTTCCGCGGCCTGCGAGCTCAATGGCAAGACGCTGCCGGTCAGCGCCTTCGACGGCGGGCGGATCGCCCTCCCGCACCTCGACGAAAACAACGTGCTCCACGTGACGGCCACGGCGAAGTACATGCATGACGGGACCGGGCTGAGCCGCTTCGAGGATCCGCTCGACGGGCGCTCGTACCTGCACACCTCCTTCGAAAGCAACGACGCCCACCGGGTGTTCGCGTGCTTCGACCAGCCCGACATCAAAGGCACGTTCACCTTCCAGGTCAAAGCGCCCAAAGAGTGGACGGTCGTCTCCAACAGCGATGGCGCCACGAACGACGGCGGGGTGTGGCGGTTCCCAACCACCAAGGTGATCTCCACCTACCTCTCAGCGCTCGTCGCCGGCGAGTACCACTCGGTACACAGGCGGCACGGAGACATCGGACTGGGCATGTACTGCCGCCAATCGCTCGCGGAGTATCTGGACACAAATGAAGTGGCGGAGATCGTCGACATCACCAGCTCGGGCCTCGACTACTTCGCGTCGCGGTACGGAATCCCTTACATGTTCGGCAAGTACGACCAGCTCTTCGTCCCCGAGTTCTCTTCGGGCGCGATGGAGAACCCCGGTTGCGTAACGTTCAGCGAGCGGTACGTCTTCCGATCGCGCGTCACTCAGGCGGCGCGCCAGAGACGCGCGAACACGATCCTGCACGAGATGGCGCACATGTGGTTCGGCGACCTGGTCACGATGAAGTGGTTCGACGACCTCTGGCTCAATGAGAGCTTCGCCACTTACATGGGCAGCCTCGCGAGCGCCGAAGTGACGCGGTTCAAGGACGCCTGGACTTTTTTCGCGGCCGACACCAAGGTCGAGGCGAGGATCCAGGATGAGATGCCCACCACGCACCCGATTGTCGCCGACATCCCAGACGTCGATTCGGTGCACCTCAACTTCGACAAGATCACCTACAACAAGGGCGGGGCCGTCCTCAAGCAGCTTGCAGCGTGGCTCGGCGAGGACACCTTCTTCGACGGCGTCCACCTATATCTCGTACGCCATTCCCACGCCAACGCGACGCTCGCCGACTTTCTAACGGCGCTGGAAGAAGCATCAGGGCGCGACTTGAAAGAGTGGGCGCACGTATGGCTCGAAGAAGCAGGGGTCAACAAGCTGGCCGCGGAGCTGGAAATCGAGGACGGCAAGATCAAGTCGGCCGCGGTGTCACAGACGGCGCCCGCGTCGCATCCCATCCTGCGGCCGCACCACCTCCGGATCGGTCTTTTCGACGTGATTCCCTCTCCCCTTCGGGGAGAGGGCCAGGGAGAGGGGACGTTCAAGCGACGCATTACGGTCGAGCTCGACGTCGACGGTGCACGCACGCCGGTGCCTCAGCTGGTCGGCGAGACCGCCACCGATTTCGTGCTCGTCAACGACGGCGACCTGGCCTACGCTCGAGTCGAGCTCGACACCCGTTCGCTCGACGTGCTCCTGAAGGGCAGGCTGAAGCTTGACGACGACCTGGCCCGTGCCGTCGCCTGGGGCAGCCTGTGGGACATGGTTCGCAATGCCGAGCTGCGCCCAAGCGATTACGTCGACATCTCGCTCCAGTCCATCGACATCGAGACCGATCCGGCCGTATTCCAGTCGTTGATCTTCAGAACGTTCGCCGCGTTTGAGGACTATGCGGAACCCTCGCACCGCGGCCCGCTGCGCGAGGCGGTCGCGCGAAGAGCGTTTGATCGCCTGCAGCTGGTCGCGCCCGGCAGCGACCTACAGCTGCACTGGGCCCTCACCTTCATCGACTCGGCCCGCCGGCCGGCGGACCTCGATTGGGTGGCTGGCCTGCTCGACGGTAGGACCCGACTCGAGGGCCTGGCCGTGGACTTCACGATCCGCTGGGCGGCAGTGACAGCGCTCGCAACGGTCGGCGCGGCAGGGCCCGAGGTCCTCGGCGACGAGCTGGAGCGAGACCCCACCGACATCGGACGCCGCGCGGCCGCGGCTGCAAGGGCGGCGCGTCCGGTGCCGGCAGCCAAGGCGGAGGCGTGGGAAGCGGTCACCAACGGGCGAGTATCTCTCGCCACCAAGAAGGCGATCGCCGAGGGTTTCCACCGGTCCGACCAGGAATCCCTCCTGGCCGAATACGTGCAGCCCTACTTCGACACGCTCCTGCCGTTCTGGGGGTCGCATGACATCGACGAGGCGCTTGTGTTCACGAAGCTGTACTACCCGGCCACGATCGTCACCCCGGAGGTGGTTGCGCTCGTCGACCGCTGGCTCGAGCGCGACCTGCCGGGGCCGGTGCGCCGCTCGCTGTTGGAGTCGCAGGACGGAACGAAGCGCGCGCTGCGGACCCGCGCGTTCGATTCACGCCCCTCTTCCTGACCCTCTCCCCTGCGGGGAGAGGGCGTAGCGCAGAAATAAATAGTCGCCATGGCGTCGCGCGCTGAGCAGGCGACTCCAGACCGGAGTTTTCGGAAGGAGCTCGGCCCCTTCGACCATCCCCATGCGAAGTTCCTTGCTTCTTCCCGCGAGCACTGGCGAAATCGTCAGGAACATCTCGTCGAGGAGGCCGGCCTTGATCAGCTCGCCCAGGAGCGTGGGACCGCCCTCGGTGAGGACGACGTCGAAGCCCATCTTCGGCAGCTCGCCGAAGGCGTGCTTGACGTCGAGCGTTTTGCCCGCACCCAACGCGATCACCTCGCTTGCCGGCGGCAGCCGCCGTGCGATCTGCTTGGCCACGGCCTTCGTCGTCAAGACGATGGCGCCCTTCACCAGCGCCGGATGCTTCATGTCCAGGTCGCCGGTGGCGGTCAGCAACACCAGGCGCGGCTCGAGGCTGAGGTCGAGGGTTTTCCGCAGCACGGCAAATTCCGAGGCGAGGTCGGGATAGACGTGGGCGGGAGTCCACAGGTGGCCCGGGGTCGCGCGCAGGGTGCCGGCGCCGATGACCACCGCATCGGCGCAGGAGCGCAGGAGAGCCATCAGGAACCGGTCCGCCTGGTTCCTACCGCTGATCGTCGAGCCGGACGAGATCCCGGAGCCCACCGTCACCACCCCATCGAGCGACGAGACGAAATTCGAGTACACGACTCGATCTGCGAAACCAAGCCGCCCGTAGATGCGGCTCAGCGCATCGGGCAAATCGTAAGAAGGGCGCACCGCTTCATCGACCAGGACGCTGAACGGCGCGAGCACGGGTGCTGCGGTCAGTGGTCGCTGAGACCCATCGCAGCCTGGAGGAACTCGGTCCTGAGCTGGGGATCGCTTTCGTAATTGCCGCGCCAGTTCGAGGTCAAAGTCCGCGAGTGAGCCTCGCGCACCCCTCGCATCTGCGTGCAAAGGTGCATCGCGTTCAGGTGCACGGCGACCCCGTGCGGCTGCAGCAAGCGGACCAGCTCGTCAGCGATCTCGACCCCGACCCGCTCCTGAACCGTGAAGCGCCGCGCGAAGACGCGGACCAGCCTGGTCAACTTGGAGATGCCGATGATTTCCTCGTGCGCGATGTAAGCGATGTAAGCGTGGCCATGAAACGGGAGCGCGTGGTGCTCGCACAGTGAGAAGAATTCGATGGGTCCCTCGATCGTCTGCGCAATGTTGCAGTCCGAGCCGCCGCGGCATTCGGTCGGGAAGGCCGTGAGCAGCTTGGGGTCACCCTCGTACCCGTTGGTGGCGTCGAAGAGCGCGTGCACGAAACGGAATGGCGTGGTCTTGGTACCCGCGGTGTCAAGGTTCATTCCGAAAGCGGAGAACATCTCGGCGGCGTAGCCCTCGAACTTCTCCCACTGCTCAGGTGCGATCGAGCGAGGGTGTGACTGCTCCCAATGCGTGGTCTCTTCGGGATCGAAGGCGAGGGTCGACATCGCGATCTCCTTGATTAGTTGTGGTGGCTTACGAACGCGAGCCGGCCATGACCTGCTGGTACCAGCGTATGGTCTCGCGCAAGCCATCGCGAAACGCCGTCGAAGATCGAAACCCGAACTCTTTCCAGGCGCGGTCCACGTTGAGCTTGCGCCGGGGCTGGCCGTCCGGCTTGGTGCGGTCCCAGACCACGTCGCCCTCGAAGCCGGTCAGATCGACGACCAAGCCGACCAGGTCTTTGATCGATATCTCCTGGGAGCTGCCGATGTTGACCGGTTCGGGTTTGTCGTAGCGCTCGGTCGCCAGCGCGATGGCGTGGGCGGCGTCGTCGACGTAGAGGAACTCACGCGTCGGCGAACCGGTTCCCCACACCTCGACCGAGGCAGCCTTGGCATCGCGTGCTTCGAGGCATTTGCGGATGAGCGCCGGGATCACGTGCGAGTTGTGGAGGTCGATGTTGTCGCCCGGCCCGTAGAGATTGACGGGCAGCAGGTAGATGCCGTTGAAGCCGTACTGCTCGCGGTACGCCTGGGCTTGCACGAGCAGCATCTTCTTCGCCAGGCCGTACGGAGCGTTGGTCTCCTCCGGGTAGCCGTTCCAGAGGTCGTCCTCTGAGAATGGGATCGGCGCGAACTTCGGATACGCGCACACCGTCCCGACCTGCACGAACTTGCTCACGTCGTGGTGGCGCGCCTGCTCCATGAGCTCGATGCCCATGATCGCGTTCTCGTAAAAGAACGAGCCCGGGTTGTCGCGGTTGGCCCCGATTCCGCCGACCTTCGCGGCGAGGTGGATGACGATCTCGGGCCGCTGGTCCGCATACATGCGGGCGATGTCCGCTTGCTTGGTGAGGTTGTACTCGCTGCTCCCGAATGTGGTGACCTTCGCGCCCAGCGATTCGATGAGGCTCACCACGCGGCGCCCGAGGAAGCCGTGGCCGCCGGTCACCGTGACGCGCTTGCCGGTCCAGAAGCGATCGTTCGGCGGGTTCTTGGACATCTTGCCGGGGACTTTACCGCAGCCCCGTTTTCAGTGTCTTCTGGCCCGCGGCCGCGATGCCGGCGAGGGCCCAGAACAAAAGGCTGAGGTCGTTCTTGAAGTAAGGCACGTCGACCAGGCCGTGGACCACGATCGCCACCATCGCGAGCAGGACGCCAAGGAAGATGGGGCGCCAGTCGGAATCGGACTGGCCTCCCCACCCCGTGGGGAGGTGGCGCGGAGCGCCGGAGGGGAGCCACCCTTCCCAGGAAATTCTGAACACGACAACCAGCAGCCAAGCGAACGCAAACACGCCGAGAACGCCCGTCTCGACCCAGAAGTTGAGCACGATGTTGTGCGGGTCGATGAAGCGCTCGGGATGGTTGGCGTTCCAGTACGGGCCGATGCGCTCGGCAAAACCCGACAGGCCCGCCCCGAAGATCGGGTAGTGGCTGAGCATGTTCAGCGTCGCCGACCAGAGCTCGAGCCGGCCGGCGCGACCGAAGAACGTCGTACCGCCGACGTTCTGAAACTCGATCGAGATCCGATGAAAGATCGGCGGGATGGCGGAGACCAAACCGCCCGCGATCACAAGGCCGGCCAGCAACAACCAGCGGCGCCGGTGCGAAAGCGCGAGCCCAACCGCCACCGCGGCCATCGCCAGGTAGCCGCCACGCGAGAAGCTGAGCAGCATCGAAGGAACGGCCACCAGCAGGAAGACGCCGCTGCCGATGCGAAGCTCGCGGCTCGTCCCATGCAGGAACAGGCTCGCCGCCACGGCGATCAGCGGGCCAAGGAACAGCGCGAGAGCGTTGGCCGTGGTGTAGATGACGACTGGCGGCGTCTGCGTGACGTCATACGTGTGCGCGCGCAGCGCGGCGATCACCAAGATCGAGTTGGCGAGTCCGACCACGATCCCGGCGATACCGAATCCCGACAGGACGGCGAGCGCGCGCCTCCACGTGGTCACCGCGTGCATGAGCACGAACGCGAAGGCGATCGGTTCGATGATATAGGCGCGATACAGTCCGAGCCCCGCGGTCCTGCTCGGGGCGACCAGCACGGATATCGCCCCCGCGAGGATGAAGAGCAGCGCCGGAATCGTAAACGGGGTGCGCCACTGGAGGGCCAGGTGGCCTCGCCATGTTTCCAATGCGAAGACCACGACTGTGAGGATGATCGCGGTCTCCAGCAGCGTGGTCGGATAAAAACCGTACCGCCAGCGCACGACGTATGTCGGCGCCAGAGCGCACGTGAGGGCGGCGATTGCGACGGTGGTCCGGTAGGGAGCGACCTTCAGGAAAGCATCGATTTCAGTACGCGTGGCGCTGGAAGAATATCCGAATGCCCGTCAGCATCAGGATCTTCAGGTCGAGCGCCAAAGACCAGCTCTCGATGTAGTAAACGTCGTACAGCGTGCGGTCGCCGATGGGTGCGGCGCCGCGCAGGTCGTTGACCTCCGCCCAACCCGTCAGCCCCGGGCGCACCTGCTGACGTTCGAGGTACCGCGGCACGTCGACGCTGTATCTCTCATCGAAAAACGTCGGCTGCGGACGCGGCCCGACGAGGCTCATGTCGCCGCGCAGGATGTTGTAGAGCTGCGGCAGCTCGTCGAGGCTTATCCGGCGCAAGATCCGGCCGAGCGTCGTCGTGCGCGGATCGCCGGGTTTGGCGACGATCGGTCCGGTGGCCGCCTCAGCGTCCGGGATCATGGTGCGGAACTTCATCACCATGAACGGCCGCCTGTACATGCCGATGCGCTCTTGCCGGAAGATGATCGGCCCGCGCGGCGAGGTGACCTTGATGAGCACGGCGATGATGAGCAGGATCGGGCTCAGCACCAAGAGCAGGACCGCGCTGACCGCGACGTCGATGGCCCGCTTGATGGCGGCATTGATACCTCGCAGCCGGTTGCGCCGGATGCCGACCAGCGGCACGCCGTCGATCGCGTTCACGTCCACCCGCGTGCTCATGACGTCAAGCAGGTCGGGGACGATCTTGAATTCGAGGTTCTGGTCTTCGCAGAGCTTGATCAGCTTCATCAGCTCCGTCCGGCTTCCGCTCGCGAGGGCCAGGAACACCTGGTCGACGCGAAGGTCCTGCGCCAGGCTGTGCAGCTCGTCGATCTTCCCGACGACGGGCGCGCCCGCGAATGTCGAGCCCGGCGCGCGATCGTCGTCGGCGACACCGATGACCTGAAAGCCGTACTGGGGGAACATGTTCATCCGCTGGATCAACATCTCGCTCCCAGCTCCAGTACCCACCATCAGCACGCGCTCGGTGCCAATACCCTGCCGGCGCAGGCGGGTCTCGTACTGGCGGAGGAAATAGCGCTCGACGGTCATGAGGACCGCGCTCAGGACGATGGCGTAGGTGATCGTCAACCTGGAGTAGTGCCCACCGAGGTTGGCGAGCGAGATCACCGCCAGGATCAGGATCGCTGCGAGGCCGATGCCGCTGTAGAGCTGCAACAGCAGGTCCACCAGCGTTCGCCCGCGCCAGGACTGGTACTGGTGGTTCGCCGTCAGCGCGATGACATAAATGACGACCACGAATGGGATGGCGACCAGGTATGGCGCCAGCGGCAGCTCGCCCGGGGTGAGCGTGTGAATGGGATCGAAGCTGTGGTGGAACCAGTAGGCAATCAACACTGACGCGGCCGCGATGACGGTGTCGCCCGCGATGAGCGCTTTGGGCAGCCAATCGGGTGGAAGGAACACAAGACGCCCCGCCGGCGGCGTGATCGGCAGCGGAATGGTGATGGCCGGCGGCGTGGCCTGCTCGACTCGGGCCTGACCGCCGGGTGACCGGCGAGCCATGCCAGACAGGGTAGCGCTCGCAACCGGCCCTCAGGTGCACCGATTATCTTGAGCGCCGTGCCCAACTCCGTGATCGGCGCGGGTCTCGCCGTAGTACTGCTCTGTTTCGCAGCAGCGGGAATCTGGATCGCCTGGCGCCGGCCCTTCGTCGGGCTTGGTGTCCTCGTCGGCGGCATGGCGTTTCACAACTTTGCCTTGATGGCCTTGCTCGCCATGCACACGCCGGCCGCACTTATCCGCGTCGTGCAGAGCTGGAAGGAGCTGGTGCTGGTCCTCCTGAGCCTGCTGGCGCTCCGGCAGTTGCTACGAGCACGCGCGAGCTGGCAGGTACGGCGATTGATCGCGACTGACTGGATCGCTATCGCCTTCGCCGCGGTCCTGGTCGTGTACCTCCTCCTGCCCTCGAGCGCGCTGCCCGGCAGCGCGAACTTCCTGCAGAGGCTGGCGGCATTCAGGACGGCAGCGCTGATCCCGCTGCTGTACGCGCTCGGGCGAATCTTCTCGAGTCCTTCCGAGCTCGACCTCCGAGACGCGTTCTGGCTCATCGTCGGC
>WNEY01001519.1_pt1 | contig 16485 bp, 12 predicted proteins | sample 5400531 | NCBI WGS metagenome assembly WNEY01 (sample SAMN13153338, study PRJNA577476) | soil metagenome | isolation source: 200 cm saprolite under Douglas fir tree site 1 | place: USA:California | collected 2015-04-18
CCGGATACGGCGGAGTCTTTTCGGCACCGATCAGAAAGACTCCGCGATCACGGTTCAGCGTCCGCGCTGGCGAACTAGTGGCCGATGCGCGCTCAGCGCTCGCTTCCCAGGCCTGATTCACGGAGCCTTTTCGGCAGTCGTGCCGAAAAGGCTCCGTGATCAAGAAAACGAAACACTTATGTCCGATTTTCGTCGGAGACTTTTCGTTGGCCGGAGACTTTTCGGCAATTCAGACACCAGATCTGCGGAAAACGCTCCGGTAAACGAAAAGTCTCCGATCTAAACCAGATCAAATAGGACATCAGTCCATGAACGCGGAGCGATTTCAGCAACAATGCGGAAAAGGCTCCGACACAACAGCGCGCTGACTCAGGATCAGCGGATCATCAGTCGCAGGCCAGCCCGCTCAGCGAGCCGAGCGGCGCGGGCTTTCGTGCGGTTTCGCTGCTCACCGGCCAGGATTTCTACGATCCAGCCTGGGTCGACCGCCATTTCTCGCCTGGCGCGGCCGCTGAGATTAACAGCGTGAGCCCGCCCGAGCCGCCTGATCCGATCCACCAGGCTTGGCGTGCCCTCGACTTTCCTCGCGGAACTGAGCCGCACGACAATTAGTCCGCGCCAGGCTTTCAGCGGGCCGGGGCTTCGTTGAGCATCAGGATCGTGGCTAGCAGGTCATCGGCCATGCCGGGGAGTTCGTTGATGCGGTCGGCCATGATCCGGCTCATCACGATCTCGTGGAGGCCGCCGACGATCATCTCCGCGGTCAGCGCTGCCCGGCGGCAGCCGGGAAGCAGTTCGTGGATGTTCTCCTCGATGAGCGGCGAACATCCGCATCGCCTCGTTGCGCCTGGACATGGCGCGCGGCCCGGCGGCGAGGACCTCGACGATGCACATCCGCGCGACGTCGGGTTGGCTGGCGGTGAACTCCATGTAGGCGTTGATGCCTGCACGGAGCCGGTTCCGCAGGGTGGTCTCTTCGAAGTAGGCCCGCCGGATCTGCCTGGCCTGCTGTCGCACGACCGTATCGTAGGCGGCCAGGAAGGCGTCTTCCTTGTTCTTGAAGTGCTGGTAGAACGCCTTTCGGGACACGCCGGCCCGCGCGATGATCGCTTCCACGCTCATCTCCGCGTAACCCAGTTCGGCTACGGCCGGGCTGACGGCGGCCATGATGCGCTCGCGCTGGTTGGTGGCGACGAAGCTGGGCAGCAGTCCGTGTCGCCCGCTGGGAAGCTGATGCGGATGACGACGAGCCCCGCCCGGTGTTCCGGCTCGCCCATCGCCGGGTCGGCGGGTTAGATCGGCGGGCAACTGTCCTCCGCTCATGACTTACTTTATTACGGCAATGTCACGACCGTCGGCCCGGTGTTCCCGGTGAATGTCACTGGTCACGGATTGCGGCGTAACAACCGGTTGACGGGGATATTGACGCGACCTGACCTGAGTACTACCGTCCTGCTAGACGAGAAACATCATTGTTTTTCATACCCAACTCTGGGTGTTAACACCAGGAGGTGTGAATGAAGGCGTCCAGCAAGCTGACTCGCCGGGTTGCGCTGTGGAGCGCGACCGGCGCTGTTACGGCCGCGATGATCGTGGTCGGCTCCTCAGCGCAGGCCGCGCACGTAACAGTGGCCGCCGGTCGGGCCGTGACGGCCAGCCATGGAGGGCCGGGCTACCCGCTGCCTAAAGGCATTTACAAGCCGTTCACCGATTGCCCGCTGGTAAACCCCCTGATGCAGGAATCGATTAGCAGCCAGGTCACGGGCTGCATCGCCGCGCAGGTGACCAGCGGCAAGATCAAGATCGGCAACATCTCGGCCAAAGTCAGGGCCACGGTTAAGGTCAAGGTCCCGGTGTCCGTGCAGTTCGGCATCTGGGACCCGCCGAACGCCGGGGACAACCAGTTCACCGGCGGGGTCCTGCCGCCGCCCGACGGGCTTTCCGCTCAGCTCATCTCGTTCCCCCAGCACGTGCCGGGCGGGCTGAACGCGGCGCTCGGCTGCCCGAGCACCAACAAGACCGTGCAGAAACTGTGCGCTGAGATCCAGAGCGTCGGCGGGAAAGACAAGCCGCTGTACGCCTCGGCCGAGTCCGCCGGACCGCTCACTAACTTCCAGGTCATCACGTGGACCCAGCCGATCAAGTTCCACCTGATCAACCCGCTGCTCGGCCCGAACTGCTTCGTTGGTTCCGATGACAACCCGGTCCTGGTCAACCCATCGCTCAACGGAAACCTGACTCAGGAAATGGACCCGGACCCGACCGCCCATCCGGACACGAGCGTCCTGAAGATTTCGAAGGCGATCGCCACGGACTCTTCCTTCGCGACCCCCGGCGCCACTGGTTGCGGCCCGGGCGGCTCGGCCAACATCGCGATCGACGAGGCGATCGACGCCGCCGGCGGCCTTCCAGCGGCGTCGGGGAGCAACAGCCTGACCCTCCGGGGGACGTTCTTCCTCGCTGACTGCTTCGCGCCGCACAACCAGGCGAAGGTCCTGCTGTCCGCCTTCAAGGCCAGCCTGACTCCGAGTGCCCGCCAGGCGCCCGGTCGGCGGATCAGCTTCGCCAGGCTGCGCGACGGGAAGTACGGCTTCAGGCCGCAACACTGATCAAACTGTGACGGGCCGCATCGACCGATGCGGCCCGTCACGGCGCGCTCTCCTTCGGCGGAGGGTCATCGAGCCATTCCGGTCGAAACAGATCCGGCAAAGTACGGAATGGCCGTACAATCTCATGACCGCGAGCTGACCGCCATTTTCTGATGGTGCTCTAGGCGCCCAAGCAGACTCGACCGCAGACCGGGAGCGTCCCATGGCAGGTACGCAGGCAACAGCGCAAACCACGGCGATGACCCAGGCCGCCGTTCATGTCGATCACGCCGGCCAGGCAATCGCGACGATCAGGAATCAGGTCAACGACGCCGTCGAGGCGACGTCGGGCGGCTACGTGACCGAGGCGGGCACGCTGTTCCGCAACCTCATGGCGCACGCAGTGGGGCCAGGACTTTAACTCGATCATCACCGGGCTGGAGAGCATCCACCAGAAGCCCCCCACGCTGTTTTGGGTGAATGGATGATCTTGAATTCGACTAGATTACCGCGATGCGCTGCCGGGATCTGATGAATGTGCGTGTTCATCAGAATCGGCCGAAGATGAATCCGCATATTCATCTGGTTGCCAGGTGGTGAATGTGCGCATTCATCTTTTGGAGCTACTCGCTGGAATCAGATGAATCCGCGCATTCATCTGAACGTGTGTGGCCGAAGTATCTGTCGGGGTCAGTGTGACTACTGGGATGTCGGCGACCTGGGATGCGCCGACCGCTGCGCGGCATGCGCCTGGGACGCGGCCCCGTGTTTGCCGTCGGCGCGACTTGGTTAGTTCGGACTGGCGCGAGATGGGTTAGCCGCGGACCAGTGCGACCTGTGGCTCGGCCGTTGGCCGGCGTTCCAGCCTGGCATCTGGGTGCAGGATTGAGGCGATGGCTTCTACGCCGTCTACCAGCCTGGGACCGGGTCTGACTACTATGCCGTCGGCGTCGATTGCCCAGACCGGGCGGTTGCCTGGCAGCGCGGCGGCCACGATCTGGGCCTGGTCGACGGCTCCGGCCAGGTGGTAGCCGCAGGGTGCGACCAGGATCAGGTCGGGCCGGGCGGCCGCGATCTCTTCCCAGGTCGTCTGCACCGACGGCGCACCCGGCCGGGCGGCGACCGGCTCGCCGCCGGCGGCCGTGATCAGGTCGGGGATCCAGTGTCCGGCCGTGAAGGGCGGGTCGACCCACTCGACGAGCGCCACCCTCGGCCGCTTCAGCCCGGCCACCGCGTCAGTGACGGCCGCGAGCCTGGAACGCAAGCTGGCGACCAGCGCGGACGCCCGGTCGGCGACGCCGGTTCGCTGGCCCACCTCGACGATCGAGTCCAGCACTTCCGCCAGCGTGTGCGGGTCGAGCGAGACCACGTCGGCCTGGCACCCGAGGTAGCCGAGCGCGTCTTCGACGTGGTCGGTGGGGAGCGCGCAGACCCGGCACAGGTCCTGGGTCAAGATCAGTTCGGGCCGAAGCTCGGCCAGGGCCTGCGCGTGCAGCGTGTACAGATCGGCCCCGGCCGCCAGCTGATCCCGGACGTAGCGGTCGATCTCGCCCGGAGTCATGCCCTTGGTGTCCCGGCCGCCGACCACGATCGTCTTCTCGGCTCGGGCCGACGGCGGCTCGTCGCACTCGAAGGTGACGCCGACCAGGTCATCACCTAGGCCGAGCGCGTACACGATCTCCGTCGCCGACGGCAGCAGCGAGACCAGCCTCACTAGCCCAGGATAGGACCTGGCTCTCGTGGTTCCCGGTCACGGTGAACGTTCCGCCGTCCGTAATATGCGCCGCATGGGGATAGCTAGCGCGCCGAGTGTCCAGATCAGGCCTGCCACCGCCAGTGACGCCTTGGCGGTCGCGGATCTAGCCGCTGATCTCGCCCGGTCGTTTGAGTTCGACCGGGCCAGGTTCGACGCCAGCTACCGGGAGTTGATCGGCGACGAGAACGCTTGCGTTCTTGTCGCGGACACAGGCGGGCAACTCATCGGATACTTGCTCGGCTTCAAACACCTCACTTTTTACGCGAACGGCCCGGTCGGCTGGATTGAGGAGATCCTGGTCCGCTCCGAACACCGCCAGACCGGCACCGGCCGCGCCCTCATGACCACCTTCGAGGACTGGGCCGCCGGCCACGACAGCGCCCTGGTCGCTCTCGCCACCCGCCGGGCCAAGCCCTTCTACTTGGCGATCGGCTATCAGGAATCGGCGACCTACCTGCGTAAGCTGACGCCATGACCCAGCGACGCCTCAAGATCCCGTCCTGGGTGCGGAGAAGCCCGGCGAGTGCTCAGAACGGCGCGGGTGCGGGGGCGCTGGTCCGGCCGGACTCGGGGACTTCGGCGAAATCGATCTCGGTTGCGGAGGTTGCTTCCAGGTCGTCGCTGCCCCAGGACTTCGACTCGAACGGGTTGCCTGACCGCTGGGCGTTCAGCCGTCCAGTCAGGTCGGCTAGGACGTCGTTCGCGATCGCGGTCGCATCGGCCTTGGTGAGATACGGACTGGTCTGCAGCGCTTCGTTGAATCCGGGCCACAGCTTGTTTAGTCGTTCGCTCTTTTCGGCGGCCGAGTTGAGGTCGTCGCCCAGGACGGTGTTGAACCGCTGTTGCTGCTCGGTCATCCCCGGCAGGGCCGGCCAGTTCGGCAGCCGATCGCTGCGCTCAAGCTGGATGACCAGGTAGTCGTGACCGACGAACGGCCGCCCGGCGATCGGGTCCCTGCCCTCGAGCAGGTGGCCGTCGACTAGCCACAGTCGGCCGAAGTCGACGTCGGTCGCGGACGCCGCGATTGCGACGTAGTAGCCAGCGCGAAGCGGCTGCGCTCCGCTCATGGTGTCGTTCACGCCGAGCCGGAGCTTCGTGGTGTTCAGCTGGAAGATGCTGTCGATACCGTTCTTGATCACCTGAGTGATCTGGGCGACCTGAGCGGCCGCCGCGCTGGCTTGGAGCACCGCCAGGCCGGCGATCGCGCTGACGGTCTCGACCAGCGCCTTGGCCGCGTCATCGCCGGGCACCGAGTAGAGCCCGGTCACCACCGACACGTCGCCGCCGCGGAACGGGGTCGGCCCGGCGAGGCGGAAGTTCAAGGTGACGACCCGGTCCAGCCCGGCGTCGGTGACGGATTGCAGCTGCCCGGGCCCGGCGACGGCATGCTGCTGGGCATCGGCGTAACTGCAGAAGGCATGTACCACCGGGTAGAACTTCCGCCACAGCGTCCGGCTCCGGCCAAGGAACATCTCGGCGAGCCGGACGGTGAAGTACGCCTGCTCGGGTTCGATGAGCCGGCCGGACTGATCGCCCGGCTCATGGCGGCCGGAGACGACGTTCCACACCTGGCCATCGCCGAGCCGAGCCCAGATCAGGTGGTCACCGCTGGCCTGGAAGAGCTGGCCGACGCGGGCAACGAACGGATCGATGACACTCATGGCGATCAGGCTCCCCCTATCTGCGGTTGCTTCCAGCGAAGCGTCCACAAACTCCCCGGCCGTACCGTCGTGGCCAGATCGCTAGCCGGGGTCGGCAGCCCTCCCGGCCTGGCCGCGGCTAGCGACAGGCTGTCGGCCAGCAGCGGCAGCTGGCCGTTGGCCAGCAAGACCCTGGCCAGCCCGAGACTCTGGCCAAGAGCGAGACCGAAATCGTCGGCGATCACGGCAGAGTCCAGGTGCTCTGGGAACTCGCTCACGAGCCGGCGCGCGATCCGCTCCCGGATCTCTCGGGCGGAGCGCCGTTGATCGGGCGCATCGGCGGCCAGCATCCGCGAAAGCGCGTGGTAGGCCATCGGCGACAGCACCGGATCGGCCGCGTCGCCGGTCACGATGTCGCCGAGCTCATCGCGCGCAGTTTCCTGCCCATAGCCGATCAGCTCTCCGCTGCGATAGAGCCACTGGCCGAGCAGCGACCGGCGGACGTGCTGGCCGATCCCGTCCTCATCGAGGCGCGGCGGAGTGAGCAACTGGGCCACGTCGATCCCGCCGTCGGCGCGCAGCACTATCCCGACCGAGGTCACCATGCGCCTTGCGGCCGCCACTATCAGCTCGATTTCCCCGATCTGGGGCGAGCGGACGGCGAGCGTGCAGTTCGGCAGCGGAACGAGCGCCGCCCCGCCGACGAGCTGGTCCAGTCCGGCGGTCGCGCCCATCGGGGTGAGCTGGATCGGGTTCGGATGGTAGGCCCTGGGCGTCGTGATCTCGGCTTCCAGCCCGGCCGCGACCTGCGCGGCCGACGGTTCCCAGGCCGAGCCGTCCACGGCTACGGCCAGCGAGAGCCAGCGGTCCGGGCCCGGCCTTCCCAGCGGGGGTACGGGCTCGGGAAAGTGAAACATTCCCAGTGCGTCCTGGGCCCGGCTCACCGCGATCAGCGTTGCCAGCGTCAGGGCCGGGTTGGCCTGCACCGGGCCGAAGTGCTCGGAGACTTCGACTACCGGCTGGTGTTCGGCCTGGCCGGTGACCGCGGCTACCACGGGCGATGCGAACGCGCTGGCCCGGACCGTGGTGACCCGGCCTTCCTCGATCTCGGCGATAGTCTCGCTGAACTGCTCGCTGCCGACCCTGAACCGCACTCGGTACGACCCGGGAGGCAGCGCCAGCTCCTGCGCTTCAGGCCGCGAGGCTCGGACGCTTTGCGATCGATAAGGCGGGTCAAGTCCGGCAACCTCGATCGTGGCCCAGGGTTCGGCTACGGCCGCCTCAAGCCAGCCGGGTCGGCGGCCGACCTCGCGGATGCCGACGAAGGTCCCGCTGCGCGTCGTCACTGGCGCGAAATTGGAGTAGGTGACGGCGGCTGGCCCAGGACAGGGATCGTCGGGCGTCGGCAGCGGGTCGGGCGGCAGCGTCGGACCGGGGCCAAGCGGACCCATGTACTTGTGCTTGATCAGCGCGGTCGTCATGGTTCGCCCGTCGATCAGCTCGGGCTCGACGCCGGTCGCCCCGAAATGACTGCCGGCCGACAGGCGAAACCGCTGCCTGGGGATCTCGACCGGCGTCCCGAACGACGACGGCGGCCATCGAGGCTCTTCCAGCCGCGCACCGCGCTGGAGCACGGTCACGTTCACGTACCCGGCGTCACCGGGCGGGTCGACGGTCAGCGTTAGCGTGCCTGGCCCAGGATCGGGCACTAGCCGAAGCGGCCGCAGCGGCGGCCCGTTGTTTTGCTGATCGGGCAGCATGTACTCCCGTTGCCACTGCGCCAGGTCGGCGACCTGCTCGGAGATCCTGGCGGCGACGTATGCATAGATCGACTGCGCGGTGATCACGTAGCTGTCGAACGCGTCGTCGAAGTCCAGCGCCTCGCCGGCGCCCTGCAGGGCCTGCACCAGGTGGCCGGTCATCACCCCCAGACCGCCGACCTTGCCGAGAGCCTGGCCGCCCGGCGACACCGCGTACAGCACGCTTTGACCGCGCACGCCCACCGGGGACTGGTTTCGCCCGGCGAGGCCGATCGGCCCGATCTCGGGCGGGTACTGGTCGTAGCGCAGGTTGCGGCACGCGTCGATGAAGAAGAACTGTTCCCGCGGCCCGGCGGAGCGGAAGCTGCGCAGCAGATCATCGACATTCAGCAGCTTCCACGACTCGCTCATCGGATCGGTCACGTCCGCGGGCAAGAACGCGGTCGCCGTGGCGCTGTGCGAAGCGTTGGACTGCACGAGCATTCCGTGGCCGCTGAAGAACACGTACATTCGGTCGACGTCGTCGCCATGCAGGTAAGGCTGCCGCAGAGCGGCGGTGATCTCGTCTCTGGTCGCCAGCGGGCAGCCGGCCCGGGCGGGCGCGGTAAGCAGCGTTATCGAATCCGGGTCGACCAGCCCGAGCTCGGTCAAGGCGTCCCTGAACGCCAGCGCGTCAGGAACGGCGCTAGTCAACGGCTGATCACGATAGGCGTTAATGCCGACAACGATCGCGGCCGACTTCACTAGTCACCCCCCTTATTACGCACCCCAAGCACTCAGCTTGGCATGAATCGGCTGGGGCTGGTGAGTGCGACGGCGCTCTCCTAGGATCATTTCGTGCCTGGGATAACTGCGCGATTGATGATTGGCTTGGCGGCGAGCGGGCTGGCCTTGACCGGGGTGGCGCAGGCCGTCTCGGCGATGGCGTCTGCCACGTCCGCGCCCAAGACGCTCCGGCTCGGCAAGGTCACGCTGCACAGGTGCGCGACCGCTCCGCTGACCTACTGCGGCGGGACGTCCGTGCCGCTCGACTACGGGTCCAAGGTCAGCCCGCGGATACATATCGGTTTCCTGTGGGTTCCGGCCGCGAAACGGAACCATCCAAAGGGCACCGTGCTCGCGGTCGAGGGCGGTCCTGGCTTCATGACGTTCGGCACCGAGCAGGAGTATCTCGCCATGCTCGGGCCGCTCCGCCAGAGCAGGAACCTGCTGCTGGTCAACCTGCGCGGCACCGGCACCTCGACTCCGCTGAACTGTCCTGGCCTTGAGAGCTACAACAAGGTGCAACAGCAGGACGGGCCGGCCTTCAACGCGCTCGTCGGCAAGTGCGGCGACCAGCTCAACCACAGGTGGAAGTACTCCCATGGCGGCTTCGTGCACGCCTCCGACCTGTTCAACACCGCCTACTCGGCCCGCGATGTCTCCAAGGTGCTCAGCGCGCTGCGGGTCGGCCGGGTTGACCTGTACGGGGACTCGTACGGGAGCTGGTTCGCCCAGGCGCTGGCGTCAAGGTACCCGCAGCAATTCCGCTCGGTCACGCTCGACTCGACGTTCCAGGTGCTCGGCCTCGACCCGTGGTACACGAGCACGGTGCAGACCGCCCGGCAGGCGTTCGAGCAGGCCTGCGACCAGTGGCGTCCCTGTGACTCGGCGGCCGGGCCCGGAGCCTGGTCCCGGATCAGCAAGCTCGCCGCCCGGCTGAACAAGAAGCCGGTCACCGGCCAGACCGTGTCCGGCGGGGGGACGCTGACCAAGCTGACCGTCACCACCGAGACGCTGGTCAATCTCGTCAACAACGCCGGCTTCGACCCGGTCGTCTATCGCGACCTGGATGCGGCCGCGCGGGCGTTGCTGCTGCACAATGACCAGGCGCCGCTGCTGCGACTGGCCGCGCTGTCGATCGGCTTCGACAACAGCAACTTCCCGCTGCCCGAGTTCAGCGACGGACTGTATTACGCCGTGGCCTGCACCGACTACGTCCAGCTGTTCAGCCGCACCGCGGCACCGGCGACGCGGGCCAAGCAGTACCGCAACGCGCTGCGGCGGGAGCCGTCAAACACTTTCGCGCCGTTCACCGTCGCGCAGTGGACGCAGCTCGACCAGTACACCGAGGCCTACAGCGCTTGCCTGGACTGGCCGAAGCCGGCGCACCTGTTCCCGCCGATCACCAAGCGGCCGCCGCTGGTGCCGCATCGGCTGCACGTGCTGATCTTGTCGGGAACGTTCGACTCGCTGACGCCGTGGCTGAACGGGGCCAGCCTGGTGGCGAGTCAGATGGGCAAGTCGGCCCGCGTGGTCAGGGTCGCGAACCTCACCCATGTGACACTGCAAGATGCCGACGACGCCTGTCCTGCGCAAATTTTTCAAACCTTCCTAAATAATCCAGCTGGCCTGGCGCATCAGAACACATCGTGCGCCGGGCGAGTCGCGCCGATCCACGCCGTCGGCGGCTATCCGCTGCGGCTTGCGCAGGCTCAGCCAGCTCACGCCACGGCCGGGAACCAAGCCGGGCGGCCGGCGCTGCAGGCCGCGTCGACCGCGCTGGCGCTGGTCGGGGACGAGATCAGCCGGTTCCCGCTGCTCGATGGCATCGGTGATCTCGGGCTACGCGGCGGAAAGGTCGGGTTCTCGGGCGGCAACGTGCTGAGGATCAAGCTGACCAACACAAGGTGGGTGGCCGACGCCACGGTCAGCGGCACCGCGAGCTGGAATCAGTCCAGCGGGTTCGTGACCGCGCACCTGACCGTGACTCCGCAGAGCGGCCAGGTGGTGAAGCTGACCGCGAACTGGCGGGTGACCAGCGGGCCGAAGCAGCTGGCCGTGATCACCGGGTCGCAGGGTGGGCGGCGGCTGGCGGCGGTCAGCCCGGCACCGTGACCAGGGTTGGGGTCGCAGGTTCGGCCCGGTGCCGGACTCTGGCTAGGTAAAGGGTGAGGCAGAGTCCGACGAACAGCGGCGCCCACCAGGTCCACGGGCTGCGCCAGGACGATTGCGAGGCGAACGTGATTGTCCCGGCGACGACGTAGGTGGTGAGCAGGCCGGACCAGGTCGCGGCCGAGGTGACCAGCGCGATCGTGAGGGACGGCCAGAGGTAGTAGGCGACCATGACCGGCTCGAACGCCGACCGCACGGCCAGGGCGACCGCCACCCACCATAGGACCTGCAGCAGCGTCTGGCTGTCCCATGATCCGGGTTCGCGGGCGGTACGGCACTGGCGCCAGACCAGGACCGCGCAGCCGCAGGCGACGGCGATCGCGAGAATCCGGGATGGGCCGGCCGCGACGGCGCCGCCCCGCAGGGGAGTAGCCAGGGCCAGCCAGGGGGTTGGGTGGTTGACCGTGGGCCAGTTGGGCTGGCTGGTCACGGCGATGTAGGTAGCGTGCCAGTTCGTGATCGCGGCGGCGGCCAGGAGCGCGGCGCCTGGGATGGCGGCGCGGGTCAGGTAGCCGGCGATCCGGTTGGGCCTCATCACGGCGAGTACGACCGGAAGTGAGAGCAGGACCAGGGGCTGCACGGCCACGGCCAGGCCGAACAGCCAGGCGGACCGGCCGGGTTTGACGGCTTTGGCAAGTTCGAGCACTGCGTAAAGCAGGAGCCCGACCGCGACGGCGTCCTCCGGGTGGCCCCAGCGGATCGTGACGTTCCACAGCAGCACCGCGCCGATGGCGGCGAGTAGCATGCGCTGTCGCCGGGACAGGCCGATATGCTCGGCGATCGCATCGGCGGCGAACAGGGCTATCGCGGAGATCGCGGTTTCGTAGGGGCCGGCGTACAGCCAGGAGGCCGGATCGGCGTTGTGGCCGGGGATGTGCAGCGGGAGCCCGGCCAGGTCGAGGATGGTCACGATCGGGACCAGGATCAGCGCGCCGCCGGGGAGCGTGATCAGGCCGGTGGGCTGGGTGTACAGGTTGCCGAGATGGCCGTGGAGCAGGCGATTGGCGGCGATCATGGTCCCCCACAGATCGTGGGGGAGCGCCCAGGCGGTGAGTCCGGCTAGCCGTGGTCCCCACCAGAGCGAGGACGACATGGCGATGAGGATCAGTCCGACCGTGGCCAGGAGCGGATAGAGCCGCCGCCTGATCCGCGGCGCTGGCGGTGGCGTGGGCGGCTCAGGTTCCGCGACTTCCTGCACCGGCACCGAACTCGTCACAGTAGTAGTCAAGCAAAGCGGGCGGATGTATCGAACCCCGGACTGCGCTAGGACTGGGTTCGGCCGCGTTCGATGACGGCGGTGCGGCGTGCGGCGACCCTGGCGGCGTCGATGCCGCCAGTGTGCCAGGCGGCGTGGTTGGCGGTCTCGATGCGCCTGGCTTCGCGGCCGGTGAGCGCGGCGGCCTGGTTGTAGGTCAGGAAGATCGCGGCGAGAGCGGCTTGGTCGCTCGTGGCGAGGTCGGCGGCGAGCTTGCGGCTGAAGGTCAGCAGATCCTCGTGCGGGACGACGTGGTTGACCAGGCCCCACTGGAGCGCGGTCTGGGCATCGACGAAGTTGCCGGTCGCGCTCATCTCGCGGGCGCGGCGCAGGCCGACCGCCGCCGGGAGTTCCACGGTCAGGCCCCAGCCCGGCTGGATCCCCATCCGGGCGTGCGTATCGGCGAACCGGGCCCGCTCCGAGGCGATGAGGAAGTCGCAGGCCAGCGCCAGTTCCAGGCCGCCGGTGATCGCGGCGCCGTTGATCGCGCCGATCAAGGGCTTACCCAGGGCAGGGATGACATCGCCACGTGAGGTCTTGCGGATTGCTCCGTCGGGATGCCCTAGCTCGGTCAGGTCGAGCCCGGCGCAGAAGGCCGGATCGGCCCCGGTCAGCACGATGGCCCTGACCTCGGACCGGGCATCGAGTTCGGCCATCGACTCGCGCAGGCCGGTCAAGAGCGCGCCGGAGATCGCGTTGCGCCGCTCGGGCCGATTCAGCGTGACGGTAGCGACCGGCCCGTCAACCTCAACCAGAACCTCACCACTCATACCCATAACCTACGGTCTCGCCTGATCTCTATCGCGTCCACCCCGCTCCCGGCGCCCGGGTGGAATTGCCGGTCCGGGCGGTTGGTTCGCTGGTGGGTGGCTGCTGATTCTGATGGGTTCTGAGGCGCTGATGTGGTTGGGGCGCGATCAGGGCAACCAGATGAATGCGCCTATTCATCACCGAAAAACCTACTGAATCCGCATATTCATCTGACCGAAAAGATGATCATGATGGTTGAACTTGTGGCCAGTGGTGCGATTGGGGGTTGTGTTACTGAAGTGGCGCCGCCTGGGGCCGGGGGCATGTCGCCGGGCTGGGCAGGGCCGCCGGGCTGGGCAGGGCCGCCGGGCGGCGCTGTGGAATGGGTTCGGCGGGCTTGGAGCTAGCTGGCGGTGATCTCCGGGGGCTGGGTGCCGGGGCCTATTTGGGCCTTTAGGGCGGCTAGTTCCTTTTCGACCTGAGCGGACGAGCTGGTCTGGTCCAGTTCCTGCTGGATGTCATCTGATCCACCGACGTCCTCGAGCACGCCGGACTGAAGCAGTTCGTCCAGCGCGCCGGCCCTGGCTTGCATGGTCGCGATCTTGTCCTGGGCGCGTTGCAGTTCGGCACCGGAGTCGCCGATCGTGGTCGAGATGCCGGTGAAGGTCTCGTTGATCGAGGTCTCGGCCTGCGCGGCGGTGTACTGAGCCTTCAGCACCTCCTTGCGAGTCCGGAAGTCCTTGACTTTCTCCTGCAGCGTGCTCAGCGTCTGCCCGAGCTTGGCCTCCTGCTCGGTCAGCTGCCGGTGCTGCGGCTCCAGGTCGCTGATCTGACCCTCGGCGGCGGACTTGCGGGTAAGCGCCTCCCGGGCGAGGGCCTCGTTGCCCTGGCCGAGCGCGGCCTTGGCCTGCTCCTGCAGGTGGTCGACCGTGTGGCCTAGCTGCTGTTCTTGCAGTTCGATCCGCTTGCGCGACGCGGCGATCTCCACGAGGGCGCGGCGGACCTGGGTGATCTGGTCGAGCATCTGCTCGTACGACAGATCGAGCATCTCGTCTGGTTTCTCGGCGGCGTCGAGGGCCTTGTTGGCCTTGGCCGCGAGGATGTCATGTGCCCGCTGGAAAAGACTCACGAGCCTGAGGTTACTCCCTGCGGGACGGGTCGCTGCGAGCCTAGTCCGTGTGGGGCGCGCCACCACGGCGTGCGACGTATCCGGGCCAGCTTGGCCGCCGGTGCGGGCAGGCTGACGGCGTGGGTGCACAGTTGTTCTAGGTGCAGGCCGACCCAGATCGCGTCGGGGTCGCTGCCGATACGGTCGGCCGCCGACTCGGCGGTGAAGATCTCCGTCGGGACGCTCACCTCGGTGACCTCGGCCGGGTCGTGGCCGGGCGGACCGACCTGCGTGGCGATTCGGTTGTAGAAGACCGCCAGCTCTCCGAATCCAGGCCCGAGCACGCCGCCGCCATCCGGATCGCCGGCACCATCGGAACCAGCTGCCTGGGCTGCTCGATGGGCACTGTGCTGGCGCACCGACAGGCTGGCCAGGGAGTGCGCGGTCAGCCTGATCCGCTGGGCCGCCATCACCAGCACCCACAGATCGTGCTTGTCGATCCGCTTGGAACCCTGCTCAGTCAGGTAACCGCGGATGGCGTCGTCGAGCCTTGAGCCGGCCCCGATCGCGGTGACCGCGTGATCGGGATGCTTCTCGCCGAGTTCAAGGGCCCAGCGGGCGGACTCGGTCAGGTAATCGGCGCCGCTGCGCAGCGCCTGGGCCAGGTTGTCGCCCATCACCGACGCGGCCCCGCGCGGCCAGAACATGATGCCGACGATCGCGCTGACCGCGCAGCCGAGCGCGACGTCCTCGATCCGCACCAGGCCGACCGCCCAGCCGGCCGGGTCGAGCAGGTTGAACAGCACCACGACGGTCACAGTGAACGCGGCCTGCCCGGCAGCGAACGGTGCCACGCCGGGCGCGTAGGCCGCGATGAATACCGCGACCGGCAGCACGGCCCACAGGATCGGCTGGGTCGTGCCGATCGCGATCAGCAGCGCCGCGCCGATCACGAAGCCGACCGCGGTACCGGCTACCGCCCGAAGCGCGGTCGAGCCGGTCGCGGCGGCGCTGGTGCGCAGCACCGACAAGGTGCCGAGCACCACCCAGAATCCATGCTCGACGTTGGTCAGCCGGGCCACTGCGACCGCGCCGGCGAGGGCGGCCGCGCCGCGAGCGCTGTTGCGGAACCAGACTGACCGGCTGGTCGCGTCGGCCGCGATCAGCTCGGTGATCCTGGTCGGCCAGGGATTGCGCGCCTCCTGGTCCCCCGGACTGACGACCGTCCCGTCGGCCTGCGGGACCGTCCCGTCGGCCTGCGGGACCGCTGGGCTGGCCAGTTGCAGGCCGTCCACCCAGCGCTGCCGCTCCTTAGCCATCAGATCCCGCCCCGCCCGCCCGGCCGCGATCATGGCGTCGGCGGCCGCCGCCGAGGCCGCCAGGCCGATCGACTGCGCGTGGAACGCATACCCGACCTGCTGCCGCACCGTAGCCGGGTCACCGGTCAGCTGCTGCATATGCGCGGCGCTGGCCGTCCTGGCCCGCCAGATCGGCTGCAGATCGAAGGCGGCGTCCTTGCCGCTGAGCAGCGCCGCCACGGACCGGAGTGCGCAAGCGGCGTCGGCCAGCACCTGCCGGTCCTGCGGGGCGGCCAGCGACAGGTCCAGGCAACCGCCCATCGCGTCGGAACTCAGGCCGGCTGACCACTCCAGCATGTGGATAACGCCGGCCAGCGCCTGATCGGCGACCGCCAGGCCAATCGGCCGGTACGGCGTCGAGGAAAACGTGTTCATCAGCTCGTGCTTGGCGGCGATCGAAGCCTCGAGATCGGCTTGCGTGGCCGTGCCGGCGACCGCCGCCTCCAGGTGCTTCGCCTGCGCGGCCGCGGCTGCGGCAGCCGCCGTCCTGAGCCGGTCCCCGGGCGAGCGCGGCGAGAACGCCACTACGGCCGCGGTCGCGACCACAGAGGCGAGTATGTAACCGGCCAGCCGCCAGCCGATCACGCTGGCCGGCTCGGGGGCCGCGATCGGCAGCACGAACGCGACCAGCGCGGCCGTGACCCCGGCGGCGGCGTTCGGTCCGCCGACCCCGGCGAAGAAGATCGCGAACGTCACCGGGATCGTCACCACCACGGCCAGCCACGCCGAGCCGCTGGCCAGCGTGCCGATGGTAATCACGACACAGCCGACGACGGTCAGCAGCGCGTGCGCGATCGCCTTGTCCCGCCGCGAGCCACCGAACGAGGCGAACAGCAGTGCCCCGAACGCGCCGAACGACGCGAAGACCGTCATCTGCGCATTGCCGATGACCTCGAAGCACAGGGCGAACAGTCCGGGCACGATCACCGTCGCCCGCAGCGCCCTGATCAAGGCGGCCTTCGACCAGCTCACCTTGAGATAGGGCCTGAGATTGGGCCAGCGAAGCCCGCGACCGGGCGGCGGCTGAACCTGCTCGCCCGGCCCCGGCTCGATGTCAGTCGTCCGCGTCCGCGCAGTCATAGCTCCGTGCCATCGAAACCTCAGTCATGATCGCCTGTCAACCCGGCGCGGCCCCGCGCGTGCCCCCGCGTGCCCCCCCGCCGCCATCGGGGGCACCCTGCTGTCGTTCTGACAACAGCAGGGTGCCCCCGATGCGATCGGTCACCCCGGGTGCTAGCGCGAGAAGGTTTCCAGCAGGCCCTGGCCCTGCGGGCTGGTATCGGAGTTCTTTGTGTAGCTTCCGAACGCCACGCACTCCAGGTAGGCCGCGCACGAC
>WNEY01001520.1_pt1 | contig 16482 bp, 10 predicted proteins | sample 5400531 | NCBI WGS metagenome assembly WNEY01 (sample SAMN13153338, study PRJNA577476) | soil metagenome | isolation source: 200 cm saprolite under Douglas fir tree site 1 | place: USA:California | collected 2015-04-18
CTTGAAGAGTCTCCACCACCACGGCGCGCCCCACGTAGCCGGTGCCGTTGCAGGCATCGCAGCCGACGGCGCGCGGCAGCACCTGCTCGCCGCGATCGACGATTTTCCGCGCCACCAGCGACTCGAGCAGCGCCGGCGCGGGCGGGTCGAGCTTGCGGCAGGAGCTGCACAGCTTGCGCACCAGCCTCTGCACCAGGATCAGGTGGATGGCCTGGGCGATCAGCGCCCTTCCACAGCCGAGGTTCTCCAGCCGGTGCAGCGCCGCCATGGCGTTGTTGGCGTGCAGCGAGCTGAACAGCAGATGCCCGGTCATGGCGGCTTCCAGCGCCAGATGAGCGGTCTCCTGATCGCGCATCTCGCCCACCACGACGACGTCGGGATCCTGCCGCAGCATCGCTCGCAGCACCTGCGCGAAGCCCAGCCCCGCCCCCGCGTTGACCTGCACCTGCGTCACGCCGGGAAGGCGGTACTCGATGGGGTCCTCCACCATGAGGATGTTGCTGTCGGGCCGCGTGACCTTGCGCTCGTTGAGGATGGAGTAGAGCGACGACGTCTTTCCCGACCCGGTGGGCCCGCAGATGAGGATGCCGCCGAAGGGCCGGTTGAGGGCCTTCCGGGTGGCCGCGAGCACCGAGGAATCGAAGAAGATCTGCTCCAGCGGCCGCGTGCTCCCGGCCGCCTCGAGAATGCGCAGGGCGATCTTCTCGCCGCGGTTCGCCGGCAAGGTGGAGACGCGCAGGTCGATCTCGCGCTTGCCCACCGAGAGGCCGATGCGGCCGTCCTGGGGCAGGCGGCGCTCGGTGATGTCGAGGCCCGCCAGCACCTTGATGCGCGCGGTGAGGCCTTTCAGGGACGCTCCCGGCGGGATGGGATCGGCCCAATCCTGGAGGACGCCGTTGGTGCGGAAGCGCACCCGGAAGGACTGCTGGGTGGGCTCGAGGTGGACGTCGGAGGCCTCGCGCTCGATCCCCGCCGCCACGATGCGGTTGAAGAGCTTGATGGCGTCGTCGCCCACGGCCGGCCGCGCATCGCGATCCTGCTCCGTCAGGGTCTCGAACTGCAGCGTGTCGGGGTTGAGGCGGGGGCCGCTGCTGGTCTTGAGGACGCGCCCCTCGTCGAGCTTGAGGCGGACGATGGCGCTGGTGAAGTCCTCCAGCCCGATGGCCACCGGACGGATCTCCACCGTCTGCAGCGTCCGCTTCAGCTCGGCGAGGCAGGCGTTGTCGCGCGGATTGACCATCGCCAGGGTGAGCACGTTTCCCGCCAGCTTCACCGGCAGGAAGCGGTAGCTGCGGATGAGCTTCGTCGGCACCATCGTCAGCACCGAAGGCGAGAGATCGAAGTCGCGCAGCTCGTGGAAGGGGATCATCCCCGAGGTGTCCGGCTCGGGCTCCAGCATCTGCAGCGGCTGCGCCTGGACGGCCGGGTCGACCGCCTGCAGGAGCTGCGACTCCATGTCGGTGACCACCTCGGGGCCGCCGTGCCGTTCGATGCCGGCGAACGTCACCACCCGCTGCGCGAGGCGCTTGCCGACGGCGTCTCCCACTTGCGGCACTGCCGCCAGCAGGGACTGGGCGTGCGCGGCCGGCAGCCAGAGCACGCGCGAGTTGTCGCTGGTGATGACGAAATAAGGGCTGGGCACGCCGAGGAGCACGCCCACTTCGCCGAAGTGATCGCCCGGGTCCAGGTCCTCCACCAGGATCAGCTCTCCACCGGCAGAGGGGAGCAGCACCTGCGCCTTGCCGGAGAAGAGGATGCCGATGCCGTCGTTGACCTTGCCGGCGCTGACCAGCTCGCTTCCCTCGGCGCATTCCAGGCCCTGCAAGAGCGGGGCGACCTTGGCGATCACTTCCTTGGGGCAGTTCTTGAAGAGCGGCGTCTTGGCGAGAAAGGGCTGGATCTTTTCGGCCGGCACCTTGACGCGGACGATGCCATCGAGAAGGGGCGGCGGCGCGACGGAAGCGTCGGGCAGCTTCGGCGGCTCGATGCCGGGAAGGTCGGGCAGAGCCGGCGCTGGCGGCGTCCCTGAATCTTCGGAGCTCATTAGATCTCCCGGAACGACAGGGATAACACGACGCCGCGCCCTCGGGGAGGGTCGTGAGTCCCTCCGCCATCCGGCGATGCGCGGTCGGACATTCGACGGTTGGTCCGGCGGGAAACGGTCTGCTACGACGAAGCATGCTCTGGCGGCAGTGCGCCCTCGCTCTCGCGCTCGTGGGCGCCTGCAGTGGGGCTGTAGAAAAGAAGCTGGGCTTGATCGGCGCAGACTGCGTGAACGGCCGCGATGCGGCCTGCGCGTCGGGGCGATGCCTCGCCCTCGATTCCGCCACGGCGTACTGCACGCAGACCTGCCAGGCCGCGAGCGATTGCCCGCAGACCTTCGTCTGCGCCGCCGCGCCGGCCGGCGGCAAGGTGTGCCAGGCGCTGGGCGCGGGCGGGGTGTGCAGCGTCAACGACGACTGCCCCGCGGGACTCGAGTGCGACGGCACGGCGCAGCACTGCTACATCCCGGTCACGCGCTCCGCCTGCGGCGCCTGCACGAGCGATCTGCAGTGCGGCACGGGCGGCGCCTGCCACGCCGAGAGCAGCGGCGAGAGCTTCTGCGCCACGCCCTGCAACGCCGACGGCAGCTGCGCGGCGGGCTTCGCCTGCAAGTCGAGCGGCGGAGCTTCGCGATGTCTGCCCACTTCGGGGAGCTGCCGCGGCGGCCGGCCCCTGTGCGCGCCCTGCGCCGGCGATCTGGAGTGCGGCGGACCCGGCGATCTCTGCGTGCGCAATCTGCAGTCGCAAGAAACCTTCTGCGCCGTCCACTGCACGGCCACGGCCCAGTGCCCGACAGGCTTCTCCTGCGTCGATCTCTCCGGCAAGGGCGCCGGCCCGCAGCAGTGCGTGCCCGACAGCGGCACCTGCGCGGGGTACTGCGACGCCCCCTCGACCGATGCGGCGGCGGTGGAGCGCGAGTGCGGCCTGGGCTCGGCCTGCGACACCGCGAACCGCGCCTGCAAGCGGCTCACCGACGGCTCCCTCTGCGCCGCTTGCGCCAGCGACGACGACTGCGCCCAGGCGGCGCATCCCGACAGCCGCTGCGTGCAGAACCGCACCGCGGGCTCTCCTTATCAGGGCGAGCGCTTCTGCGGCAGCGACTGCTCGAGCGGCACCTGCCCCGGGCCGGGCTGCGCCAAGGACGCGACCAGGTGCTCCGGGCAGTACACCTGCGTGGGCATCGGATCGGCCGGGGCCTGGCCCTACCAGTGCGTGCCTCGGCGCGGATCGTGCGCGAGCGGATTCGGCCGGCTGGGCGACTCCTGCGAAAAGACCGGCGCGCCCGACTGCCTGAGCGGCATCTGCGCGCACTTCGGCGCCGAGAACCGCTGCTCCGCGGCCTGCACCGTGGACGGCGACTGCGGCGATGCCCGTTGGCACTGCTGCGCCGGAGTGGGCGCGGACAAGTACGACTGCACGCACCCGCCGGCAGGCGCGGGCCAGGGAATCTGCGCGCCGGTGGGCGGCTCTTTCGGCGACGACTGCTCCGCCGGCAACTCGCCCTGCCAGGAAGGTCTCTGCCTCGACCTCGGCACCGCCCAGCTCTGCACCAGGGGCTGCGACGCCACCCATCTCTGCCCGGGCGCGTTCTCCTGTCAGTCCGGCACTCTCAAGAACGCCGACGGCTCGCTCGGCTCCGCCGTCTCGGTCTGCTTTCCCGACGGGGGCGGCGGCACCGGATCGAGCTGCGCCTTCGGCCCGGCGGCGTGCAAGTCGCACCTCTGCCTGAAGAAGGACAGCGGCAACGTCTGCACGCAGACCTGCGCCGCCAGCGCCGACTGCCCCACGGGCTGGCAGTGCGCCCAGGAGGCGATGACCGACGGCAACAGAGTGCTGGTGTGCGTGCCCCCGGGGATCTCTCCATGAGGCGCGTTTTGCCGGCGTTCATCGCGGTCGCGGTCGCCGCCGCCTGCGGGCAGGATCGGGTCCGCCACGCGGATGAGCAGGTGGAAGTCGTGGGCGGCTCGCCCACGGTGGGCAGCGGCCTGCCCGGCGTGGATCGCACCGACGGCGGTCTCGACGCGAGCTTCGGCCCCGCGGCGCCGTTCCAGGTGGACAGCTTCGATCAGCAGCAGGTGCAGAAGGTCGACATCCTCTGGGTCATCGACAATTCGCCCGGAATGCGCGCCAAGCAGGATCGGCTCAAGACCAACATCCACAGCTTCATGCAGTTCCTCGAGAGCCAGCAGATCGACTACCACCTCGGCGTCGCATCGACCGACATCTTCGATCCCGGGCAGAGCGGTCGGCTCAACAACACCGCGGGATTGCCGCAGCCGTGGATCAACCCCGCCGCGGGCGGCAATGCCGAGTCGGACTTCTTCCTCAACGTGAACTTCGCGCAGCAGGGCGGCGAGGAGCGCGGGTTCCTCGCCGGGATGATGGCGCTCACCCAGCCGCTCTCTCCCGGCACCTTTGCCGCGGTGCTGCCCAATCCGGACGCCGGCGCCTCCAACTGCGCCCGCCTCGCCGACGGCGGAGTGGACTGCTTCCTGCGCCAGAATGCTCCGCTCTACACCATCATCGTCAGCGACGAGGAGGAGAAGTCGTGCTCGCCCTTCCGCCCCGGATTTCCGGCGGACGAGGGCTGCGACGACTCGAGCATCCGCCTCGCCGACGGCGGGTTCGGCGCCACCGATTACTGGTCGCGTTTCTATTCGGGCATCAAGGGAGTGGGCGGCGTCTCCAGGCTGGCGGCGATCGCCGGAGCCGACGACAACCAGGGCGTCCCGCACTCGTGCGCCGAGGAGTTCGGCCATTACTGCGACGCCATGATGCAGAGCGCGTGCGGGACCAATCCGCCGGATTGCAATCAGGGGGCGAACCTGGGGACGCCCTGCTGCCAGCAGATCTACAACGAGCCCGATCCGACCAAGTGCGCGGGCGCGATCTTTTCGCGGGCGCAGTGGTGCCACGTGCACCCTGCGAGCCCGTGGGTCGCGCCTTACTACTCCGTTTCGGGCAGCTGGAATGGCTGCAAATCCGTGGGCGCGGACGGCGGCATCGAGTTCACCGCCTATACGGGGGCGCGTTACCAGACCGTGGCGCAGGCGACCGGCGGCATCGCCACCAGCATCTGCGACCAGGACTACACCCCCGCGCTCGCCAAGCTGGGGCTGCAGGCGAGCGGCCTGCGCTCCGACTTCCCTCTCTCGCGCGCGCCCATCGCAACGTCCATTTCCGTGCAGCTCATGCCTCCCGGCGGCCAGCCCGTGCTGCTCGGAACCGGCTGGTCCTATGTTGGATGCGAAAACCACGCTCCGGTGAACGTCATCCGCTTCACCGACGCAGCGCGCCCCGCAGCGGGGTCGAAGATCGCCGTCAGTTACGACGTAAACGTGCGCGGTCTTGGCACTTGCCCGTGACGGGCTTCGGCCTCAACCTGTCCTGCTTTCTGAACGGAGCCCGATATCGATGCCCCCCCGATCGATCCGTCCTGAATTCATCGCTGCGGCCCTCGCGCTCTGCGCGCTGCAGGCGCGCGCCGAGGAGGTCATCTACGGGCCCGACGGCGCGCCCACGGTAGTGCAGCGCAAGCTCTACGGCATGACCGGGCGCTGGGAGGTGGGGCTGGCGTTCGACATCTCCCTGAACACCGCGCTCGTCGATCAGTACGGCGGCGTCCTCGGCGCGAGCTACCACCCCAACGAGTCGCTCGACATCGGCGCCGAGGTGCTCTTCAACAGGACGGCGCTCTCGCAGCTCACGCTCAACGTCAGGAGCGATCTCTGCGGCGGCGAACCCGACCCGAACAAATGCCGCCAGAAGACGCAAACGAGAGATGAATTCGCCAATGACAACCAACTTCGCCTTGCCGCTTTCGCAAACGCCCGCTGGGCCCCCATCTACGGGAAGTTCAATCTCGCCGGCGAGCTGAGCGTGCATTTCCAGGCGTTTCTTCTCGGCGGGTTGGGCGCGGGCCAGGTGCACCGCGAGTCAGTCAACCTCTGCGCCGACCCCGGCGGGACTCAGTGCCAGAATTTCCAGCGCAGCGACAAGGTGCGGCCTATAGGCGAGGTGGGCGGCGGTTTGCGCTTCTATCTGGGCGAGAAATTCAGCCTGCGCAGCGAGGTGCGCGCGTATCTCTTTCCTTCCTCCTACAAGGCGGGCAACGACCTGACCGACCCCAGCTCCGGAAACGAAAACAGGTATCTGGCGGGCATCTTCACATTCAACGCCGGCCTCTCGCTGTTGTTTTGAGAATACCAATGCGAATGCTCCTCCCGCTTTTTCTTCTCTCGTTCGCGGCGGCCGCGCAGGAGCCGCCCATGGTGGGCCTGCCAGATCCCGACGTGCAGCGCATCCACGTGGTGGAGAAGCGGCCCTTCACCGAAGCGGGGCGCTGGGAGCTGTCGTTCTTCGGGCTCACGCAGGTGAATCCGAAGTTCACCGTGCACACCGGCATCTCGGTCGAGGCGGCGTACCACCTGCGCGAAAATCTCGCGGTCCAGCTCGGGCTCACCTGGTTCCCCATCGCGGTCGAGAGCAGCCTCTCCGAAGAGCTGCTCAACAAGGCGAGCGAGCAGCCCACCAGCGCCGAGGCGTTCCTCCTCCGGTACGACGGCGTCGCGGGCCTCGAGCTGATGCCCGTGTATGGCAAGCTCAACATTCTCGACGGGCGGATCCTGCGGCTCGGCTTCTATGTCAACGCGGGCCTCGGCCTCGCCAGGACGCGCCTGCAATTGCGGCCCTCGACCGACCCGACTACGGGCCGCTCCTTCGGCGACACCGGCTTCAAGCCCATGGCGCAGCTCGGCGCCGGGTTCCGGGTCTTCGTCAGCGAGCGCTTCACGGTGCGCCTCGAGCTGCGCGACTTCGCCTACTCCGGCTACACCTCGAGCGTGAACGGCTGCAACCGCGACGACACCAAGCAGATCCAGACCGCGAACGATCTCGGCAAGCCGCCCACCGGCCTCAGCTCCGGTTGCGACGCGGGGGCGTTCGGGTCGCCGGGGCCCGGGGGGACGGCGCGCCTCAACGCGGAGGGCGCGTACGAGTTGCTCAAGGCTCCTTCGGCGGAAGTGATCAACAACATCGCTTTCCAGGGAGGCGTGTCGTGGCTCTTCTGAGAGGGCAAGAGCAAAATCAAAATCTCACCGCGAAGGCGCGAAGACGCGAAGATTTTTTTTCAAAAAGAACCTTCGCGAACTTCGCGCCTTCGCGGTGGGTTTTGTTTTTGTGCCTTTTCTCTGGAGCGGCGTTGGCGCAGACGGAAATAGACGTCTTCAACAAGGCGATCGAGGATTACAACGATGGAAGGAATCAGCGGGCGGCGATTGGGTTTTATCAGATCGAGGAGACTGCTGCAGTCGAGGACAATCGCTATAAGGCTGAATACTATCTGGCCCAGGCATTGAACAAGCTGGGATTGGGATTCGGCTCGTTCTTCTATTACGGGCAGATCATCAAAGCGGGGCCCACCCATCCTTACTATTACAAGGCCGTCGAAGGCGCGGTGGCGGTCACCGAGCAGTATCGCGACGAAGTGCTCGGGCCCAACGTATTGAACAAGGCCTACAACGATCAGTTCGGCCGCCTGCCGCCCGAGGTGCTGGCGAAGATCAATTACTACATCGCGCTGCTCGGCTATCGCGGCGGCAAATACGACGAGGCGGAGCAGTTCCTGCGCGGTGTGCCGCCCGAGAGCTCCGCGTACCCGCAGGCGCAGTACCTGGTGGGCCTCTTGCAGCAGCGCAAAGACCAGGAGCTGGCGGTCAAGACGTTCCGCAACATCCTCGCCATCGAGGGATCGCGTTACCGCGATCTGGAGAACCTGAAAGAGCTGACGCACCTGGTGCTGGGCCGCTCCCTCTATGCGCTGCAGCGCTACGGCGAGGCGAGCCAGGAGTACGATCGGCTGCCGCGCTTCTCGCGCCACTGGGACGAGGCGCTCTTCGAAGGCGCATACGCGGACTTGCTCAACGACGATCCGGGCGGGGCGCTGGGCAAGCTGCACAGCCTGCACTCGCCGCACCTCTCCGACGAGTTCGCGCCCGAGTCGCAAAATCTCGCTGCCATCATCTACCACCAGTATTGCCTGTACCACCAAGTTCGCGAAGTCCTCGCGCGCTTCAACCGCGAATACGTCCCGATCAAGGAGAGGATGAAGGCGATCCTCGACTCCAACCCGGCCATCGAGACGTATTGGAAGATGCTCGAGCCCGTGCCGGAGCCGGCAGGCGGAGGCACTCTCAACAACACAAATTTACCGACTGCAATTCAGCACCATCTGCAGAAAAACGAGCGCGTCGATTCCATGGTCAAGTATCTCGACAGGCTCGACGCAGAGGCCGCGAAAGTCCGCGGCGATCCGCTATTGTCGCAGGCGCCTCTGGGCAACGAGCTGCTCGACCTGATCGCCAAGCAGAAGGCGCTCATGGCGCAGGTCGCGGGCAAGTTCATCAAAGGCCGCCTCGCCGACCTGGCGCACCTCATCGAGGTGCTCGACGGCGACAAGGAGATCATCGGCTTCGAGACCACCAAGGGCGAGAAGGAGATGCTGGAGGCGAGCTTCGACGTCAGGGCGCAGCTCGCCTCGCAGCCGCTCTCTCGCCCGCCCATGCCGCAGACCGGGCACGAGTATTGGCCGTTCGACGGCGAGTACTGGCCCGACGAGATCGGCTACTACAAGTACACCATCAAGACGGCCTGCGCCGCGAAGAAGAAGGAAGACTGATGATGCGATTCATTGCGGCATTCATCCTGATCGCAGTCTCGCCCGCGGCGTTCGGCGCCAGCGCCATCAAACTGAAGCCCGCGCCCAAGGAAGTGGAGACGGAGCGCCCGGGGCCGGCGAAGGTAAAGGCGCCCACCAGCGAGGACGAGGTCCAGCGCGACGCAGCCGCGGACAAGAAGCGCGACGAGCTGATCGTGGAGCTGAAGACCATCATCCCCAAGATCCAGGAAGGCCCGCAGAAGGCTGACCTGTACTTCCAGCTGGCGGAGCTGTGGTGGGAGAAGGCGCGCTATGTCTCGATGAACGAGGTCAAGGATTACGACGACGCCTATGGCAAGTGGCTGGAGACGAAGAAGGGCGAAGAGCCGAAGATCTCCACCAGGACGAGCGACAACTATCGCAAAGAGGCGCTGAAGATCTACCAGATCATCCTCAAGACCTATCCGGCTTATTCGCGCAAGGACGAGGTGCTCTTCGTCGTCGCCTACAATCTTTATGAAAGCGGCAGCAGGCAGGAGGCGATCCAGAGCTACAACACCCTCATCAAGCAGTATCCCGATTCGCGCTTCGTGCCCGACGCCTACGTGCAGATGGGCGAGCATTTCTTCCAGTCCAACGACCTGCTGCGCGCCCGCGCCGCATTCGAGAAGGCGGCCTCCTTCAAGAACCTGCCGCAGGGACGCAAGCTCTATCCTTTCGCCGTCTACAAACTGGCCTGGTGCGATTACAACGCCGGCGAATACCAGGGCGCGATCGACAAGTTCAAGGAAGTGATCAGCTACGCCGAGGCGAAGGGGACTGCGCGCGACCGCATCCAGCTGCGCAACGAGGCCCTCAAGGACATCGTCCTCGCATTTGCGCAGATCGACGCCATCGATTCCGCGACGGCATATCTGAAAGAGAAAGGCGGCGACAGGCAGCTCGATTACATCAACAAGCTCGCCGCCACCTATTTCGACAGCGGCAAGTTCGACCAGGCCATCCGCGTCTACCGGATGCTGGAGAACGAGGCGCCCACGCATGTGCGCGCCCCGGCCTGGCAGCAGAAAATCCTCCTCGCTTACGACAAGCTGAACAAGCGCGACAGAGTGGTGGCGGAGATGAAGCGGCTGGTCGCCGATTACGGCCCCAATTCCGCCTGGGCCAGGGCCAATGCGCAGCAGAAGGGCGCGCTGGCGGAGGCGACCGATCTCGCCGAGAGCGCGCTGCGCGAGCTGGTGCAGGACTATCACCAGGAAGCCAGCAAGACCAGGAGCGTCGCCACCTACAAGCTGGCGCGCGATATCTACCAGCAGTATCTGGAAACGTTCCCGGATAGTGAAACGGCATATTCAATGCGCTTCTACCATGCGGAAATCCTTTATGCCCTGGAGGAGTGGGACGCTGCCGCCGCAGCGTATGAGAAGGTGGTGGAGGCAGATCCGAAAGGCCAGTACGCGGCCAAGGCAGCATACGATTCAATCCTCGCCCTGGAGAAATCGGTCGGCATCGCCAAGGGCAAGCTGCAGAAGCGCGAGCTGGCGGGGTCGGAGAAGATCGACGAGCGCAAGGCCAAGGGCCAGGTGGAGCAGACCCGCAAGATCACGCTGCAGAAGATCTCCAGGGAGACCGGGGGAGAGTCCATCCCCGAGAACGAGCAGAGGCTGATCGCCGCCTGCGAGAAGTATCTGGAGGTGGCGCCGGGATCGAAGGACGAGATCGTCATCCGCTACAAAGCGGCGTTCGTCTATTACGACCATCGCCATTTCGTCGAGGCGGCGAGGCGCTTCGGCGACATCATCCTCAAGTGGCCGACCGACGCCTGGTCGCAGAAGGCGGCCAATCTCTCCCTCGACATCCTCAATACCAAGGAAGAGTGGCTCGCTCTTTCCGACCTCACCCACAAATTCCTCATGGACAAGAAGCTGACGCCTCCGGGCAGCAAGTTCGAAAAGGAAGTGGCGCAGATCGGCGAGGGCGCCAAGTTCAAGTACGTGATGCAGGTCTACGAGGAGAAGAAGGATTACGTGCTGGCGGCGAAGGAGTTCAAGGAGTTCGTCGCGCAATATCCCGGCAGCGAGCACGCGCCCAAGGCGCTCTACAATGCGCTGGTCATCGCCGACAAGGCGGATCAGCTCGATCTGGAGATCGCCGCCGGTGATCAATTGATGTCCGGTTACCCCAAGGCCGACGAGCAGATCGTCAAGCTGACCATCCCGGCCCTGGCCAACGCCTGCGAGCGCGCCGCGCGCTACCAGGGGGCCATCAAGTGGTACGAGGAGGCGGTCACGCGCTGGCCCAATGACGAGAAGGCCGCCGACTGGCTCTTCAATGCCGCCCTCTTTCGCGAGGGCCTGGGCGACGACGCGGGCGCTCTCGCCGGCTGGCAGAAGTACCTCCAGCAGTACGGCTCGCGGCCCGACGCGGCGAAGATCGCCTTCAACGTCGGCCTCATCCTCGAGCGGCAGAGAGACTGGAAGAGGGCGGTCGAGCACTGGTCCTCGTTCCAGCAGACTCTGGGCCGCGCCGCCTCGCCCGGACAGCTCCTGCTCGCCCGCTACAAGCAGGGCCTCGCCATGCGCGAGGTGAGGGCCAGGGACGAGAACGTGCCCATGGTGATGGCCGAAGTGGCGCAGCGCTTCGCGCGCCTGCCCGAGAGCGAGAAGCTGCCGCCGGTGGTGGACGCCGCGGGGCAGGCGCGGTTCTCGGGCGTCGAATCTAGCTTCAACGACTTCATGGCCGTCCACTTCAACTACACGCGCCAGCACGATCTCGTGTACGTGCTCAAGGTGAAGAACGCGCGGATGAACAAGCTGCTCGAGCAGTACGCGGAGGTGATCAGGATCGGCAGCCCGAAGTGGAGCGAGGCGGCGTTCACGCGGATCGGCGAGGCCTACCGCAATTTCAATAGAGGCCTGCTCGATGCGCCGGTGCCGCGCGGGCTCGATCGCGAGCAGCAGGAATTGTATCGCAGCACCCTGGAGTCGCAGGCGCTGCCGCTCGAGGACAAGGCGACCGAGGCGTTTACCAAAGCGATCGAGGTTAGCCAGAAGTCAGGCGTCTATTCGGAATGGGTGCTCAAAGCGCAGGACTATATGCGCGAATACCAGCCCGACTCGTATGGCGAGGTGCACAAGCCGGCGCTGCTGGACAGCGAGCTGTCGCGCAGCGTGGCGCCCACGCTGGGCGGAAGCGGAGGGTATTGAGATGGGGCGCACCATTGCTCTGCTCACGATTCTCGCCTGCGCTTGCGCGCATGAAACGGTCAAGCGGGCCCCGCAGGCAGCGAAAGCGCCATCGCCGCCGCCCCGGCTGCTCGATGTGCCCGCCGCCATCGTCTACAAGGAGGCGCGCGAGCTGATGGCCAAAGGGGAGTGGGACGCGGCCAAGGCGCACCTCGACGAGTACCTGGCCAGGGAGCCGAAGAACGCGGCGGCGCTCTTCGACGCGGGCTGGCTGGCCGAGCAGCGCGGGGATGCGGCGGCGGCCGCGGACTTCTACCGGCGCGCGCTTGCGAGCGACCCGCAGCAGATCGGCGCGACGCTGAACCTGGCGCGGCTTCTCAGGGACAAGCCGTCCGAGGCGGAGAAGGTCTGCCGCGGCGCTCTCGCCACCGGGGACCCGCGCGTGCTCGACGCGCTGGCCGCCATCCTCCGCGGCGAGAACAAGCTCGACGAGGCGGAATCGATGGTGCGCCGCGTGCTGGCGCGGCATCCGCGCGATGCCGATGCGTACAAGAACCTGGCCGCCATCGAGGCGGATCGCGGGCACGTCCGCCTGGCCGAGTCGGCGCTGAACAATGCGCGCAAGCTGGACGACAAGGACGCCGGTATCTTGAACAGCCTGGGGCTCCTCGCCATGCGCCGCGACGACGTGTCGGCCGCGCGCGGCTACTTCGAGGAAGCGGCGAAGCTCGACCCGAATCTCGCCGCCGCCTGGGCCAACCTCGGCGCCATCGCTCTCAGCTACCGCGATTACAACCTCGCCGAGCAGGCCTACGCCAAGGCGGTCCAGATCGACGGCTCGCGCTGGGAGACCCACCTCGCCCACGGCTGGGCGCTGGAGGGCCAGAAGAAGTCGAAGGACGCCCGCGCCGAGTACGAGAAAGTGCTGGCGATGAAGCCCGGCCAGGAAGACGCCCTCTACGGCAAAGCGGCCGCGCTCAAGGCCGAAGGCGACCTGCCGGGCTCTATGGCGGCGTTCAAGGAATACGCAGAGCTTCCCAAAGCGGCACGGGCCAAGGAGGCGCAGAGCCAGATCGCGGCCATCGACCTGCGCCTCAAGAACCCGCCAGCGGCCGCTCCAAAGCCCGCGGCGCGCCCGTCCGCGGCGTCCGAGGTGGACCTCTCCAAGCTGCCGCAGGGCACCGAGACCGGCGGCCCGGCGCCGGAAAAGCTGCCCGCTCCGGAGAGCTCCGCTCCGGCGCCGGACCCCGAGCACAAGTCCAGTCTTTGACGGCCAGATGACCGAGCGCTTGGCCGATGGCAGCACGATGCAAATGGTGTTAGCGGAGGGATGATGTTGCGGAAAATGCTCCTGCTGGTGCTGCTCGCCGGTCCTGCTCTGGCGCAGGACACGAATGACGAGCCGAAAGGCCCCAAGGTGGTGCGGGAGGCCGACAAGGTCGTCGTCCGCAAGCGGACAGTCATCGATTTCAACGACGTCACTGTCGAAGGCGAGTTGACCAAGCCGGAGGGCAGCTACCTGCTCAACCGCAACAAGACCCGCTTCAAGTCACTCATCCGGCTGCGCGACAACTTCAACCCCGAGCTGCAGAAGTCGGCGGACAACCTCTGAGGGACGGGATGGCCAAGAAGCAGAACAGCGGGGCGGCGCCGATCGAGGCCGGCGGGGAAGCGATCCTTTCCGGCGCGGACGATTCGCAGCTGGCGGTGGCGGCCGCGCGGCGCGAGCGGGCGCCGACCATCGCCTCGCGCGTGGCGGACGCGGCGGCGGCGCAGCTGCTCATCTTCGACGAGCTGCCGGCGGACGAGCGGCCCAGGCCAAACGATCGCGTGCTCCTGCTCGGGCTGGTCTGGGGTGGATCGACGCTGGTCGAGCTGGAGCAGGTGGCGCGCGGCGCGGACCTTCCCGTGAGCAGGCTCTTCGACCTGCCGGCGATGAAGCTGCCGAAGAATTTCCCCATCGTGAAGCACGTCAACGGCGGCCACGTCTTCACCATTCCACGGGAGATCGGCGCCGAAGTGCATTCCGGCTCCGGGGTGATTCCGCTCGAGTACAAGGGCCGGCGCATCGACGCGCCGTTCAAGGGCAACGCCTACAGCATCGGCGACGATGACCGCATCGTGGCGCAGATCGGGCCGCAGCTGACCCTGATCGCCCGCTACGTGCGCGCGGCGCGGCACCCCGACAAGACGCTGCTCGAGCAGATCGACATTCCCTTCGCCAGCACGGTGCTGGTGGCGATGCTCGCCCTGGCGCTCTTCTTCCTCATGGTCAGCATCACGCCCCGGCCGGAGGAGAGCCTCGTAGACGACCTCTCGCGCAACCAGCAGCGCTTCACGAAGTACCAGGTAAAGGCGCCCGAGCGCGTCGAGCAGCCGAAGTTCAAGGACCTCTCCGGCGTCAAGGAAGGCGAGAAGAGCAAGGGCGAAGAAGGCAAGCTGGGCAAGGAAGAGCCGCGCAAAAAGGAAGCGGATCCGTCGAGAAAGGGCACGCGCGAAGTCGATCCCGACAAGAAGAACAAGGACCTCGCCAAGATCAGGAAGCTCGGGCTCATCGCCGCGCTTTCCAGGATGGGCGCCGGCAGCGGCGGCGCGGCCAGCAGCGTGCTCGGCCCCGGCGGCCTCGGCTCGGGCATCAACAACTCCCTCGGCGGCACCAAAGGCGGCGCGGGCCTGGGCGATGCCTACGGCGTCGGCGGCATGGGAACGCGCGGCTCGGGACCCGGCGGCGGCGGGAACGCGCTCGGCATCGGCGGCCTCGGCACCAAGGGCGCAGGGCACGGCCGTGGCGGCTATGGAGAGGTGGACCTGGGCGGGCGCGGGAAGGACGACACGGTCTTCGTGCCGGGCCGCACCACGGTGGTGGGCGGGCTCTCGCGCGAAGTCATCAACCGCGTCATTCAAAAGCACTACAACGAGATCAAGTACTGCTACGAGAAAGAGCTCTCCAAGGACCCGGGCCTGTACGGCAAGGTCACCATGCTCTTCATGATCGACGGCACCGGCCGCGTGGGCGAGGCGATGGTGCAGCAGACCACCATGGCGAGCGAGCGGGTGGAGAGCTGCATCGTCAACCACGTTCGGCGCTGGGTCTTCCCGGCTCCGCAGGGCGGCGGGACGGTGCAGGTCACGTATCCCTACGTCTTCAAGAGCAGCGGTCAATAAGGTGTTGCTCGTCGCTCTGCTCATCGCTGCGGCCGCCGAGGCGCAGCCGGACCCCGCGCCGCGCCGGCCGGTCGAGGCCGTGCCGGCGAACGGCGTGGACGAGCCGCCCCGGCGCGGGGCGTTCGTCGAGACGGCGCTGGGCGTGTTCACGACCTTCGGCGGCAGCGCGGGAGTGGCGAACGCCCAACCGTACCTGTCGATGACGGTGGGGAGCGAAGTCGGCGAGCACGCCGCGCTCTTCGTCTCGCTGGGAATCGGCGCGTCGGCGGCGTCGTGCTTCAGCACCACCTCCACCGGCGACTGCGCCGCGGCCGACTCGTTCGGCGCGACGTTCGTCGAGGCAGGGGGATCGTACGGCCTTGGCATCGCGCTGCGGACGCTGCTCTCGCTGAAGCTGGTGGCGGGCATGACCGACCTCAGCCCGGGGCCGGTGCGCAAGGACAACAACGTGCCGGACCACCTGCTCGGGTACCACGTCGGGGGCGGGCTCTCGCTCGATTACGACACGCGCCTCGACCACTTCGCGGTGGGGCTGGACGCCATCGTTCGCCACACGAGGGCGAAAGCGGACTCCTCGCTCGGCCTCACCTCGCTGGCGGTGATGCCTAGAATCCGTTACGTCTTCTAGCCCCGGCCGCCGAAGGCGGCTTAGGGGCTACGTTGTTGCTGGCTGTTTCCGCGAAGGCGGAAACAGCCTTGAGAAGGGTCGTGAAATCCTCTCTGGTGCGATTCGATACGCTCGCCGCCCGCCTGCCGGAGTGGGGGCGCCTCTTCGACGCGCAGGCGTACGCGGCGTTCATCGAGGCCGTGCGCGCCGTGCTCGAAGAGCGCGGCGAGCCGTTCGAGCTGCACCAGGAGTATGCGCGCGTCGGGGATTGCGACGTGCCGCTCCTGCCGCTGGCGAGGCTGCCTCGCGACGGCCTGGGCAAAGCCATCGACGAGCGGCTCGCCGCGGAGAGGCTGGGGCGCGAGCTGGATTCCTTGCGCGGCGACTTCGCCAAGGCGCGGCCGCGCCTGAAACTGCGCCTGCAGACTTCGCCCGGGACGGTCTCCGCGCCGGTCGTTCCGGGGCTGCATGCGGCGCTGGTGCTCGATCTGCCCAGCTTCATCACGCCGGTGCGGCAGGCGGACCTGGCGGCCTGGGAGCGGCCGGCGGGGGAGCTGGTCACGCTGGCGCTGGAGAACGTCAAGGCGCAGGAGCGCGTCGAGCTGAAACCGATGGAGATCGCCGGGACGCGCATCTATGCCGTCTCGGGCCAGAGCGTGTTCGTGGCTTCGCTGGGGCTGGCTGCCGAAGAGCTTCTCGGCGCGCCAACGGAATTCGGCGCGCTGGTGGCGGTGCCCAGCTCGCACATTCTTCTCTGCCACGCCCTCGCCAACCAGCGTAGCCTGGCGGCGCTGGAGGCCATGGCCGCGGGCGCGCTGCAGGCGTTC
>WNEY01001521.1_pt1 | contig 16476 bp, 6 predicted proteins | sample 5400531 | NCBI WGS metagenome assembly WNEY01 (sample SAMN13153338, study PRJNA577476) | soil metagenome | isolation source: 200 cm saprolite under Douglas fir tree site 1 | place: USA:California | collected 2015-04-18
CACGATCCGGTGGTTCGCCGGCCGCCCGTGATCCTCCCATGCCCAGCGACCGAGATCGGCACGCCACTGGTGCTCCCAGAGGCTGCCGTCGTCGACGACCACGAACAGCTTCTCGTTCAGCATCGCCGCTCCCGGCGTCCCGGTCACCGGTACGCCACCGGGCCGGGCGTGATTCACCCAGACCCATTCGTCGCCGTCCCACCAGCGCTCGTAGAGGTCGCGGAAGGGGCCGTCCAGCCGCGCGACGAACAGCTTCGTGTCGAGCATCGCCGCGCCGGGTGCGCTGATCATGCTGCGATGATCCCACCTCGCGGCATCGAGTCCTAGGCGGCGCCCCGACGTCCGACTGCGGTCGTGGCGCGATCTTGAACGTGTGTCCGGGCTCTGTTACGGTCGAGCGACTGCGGCATCTGTTGTCCAGAAAGGAACACAGTTGCCAGATAAACCGTCTGCGGCCACCTGAGCGATCGTGACCGACGTCGCGACAGAGGCCTTACAGGCGGCTAGCGCCTTTGCTGCGACACGGCTCGGACGAGCCTCGTCGACGTCGTTCAAGGACGCACGCTCGCTGATGACGTCGCTCGCCGACGGCGTGCCGAACAACACGAAGCCCGCATTCGACAAGCTGAAGGCGGACATCGAGGCCGAAGCCGAGCTCGTCAAGCCGATCGTCAAGAAGATCGAGGCGCAGACGAAGCTGATCGGCAAGATGGCGACCGACTCGATCGCCGACGCCAAGGCCGGAAACTTCACGACCGCGGAGGCCGGGCGGATCGCCGTTCGCATCGGCACGGCGCTGCTGGCGATCGACGAGGCGGTGAACATCGTCGCGACCGAACTCGCGAAAGACGCGAACGGCGTCGTCAACCAAACGCAGCGCGACGCCCTAATGGGCATCTGGAACCCCTGGGTGAAGCCGTTCAAGGACCTCGGCGACGGCGCCGGCAAGGTCCTCGACTCGGTCGGAGATCAGGTTCTCGGCCTCCCGAACACCACGAAGAGCCTCGGCGACGTCCTCAGCTTCGACCGCGACAAGTTCAGGCTGGCCGCCGCCCTCGCCTCGACCTCCGAGCGGAACTTCGGCGTGATGCGCCTCAACGAGACGCGCCTCGAGGCGTTCCTTGGTTTTGCCCGCCGCGAGTTCATCAACCCCTCGGAACAGGAAAAGCAGGAGCTCGTCGAGCGCGATGGTAAGTGGTGGCGCGCCGACCAAGCCGTGTTCGGCCTGCGGATCTTCACCGTCATCCGGCCGGGACTGCAGAACGATCCGCTGCTGAAGAAGGTCATGCCCGGGTCCCCGGACCCGACGACGATCAAGCCCACGGCGGTGACGCTGGACTCGATCGACGGGCTGTATCTCGGCGACGGGGAGGGCGCCGCCAACGAGCGGCTCGTCCTGCCGATCCAGTTCAACTTTCCGGCGGTCGAGATTCGCGAGCTCGCGCTCGGAATCGTGCGGAACGCGGCGAAGGAGGTCACGGGACTCGAGCTGACCACCGTAATCGCGGCCAAGCTCGGCGACGCCGTCGGGCTTCAAATCGGCGGGGCGGGCGTCATCATCGCGCTGGACGGCCCGCAGACACCGGCGGCGATGTTCCCGTGGGCCGTGTCCCCGCGTTGGCCGGACGCGATCGGCCTACGGATCAACGCCGGGCCGATCAAGGGCGGCGGCTACATCGAGCGGAGGGTTCGCGTCTACGGGACGGGCGCGGACAAGAAGGAGCTCGTCGAGTTCGGCGGGGTCATCCAGCTCGAGATCCTCAAGGTCGGCGTCTACGCCGTCACGATTCTCTCGCCGGACCCCTTCTCGCTCGTGCTTGTGATGGGCGTCCGTTTCCCGACGGCGATCGAGCTCAGCTTTGGATTCACCTTCAACGGCGTCGGCGGCCTCCTCGCGCTCAACCGCCGCGTCGACAGCGGCGAGCTGATCAAGGGGATGCAGACGCACTTCATCGACCGCGTCCTCTTCCCCGACGACCCGGTCGCGGAGGCCCCGAAGCTCCTCGATCAGGTCGGTCGCGTCTTCCCTCCGTACGACGGCGGCTTTGTCGTCGGCCCGATCGTCGAGCTCGGGTGGGGATCGCAGGCGAAGATCGTCGAAGCGAAGCTCGGACTCGTCCTCGCGCTGCCGGACCCCAAGATCATCCTGCTCGGCTCGGTCCGCATCCGCGCCCCGTCGAAGGTCACGCCGCTGACCGACTTCCGCTGCGAGGTGTACGGGGAAGTCTCCGCCGACCGGCTGCTGATCATGGCGACGCTCCGCGACTCGAAGATCGCGGGCATCGCCGTGTCGGGCGACCTGGGCCTGCTGATCCAATGGGGCGGCGGCGGGGCGTTCGCGCTGTCGGTCGGCGGGTTCAACCCGCGCTACAAGGACGCGCCGTCGCAGCTGAAGGACCTCGAGCGGTTGACGATCGACCTTTCGCCTCCGGCGGTCGTCAAGATCACCGTCAAGGCGTATTTCGCCGTCACGGCCGGCGCAGTCATGGCCGGCGTCCGTGGGGATCTAAATGCAGACGTCGGCGTCGCCAGCGCGCACGCGTGGCTCCAGCTCGACATGATCTTCTACTGGGTCCCACGCTTCGGATTCGAGATCGACCTCGAGCTCGGGATCTCGATCGAAGTCTTCGGCGCCAGCTTCGCGTCGATCACCTTCACGGGCCTGCTCGCGGGTACGACGCCATGGCAGGTCGGCGGCAAGGCGACGGTGGACGTCTGGTTCCTGCCGACGTTCCATCTCGACCTCGGTCCGTACTCGTGGGGCGACAACCCACCGCCTGTCGAGCCGGAGAAGAGCCCGTTGGCGCTCGTTCAGCAGGCGCTCAGCGAGCGCGAATCATGGAAAGCGGTCATGCCGCTCGACGGCGACCTGCTCGCGACACTCGGTCGCGTCGACGTCGAAGGCCTCGTCGCGCACCCGCTTGCAGCGCTCGAGATCACACAGTCCCGGCTGCCGCTCGAGACGCACATCGACCGGATCGGCAGCGCGGGCGTCACTGCGAACCGCGTGAACCTCGGGCTCGCGACGACGAGCGCCGGGCCTGCCGGCGCCGTGTCGACGGTGACGGCTCCCTTCTCGCCTGGGCAGTTTCTTGCACTGAACGGCGAAGCCTTGCTCGCACGGTCGGGCTTCGACGAGTTGCCGAGCGGGTGCCGCGTCGGCGCGGCGACGACACCCGTGTCGGGCACGGCAGCCCACGGCGATGTGAAGTGGCACACCTACTTCCGCGACGAGAACAAAGCGCCGGTCGAGTCGCAGTTCGACCTGCGTATGTTCGCCGCGACGCTCGTCGCGCACGGGCTGGCCGGCCGCGCGATCGCGGAGCGCGAGAATCCGTATCTCCCGCGCACCGCGAACGGCAGCGCCGCCTCGCGGGGCGTCTCGGTCCTGCCCAGCGGTGCGTCCACCGTGCACCAGGTCGACGACGGGCGCCTCGTGCTCGCCGATCTCGGCGTGCTCACGGCCAGCGAAGCGGCACGCGTTGCCGATGCGGTCAACGGCAGCGGCGCCGGCGAGGTCGCTGCGGTCGCCGTCGGAGTGATGTGATGGCGGACTTCGAGAACGTCCAGACGATTCGAGGCGCGAAGCTCTCCGACCTCGCCGAGCACGTCCAGGACGTCCTTGCGCTCGTCCTCGACGGAGCGGACGAGTACCAGGTCGGCAAGCTCGCGCTGGAGTCGTACGACTTCGTCCCGTACGCACTCACGGGACTTTCCGCGGCAATGCAGACGCCGTCCGGCGGCGCGCGTGCGACGACGCACGTGACCGTGCCGATCAGCGACGACAAAGGCGGTTCGGCGAAGGCCGAACAGGACGTCACGCTCTTCGGGCCCGGCGACGTCCTCGGCGTCGACCCGGCCCAGATCGTCCGTCGTTATCCGTCCCCCGGAAGCACGAACGCGGAAGAGACGTTCCACGCGCACATCGAGTTCGACCGTCCGGAGCTGCCGTGGGCGTTCAGCGCCCACTCGCCCGGCGACCGAATGCCGCCGTGGCTGGCGCTCGTCGTCTTCGAGCTCGACGAGGTCGAGTGGGAGCCGGCCCAGTCGGGACTCCAGCCCGTCGTCTCGGTTTCGGCCTCGCTCCTCCCGCCGCTCGGGTCGGCGTGGGCGTGGGCGCACGCGCAGGCGACCAGCGGCACTGCGACGCTGAGCGCACGGCTCTCGACGGGGTACGCACCAGTGAACGTTTCGCGGCTGCTCGCGGCGCGCGTCCTGACACAGGACACGAGCTACGTGGCGTGTCTCGTCCCCACGACCGACGCCGGCCGCCGCGCCGGTCTCGGGTTGCCGGGCGGCACGCTCGGCCCGGCGTGGACGCCGCAGGACGGAACGGTTCGCCTGCCCGTCTTCGACCGCTGGGAATTCCGCACGGCTCCGGACGGCGACTTCGCGCGCCTTGCCCGCCGCCTCAAAGGGGTCGCGGCCCCGTGGGAGATCGGCCGCAGGATCATGGACGCGTCGCGTCCCGGCGACCCGCTGACGGAGCTCGGCCCGAACGACGCGGGGCGCCGTCAGGTGATCAAGTGCGCGCTCTTCTCCCCCGCACCGCAGCCGGCCGGAGCGCCCTCCGACACCGCGCGGTGGAGCGCCGCGCGAACCGACGACCTGAAGGGCACGCTCGAGCGTCCCGCCGTGGTCGAAGGGACGGCCGGGAAGGACCCCGGCGTGGTTCCCGACCTGCCCATCGTCGGTCCACGCATCTATGCGAAAGGCCAACGCGGCACGACGACTGTGCCCACGGGCGACTGGTTCGCCGATCTCAATCTCGCGCCGGGACACCGAGTCGTCGCGGGGCTCGGGACGCGCGTCGTCACGAAGGACCAGGAACCGCTGATGCAGGCGGCCTGGGCGCAGGTCGGCGAGATCGAGAAAACGAACCGGGAGCTCGCGCTCGCGGAGCTGGCGCGGCACCTTGCCGGCGCGCTGCACGCACGTCTTGGCAAGGTGCAACCGGGCCGTCTCCTCCAGCTGACCCGGCCGTTGGCGCCGCGCGTCCGTCTCGACGGCGCCGGGCTCACGCTCGCCGGTCAGACCGTTCGCAGTGCGACGCCGGAATCGGCCTTGGGCGGAGCGTTCCGCCGCGCCGTCCGGGCGACCGGTCCGGTCGGCCGACGGCTGGCGCCGGCCGAGCGGACGAGCGTGCAAGGACTCGTCGGCGACGACCGTGGAAACCGCGACTTCAGACGGCCGTACGCAGATCTCGACGGCATCGGCGGCCTCTCCGAACGCGCGGTGGAGTCGCTGAGTCCCTCGGCCGTCGCAGCCGCACTGCACGTGTCGGAGGCGCAGGCGCTTGCAACGGTCGAAAGCGCTGCGAGGCGCGTCGAACGCGCGCAGACGCTTGCCACGGCGATCACGACGCCGAGCGCGTGGAAGAAGCCGGACACGACGTTCCGTCCCGGAGTCGCCGCAACCGATCGGATTGCCACGAAGATCCACGACCGGATCCGCGCGGACAACGGCCGGAGCGTTGTCGCCTCGCGGTGGCTCGGTGGCCTCGCCGCGGGACTGGGCGTGACCCAGGTGGACGGGACGGCGGAGCTGCACGACGTCGCGCTCGAGCTCGAGGCGAAGGTCGCCGCAGCGGCAGCGCATGTCCGCGTGCCACAGCCGGCGCTCGTCGTTCGAGCCGTGCCCGAACGCCCCGCCGGCGAGCTGATGCTTCGCGCCGGAGCCGGTCGCGGCGCAAACGCCGCGGGGACTCTCTCGAGCGTCGCTGCCGGCAGCCTGCTCGGCTCGATCACGCCTCCCGTCGCCGCTCCGCCGGGCGGTGGCGGACACGGCTCCGAGCGTGAACGGCTCGACCGCTTCAGGACGCCTCAGGCGACCGTCCTCGCAACGTGGGCCGAGCGTGCGGCCGAGGTCTCCGTGATCGACGTCCGTGCGCAGCTCGCAGCGCTCGTCGAGACCCCCGGTGCGCTTGCGCTGGCGACGACGCCGGACCGAAACACGCTCGCCGTTCGCAGGCGAGACATCCTGCTCCGGCTCGACCCTGACCGCACGGTGATCGACACGATGCGCGCGCGCCTCGACACCGGCCTGATCACGTTCGATCCGTTCGCCGGCTCGTTGATCCGCCCGATCATGGCGGCGCCGCGCTTCGACCGGCCCATGTACCAGGCGCTGGACTCGTACGACCGAGAGTGGCTCGTCCCGGGGCTCGGAAAGCTGCCCGAGCCGGAGCTCGTCACGCTGCTGTCGACGAACGACGAGTTCACCGAGGCGTTCCTCGTCGGATTGAGCGACGAGATGGGGCGCGAGCTCCTGTGGCGCGAGTACCCGACTGATGCGCGCGGCACCTACTTCTACCGCTTCTGGGAGCCCGGCAAGGACGAGCTCGCCCAGCAGATCCACCGCTTCTCGCCGAGCAAGCTGGGCAGCCACGTCACGATGGGGCCACCCGGAGAATCCGGCTTGGCGGTCGTCGTCATCCGCGGGGAGATCGTGCGACGCTATCCCGACCTGAGCGTGATGGCTCTCCACGAACAGGGCCGCGACGAAGACGGCCGGCCGATCCTGCCGGAAGCCCCGACTGGACCGCCGGACGCGGCCGCATCGCTCTTCCACGCCATGCTGCTGCCGGACATCATGCTCGCGGGCCTCGACATCACCGTCGATGCGCTGCGCGAGCCGGGTTGGTGGATCGTCCTTGCCGAGCATCCCCAGGCGACGCGCTTCCGGCGGCAGGAGCCGGACCTCGCTGCGCACGAAGTCGTCTTCGCGACTGCCGCAGCGAACGCGACCGGCGCGACCGTCGCCCAAGACCGGCTCGAAGACCCGACCCGGATCGCCTTCGAAGCAGGCGACTTCCTCCCACCCGTCTAACGAATGGCCGACTCGGTCCCTCCTGAAGTCCGTGACGCTCGACGCGACGTGTCGCGTCTCGCCAGGGAACGCGACAAGCTTCTGCGAGAGGCGGCCGACCGCGGTGCGGTCGACCATGCGCGGCTGAACGAGATCGACGAGCTGATTGCGCGCCGGCTCGACGACGTCGTGCGTCTGATCGACCCCTGCGACGCGAGTGCAGCCGATCCGCTCGTGCTGTTCCCGGTTCGACTGGAGACGCGGTTCGGCTCGGACGGCCGCGAGACAACGCTCCGTGTGCGGATTTACCCCGACGAGATACACGTCGACGATCTCGTACGGGGCCTGACGGCTGACGAGATCACGGCCGGCACGACGTACTGGACCGCAGCGTGGGCGGACCCGGTTCCCGAAGCTGCATGGACGAACCTGGTCGCTGCCGTCGGCGGAGAGCGGGCCGAGTGGGTCGCGCACGCATCCACACCGACGAACATCGGCGACCGCGGCTCGTCGACGGCGCCGTCGTTCCCGCAGATCGCACCGCGCGGGCCCCGCAACGCGGTCGCGCGGGCCCTCCCGGACCGCTTCGTCGTGCTCGCCGTCCAGGGAGAACAGGTCTCGACGGCTGTCGGACGCCCAATCCCGCGCGACCTCGCGCTCTCGCCGATCCCGCTCGAGGGAGATGAGGCAATGCGCATCGCGGGGGCGCTCACGATCCCGCGCGGATCGGAGTGGCTCGTCGACTACGGCCGCGCCCTCGAGGTCGGCATGGCGGTGACGGTGCCGCTGGCAGGCGGCAACGCGCCGATCCGGCGGGTGATCGCTGTCGGAACGCGCGCCAGCCTCACACCGGGTGCCGCCGCCGACGAGCTCGAGGATCTACTCCTCGGCCATCGCTTCCGCACCGGGCTCAGCCTCGTGCCGCAGGGAACGCCGACCAACAACGCCGACGCCGAACGCTCCCCCTACCGCGTGCGCACGACTCCGCGGCCGCCGGCATTCTCAGCGCCGAGTCCGCAACCCGGATCCGACACGTCTGCCGCCGCGCGCCTGCTCGGCGTCGCGGCCGACGTGCTCTCCGGGCTCGTCGGCGACGGCAGCGGCGAGCAGGCGATCGCGCGGGCCGTCAACACAGCCTTGTGGGCCCCGGGCTGGGGCGAGTATCTCAACCGTCTCGACGAGCAGGGTGTGCCAGGGGTGGTGGACGCGCAGCGCGAATCCGCCCGGGAGCTGTTCCGCGACCACGTTCGTGGTCGCGGCCCGGCGCCTGCGCTGCGCGTGCGCGCACAGCCGTACGGGCTCTTGCCGGTCTCCGACCTCAGCGCGTGGGCGCCGGCGGTCGGTGAACCGACCGCCGGCATCGTCCAGGTCGTCCGGTCGTTGCTCGAGCGGTGGCGTTTCGCCGCGGAGCGAAACGTCCCGGTCGTCCGGCCCGGAGAGGCAGACATCGACGCGACGCTGCTGGACGTCCTCGGTTCCAGCCCGACCCTGCAGGGCCTCCGCGTCCGGCCGGTGGTGACGGACGACGTATCCGCCGCAGTGATCGCCGCGCTCGGCCTCGACCATCGCGACTACGAGGCCGAGCGGATGTCGATGGCTGCCGTCGTTTCGGGGCTGCTGGGTGCGGAGGCGGCGAAGATGACGGTGGGATCGCTTCACACCGACACGCGGCCGTTGCCGTTGCCGCTTGCCTCGGCCCGCGACCCCGAATTCATCGAGGCTCTGCTCGGCGACCCGTCCCGCATTCTCTCGATCGACAGCGTCCTGCAGGCGTTGCTGGCTCTCGCGTGGCGGTCGAGCGAGCTCGACGTCGCGAAGGCGTCGCCTGCGACCGTCTTGCCCACGCTCGTCGAATTCGTCGACCTCGAACCCGAGCTGAGAGCGCAGACGTCCGCGATGGTTGCACGCGGCGACGCAGCGGCACCCGAGGAGCTGTACGGCATGGTCGCGCAACTGCGCGATGCAGGCGTCTCGGTCGGCGGTCCGTCCATGTTGCGCGAGTACCAGCCGGCGGAGTACATCCAGACGTCTCTCGCCGAGGTGGCGCTGTCGGCGCCCGCGACGGCACAGGCGAAGGCGATCGGCGCCGCCGCACTCGCCGGGTGGCTGCTCGCAATGGGGTACCGCGGCGAGGTTCGCGCCGCGATGCAGGACCTCGTCACCACAGAAGTCGAGGCGCGAGCCCTCGCAGTCGCCGAAGCGCTGGACTGCTCGTCGCACCGTCTCGACGCGTGGGCGACCGCCATCGTGTCCGACCGTCACGACCGACTCACGGCAGGTCGCGACTCGACGCCTGCGCGCGGCCTGACGATCGGTGCCTACGGGGTCGTGGAGAACCTTCAGCCCGAAGCGACTCCCGCGGCCGACGGGTGGATCCACGCCCCTTCGATCCGCCACGCCGTCGCCGCCGGCATCTTGCGCAGCTCGCATCTCAACCATCTCCCGGCGGCCGGCCCGGCAACCGACGGCGGCCCGTTCGCGATCGATCTGTCCAGCGGTCGCATCCGCACCGCCGCGCACGTCATCGACGGCGTGCGCCAGGGTCAGCAGCTCGGTGCGCTGATCGGGTACCAGATCGAGCGCGCCCTGGCCGCCGCGGAGCTGGCTCGTCTGCAGCTGAGCCTACGCACGATCGCACCGCTCGTCGCTCGACGTCTGCACGACAGCGACGGGGCGGATCCGCGCGCAGCGCAGGAGTCCGTTGCGGCGACCAACGTCGTCGACGGCGTCCTGCTGCTGAAAACGCATCCTCCCGGCGACCCGGCGCTGAGGTCGTCGCTCGACGAGGTCCCGCAGAACGTCTACCTGAGCCCAGGCGACTGGAAACCGCTGACGGACGCAGAGTGGTCGACGGTGACGCGAATCATGCGTGACGCGGCGAGCACGATCGACGCGGTCGCAGACATCATGCTCAGCGAATCCGTCCTGCAGTTCGCCGGCGGAAACCCACACCGCGCCGCGGCTGCCATGGACGCGATGTCCACAGGCGCGACCCCGAACGACACGATCGACGTCCTCGAGACGCAGGACGGCGGTGAGCGGCTCACCCACCGAGTCCTCGCCCTCGTCGGGACCGACACTCCCGCGATCGGATGGAACACGAGCCGCCCCCGTGCCGCCGCCGAGCCGCGGCTGGAGGCCTGGGCCGCCGCGCACCTCGGCGACGCGTCCAAGGTCGTCGTCGCCGACACGGACGCGCGCCGCATCACGCTCGACGAGGCAGGGTTCGCGGCGCTCGACCTCGTGCACACCGCAGATCTCGCCGCGTTGGAGCGGACGTTGCGGAACGCGATCCCCGGCCTAGGAAACGCCGAGCTCGCCGTCACGCGCGCCGACGGCTGGCCCGCCGACCTGCGGGCGCTCGGGCAAGTCGTCGGGCTCGCGGCGACGCTACGCATCCTCATTTCCGGCGCGCACCCCCTCCTGCCGCTCGACCTGACGCGGCCCGGCGAAACGGCGACACGCGACCTGCAGGCTGCGATTCCCGAGCTGACAGCAAGGGTCACGGCGCTCGCGGCGTCACTCGCGGCCGCGGTCGCGGCCCTCGAAGGAACGATTGCAACCATCCCTGCGGACGGCATCGTCGCCGACACCGGAACTGCCGACGGCATCGTGCATGCGGCATACGCGCTGGAACCGTTCGGGATACCGCTCGAGCCGATTGCCGAGCGCCCGCTCGACGTGTCATGGGTACGCGACGCGTGGCACACCGCGGAAGCGCGGAGCCGGAACGCGGCGGCGCTCGCGCAGCGGCTGGCGACGCTACCCGCGAACACTCCGCCTGGCCTTGCGCTCGATGCCGCGCAAGAGACCGCGAGCGCAGTCCTCGGCACGGCGTTCGTCGTCGTCCCGGTTCTCGACCCTGGGACCGGAACAGACGAGTTCGTCCAGGCGCTGACAGACCCGGCGTTCCCTGCGCCGGCAGCGAGCGCGCTCCGGCGTTTCGTGCGCGACGTCGGCACGGTCCGACAGCAACTGACACGCTTCTCGGAGTCTCTGCTGCTCGGTTCCGCGCTCGGACATCCGCGCACGCTCGGCGTGGTGCAGCTGTCGCTGCGAACCGCGGACGGCCCGGCCGCAGGAACGACGCACTGGCTCGCCGGGCCGCTGCCGCCGGACGGGCCGTGGCCGGCGTCGCCGGTCGCGCACGTCGTCCTCGACCAGGTCGGCAAGGTCGACACCGAGACCGCAGTCGCAGGTCTGGTTCTCGACGCCTGGGTCGAGGACCTCCCGGCGCAGCCGGGTCCCAAGGCGGACCCGGATGACCCGCGCCCCGGCCGTGCCCGCACCGGCCTCGCGATCAGGTGCAACTCCGCGTCGGCGCGCCCGCCGCAGGCGATTCTCTCCGCCGTCTCTCCCGACGACCGACGCTGGACGACCGATTCGCTCCGTGGCGTCATCGAGCAGACGCTCGACCTCGCACGCGTGCGAATGGTCACGCTCGAACGCCTCGCGGGCGACGGCCTCGTCCTCCCCGCCCTCTACGCGCGCAGCTCCTCGCTGCAGGGCGAGCAGCAGTTCCTCGAGTTCAGCAAGCTTGCACAGCTCGGTGCCGCCTTCGTCGCGATCCCGTTCGTCAAGGACTCGAAGACATGACGCAGTTCTCGTCGAAGCCGGTCGAGATGGTCGAGATGCGGACGCTGCCGGAGTCGCTCGTCGCCATCTGCACGACACCGCCCGCGCTGACGCGACTCGAACCGCAATCCGTTTCGGGCGATCCCCGCCACGGTGCCGAGGCGCGGGTCGCCGACCCACTGTGGCTGATCGGGCGCCAATGGCAGTTGGGCGAGTTGCTCGGGGAGGACGTCGGGAGCCCGGTCTCGGTGCGCGTCGAGCGCCACGCGCTGCCGATCACGGCGTGGGCGCCTGCAGCCGAGCTCGACGAGGGCGCGGATCCGGCGTCGGCGGACTGGCGGCCGTGGCCGGACGGTGCCACTCTCGACGAGCTCGTCGAGCACGTGCCGCGCGCCGCCGCCGAGAACGGCCTTCGCTGGCGGGCCGAGACGGGCGCGCAGCTCGCAGAGATGCTCCGTGAGTCCGGGAGCGCCGACGCCGCCGATCAGCTCCTGGAAGCGCATCCGCTCACGCTCGCTGACGACCCGGCCGATCCTGGGGGCCGCCTCGACCCGGCAGCACAGCGACTGTTCCTAGTCCTCGACGGCGCAGTTGCCGACGGAGCCGCCGCACGTGCGGCGTTGGAAGCAGGTGAGCCTGCCTGGGTGACGGGTGCCGCCGACCCCGCACGCGCCCGCACGGTGGCGGCCGAGTGGCTCGCCTGGGTCGGCGGCTCTGCGGGGGCCGGAGGAGCCTGGAGTACGCCGCGGCTCGAGCATCGGTTCTTCCTGCGGTTCGGCCAAGGGGAGGGCTCCGTCGTTCTCCGTGCGACGGCCTTCGGGCCCGGCTCCGCTCGCTGGCACCACTTCGAGTGGCTCAAAGGCGCGAACGTCGAGGTCGAGGGCGACGGCGACCGCGTCGCGGACGACCCTGTCGCCGACGTGATGCTGGCGACGCCGCTGCGCTATCCGGGGATGCCTGCGGACCGTTACTGGCAGCTCGAGGAGGGCTCCGTGGATGTCTCGGCGATCGAGGCGCAACCGCACGATCTCGCCCGCCTCTGTCTGGCCGAGTTCGCGCTCGTCAGCGGAGACGACTGGCTCGTGATTCCGGTCGATGGAAAGGTCGGAGCGGTCAACCAGGTCGAGTCGGTGCGGGTGACGACGACGTTCGACGAAACGCTCGTCGTCGACGAGGCCGGCGCCGACCGACGGGCTCGCGGCTTCCGGATGTTCGAGGTCACCTCGGCGGACGACGACTCACTGCCCGGCGTCGTGTTCCCGCCGATCGCCGCGAGCCCGCTACTCGGCGAGCCCGTCGAAGAAGTCGCGTTCGTGCGCGACGAGACGGCGAACATGGCGTGGGCAGTCGAGCGAATCGTCCCCGGCCGGAGCGGCGATCCTCGCCAGCGCTCGGCGGAGCCGCTGCCGCAGCGACCGAGGCCCCCGGAGGACCTCGACCCGAACGAGGTCCTCTACGAGCTCCAAGTCCCGGTTCCGCACCACTGGATTCCGCTCGTCCCCGTTCGTACTGCACCGGCGGTCGTCGGGCTGCGCAAGGGCGCGATGCTCGCTAACGGCAAGCCGGTGCTCGCTGCGAGCGTCCTGCTCGAGCCGACCCCGCTGACGTTCCCGATGGAGGAAATCCCGCGCGAGGGAGTGACCGTGCGTGCGGTGCCGGCACTCGCCCGGCGCAGGAATGGGTCGTACGCGCGGTGGACGGGCCACCGCCTCCGCGCGGGCCGCGGCGAGGGCAGTAGCGGCTATGCGTCCGATTCGGCCTGGCCGGCCCGCTCGCCGGGGGTCCTCGCGTAGCGGGCCTTCAGGCCTTTCCGCGTCGCTCTTTGAGTGCGTGTGCATGGGGCCGCGACGCTAACCCGGCCTCCGGACATAACGGCTTCATGAGGCGATCTTCATGCCCCTATCGCGGTAGGGACCGCCCTTGCGGGCGGCCCCCCGCGCAGATCCCAGCGTGCGCTGCTAACGCACTGGGCTCCTGACTTGGGTGCGGGCGTCGAATCGCTGATCGGGCCAGGGATGGGTGATGCGGGCGGGAGGGAGCCATCGCTCCGCGTAGCGGCGCATCCGCTGCCAGTTGAGGCGGTGTCGCTGGCCGCGGCGCCGAAGCGCCGCGTACCAGAGCCGCACGAGCTGGTCGCGGAAGGCCACCACTTGGTGGATGTTGCCGGGCACGGCGTAGTAGGCGAGATGTCCTCGCAGCACGCTCGCGAGCCAGCGTCCCTGTGTTTCGATGGGCCAATGGCGTCGTCGCATCAGCAAGGTTCTGACCTCGCGCAGCTTCGCCGCCATTCGCTTCGAGATCGTCTTTCGCCGCAGCAGGAAGCGCCCGTCCTTGGTCGTCGCGCAGTAGTGCGTGAAGCCCAAGAACTCGAACGTCTCCGGTCGGCCGAGGCCCCGCTCCTTGCGTTGCTGGGCGGCGAACCGCCCGCAACGGATCAGGCGCGTCTTCTCGGCATTGAGCCCCAGCCGAAACTTGGCCAAACGCTGCGCCAGGTCTCGCTGGAACCGCTCGGCGTCCGAGCGATGCTGAAACCCCAGCACTACGTCGTCGGCGTACCTGACGATGAGCACGTCACCGCGGGCGTGCCGCCGGCGCCATTGCTGGGCCCACAGATCGAAGACGTAATGCAGGTAGACGTTTGCGAGTAGCGGCGAAATCGTCGCACCTTGCGGCGACCCGTCCTCGCTGGCCGACCACGCTCCGTCCTCGACCACTCCTGCCCTGAGCCATTTCAGGATCAGGCGCAGGACTCGCTTATCCGCGATTCGGTGCTCGAGGAACTTCACCAGCCACACGTGATCGAGGCTGGTGAAGAAGTCGCGGAAATCCGCGTCGAGCACCCAGTTCACCTTCTTGCGTTCGATCCCGACCGCGAGCGCGTCCAACGCGTCGTGCGGGCCGCGCCCGGGCCGAAATCCATACGAGAAGCCGAGGAAATCCGCCTCGTAGATGGCGTTCAGTACCTCGACGACGGCGCGCTGGACGATCTTGTCCTCCAGCGCGGCAACCGCGAGCGGCCGCAGCCGCCCGTCCGCCTTCGGGATGTACACCCGCCGTGACGGCTTCGCCCGATAAGCGCCCCTCAGGACACGGGCATGCAGATCACGAAGGTTCTCTTCGAGGTCATTCCCGTAGTCCTGCCACGTCACCTCGTCCACCCCCGCCGCTGCCGTCGGGCTCAACGCCCGGTAGGCCGCGTGCAAGCGATCGACGCTGACGTGATGCAGGAGCGCCGTGAACCGCGCGTCCCTGTCCTTCATCGCGACTTGGCGCACACGATCCAGCGCACTTGACGCGCGACCTTCCCGGCTCTGCGTCCGGAGCGCGTTTTGCTGGCCCGTGTTCCCCTCGTCCAGCCGCCTTCCCTCCACCGGCTCCGCCGCCGGTCGCCCGGCCTTGTTCGCCAGCTTCGCAGGTACTACGCGGCTGTCTGACTCCCGACGGTCGTTCATCTCGGGCTTCCGGCCAACGGCCTTCCCCTCGCGGCCTGCCCGAGCGTCGACACGCCACCCCGCGATCCAGCTGGGCGGGGCATCATCGACGCCGACAGGCGATCGTCGGGCCTCCCGGTTCTCGCGCATGGAGATTCCGCGCATGCACAGGTTCTCAGACCGCGCAGGGCCCGCCGACCACTCGCGAAAGCGCGGCCGACGATGTTGCCTTCCACCTCGTTGTACGGCGTCGGCACCCCAGAACGTTGATTTCGCGGCTCAATAGCCCAGCCTACGCGTACCCCTATCAACGCTTCACCGACGCCCTCACGAACGCCAGCGCATGACTCGGGGCCACCGTGGATCGCTACTCCTTCGATGTAGAGCTCCCTCCTCTCCTTCTCCATGCCGGTTTATCCCGGCGCACACAACGCGCATCGGCCGCACCGCGCCCTTCAACTCGCTCCACCAGACGGCAGCAACGCGACCGATGAGCGCAACACTCGCACAACGGCTGCCCTCCGCCGCCACGACCTCCTCGGCGGATTGATCCACGAGTACCAACGAGCAGCGTGACCGGGTTTGCGCACCCTACGGGTCGTGGCCTGCGGCGAGATCGCCGTGCACGGCGGGCGGAAGTAGGTCCAGGTCAAGCGCGGAGCCCCGACAAGTTCCGGTTGGGGCCGCCTTCGAGCGGCCCCAACCGCGCAGGTCCGGCTGATCTAGCCGCGTGCGAGCTGGCCGCGGATCTCCCCCTGCGGGTTCTTCGCCGTGTGAACGTTCACGTACAGCAGGTGTTTCGCGAAGTCCTTGAGCAACGCCGCCGTGATCGTCGCGGTGCCGGTCTGGCCGTTCTTGCACGAGGCGCAGAGCGAGACGACGACCGGGCCGGCCACCCCTTTGGCGCCCTTGTGGATGTGCGCAGCCATCGCCGCGCCGGTCAGCTTTGCGAACGTCAGCTTCCACTTCAGAGTGTGTCCGCTGAGTGTGCCCTTGAACAAGCCGTGCGCCGCCGTGTCTCTGACCACCTGCTTCGGCACCTCCTGCCCCGAGCTGAGCGCCGCCGTCCAGACGGTGGTACGGGCAGCCCCGAGCGAGAGCGCCGCGAGCGCAAGCGCACAGACAGAGCCGACGGCGAACAACGATACGAGCCTTCTCATGTATCTCCTCCTCGCCGGGCCGATGGTCGACCCTTGTCGCTTCACCATCAGGGAATTCGGTTGAGCTTCGCCTCCGCTTTGCGATGCGGAAGCGACCGCCGCCCGCGAGATCGGCGGCCCTATCCCCATAGACGCCGGCGAAGACAAAATGCTGGCGCCGAGCCGGGTTAAGCGTCGGTTAAGCGAGTACCGCAAGGGCCGGCTTCCCGAGCAGGTGCCTCGAAGCCGCTAGCCCGTGCCGACGCGGTACGCCGCCCGTCGGCTGTGCCTACGACCTTAGCCGACCTTGATGATCGGACAGTTCAGTCTTATCGAGGTCGATCGCTCGGTCAGCGTGCCCTTCTTCTCCAGCTTGTTGATCTGTGTGTCGCTGGTGATCAGGACCGGCGTGGCGGTCGCCTTCCAGGTCAGGATCGTCTCCTTCCAGATCGGCGAGTAGCTTGTCTCGCCGGGCTGGGAGCCGAAGACGGCGAGCTGGCCGGCGGCCGCTTTGCCCTGGACGA
>WNEY01002513.1_pt1 | contig 16473 bp, 5 predicted proteins | sample 5400531 | NCBI WGS metagenome assembly WNEY01 (sample SAMN13153338, study PRJNA577476) | soil metagenome | isolation source: 200 cm saprolite under Douglas fir tree site 1 | place: USA:California | collected 2015-04-18
AGCACATTAACAAAGGAATAGGAAGCAGAACTTCAATTTTGCCGAGAGAGGTAAGAGCGAAGCAGAGGAGCAAACAAGCAAGAAAGAGTCCAGGGAGGATGCCTGGGCGCGCAAGACCGAAGAAGGACGCGGAGACCGGCGAAACGTTCCAGGGGAGCTGCAAGCAAGCGATGAGCCTGGAGAGTCCGAATGGGGCAACCCCTCCGGAGTGATGTCTGGAGACCGCCTGCTGAACACATAGGCAGAGACGGGGGGCGGTGGGCGAACTGAAACATCTCAGTAGCCTGACGAGAAGAAATCAAGCGAGATTCCCGTAGTAGTGGCGAGCGAAGCGGGAGCAGCCCAAACCAGGTCGACTTGGGTCGGACTGGGGTTGGAGGACCAGCCGCAAGGGCGGCCGGACGGCATGCGAAGGGGGTGGAAACCCCCACCACAGAGGGTGAGAGTCCCGTAGCGGAAGCCGAGCGGCGGCCTGGGCTGAGATCCTGAGTACCACAGGGCACGAGAAACCCGGTGGGAAGCAGGGGGGACCACCCTCCAAGGCTAAAGAGCTTGCGCGACCGATAGTGAAAGAGTACCGTGAGGGAAAGGTGAAAAGCACCCCGAGAGGGGGATGAAAGAGTGCCTGAAACCCTGGACTTACCAGCAGCCAGAGGCCACTGTTCCGCGAGGGACTAAGGGCTGATGGCGTGCCTTTTGTAGAATGATCCGGCGAGTGAGTCGTCGTCGCGGGTTAACCCACCGTCAAGTGGGGGAGCCAGAGGGAAACCGAGTCTGAAGGGGGCGAGAACGCTTTTGCGCTGAAAGGCAAGAAAGCGGGCAGTGGCGACGATGAGACCCGAAACCACGTGAGCTATCCATGACCAGGGTGAAGCGGATGTGAAAGTCCGTCGAGGCCCGAACTCACCAGTGTTGCAAAACTGGGGGATGAGTTGTGGATAGGGGTGAAATGCTAAACGAACGTGGAGATAGCTGGTTCTCCCCGAAATGCATTGAGGTGCAGCCACGCGCAAGAGGAGCTGGTGGAGGTAGAGCGCTGCCTGGGCTAGGGGCCAAGTGCTGGTTACCAATCCCAAGCAAACTGCGAATGCCACCGAGCTGAGGTGCGTGAGTGAGACGGCGGGGGCTAAGCTTCGTCGTCGAGAGGGAAACAGCCCAGACCAGCCGCTAAGGTCTCCAAGTGGACGCTGAGTGTGAAAGGGAGTGCGTGCGCCTAGACAGCCAGGATGTTGGCTTAGAAGCAGCCATCATTGAAAGAGTGCGTAATAGCTCACTGGTCGAGTGCGCGGGCACCGACAACGTAGCGAGGCTAAGCGTCCTACCGAAGCGCTGGCTCTGGTGGAAGGTGTCCCTGCCCGACTGGGTGACGCGCGCAAGCGCGAGCGCGCAGGGGAAGGGAGACGGGAAGCCAGGGGGTAGGGGAGCGTTCTTGAGAGCAGAGAAGCCAGACCGCAAGGACTGGTGGAGCCAAGAGAAGTGCGAATGCCGGAATGAGTAGCGTCATCGATGAGAGAACCATCGACACCGCAAGCCTGAGGGTTCCTGGGCAACGTCAGTCGACCCAGGGTTAGTCGGGGCCTAAGCCGAGGACGTCGTAGTCGTAGGCGATGGAAAGCAGGTTGGATAGTCCTGCACCTGAGCAGGTCGCTAAGAGCGAAGCGGGGACGCGGTAAGCAGCGTGAACCGATCGAGAGGACAGGATCGGCTCCCAGCGCGAAGTGTGCGGTCGAGGCAAGACCCGACCGCGGCAAGCATGACGGCTGGGACGAGTCTCCGCAAGGAGGCGGAAGTCACGGGGAGCCAAGCCGCCCAGAAAAGCCGCTAGCCAGACCCTGTTCAGCCCGTACCGCAAACCGACACCGGTAGGCCGGGGGAACTCCCCCCAGGTGAACGAGCGAACCTCTGTCAAGGAACTCGGCAAACTAACCCCGTACCTTTGGAAGAAGGGGTGCCCTAGTAGCTTGCCTCGGCTCACACGAGCCAGAGGGGGGTGAGGGGGTCGCAGGAAACGGGCTCAAGCGACTGTTTAGCAAAAACACAGGTCTCTGCGAAGGCGAAAGCCGAAGTATAGGGGCTGACTCCTGCCCAGTGCCGGAAGGTGAAGGGGAGTGGTGAGTGTAGCCACGAACCGAAGCCCCGGTGAACGGCGGCCGTAACTATAACGGTCCTAAGGTAGCGAAATTCCTTGTCGGGTAAGTTCCGACCCGCACGAAGGGAGTAACGACTTGAGCGCTGTCTCGACAGGGGGCTCGGCGAAATTGCAGTACCCGTGAAGATGCGGGTTACCCACGACAGGACAAAAAGACCCCGTGGAGCTTTACTACAACGTGGCCTGGAGACGAGATGAGCGGTGCGTAGGATAGGTGGGAGCCGGAGAACCGCTTTTTGAGGGAAGGGGGGAGGCAACGGTGAAATACCACTCTCCGCTGATGTTGTCTCTCACGCCCCTCCGTAAGCCGGAGGGCGGACAGGGCCAGGCGGGTAGTTTGACTGGGGCGGTCACCTCCTAAAGGGTAACGGAGGTGCGCAAAGGTTCCCTCAGGGTGAATGGACACCACCCGAGGAGTGCAAAGGCAGAAGGGAGCTTGACTGCAAGGCGGACAGGCCGAGCAGGGACGAAAGTCGGGCTTAGTGATCCCACGTCACTGAGTGGAAGGGACGTGGCTCAACGGATAAAAGCTACCCCGGGGATAACAGGCTGATCTTGCCCAAGAGTTCACATCGACGGCAAGGTTTGGCACCTCGATGTCGGCTCGTCGCATCCTGGGGCGGAAGTACGTCCCAAGGGTTGGACTGTTCGTCCATGAAAGCGGCACGCGAGCTGGGTTCAGAACGTCGTGAGACAGTTCGGTCTCTATCCGTCGTGGGCGCAGGAAGAGCGAGGGAAGTCATCTCCAGTACGAGAGGACCGAGATGGCTGGACCGCTGGTGAGCCAGTTGGCAGGCCACTGCCAGCGCTGGGTAGCTACGTCCAGAAAGGAGAAGCGCTGAAAGCATCTAAGCGCGAAGCCGCCCCCAAGATGACTCTTCCCACTCTCTCGCCCGAGAGAGTTAAGATCCCAGGCAGAACACCTGGTAGCTAGACCGCAGGTGGACCTCTGGTAACAGAAGCAGCTGAGCGGGCCTAATGATCGTACGGCTTGTGCTTCGGCACGCTTGGTCTCTGGCTGGCTCTCGGCAAAATTGAACTCCTGCTTCCTATTTTGGCGATTCTGCTGTTCTGTGCTACAATTGACTATGCTGCTTATTGCTTCCAGGAGTGGACCGTCATGCTCGTCGATTTTCATACGCACCTCTTTCCACCAGATATTCGCGATCATCGTGAGCGATATTGTGCACGCGATCCCTGGTTCAATGAACTGTATAGCAATCCCAAGGCAAACATGGCTAGTGTAGAAGACCTGATTGCAGAGATGGATGCCTCTGGCGTGGATATCTCAGTCGCCTTCTCATTTGGCTGGACTGATCCCGGTCTGATTGAGGAAACAAATAGCTATGTAATTGATGCAATGCGCCGCTATCCGAAGCGCATCTATGGCATGGCTGTGCTACAACCAACCGCTGGAGTGCGTGCCATTCGGGAACTGGAACGCTGCGCGCGGGCTGGTATGATCGGACTGGGCGAATTAATGCCTCATGGTCAGGGGTATAGACTAAGCGATATTGACCTGCTCATGCCCTTCATGGACATTGTGCGCCAGTATCAATTGCTTGTGCTTTCACATTGCAGCGAACCAGTAGGTCATATCTACCCCGGCAAAGGCAATGTTTCGCTGCAAGATATTGTCACCTTCCTCACCGCCTTTCCAGACGTGCGCTTTGTGGCTGCTCATTGGGGCGGAGGATTACCTTTTTATTGTCTTATGCCAGAGATACAGCGCATTACGGCTCATGTATGGTATGATACTGCTGCTACGGTCTATCTCTATCGCAACACTATTCTTCCAATAGTGGCGGACCTGGTTGGAGCAGATCGTCTTCTCTTTGCCAGCGACTATGGGCTATTGCGCCAGCAGCGCATTATCGACTATATCGTGCAATCTGGCCTAAGCAGAGATGCTGTGAGGATGGTGTTAGGTGGAAATGCGCAGGGCTTGCTTGGGCTCCACTCTTGAATGGGAAAGGTTCATGGGCGCGATAAATCGTACGGGTACATCATAGCTATGCGAGTGACCTCTTTAGGAAGCGGAAGTAGTGGCAATGCGCTCCTGGTGGAGGCTGGCCCAAAGAGACGCACGAAGTTGCTGGTAGATGCTGGCTTGAATGGTCGTCTCCTCATTGATCGTCTACGCCGAGTAGGTGTTTCTCCGGCACAGCTTCAAGGCGTTTTAGTTACCCATGAACATAGCGATCATATCATCGGTCTACCTGTATTGATGAGGCGTTACGCTGTTCCAGTCATTGCTGATCCCCGTACTATTGAGGCTATAGAACAGAGTTTTGCCTCTAGTGTTTGGCGTACAGACGCGGGGGGTACCTACGAGGAGCACACCTACGCTCAAAGCACAGAGCCCAATCCCGAGTCCGTTCTGCCTGTTGTGGGGGATCCAGTAACCAGGGAGGAAATCTCAACCAATGGGATGTGGCAGGGAAACAAGCTACAGCACACCGCTTCCTTCAGCATTGGCTCCCGCTATGTGATTGGTGACATCGAAGTAATCTCATTTCCGGTCTCGCATGATGCTGTAGCTCCGTGTGGCTATTTGCTCAGCGCGGGCGGCTGTCGCGTGTGCGTGGTGATTGATAGCGGTGAGGTGACACCAGTGATGCTGGAGGTGATGAGTCAGGCTGACTTACTCATACTAGAGTCAAATCATGACCGTCAACTGCTACTGCGCGGTCCCTATCCCGATGCATTGAAACAACGCATCCTTAGCTCCACTGGTCACCTCTCCAACGACCAGGCAGCCGAAGCAGTGCTACGTACCTGGCCTACAGATAGTGTACGCTGGCTCTGGCTTTCGCACCTGAGTCGCACTAACAATACTCCTAAGCTCGCTCTGAACAGTATGCGTGCTAGCATTCAGGCTGCTAAAGCCAACCTCGCGCAGCTACATATTACGGTCTCGCCTCCTGGTATGGGTGGTGTGTGGGACTCGACCCAGCTTTGGGAAAGCCCCTCTCTGTGGGAAATAGGGTAGGGCCCTACACAGGTGCCTCACTATCTTGTAGCAATGCGAGGCGAGCACGTTCTGCATCTCGTTCAGCCTTTAGCGCCTCGAAAAAGCCCAGCGCCTGCTCGAAGTGATGATGGGCGCGGCCCAAATCAATGGCTCGTTCAGTAGGATTATCGTGGTAGAGTTTATCGGCCCGCCGACGATAGAATAGCCCAAGGCAATAGAGGGTATTTCCCCGTTCCCATGGAAGGTCTAAGGCTTCACATTGCTGGAGTGCACGCTGCAAGACTTCTTCTGCTGCGGCCCAGTTCTGTTGCTCCAGGTGCATCCGCCCCCTTGCTCGCAGAGCGATTGCCAGGCTTTTGCGTGCTCCTGACGAATCTGCAACGGCAACGGCTCGCTCGCAGATAGCCTGCTGTACTTCTGCGCTTTCGCCTGTGATCACGACGAGTTCAGCATAAGGTGAGAGCACTGTTGGCCAGGGAAATGGCTCGGTCTGTTGCAGCTTCTCTTTGTATTCCGCGCTAGCACGTCCCCAATCCTCGCGTGCAAGGTTGACGTATCTCGCGTATTCCTTTCGGATGTCATGTTGGTCAATTAAGCGTTTATAGCGATGAAGATAGTGGTCGCCCTCTTCCTGGTCACCTGTGCGATACGCTATGGCTGCCAGTGTATCCAGCGCCTCTAACTGCCATTGTTCATCCTGTTGATACTGCTCAATCATCTGTAGCACGCTACGCGCAACCTCGCGAGCGTCATCCCAGCGGTCCCATCTATACCAGGCATGCATCCGACCGATCATACTCGTCAGTAGCATCGATGGACTCTCCATCGTCTGCGCCATACTCTCGGCGCGGCCAAACCACATTACTGCTGTAGGGTAGTCGCTCACACTCAGATGCACCCAGCCTAATGAGACGTACAGGTCATAGCGTTCCCCTCGACTGCTGATCTGATCGCTCATTTGCAGGCGACGGTGTTGTAACTTGTGCGCCTCATCGTACTTCTGATGCTCAGAGTAGATAAGCACCAGTGCGTCCAGCGTGATCCACAATGAATAGGTATCGTTCAGTTCCTCCGCAAGGCGTAGCGCCTCATGTCCACTACGTAAAGCTTGTTCGGCCAGTTCAGCCCTCTGCGAACTGATGGCAGTTCTCATCTCGACCTGGCGTATATACCATAAAGCCTGGTACGTGAGAAAAGCAACATGCTCAGCGCTCGTTGGTTTTCCCTCTAACAGCTTCAAACCGGCATCGATGTAGGACTGTACCTCTTGCTGATCAGGGAACGTGTTAAACAACATTAACCAGCGTGCTCCTAGCTCTGCCAGGCGGTCATACAAACCAGGCAAGACCGTACTCTCCACCTGCGGCTCTTCATCCCTCACTAATTGGAGCGCCCGGCGATACTCCCGCCATGCTTCATCCATATTGCTACGCTGCGTGTAGGCATCACCCAGTTTTTCATGCATAGTAGCAAGGGTGAGAGGATCGGCGTCGCTATCAATCAACAACTCCAGCGCCTCGCCGTATGCCTGGATGGCTCGAATGGTGTGGTAGCTCTGGAGCGCCTGGGCCCCTGCTATAGTCAGATAGGTAATCGAGCGATGACGTAGCTCAGGCCGTGTTAATCGCACGGGGGTATTGGACGAATCAAGAGCATCTTCACCTGAAGGCGCGATAAATCGGGCCCCTACATCACCTGCTGGCCATGTAGCAAGTGCTTGCTGATAATGATAGGCAAGCAATTCTGCAAATGCTTCGCTCTTGCCTGCAGTCTTTTCTTCCAGCCAGAGAGCCAATTGCGCATGCTCTTGGGAGCGGCGCATACGCGGAATGTTATTGTAGACCACATCACGGATCAAGATATGCTTAAAGCTAAAGATGCGATCATCCCCCAGGACACTCAGCAGATGTGTCCCAGGCGTCCCGCTTGGTGGGAACCCTGCCCCTACACGGCCCTCCTTCTTAGCCTCAATGATAAAATCCCGCTGCACGAGCGCATCGAGCGTCTCAAAGACTATATCGAAATCAAGATCTGCTGCAAGTTCCAGCAGCCCAGCTAACCAGAAGGTACGGCCAATGATCGATGCATGCTGAAGCAAGCGCTTCTCTGTGTTGTTCAGCAGATCGACACGAGCTGCGATCACCCCTTGAATAGTATCGGGCAGACGCGGAAGGGGAAGCACATAGTGCTGGTCAATGAGTGTATCCTCTGGGGGGGCAGCCGGAGTCGCCAGTTCACTGAGGATGGCTTCATTTTGAGGCCCGATGCGCCAGCAACCTTCTTCATAGACCAGCACCCCTTGATCGATAAGCATGCGCACAATCTCTTCGACAAAAAACGGATTCCCCTCAGCCCTCCTCAGAATCGTATGGCACAACACCTCAGGCAAGTCGCTTGCCTTGAGGAGCGCATAGATCAGTTCGCTACTTTCCTCTGTAGAGAGTGATTCTAAGGCAATCAGCGTGAAGTTGCGCCGCCCACCTCCCCAATCGCGTCGCCGCTCAAGGAAATCTAAGCGAGCAAGACAGAGGAAGAGCATAGGCACATTGGTGATGCGCTCTGTCAAATATTCCAAAAGGTCAAGCAGAGCTTCGTCCGCCCACTGTAAGTCGTCGATTACGAGAATGAGCGGCTGTTGCTGCGCCAATGCCTCGAAGAGGACACGCCAGGCTCGAAGTAATGCTACCTGCGGACCACTTTGTTCGGTACTTTTGCTATATGCGCTGCGTTGACGCTCCCGATCTCGTCTGTCTGCAAAGCCCAGGTCATCGCTATTGCCACTGAGGCCCCCGACAAGGCTGCGCATAATCGCTGTAGCAATTTCTCCTGGTTCCTCGCTACGCTTCGCGCTAGCCAGTGTCTCTTGCACGAAATCAATAAAGCGACTTTGTAAGGTATCAGCATTTTCGCGCTCTTCCACTTGCAGTAAGGAACGCAGAATCTCGATCAGGGGCCAGTAGGTGATGCCCTCACCGTAGGGTGGACAGCGACCTTGTAGTACCCTGGGGGCGACATTTCTGTCATCAGAGGAGGCACATTTGGCTTTCTCCTGCTCGCTTGCAATAAACTCGCGTGCCAGGCGCGATTTACCAATGCCTGGCACACCGAGCAGGGTGATTAGATGTGGGCGTTGTTCAGCCTGAACACGGGCATACGTTGCATGCATCAAAGCAAGCTCCAACGTACGTCCGACTAGTCGGGCTTCTAGTCCTTCGATGCCCCGTGGATGCTGGGTAATAGCAGGTGTACGATTATGCAGCCCAATTACCACCCAGACACGGATTGGTTCCAGCTTGCCCTTGAGGTGCAGGGGAGCTATCGCACGGAAATCGAAAACCTCCCGCGTTATAAGATAGGTTCGTTCCCCCACGAGAATGGTATCGGGCGTGGCGACCTGTTGCAGTCGAGCAGCAACGTTGACTGCATCGCCCGTAATCAGAAAATCGTGCCTGGCCTGCTGAGCGTTGCTGGGAGTAGCCACTTCACCTGTATTAATGCCGATGCGCATAGAGAGGCGTGTTGCTGCGGGGTCGTGCGCCTGCCGTTGTGAGTTGAAATCTGCAAGAGCTAGTTGCATATCGAGCGCAGCGCGGATGGCGCGATCAGGGTCATCCTCGTGGGCGATGGGTGCGCCAAATACGGCCATCACCGCATCCCCGATATATTTCTCGACCGTTCCACCATGTCGGCGTATCTGCTCTGTCATCAAGTTGAAGTAGCCTGTCAGAATAGCTCGCATATCTTCAGGGTCCAGGCGGTCCGCTAGCGGGGTTGAGCCTGTAATGTCGGCAAACATGATAGTGACGACACGCCGTTCCTCTGAAGGCAGCAGTGGCTGTGTTTGCCCATTGCTGGCCGACGTTGATGGTTGCCCGCTATTGTTAGCGAACTGCGAGAGTGGGCGTGGGTTCGTGCCTTGTGGTAGCAGTGCCGTTCCACATTCAATGCAGAATTTGGCCACGGGTAGGTTGACCGTACCGCAATTTGGGCAGATCAGGAGACGGGTTCCGCATTCAAGGCAAAACTTTGCCTCCGGTGGATTGATAGTTTGACAGTTTGGACAGCGCATATATACTCTTGTTTTTGCTTCTGGTTGAACGACTCTTCCCTATTGTACAACAATGCGAAAGGTTCCCTCTTGCTGTGGTAAGATATAATAGATTATTCGCTTCTATGCTTGACGACCTCGCGGAATTTGCGTAGTATGAGGGCTGATGGAAGGGAGAATCAGTATGCAACTTGACTTTCAAGTGGAGAGTCGTACTTACGATCAATTGGTGCGGGGGTCGTGGCGAGCTTATCGATTGGATGCGACAACCGTTCTGAGTGAAGCGCAGCTTCACCCAGATAGCGATGAGGGGATGACAGAAGCGACAAGCGATTGTATTCGTCTCTGGCTGCCTGCTGGTACCATGATGTACTGGTCCACTAGCCCACACCCGCTACGCTACAATTGTTTACAGTACTTCTGGCCCCAACGTTGGTATATGCTCAGCGCCTTTTATGATGGTGATGCGCTGATACATACCTATGCCAATATTATTCAACCGGCGACGATTGAGTACCCGCAAGGGCTACCCCTACAACGCCTATCTTATGTCGATCTTGATCTCAGTATTCTCGTCAAACCGGATCTGATGTATGAAGTACTGACTCAGGTGGAGTTTGAGCAGTTGGCGGATGTGTTGCACTATAGCGAAGAGATACGTGTCGGGGCGCTGATGGCGCTACGTACACTTACGAATTCAATTCAACTTGGTGTTGGGCTTTTTGCTACTATTCCTCATAGGCTTCGCCAAACAGAATTCCACTTGATGCAGTGTCAGTAGGGGCCCGATTTATCGCGCCCACGCCTCACGAAGGAGAGGCGAGTCCGACGGAGCGAAACGGCGGATTCGCGCTCGTGCTATGTACATCGCTGCGACGAAGGCGCGATAAATCTGGCTCCTACACACCGTCCTTCCTTGAGGGCGCGATAAATTGTACATAGAGGCCCAACCATAGATCAGTAACAAAATGAAAGGGGAATCATGGGCAAGTTTACACAAATAATCCAAGAACAGCTAATGCAAGCGGTTGGCAGCAACGTCAAAATCTTCTTGAAGGGAGGGCAAGAAGTCCTTGGCGTGATAGTGAACGTGGACGATGATCACGTTCTTCTCAGAAAAACGGGTGGCCGTTCCTCTACAATGGCTATTGCTATTGATATGATAGGCGGTTTGGATATCCCAGATGAAGAACAACCAATGGACTTTGTTGAAGCGGGCGACCACAAGGGTACGCCCCTACCTGAAAAGAAACATGTACAAATTGAACCTGATCCGAGAACGGGCGACCACAAGGGTACGCCCCTACAATCGGAGGTACTCAAGCGCTGGTATGAGATCGAAGCTCGCTTCAGTACAAAAATTCAAGCAGCAAAAATTGAGGTGCAGTCTCCTGATTTCAGTATTCCTACTGAAGAACTGAAAGGACAACGGCAAAGAGAAGCTATTACTGAATGGGGGCGAATTAAACAAAGGTATGAGTACGCTGCCAGGGTAAATGAGTTAGGGGGCCAGTTTGGTAGGATACAGCCTATTATCAGCGACATGAGATCGTTGATTGAGTGGGTTCCGGCATCCCCAAGTTTGAGGCGACATTTAGCGTACTTCCTGTTCCTTTCGGGGAGTATCCAGGAAGCTTTCAAGAACTACCAGGATGCAAGTTTCATTTGGCAAAGCGATTGGTATAACGTAGCTGCTCTGGCGCTGAGAATAAACAAGGATATGCATGCTTGCTATAGTTTGGAGCAAGTCTTCAAACAACAACCCATTGTTGACAGAGAGGGCGCGATAAATCGGGCCCCTACGGATGGCTGGTATGTCTACGTTGGGCTTTTGCAAAAATCAGGCGATTATTCTCTATTGAGCAACATTCGTGATGTGGATGGGGGCGTTGGCGCGATAAATCGGGCCACTACGGAGGCGGAGGAACAACTTCTCTTAGAAACAGGGATTTATCTCTTGAAATGTAAGGGGAAAGAAGAGCTTGCCCAGGAGTTGCTGCAAAGTTGGCTGAGAGGGATGCCGGCCAGGTTAGTAACCCAGGAGGTATTCAAACAACTGGGAGACCAGCTAAGTAGCGCATATCAGCAGGTCGTATCCGAGTTGAGAGCAGCGCAACAGTCGGCGATTGCATTGAAAGCAGCGCGGCAGGCGGCATCCGAGGCGACCGGAGATGAGGAGAAAAAGCCACCATCCCAAACCTCTCCGCAACAACTGCAAGGGTACATTTACACGTACAAGATAGGCCGCAATTATGGCTTTTTGTCTGGGTCCGATGGTGGGAATTACTTCTTCCATCGCAATGCTGTGAGTGATGAAGAGTTGCTGGAACGCATTGAGGACTTACAAGAGACCTTCCTCAGAGCTGGAGAGCAGATCCCCGTCATTTTTGAGGTTGCTCAAGGTCCCAAAGGGCCGCTTGCCGTTGGTGTATCGCTCTATCGAACCGTTGATGAGATATTCGAAATGGCCTATAACTATGCTGAGGAAGGTGAGTACGCCAAGGCAGTTACGCAGGTGAGGAGGGTGTTGACGCTCGACCCGGAGTATCCGGGGGCGCAGCAGGTCTATGAGAAGTGGCGCGAGTACGCTCAAACTGCGCGTGTTGCGGTGTTCCCTCGCGGGTCGAATCCCTATGCTCGTGCCAAACGAGTGCTCTTGATCGAAAAAGACCTTGAGCGAGCTGCTCAACTGTTTGAAACAGCCATCAGTCAGAATGATAATATCGAAGGTGCGGTCAAAGATTTGGCGGTGCTCTTGGGACGGCTCGGACGGAGCCAGGAAGCCATTCAAATCCTCGACACACACCGTCAAAAGATTACAGATCAACAATCTGTAGACAACTTGCTCATTGATGTGTATCAAAAAGCGGGCCAAAATGAGCAGGCCATCGCGCTGCTTGAGAGAAATGTGAGAAGTGCTCCCACGAAAGAGAAGAAGGCACATCTACTCTGGCAAATGGCCAACTGTTACCTGAGGCAGGAAGATTATCAGAATGCAGAGCGCTTGTTTCGCGAAGTGGTCGATCTTGGGTTTGATAGTAAAGCGGCTCAACGCAACATTGCTTTGTGTCTCATCAAGCAGCAGCAGAATGAAGAGGCTGAGCAGATCCTCAACAAGATCCTTGATACCTCACCAGATGCGCAAGCAGCAGAACTGTTTGAAGCCGTCTCCAAAGCCAAGGCAACAGGCGAGTCTGCTCAGATTGATCAGATCATTACCGAAACGACCCTTTCCGATTTCTCAGACTTCTCAAGTGAGATGAGTGGATTTACACGCTTCTTCCTGGAACGCTGCAACTATGAAGGTGTTCCGCTGATACGCGTTCAAGAAAAGAAGTTTAGTCCCGCTGACGTTCGCAGGCTGGAAGAACTGGCCACCCAACTGGGCACTCGTCGTCCGCGTGAACGCGCTGAGTATTACCTGTCTGCATCGAAGATCATTTCCACGCTGAGTGAGTGGGATGATCCGAACCAACTCTACAAGTATCTCGGGCGCAGCTTTGCCTCACGTGGGGATGCCTCGATTGTCGAAAATAGACCGCTGGATGCCGCCCGCGAGTGGTACTGTGAAGCGCTGAGCGTCTATGATGGGGATCGCAGCCATGCCGGGGATGAACAAGATGCTGTCAATTCGCTAGTGCGCTACCTGTATTCGACGCTGGGCATTGGCTATGTTCCCATGAGACCCCATATTCCCTCGATTGATGAGTCCTTAGAGGAGATTCTCAGACTGCATCCGCAGAGAGATAAAGTCTTTGACGAGATCGTCTACTTGATTATTCGCAGTCGCTATGCCGCCAACCATGTCTTGAACCGCTTGTATGCCAAGTCATCATCGCAGGCTATGGCTGTGCAATACTTAAAGAACTGTGGGATCGTTGTGCCGAGCAGCTCAATGAGGCAGGAAGAGTTTGTACGACTATGGAACGAGTTGTTGCGCAAGCGCTTCGATGAATCGCGCACGATTTCGACGGAACTGCGCTTTATCGCGAAAGTCGAATTAACGACGGCTTCCGTTGAGAGCGGCATTCGCAGCATTGGGCGGATCAAGGACATTGGCCGTCACCTGCTCTTCGATCTCGATCAGCACCGGGTCGAGCAACTGCAAAGGATACTCGAAACTATGTTAGACCTCTCCAAGCAGCTTGCCTTTGAAGAGCAAGAGCGGTTCTGTACGCAAATTGGCACCCGTTGTCAGGATCTGCTGCGCGAGATCGAGGAAAGCCCAACCAAGATCTCAGTTGAGGGGATGTATCCCATCGTGGAAACCATCCAGAGAAAGACGCGAGAACGCCTGGAGGAGATCTATGCGAGTTCAGTTCCTCATCTCACACTGCGACTGCCGGAGGATTTAGAGTCCTATGCTCCTGACACCAGCCTGAAGATCGAGGTGCAAATAGTCATTGCCAACAGAATGGGGTGTAGTCCGGCGGAGTCGCTCGAGTTAGTGGTGCAAGAGGATGGAGACTTTTTTACCGTCGGTGCCCAGGAGATCAAGCTGGATGGCTCGTTGCGCGGCGGTGAGCAAAAAATCATGCCGATCCCACTGCGTGTCACCGAGCAAGCCCTACAATCCCAGGCGTTCTCTCTGCCGGTGTATGCGCAATATCGGACTCGCTCTGGAGAGACGCAACGGACTTCCGTTGAGAATTTCTCAATTCGGCTGTACTCAGCGGACCAATTTGAGAGGATTGAGAATCCCTATGCCGCCTATGCCAAGGGCGGTGCCGTTGACAACCGCGAGATGTTTTATGGGCGCGCTGAGCTGGTTACCAATGTAGCAAACGCCATTCGCGAGGCACGCTCACAAAGCAAATCGGTAGTCATTTTCGGGCAAAAGCGTGCTGGCAAGACTTCGATCCTTCATCACCTCAAAGAGGCATTGGAGACAGACCCCGATCTCCTGATCCTGGACGTGGGTAACATTGGCTCCCTCCTGGATCGTAATTCTCCGATACCGCTCCTGTATCAGATCCTTTGGCGTATCCTGAGAGAACTGGAGTATACGCTCGAAGATGAAAGGGATAAAGGGCGAGAGCTATTAGAGTTGTCCTTCCCAGATGACAGAGAGTTCTACGAGCACCCTAGCCCTCTTGGGCTCTTTAGAGACGTTTTTGAACGCTTCAAACGCAGCGCCGCGAAAACAGAGGGATGGCGCGGCGTGCGTGTGGTGTTATTGATCGACGAATTCTCCTACATCTACGGTCAGATCATGAACGGGCGTATCTCCGAGGATTTCATGAAGAATTGGAAGGCGCTCCTGCAAGAGAATTTCTTCAGCGTCGTGCTCGTCGGTCAAGATATGATGCCCAAGTTCAAGCAACACTTTCCCAATGAGTTTGGCACAACGCAGGATGAGCGAGTCAGCTATCTCAAGTACGAAGATGCCGTCAAGCTGATTGACGAACCACTGCTCATCGGCGGCAAGCAGGGAGAGAGCCGTTACCGCGAGAATGCCATCAAGCGCATCGTTGATCTAACTGCGGGAAGCCCTTTTTACATTCAAATCATCTGTAACCGCCTGGTAGAGTACATGAATCGCAAGCGTGCCAGCCTGGTGACTGAAGCAGATGTGGAGCAGGTGAAGAGCGAACTGCTACGCGGAACGAATCCATTAGATTGGCCTGATTTTGATAACCTGACCAGCTCTGGCGATACTTCTACCGATGCCATTTCGGAGGAGGATGCCAAACAAGTCCTATCCATCATCGCGGCCAATAGTCGAACAGGACCTTGTAGCCGCAGTAGTATTGCCTGTGAGACTCAGGCACCCATCGATAGCATTTTGCAGGACCTGGTGGATAGGGATGTGATCGAGTGCGAACAGGGGCAGTACTACCGAATACGAGTTGGGTTGTTCAAAGAGTGGCTGGTTGCTCGCCAATGAACCACAACCCTTTCGCTGGTTATGGCACCATTGCGAGTGGGGATCGTTTCATTGGTCGCAGAAGTAGCCTGCAGGTGCTTGAGGACAGAGTCATCTCCGCTCAAAAACCAGGCAATCTGGCGATCATTGGCCTGCCTCGCATTGGCAAGAGTAGCCTGGCTTACCAGGCGCTCATCGAACGGAAACAGGAACTGCTAGATAGGAAGTTCCTGCCCATCTGGATCGACCTTGCCACTCATGAACAGTCGTCGGCCTTTTTTCGCTCGCTGGTGAAGCAATCTGTGGATGAATTGAAGGGCATTCGGAACTGGTTGAATGACCCCATGCAACGGGCTGCCAATCGTGCTCTGCAAGAAGAGGTTTCATCCGGTGAGGGCTATGGGCGTATCCTGCGCTTCTTTGAAAAGGTTCGACAGGCTGGCATTCGCGTCATCTTTGTCTTAGATGAGTTTGATCATGCATGCCAGCTCTTCAAAGAAGATACAGCGGGTTTTGCAAGACTGGGAGAGCTTTCTGATCGTCCTGCCTGGCGTGTGACTTTCGTCACCACCTCTCGCCGTGCTATCCATGAGATAGAGCGGCAGGTACATGCTACCTCTACCCTGGATCGCCTCTTCGGTGAGCATTATTTGACCATGTTTGATGAGCAAGACCTGCAAGAGCACTTCGCCCGTTTAGCAATGGTTGGACTACCTGTTAGCCCAATGCTCAAAGAAAGCATTGATTTTTATACTGGTGGGCACCCTTATCTCTTAGAGATGCTTGGCTACAACCTGGTTTTTCATAACAGGCAGCAAGACGACGTGGATGTAGCCGCTCGCGAAATTGAGCAATCGTTTGTGGATTACTATAACCAACTGGTAAATCTGTTGCGTGAGGACGGGATTCTCGACAAACTTTTGCAAGTAGTATTCGGTCCAGGCGGCCAGGTCGAGCCACCCCATGTAAATGAGTTGCTCAGATATGGTCTTATCAAGCCATCTCGGCAGGGCGCTCACGTTGCATTTTCGGCTCGCTTCCAGTCATTCCTGCGTTTGATGGAGCCAGAGGCTGAGCCGGAGCCAATATGGCAAGAACCGGAGGAATCGCAACCCCTGGAAGAGGCAGAGGCTGATTTATGGCCAGTCGGGCGAGAGACCCAGGAAACACAGCCGCTGGTGGAACTGAAGACGAATCTATGGCTTTTGTGGCGAGAGACGGAGAAAATGCTGCGCACCGTACTCGCTTCAGTGCTACAAAATAAGTATGGCGCGGGTTGGTTCGAAGACATCGAGTATGCTCATCCAACGTTGGGATACAAAGACGGGAAAAACGTTTTTCAAAGGTGCCGCGAAGCCTGGCAGAAGGAAGAGGTGATTTGGGGGAGTCGAGCAGTGCGCAGTCTTCTAGAATTCACAGCTCCGCAAGAACTCTTC
>WNEY01001522.1_pt1 | contig 16471 bp, 8 predicted proteins | sample 5400531 | NCBI WGS metagenome assembly WNEY01 (sample SAMN13153338, study PRJNA577476) | soil metagenome | isolation source: 200 cm saprolite under Douglas fir tree site 1 | place: USA:California | collected 2015-04-18
CGTCGGCACTGTGGACGTTGCCCGGCCGAAGCTCGGCGGCGACGCGTTCGCCGGCCTAGTTGAAGACGAACAGCGAATAATAGCAGACGGACTCAAAGTGGCCGTTGTAGGCCGACTGCTCTTCCGCGCCGTGAACGGAACTCTCGGAGCTGCCGGGTGAACGCTCGCGTTACCTCGTGCTGTATCAGGTCCGTATTGAGGCAGGAGAGCCCTTGGTAGTTGCGCGCATCCCCGAGAACCTCAGTCTCAAACCAGTGGAGCGTCGAGGTGAGCGCGACGCTCGTCTCACTGCGCTCGAGCGAGGCCAGCATCCGAAAGGTCGGATCCTCGGCCAGCCGCTCAGCGTCGTTGGTATGCTCGTTAGCCCGCCAGACGGCTGTAGATGGACTGGCGGAACAGATCCGGCAGGAGGAATTGGCGGTTGCGCCCGGTGCGCGGATTAGTGAGGTGCCGCTCGATCAGGGCACTCAGGGCGAGGTGTTCGCCCAACTCACGTGGAGCACCAGCCCGGCATCGGAGGTCACCGTTGCCCCCGGAACTCGACGCGGAGTTGGGGATTGAACGAGAGGCGGATCAGGCCAGATTTCGCAGCCAGGAGCCAACGAGAGCCGTGTCTTTTGCAGACGCTGAGGGATTATGTCCTGGAACGTTCGCCCCTCAAATTGAAAATGTAGGACTAGAGCGCGGAAAACGTGACGAGCTCGAGGCGCTCTTACAGAGCCTCAGCCCGCTCTAACTTCGCCGCGACCTGGAAGCCGCACTCGAGCACCTGTGGGCACTCGCCGCGCCCGACCCGCATCGCCCGCGGGGGATGGCCGAGGGATCACCTCGGTAACCCTGGCTTATGAGTTGACGAGAACCGGAGGGTAACCCTCACTTATGGGTCCTACGCGGTTACTTACTGACACGGCTTACGCAGACGGGGAAAAACGTTTACCATGACGGCCCAAACGCGGGGTGGGGCCGTCGGGGTCCAAACCGTTGAGGGAGCGAATGGGCGAGACGAGGCGTCGACGACTGCTCGTGCTGGTGAAGAGCGCATTCGTCGCCGTCGCCCTGCTGACCACGCCGCCCGCTCTCACGGCTGTGCACGCGCAGGAGCCGCCGCGCGCCGACGCGCCGCTCGGTGAAGCGGGACCGAGCTCGATCCGCCCGGTCCCCACGCAGACGAGCCCGGACTTCGTGCCGATCCCCGATCGCTGGCGGCTCGGCTTTCCCGACTGGAACCGCTACGAGCGGCCGCTCAAGGACGCCCCCTTCGAGCGCGGCCGCTGGTGGGACCCCTACCATCAGAACGTGCTCAAGGGCGACTATCCGATCTTCGGGCAAAAATACTTCCTCGCCGTGTCGGGCATCAGCGACACCCTCACCGAGCTGCGCCGCATTCCGCTGCCGAGCAACGTGAGCGCCGCCCAGCCGGGCCGGGACGAGTTCTTCGGGCCCGGCGATCAGATCTTCTTGAACCAGAACTTCATCCTCTCGCTGGAGTTCTTCAAGGGCGACACCGCGTTCCGGCCGCGCGACTGGGAGCTGCGCGTGACGCCGGTGTTCAACCTGAACTACCTCACCACCCGGAACACCGGCGTGGTGGACATCGACGTCCGCCAGGGCACCACCCGCCTCGACGACCAGATCAGCTTCCAGGAGCTGTTCGTCGAATACCACCTCGGCGATCTCAGCCCCAACTACGACTTCGTCTCGTCACGCGTGGGCATTCAAGGGTTCACCAGCGACTTCCGCGGCTTCATCTTCAGCGACAACACCCTGGGCGGCCGGATCTTCGGCAACCTCGGCTCCAATCGCAACCAGTTCAACGTCGTCTACTTCCGCCCGCTGGAGAAGGACACCAACAGCGGGCTGAACGAGATCTTCGACACGCGCAGCCAGCACCTCGGCATCGTCAACTTCTTCCGGCAGGACTTCATCTGGCCCGGCTACACGCTGATGTTCAACGTCCACTACCTGCACGACGCCGGCGACAAGCACTTCGACGAGAACGGCTTCCTGGTGCGGCCGGCCGCCGTCGGCACGCTCTCCCGCAAAGAGGTGGACGCGTTCTGGCTGGGCTGGAACGGTGACGGCCACATCGGCCCCGTCAACCTCACCCACGCCTACTACCACGTGTCCGGCCACGAGCGGCGCAACCCCATCAACGGCCTCACCCAGGACATCCAGGCCGACATGGCTGCGCTCGAGTTGTCGGTCGACCTCGACTGGCTGCGCCCGCGCGCCTCGTTCTTCTGGGCTTCGGGCGATCGCAAGCCCAACGATAAGATCGCGCGCGGCTTCGACATGATCCTCGACAACCCGAATTTCGCCGGCGGCGGGTTCAGCTACTGGGTGCGGCAGGGGCTGCCCCTGACCAACACGGGGCTCGAGCTGAAGGGGCGCAACAGCCTCGTGCCGAGCCTCCGGTCGAGCAAGATCGAGGGCCAGCCGAACTTCGTCAACCCCGGAGTCTTCCTGTTCAACGTGGGCACCGACATCGACGTCACCCCCAAGTTGAAGATGTTCCTCAACGCCAACTTCCTGCGCTTCCACCACACCGAGGTGCTGGAGCGCCTGCTCTTCCAGCCGAACATCCGGGAAAACATCGGGGTGGACTGGAGCATCGGCGCGCGCTGGCGGCCGTTCCTCATCGAGAACGTGGTCGTCACCGCCGGAGCCGCCGCGTTGCAGGCGGGAGGCGGCTTGCGCGACGTGTACACGGAGGAGACGTTCCGCTTCGGCCCGAACGGGCTCGAGAAGCAGAAGAACTCGTTCCCCTACGGCACGCTGTACTCGGCATTCCTGTCGGTCACGCTGACCTACTGAGGAGGCTCGGGAGCATGGGCGGGCGAACGCGGATGGGAACGCTGCTCGGCGGCGCGTTGCTGGCGGTCATCGCGCTCGCGTCCACGTGGCCCGATCGGCGCGTCGGCCAGGGCGTCAGCGCCGGGCCCGCGCTGGCCGCGGCCGGCGAGGGCAGCTTTCAGCTCGCCCAGCGGATCCGCCGCGCGCCGACGGAGGAGGAGAAGCCGGCGGACGCGCCGGCCGAGACGGCCCCGCCCACGCCCGAGGCCGAAGCGCCCAAGGGATTCGGCCCCGACCTGAGCCGGCAGAGCCAGGCCGACGTCGACCGGAAGAACACGGGCTGCATGAGCTGCCACACGAAGACCGACGCCGCCACGATGCACGAAGCCACGACCGTCAAGGCGGCCTGCATCGACTGTCACGGCGGCCGCGGCGACGTGGTCAAGCCCGCCGACGCGACCGCGGGCTCAGCTCCCTACGACGCGGCCAAGCGGCAGGCTCACGTCGCGCCGCGCCTTCACGATCTCTGGAAGACCTCCGCCAATCCCGAGCGCAGCTACGCCCGGCTCAACGAGGAGTCCGCCGACTACATCCGCTTCGTGAACCCCGGCGACCTGCGCGCGGCCCGGCAAGGGTGCGGCCAGACGGGCTGCCACGCGGCCGAGGTCGCGCTGGTCCAGAAGAGCATGATGACGACGGGGCCGATGCTGTGGGGCGCCGCGCTCTACAACAACGGCACGTTCCCGTTGAAGCTCGCGCGGTTCGGCGAGAGCTACGACGAGGACGGCCAGCCGCGACGGGTCTACACCGTGCCCGCGCCGACCCCCGAGGAAACCCTGCGCAAGGGGATCCTGCCGTTCCTCGATCCGCTACCGCGCTTCGAGGTGGGCCAGCCGAGCAACGTGCTCAGGATCTTCGAGCGCGGCCAGCAGCGGCAGCTCGAGCTGGGCGTGCCGCTCGTCGACGAGCCGCCCGGCAAGCCGATCAACCGGCTGAGCCAGCGTGGCTTTGGCACGCTCAACCGCACCGACCCGGTGTGGCTGAACTTGCAGCGCACGCGGCTGCTTGATCCCATGCTGTCCTTTCTGGGAACGAACGATCAGGCCGGCGATTATCGGTCGAGCGGCTGCTCGGCCTGCCACGTCGTGTACGCCAACGACCGCTCGGCGACGCACTCCGCGCACTACGCGCAGTTCGGCAATCGCGCGCGCAGCGTGACCGAGGATCCCACGATCCCCAAGAACGAGTCGGGCCACCCCATCAAGCACGTGCTCACGAGCACGATTCCGTCCAGTCAGTGCGTCACCTGTCACCACCATCCGGGCACGACGGTGACGAACAGCTATCTCGGGTACATCTGGTGGGACAACGAGACCGACGGGAACCTGCTGTACCCGGACCAGGAGCGGAGCCTGTCGGCCGGGCAGGTCGAGGCCATCCAGGCCCGCAATCCCGAGGGCGCCGCGCTCCGCGGCAAGTGGTCCGATCCCGAGTTCCTGGCGAACGTCACCGACCTCAACCCGCGGCTCACGCGAACGCAGTTCGCGGACTTCCACGGCCACGGCTCGATCTTCCGGGCGGTGTTCAAGCACGACCGCAAGGGCAACATGCTCGACGCGGCCGGCAAGATGGTGCCGCCCGACGACCCCGACCGCTTCAAGAAGGCCGTCCACCTCAAGGACATCCACCTCGAGAAGGGGATGCACTGCGTGGATTGCCACTTCAAGCAGGACGCGCACGGCAACGGCAAGCTCTACGGCGAGGTGCGGGCGGCGGTCGAGATCTCGTGCACCGACTGCCACGGGAGCATTCAGGCCCGCACCACGCTCAAGACGTCGGGGCCGGCGGCGCCCCCGGGAGGCACGGACCTCTCGACGCTCCGGACGCCCTTCGGTCAGCGACGATTCCAGTGGCGGGGCGAGACGTTGATCCAGCGCTCGATGGTGACGAAGGACCTCGAGTGGGAGCTGAGCCAGGTCGCCGACACCATCGACCCCGGCTCCGCGTGGTCGCTGGCCAACCGCGACAAGGCGCGGAGGTCTCGCTTCGCCAAGACGCTCCGCCGCGACGGCAGCACCTGGGGCGACGCCGTGAGCAAGGATCGGGAGGCAACCGATCTCGCCCACGCCGACACGCGCATGACGTGTCAGGCCTGCCACACCTCGTGGGTGACGAGCTGCTTCGGCTGCCACCTGCCGATGAAGGCCAACGAGCGCAAGCCGGCCCTGCACAACGAGCCCGACATCCAGCGCAACTGGACGCCGTACAACTTCCAGACGATCCGCGACGACGTGTTCATGCTGGGCATCGATCCGACGGTGATGAAGAACCGGGTCTCGCCGGCCCGCTCGTCGTGCGCGATCCTCGTCGGCTCGCAGAACGCCAATCGCGAGTGGGTCTACTCCCAGCAGCAGACGGTGTCGGCGGAGGGCTTCAGCGGCCACTCCTTCAGCACGTTCGTGCCCCACACCGTGCGGGCGACCGAGACGCGCGGCTGCAGCGACTGCCACGTCTCGAGGGGGAACGACAACAACGCCTGGATGGCCCAGGTCCTGATGCAGGGGACCAACTTCTACAACTTCATCGGACGCTACGCCTGGGTGGCCGAGGGCGAGGCCGGGCTGGAGGCGGTCGTCGTCACCGAGCAGCAGGAGCCTCAGGCCGTCATCGGCAGCACCTTGCACAAGGACGCCTACCCGGGCCGCTACAAGCGTCACGAGGACGGCGACCGGAAGCTCGGCGAGACGTACCGCCATCGGGGCCGCGACGTCCTCGACATCTTCGGCGGCGATCAGATCCTCGGCATCCAGCTCCGCGGCGAGTACCTGTACACGGCCAACGGCCCCGGCGGCTTCCGAGCGTACGACGTGGCCCAGATCGACCAGAAGGGCTTCTCGCAACGGCTGTTCACGGCGCCGGTCTCGCCCCTCGGCCAGCGGCTCTACGTGAAGACGAAGTTCGCCACCGCGGTGGCGTCGCCGTCGACGCTGGCGGTCGATCCCACGCGGACGCAGTACCCGCAGAACCAGGAACAGAAGATCCCGCTCGTCTACGCGTTCCTGTACGTCACCGACAAGTACGAAGGCCTCGTCGTGATCGGCAACCCTCTCGGCAGCAAGCACCGGACGGGCGTGGCCACCCTGCTCGACGGCGACCCGACGAACAATTTCCTGGAGCGGGCGGCGACCTTCAACCCTGACGGGTTGCTCGACGGCGCGGTGAACCTGACCCTCGCCGGCACATACGCCTACGTGCTCGCCGACAAGGGTCTCGTGATCGTGAGCCTGGCCGATCCGCTCAAGCCCCGCGTGGTGTCCGTCGTCGGCGCGCCCGACGTGGTCAAGCCGCGCGCGGTGGCGGTGCAGTTCCGCTACGCGTTCGTGACCGACGAAGAAGGATTGAAGGTGATCGACATCACCACGCCCGAGCGGCCGCGGCCCGTGCCGGCGGCGACCGTGCGGCTGCCCGACGCGCACGGCGTGTACCTGGCGCGCACCTACGCGTACGTGGCCGCGGGCAAGCAGGGACTCGTCATCGTGGACGTCGAGCGGCCCGAGACGCCGGCGGTCGACCAGGTCTTCGACGCGGGCGGGATCATCAACGACGCCCGCGACGTGAAGGTCGGAATGACGAACACCAGCCTGTTCGCCTACGTCGCCGACGGCGTCAACGGTCTCCGGGTCATCCAGCTCACGTCGCCGGCCGAGACGCCGACGTACCTCGGCTTCAGCCCGCGACCGGCGCCGCGGTTGATCGCCACGAAGAAGACGAGTGGCCCGGCCCTGGCCGTATCGAAGGGCACCGACCGTGACCGGGCGGCCGACGAGAGCGGGAACCAGATCGCCGTCTTCAACCGGCTCGGCTCACGGCCGTTCAACCGCGCGGAGATGGAGCGGCTCTACCTGCGCGACGGCCGGGTGTACACCGTCGCCGACGCGCCCACGACCGAGCCCCGGGCCCCGAGCGGACCCAAGCGAGAAGAGCCAGCCCAACCGGCGCCCGAGGCGCCGCGGCTGCGGCGGCCACGCTAGCGTACTTCACGATCAGGGCCGCCGCCGGCCGCATTGCGGAAGAGAGGAGCGTCTATGGTGCAGGCAGTCATGACCTGGATCGCGCGCGGCATCGCCCCGTGCCTGGTGGGATTTCTCTGGCTGGTCGCCGGGACGGGCGCGCTGCCGGCCGAGGCGCAGCAGTCCAAGTTCACCGGCGCCGCCTCGTGCGGCGCCTCGAACTGCCACGGCAGCACCAAGCCGAAGGCGGATTTCCCGAAGCTCGACGAAAATCTCCAGTGGGCCAAGAAGGACAAGCACGCCCAGGCCTACGCGACGCTCATGAACGAGAAGCTGAAGTCGGGCGTGAGCCCGGCCAAGATCGCCAAGGCTCTGAGCCTCGCCAAGGCCGAGACCAGCGAGCGTTGCCTGGCCTGCCACGCGGTCAACGCGCCGGCCAGTCTGCGCGGGCCGAAGTTCGACATCACGGAAGGTGTGCACTGTGACGGCTGCCACGGCCCGGCCGAGAAGTGGCTGGAGCCACACGCCGAGAAGGGCTGGACGCACGAGAAATCGGTGCAGCTCGGCATGTACGACACCAAGAGCCTGCTCCTGCGCGCCGAGAAGTGCGTGGCGTGCCACCTGCAGATCGAGGCCGACATGGTGACGGCCGGCCACCCGGAAACCCTCACGATCGAGCTCGACACCTTCAGCGAGAACATGCCGCCGCACTGGGGCACGAAGGGGACGTGGACCCGGACGCGGATCTGGGGCCTCGGCCAGGTGATCTCGCTGCGGGAGTCGGCCAAGCAGCTCGGCGCCCGCGCCAAGGCCAACGCCGCCGGTCCGCTCATGGAGGAGGCCATCGCGAAGGTCCGTGGCCACTTCGCCATGGCGAAGCACGTGCTGGCGGTGACGGCGCCCCCGCTAGCGACGAGCCTCGGGCAGGACGTGACGGCGCTGAACGACGCCGTGACGAAGGGCGACAAGGCCGCCGCCCAGACGCTCGCCGCGAAGATCTCCACCGCGGCCGGCCAGGAGGCGCCGAAGATCGCCACCCGAGAGTTCGACCAGGCCACCACTCAACGCATCATCAAGAGCGTGGCCGGCGACGCCGACGCCATCGGGGCCGCCGGAATCAAAGCGGCCGAGCTGGCGGCGATGACGCTCGACCGGCTCTCGTCGACGTACTTCAAGGGGATCAACGCCAAAGCCGACAAGGCGGTGAACGACGCGCTCGACGGGATGTTCGGGGCCGTCGAGAACCCGGCGAAGTACGACGCCAAGGAGTTCGTGACGCAGGTCAAGGCGTTCGACAAGAGCTTCAAGTGATCGGCCGGGACGGCCGATGACCGAAGAGGAGAAGCGACTCGCGGAGGCCCGCGACCGCAACGTCCACTGGCGGCGGTGGGGGCCGTACCTCTCCGACCGCCAGTGGGGCACGGTCCGCGAGGATTACTCGGAGTGGGGAACGGCGTGGGACTACTTCCCCCACGACCACGCGCGCTCCCGAACCTATCGGTGGGGCGAGGACGGTCTCCTCGGCATCTCGGACAACCACCAGCGTCTCTGCTTCGGGCTGACGCTGTGGAACGAGCGGGACCCCATCCTCAAGGAGCGGCTGTTCGGGCTCACCGGGTCCGAGGGCAACCACGGTGAGGACGTCAAGGAGTACTACTTTCACCTCGACGCCACCCCCACCCATTCGTATGCCAAAGGGCTCTACAAGTACCCGCAGGCGGAGTTCCCCTACGCCCGCCTGGTCGAGGAGAACCGTCGTCGCGGCCGGGCCGCGCCGGAGTTCGAGCTGCTCGATACCGGCGTGTTCGACGACAACCGCTATTTCGACGTGTTCGTCGAATACGCCAAGGCCACCTCCGACGACATCCTGATCGTCGTGACCGTGGTCAACCGCGGCCCCGAGGCGGCGCCGCTGCACGTTCTGCCCACGCTCTGGTTCCGCAACACCTGGTCATGGGACCGTGACGCCGGGCGTCCCCGGCTGCAGGGTGTGGGCCGGCTCTCCGACTGTGTGGTGGCCCGGGCCGAGCACCCGACGCTCCCCCGCTCGTACCGGCTCTTCTGCGAGAGCGAGCCCGACCTGTTGTTCACGGAGAACGAGACGAACTTCCGCCGCCTGTGGGGCGTGGAGAACACCGAGCGGTTCGTGAAGGACGCCTTCCACGAGTACCTGATCCACGGTCACAAGACCGCGGTGAATCCTTCGCCGGAAGGCACGAAGGTGGCGGCGCACTACCAGGCCGTCATCAGCCCGGGCGAGACGATGCGCATTCGCCTGCGCCTGACCGATGCCGAGAGCGAGTGGGCCCCGTTCGGAGCCAGCTTCGATCAGCTCGTGGCCCGCCGGCGCGAGGAAGCCGACCAGTTCTACGCCACCGTCATCCCCGCGGACTTGAGCGACGACGCCCGCTCCGTCATGCGCCAGGCGCTGGCCGGTCTGCTGTGGTCCAAGCAGTGGTACCACTACGACGTCCGCCGCTGGCTGGCCGGCGATCCCACGATGCCGCCGCCTCCCGAGGCGCGGCGGCGCGGGCGGAACCACGAGTGGCGCCACCTCTACAACGAAGACGTGCTGTCGCTGCCCGACAAGTGGGAGTACCCGTGGTACGCGGCGTGGGACCTGGCGTTTCACACCATCCCGCTCGCCCTCGTCGATCCCGACTTCGCCAAGGACCAGCTCATCCTGATGTTGCGCGAGTGGTACATGCACCCGAACGGCCAGATCCCCGCCTACGAGTGGGCCTTCGGCGACGTGAACCCTCCGGTCCACGCGTGGGCCGCGTGGCGCATCTACAAGATCGAGAAGCGGGTCCGCGGCACCGCCGACCGCGCGTTCCTGGGCCGCATCTTCCACAAGCTGCTGCTGAACTTCACGTGGTGGGTCAACCGCAAGGATCCCGAAGGCAAGAACGTCTTCCAGGGCGGCTTCCTCGGACTCGACAACGTCGGCGTCTTCGATCGGAGCGCCCCGTTACCGACCGGGGGATGCATCGAGCAGTCGGACGGGACGGCCTGGGTCGGCATGTTCTGCCTCAACATGCTGGCGATGGCGCTCGAGCTGGCCCAGGACGACGTGATCTACGAGGACATGGCGTCGAAGTTCTTCGAGCATTTCGTGTACATCTCCCACGCCATGAACAACATCGCCGGCGAGGGCGTCGAGCTCTACAACCGTGAGGACGGGTTCTTCTACGACGTGTTACACCTGCCCGACGGCCGGATCCTCCCGTTCCGGGTGCGATCGATGGTCGGCCTCATTCCGCTCTTCGCGGTGGAGACGCTGGAGCCGGACATCGAAACGCGCCTCCCGCGATTCTACCGGCGCATGATGTGGTTCCTCACCAACCGGCCCGAGTTGCGCGATCACGTCGTCCGCGCCGACGCTCCCGGAGGCGGCACTCGCCGCCTCCTCTCGCTGGTCAACGGCGTGCGGCTGGCCAGCGTGCTTTCGTACCTGCTCGATGAGCGCGAGTTCCTCTCCGACTACGGCATCCGGTCCCTGTCGCGCCATCACCGCGACCATCCCTACGTCCTGGCCATCGACGGCAGCGAACACCGGGTCGAATACGAGCCGGCCGAATCGAACTCGGGGGTGTTCGGCGGCAACTCCAACTGGCGTGGGCCGATCTGGTTCCCCGTCAACTACCTGCTCATCGAGTCGCTCCAGAAGTTCGATCACTTCTACCGTGAGCGGTTCCAGGTGGAGTACCCGACCGGCACGGGCCGCCCACTTCGCTTGTGGGAGGTGGCCGCCGGGCTATCGCGCCGGCTCACCCGCATCTTCTTGCGCGATACCGACGGGCGCCGGCCCCTCCACGGAGACGCCGTCAAGTTCCAGCAGGATCCCCACTGGCGTGACCTGCTGCTCTTCTACGAGTATTTCCACGGCGAGCACGGCGCCGGCCTCGGCGCCAGTCATCAGACCGGCTGGACGGCGCTGGTGGCCAAGCTGCTGCAGCAGAGCGGCGAGTACCGCGGGTCGTGACGCCGGCGCCGGACAGCGTCGCTGCCGTCACTTTCCGAGCAGACCTTTGACGCGTTGGGCGGCACTCGAGGCGGCTCCGGACGCCGCCCCGCGCACCGCCTCCTGGGCCGCTCCCAGCGCTTTGTCGAGATCCACGGCGGCCACCTGCGAGGCCTGCTGGCCGATCGTGCCGAGCACGATATCGATGACCTCCGCCGGCGTGGCCCCGCCCTTGGCTTTGCCGATGTCCCTGAGGTGAATCGCCGGCAGGCTCGCGCCCGCGATCACGATCAGCAGCAGCACCAGCACGACCAGGATCTTCCTCAGCATGCTCGCCTCCGGGTCGGCTCGCGCTCTCAGAGATTCAGGAGCCGTTCCAGGTTCTTCGACATGATGGCTTCTTTCTCGTCCTGTGAGAGGCTCTTCATGCCGAGGACCCAGGACACGGGCCAGTCGAGCGCCATGTCGTACGGCCAGTCCGTCCCGAAGACCACGCGGTCGACGCCCACGGTGTCGATGAGATAGCGCAGCGCCTCCTCGGTGTAGACGATGCAGTCGTAGTAGAAGCGCCGGAGGTACGTGCTGGGCGGCTGGGTGATGTGGACCCGCGCCTCCGAGCGCACCTTCCACGCGTGATCCATGCGGCCGATGCCGAAGCACGTATACCCGCCGCCGTGGCCAAGCACGATCTTGAGATCGGGGCAGTCGTCCATGACGCCGCCGTGGACCAGCGTGGCGAACGTCACCGCCCGGTCCACGAGGTTGCCGATCGAGTTCGGCAGGTGGTAGCGCCGGCTCCGCGGAGTCACCAGCGTCTCCATGCTCTGGTGGAAGAAGATCGCCGCGCCCATCTGCTCGGCGGCCTTGAAGAACGGACGGAACTCCGGATCATCGAAGGTGCGGCCGTTGACGTGATCGTTGATCTCGGCGCCCTTCATGCCGAGCCGGGTCATGCAGCGCTCCAGCTCGGCGATCGCCGACTTCACGTCCTGCATGGGCAGCGTGCCCAGCCCGGCGAAGCGCTGGGGCCGGGCGCGCACCATCTCGCTGATCTCGTCGTTCGTCGCCCGCGAGGTCGCGACCGCCACCTTCGTGTCGAGGTGATAGTTGTAGAACCCGACGTAGGGGGAGACGACGTGGACGTCCACGCCGAGCGAGTCCATGTCGGCGAGGCGCTCCTCCGGGGTCCAGCGGGCGCGCGGCGGCAGCGGCTGCCGGTAGCTGCCGACGAGGGCGACCTCCGTGCCCTGCGCGTCCTTCTCGCGGCGGAGCGTGTGCCAATCACCGCCGTTCTCGGTCGCTCGCCAGAAGCACTGCGGGGTCAGATGGGCGTGAATGTCGATGGCGCGCATGAGGCTCCTTTCGGGAGCGCCAAGTATAATCCCGCCACCGTCTGGAGGGACGCTGGTCCGCATGGCTGACGCTCTGCTCGAAGTCAGAAACCTTCGCACCTACATCCACACGCGCCGCGGCGTCGTCAAGGCGGTGGACGGCGCGACCTTCTCCGTGCGTCGCGGTGAGACGCTCGGCCTCGTCGGCGAATCGGGCTCGGGCAAATCGATGACGTGCCTGTCGATCCTGCGCCTGGTCCCCGAGCCCGGCGGCCGCATCGCCGGCGGGCAGATCCTGTTCGACGGCGAAGACCTGCTGGCCAAGACCCCGGACGAGATGCGGCAGCTCCGCGGCTCGCGCATCGCCATGATCCTCCAGGACCCGATGGCCTCGCTGAACCCGGCGCTGACGGTCGGCGAGCAGATCGCGGAGACGCTGCGCCTGCATCGCGGGCTGCGCGGCCGCGCGCTGGACGAGCGCATCGTCGAGCTGCTCCGTCAGGTCCGCGTGAGCGATCCCGAGCGGAGGGTCCACGCGTATCCGCACCAGATGAGCGGCGGCATCCGGCAGCGCGTGGCCGGCGCCATCGCCATCTCCTGCCAGCCGAGCCTGCTCATCGCCGACGAGCCGACGACGTCGCTCGACGTGACCATCCAGGCCCAGTACCTGCGGCTCCTGAAGGACATCCAGCGCGAGACCGGCCTCGGCATGGTCTTCGTCACCCACGACCTCGGCATCGTGGCCAAGCTGTGCGATCGCGTGGCCGTCATGTACGCCGGGCGCATCGTGGAGACGGGAACGACGCGCGACATCTTCAACCGCGCGCGCCATCCCTACACGATCGGCTTGCTCAACTGCCTCCCGACGCTCCGGCGCGGACGCGAGCCGCTCACGGCGATCGAGGGCCAGCCGCCCGACCTCGCCCACGTGCCGCCGGGGTGCGGATTCGCGCCGCGCTGTGCGCTCGCCGAGCCACGCTGCGCCGAGACCCGGCCGTCGCTCGATGCCGTCGCGCCTGATCATTCCGTGGCGTGCCTGCGTGCCGGCGACACGGACGGACCCGCCGGGCGTGCACGCTGCGCCCCGGTCACGGCGACGCCGGCCCGCGCCGACACCGTCGCCGGTCACGTCGTGCTGGAAGCCCAGGCGCTCACCAAGCACTTCGCCGTCGCGCGCGGGACGATCCTGAGCCGGTCGGTGGGCACGGTGAAGGCCGTCGACGGCGTGGACTTCGCACTGAGGCGCGGCGAGACGCTCGGCCTCGTCGGCGAGAGTGGCTGCGGCAAGACGACGACCGCCCGCCTCGTCCTCCGCCTCGAGCGACCGACGGCGGGCCGCATCCTCTTCCGCGGCCGCGACGTCACGATGCTCGACGGCAACGGACGCGGCGACTACCGGCGAGCCGTCCAGGCCGTCTTCCAGGACCCGTACAGCTCGCTGAATCCGCGGCTCACCATCGGCACGACGGTCGGCGAGCCTCTCCGCCAGACCCAGCCCGAGCTCGGGAAGTCGGACGTCGCCGGACGGGTCGCCGAATCGCTCACGCGGGTGGGGCTCCCCCCGCGGATCGCCCACGATTATCCTCACGAGCTGTCGGGCGGCCAGCGACAGCGCGTGGCGCTGGCGCGGGCGCTGACGACGAGCCCGGAGTGCATCCTCCTCGACGAGGCCGTCTCGGCGCTCGACGTGTCGATCCGCGCCCAGGTCATGAACCTGCTGCGCGACATCCAGGACCGCTCCGGCGTGAGCTACCTCTTCATCGCCCACGATCTGGCCGTCGTCAGATACCTGAGCACGCGCGTCGGCGTGATGTATCTCGGCAAGCTCGTGGAGACGGCACCCAGCGACGAGCTGTATGCGCATCCGCTCCATCCGTACACGCAGATCTTGTTGAGCAACGCGCTGCCGTCGCACCCCGACGACGCGCGGGACGAGGTGATCCTCAAGGGCGAGGTGCCGAGCGCGTTCGATCCGCCAAGAGGGTGCCGGTTCCATCCGCGCTGCCCCCACGTCATGCCGGTCTGCGCGGAGATCGAGCCGGTGCTGCGCGAGCAGGCGTCCAGCCATCGCGTCGCCTGTCATCTCTTCCCGTCGTGACCGACCGCGCGCTGAGTCGGCGCCACTTCCTCCGCCGGCTCGGCCTCGCGACCGGCGCCACCCTCGGCACCACACCGCTCGCTGAATTGGCGGCCCTCACCGCGCCGGCCCCGCTGCACGTGGTGATTGCCGGCGCTGGACTGGCCGGTCTCTGCGCGGCGCTCGAGCTGGAGCGCCGCGGCCACACCTGCACCATCCTCGAGGCGGAGACGCGCCACGTCGGCGGCCGCGTACGCACGCGGCGCTTCGACGGCGGGCTCTACGGCGAGGCCGGGGCCATGCGCGTGCCCAAGAACCACACGCTCACCCGCCACTACATCGCCGAGATGGGACTGACGCTGCGGCCGTTCGTGCAGTCCAATCCCGACGCCTTCGTGTTCGCGCGTGGGCGGCGCGAGCGCATGCGCGACGTCACGCGGCTGGGCGCCCTCTACGCGCTCTCGCCGCCGGAACAGGGCAAGTCGCCCGACGACCTCTGGGCTGCCTCGCTGGGGCGCCGCCTCGAGGCCATGACGAAGGACGAACGCGCCGACCTCCTTGCGACCGAGCCACGAACGCAGGCCGTGCGAGAGCTCGATCGCCTCTCGCTTCGCCAGCTCCTCGAGGTCGAGACCCTTTCCGCCGAGGCCATCGAGCTCCTCTCCGTCGGGGCCGGCGTCGATACGCTGCTCGACACCGCGGCGACCGAGCACGTGCGTGAAGAGCACGTGGCGGTGTGGACGCAGGGCTTCGACGAGATCGTCGGCGGCAGCGATCGCCTGCCCGCCGCCCTGGCCGCCAAGCTGCGCAGCAAGGTGCGCACGGGCTGTGAAGTGATCCGCCTCGAGCAGGATCCGCTGAGGCGCAAGGCCGCCGCCGTCTACCGCGAGGCGGGGCGTCTGCGTCGCGTGGAAGGCGACGTTCTCCTCTGCACGCTGCCGTTCCCCGTACTCTCGCGCGTGGAGGTCGTGCCGGAATTCTCCGGCGCCAAGCGCCGCGCCATCCGCGAGCTGAGCTACGACTCGGCGACCAAGATCCTCGCCGCGACGGCGGGCCGCTTCTGGGAGCAGGACGACCATATATATGGAGGCGGGACCTTCACCGACCTGCCGACCGGGACGACGTGGTATCCCGCGGACAACGCGACGGCGCGCGATCCCAGGGTATCGGCGGCGCCGGCGGTCTTCCTCGCCTCGTACAACTGGGGCCAGGCGGCGCGGCGGTGGGCGTCGATGCCCCATGGCGAGCGGAGCCAGGTCGCGCTTCGTCACCTGGCGCGTGTTCACCCTCAGCTTTCGAACGCCGGCCTCGTCAGCCGCACGGCGAGCTGGAGCTGGGACACCCACCCGTGGAGCGGTGGCGCGTTCGCCTGGTTCCTACCGGGGCAGCACTCCGCCCTGCACCGCCACGTCGTCGCTCCCGAGGGCCGGATCTACTTCGCCGGCGAGCACGCCTCGCTCACCCACACGTGGATGCAAGGCGCGCTCGAGTCCGCGCTGGTCGCCGTCCGGGACATGCTTTCCAGCAGCGATCGGGCTTCGCCAGGAGGGGCTCCGGAGGCGAAGCCCTAGTGCCGATAACCGAGGCGGACCATGAAGAAACACCTGTTCACGCGGTTCGCCCTCCTGGCTTTCGGCTGCGTCGTGGCCCTGGCCGTCGTCATGGGCCTGGCGCTGTCGTCGTTGCTGACCCACGCCGTCTCGGACTGGGAATGGCAGAACACGGCCGCCCTGGTCCAGCGCGAGGTGGTGACGAACAAGCTCTGGGACGTGTTCAACGCCGGCCCGGCGGGGGTGCCTGCCGACCGCGGGGCCGAGGTCTCGCGGCTGTTCACCAGCCTCCCCGAGGTCGTGCGGATCAAGGTGTGGAATCGCACGGCGACGGTCATCTGGTCCGACAAAGCCGAGCTGATCGGCAAGCGCTTTCCCGACAATCACGATCTTCGGGAAGCGCTGGGCGGGGAGATCTCCGTCAAAATCAGGCCGCTCGCCAAGCGCGAGCAGGCCTCCGAGCGCGCCGGCCATGACGTTCTCGCCGAGGTGTACGTGCCCGTGATCGACCAACGCGGCGGCGTCGTCGGCGTGGTGGAAGTGTACAAAGTTCCCGCGCGGCTCTTCGGCACGATCCGCCGCGGTCGATTCGTCATCTGGATGATCTCGCTGACCGGCGGAGGCATTCTCTACCTCGTGCTGCTGCCGTTGCTCACCAGCGTCTATCGCCGCGAGGTGGAGGAGCGCACGCTACGCGCCCACGCCGAGCGCCTGGCGGCCGAGGTCGAGGAGCGCACGGCTCAGCT
>WNEY01001526.1_pt1 | contig 16463 bp, 14 predicted proteins | sample 5400531 | NCBI WGS metagenome assembly WNEY01 (sample SAMN13153338, study PRJNA577476) | soil metagenome | isolation source: 200 cm saprolite under Douglas fir tree site 1 | place: USA:California | collected 2015-04-18
GGTCGCGCCAGGGCCGCCTCGGCGGCCGGGTATTCATGAAGTATGGTCGCGCGCCCCACTCCCAGGTTCGGCTCGACCCGCTCGACCAGCACCCGGCTGAAGATATCCGCCCAGGTGTCGTCGGGCGCGACGCGAACGCCGATGTCTCCCGCCGCCGCAGCCAGCGCGTCGCGGTCGGTCGCCTGGGCGGAGACCGTCGCCAACAGGTCGATCCCGGCGAAGCGCGCGAACGCCTCGGCGACGGTGAGGCGCTCCGGGTCGGCAAACGGCGTGGCGATCGCGTCGCGGAACGCGAGCCGCCGGGTGCCGACGACGCGCGCGGCCGCGGCGAGCAGATCGGCGCAATCCTGCATCAGCGCCTCGTACGGCTCCTCGGCGCGATACCATTCGATCAAGGTGAACTCCGGATGGTGCAGCGCGCCGCGCTCGCGGTTGCGAAACACGCGGGCGAAATCGACGATGCGCCGCTCGCCGGCGGCCAGCAGTTTCTTGCAGGCAAACTCGGGCGAGGTGTGCAGATAGAGCCGCGCGCGGGTGCCGCCGGGCGCCGCAAGCTCGGTGGCGAAGGCATGCAGGTGCGCCTCGTTGCCGGGCGACATCTGCAGGATCGCGCCCTCGACCTCGACGAACCCGCGCGCGTCGAAGAACCGCCGCAGCGCCTTCATCAGCCGGCCGCGCGCCGCGAGGAACGGCCGGCGGTCGGCATGCACGTGCGGCGCCCACCACGGCGACGGTGCGCTCATCCGTCCTCCTTCGTCCGTCCGCAGGAACGACGGAAATCGCTGGCGGTCGGCCGCAGGATCGGTATGGTGCGCGCCGATATTTCGGCCCGGCCGCCCCGGCCGTCGCGACAGGGAACCCGATCCGTGAAGGTCATCGCCAGCTCGCTCCGCAAGGGCAATATCGTCGACATGGACGGCAAGCTCTACGTCATCCTGAGCGCGGAAAACATCCATCCCGGCAAGGGCACGCCCGTCACCCAGCTCGACATGCGCCGCATCAGCGACGGCGTGAAGGTGTCGGAACGCTACCGCACCACCGAGCAGGTCGAGCGCGCCTATGTGGAGGACCGCGAATATCAATATCTCTACCAGGACGGCGACGGCTATCACTTCATGAATCCGGAGACCTACGACCAGATCACGGTGCCGAAGGACATCGTCGGCGACCAGGCCGCGTTTCTTCAGGAGAACATGAAGGTGACGCTGAGCACCCACGAGGGCATCGTGGTCGCGATCGAGCTTCCCCAGCGCACGACGCTCGAGGTGGTGGAGACCGAGCCGACGGTGAGAGGCCAGACGGCGTCCTCCTCGTACAAGCCGGCGCTGCTGTCGAATGGCGTGCGCACCATGGTGCCGCCGCACATCGCCGCGGGCACCCGCATCGTGGTGATGACCGCGGACGCCAGCTACGTCGAGCGCGCGAAGGATTGACTTGTTTTCCTCCCCCGCTTGCGGGGGTGAGCCTGCCCCGGACTTGATCCGGGGTCGCCGGGCGAAGCCCGGCGGGAGGGGGAAGCCACAAACGCCACCATCTGCGGCTTGGCCCCCTCCCCAACCCTCCCCCGCAAGCGGGGGAGGGAGGAGTGAGAGGCGCAATGCCCGTCCCGATCGCCCGCCGCCCCGTTCTTAAAGCTGCGATCGGCGCGGCGGCGGCCCTTGCGCTCGGCGGCCCGGCGCTGGCGGCGCCCTTCTCCCAATGGGTGGAGAATTTCCGGCCCCGGGCGCGGGCGCGCGGCGTCTCGGACGCGACCTACACGCGGGTGATGGGCGCGGTGAAGCCCGACACCGCGGTCTACGCCCTCGACCGGGCGCAGCCCGAGTTCCACGAGGAAGTCTGGCAGTACCTCAACCGCCGCGTCTCCGACTGGCGCATCATGACCGGCAAGGCACGGGCGCAGGAGCATGCCGCGCTGCTCGCGCGCATCGAGCGCGACTATGCGGTCGACCGCTACGCCATGCTCGGCCTGTGGGGCATGGAGTCCGCGTTCGGCGACGTGGTGGTCAATCCCAAGCACATGCGCCCGATCATCCCGGCGCTGGCGGCGCTCGCCTGGGGCGAGCCGCGCCGCCGCTCCTACTGGGAGCAGGAATTGCTCAACGCGCTCGTGATCATCGAGCGCGGCTGGGCGGATCCCAAGGACATGATCGGCTCGTGGGCGGGCGCCATGGGCCATACCCAGTGGATGCCGGAGGTGTGGCTGCACATGGGCCTCGACTACAACGGCGACGGCCGCATCTCGCCCTATGGACCGCCCGACGACGCGCTCGCCGGCACCGCGCGCTACGTCCTGACCCGCGGCAAATACAAGCGCGGGATCGAATGGGGATGCGAGGTGCGCCTGCCGCCGGGGAAGGCCGAGCACGGCGGCTCGCGCACGTTCGCGGCCTGGCGCCAGCTCGGCGTCGCGCCCGCCGACGGCCGTGTGTTCGCGCATCTCGACGAGCCGGCACGCCTGTGGCGCCCGGTCGACGGCGGGCCGGTGTTCCTGCTCACCCGGAATTTCTTCGCCATAAAGTCCTATAATCCCTCGTTCAACTACACGCTTGCCATCGTCCATCTGGGCGACCGCATCCGCGGCCTCGGCCCGTTCGTGCAGTCGTTTCCGGGCGGCGAGCGCACGCCGACCCTCGCCGAAGTGCAGGAGATCCAACGCCGCCTCACCGCCGCGGGCTTCGACACCGACGGCACCGACGGCCGCGTCGGCCGCGAGACCATGCTGGCGGTGCGCAATTTTCAGCGCAAAGCCGGCCTCGCGCCCGCCGACGGCTACGCCGGCCTGAAGGTGCTGGCGCGGCTGCGGCAGGGGCTGTGATGCGGGAAGGCCGGCATCGATCTGGAAAGGGGCCGGCTGGCGTGATAGGTTACATGTAACCTGTAGGAGTGTCGCCATGCCGGGATCAACGCGGCGCAAGCCATCGCGAACGCGACGCAAGTCCTCGCGCGATAAGGTCAGAGCGCACCGTAAGCGGCTGCAACGTCAGGGCCTGCGGCCGATTCAGATTTGGGTACCGGACGTCCGTGCGCCCGGCTTTGCTGAGGAAGCGCATCGCCAATCGCTGGCGGCTGCCAACAGTCCCCAGGAGAAGGATGACCAAGATTTCGTAGACGCAGCCTCGGCCGGAATATGGGATGAAACGAGGTGAGATTTGGACGGTCGCCGCCGGCCAAGGCTACGCTGGCAAGGCGCGTCCTGCCGTAATTCTTCAGGATGATCGGTTCGACGCAACAGCATCGATCACGGTCTGCCCATTTACTACTAACCCGACGGAGTTACCCCTATTCCGTTTGCCAGTCGAGCCCTCGGGGGGCAATGAACTTAGGGCTCCGTGTCGTCTGATGGTGGACAAGATCCTCACGATACCAAGAGTCAAAATAGGCGTCCGTGTTGGACGCCTCGATGAGCACGATGTGGTACGACTTAATCGCGCGATCCTGCTTTTCCTCGGACTCGCCGGTTCGGCGTGACGATCACGGCCCTGCCCTTGGGATAGCAAGAACAGACAGAGCGAACGCGGTCGTCATGACAAGTCAAAAGCCACAAACCATAGCGCGGCCCGCGCCGCCGAACGATCCGCTCGCCGCGATCGAGCGGCCGGTGCCGGCGGGCACCAACGCGGCCGGGTTCGGCAGCGACGTGGTGGCCGAGACGCTCCGCGCGCTCGATGTCCCCTACATCGCGCTCAATCCGGGCGCGAGCTACCGCGGCCTGCACGACAGTCTGGTCAATCACCTCGGCAACGCGCGGCCGCAAATGTTGCTGTGCCTGCACGAGGAGCACGCAGTCGCGATCGCCCACGGCTACGCCAAGGTGACCGGACGGGCGATGGCGGCTGCGGTGCATTCGAACGTCGGCCTGTTCCACGCCACCATGGCGATCTTCAACGCCTGGTGCGACCGCGTGCCGGTGATCGTGATCGGCGCGACCGGCCCGGTCGATGCGGCCAAGCGCCGGCCGTGGATCGACTGGATCCACACGGCACGCGACCAGGGCGCGATCGTGCGCGGCTACGTCAAATGGGACGATCAGCCCGCCTCGCCGGCCGCCGCGCGCGAAGCGTTGCTGCGCGCCGGCTGGATCGCGCAGACCGCGCCGATGGGGCCGGTCTACGTCAACCTCGACGCCGAAATGCAGGAGGCGCCGCTCGAAGCACCCCTCCCCGCTCTCGATGCGGCGCGCTTCACGCCGCCGGCCATGGTCGCGGCGCCAGCCGAAGCGGTCGCGCAGGCGGCGGCAGTTTTGCGCGCGGCGAAACGGCCGGTCATCCTGGCCGGCCGGGTGTCGCGCCGCCTCGACGCCTGGGAGGCGCGCGTCGCACTGGCGGAGGCGCTCGATGCCCGCGTCGTCACCGATCTCAAGGTCGGCGCCGCGTTCCCGACCGACCATCCGCTGCATGCCGGCGTGCCAGGCGTGATCGCGCCGGTGCCGGAAGTGGCAGAGATCATCCGCGCTGCCGACGTGATCCTCAGCTTTGCCTGGGTGGACCTTGCCGGCACGCTGCGCTCGGTGTTCGGCGCGACGCCGCCCCCGGCGCGGATCATCCAGATCACGCTCGATCATCTGGTCCACAATGGGTGGAGCATGGACCATCAGGGCCTGCCGCCGGTCGATCTTCTGCTTGCCGCCGAGCCCGATGCAGTGGTGCCGGCGCTCGTTGCCGCCCTCGCGACCAAATCCGATCCGCGCGAGACGGCGTCGCCGCCGCGCCGGTTCCCTCCCCTGGGCGACCATCCGATCGCGGTGGACCATCTCGCGCAGGCGCTGCGCCGCTCGGTCGGCGAGCGCGCCGTCACGCTGACCCATCTGCCGCTCGGATGGAACGGCGGCAGCTGGCCGTTCCGCCATCCGCTCGACTTCATCGGCTCGGAAGGCGGCGCGGGTATCGGCAGCGGACCCGGCGTTTCGATTGGCGCGGCGCTGGCGCTGCGCCAGTCCGGCCGGCTGCCGGTCGCAGTGGTCGGCGACGGGGATTTCCTGATGGGCGTCACCGCCTTGTGGACCGCGGCGCACTACCGCATCCCGCTGCTGATGGTCGTCGCCAACAACCGCTCCTTCTTCAATGACGAGGTGCACCAGGAGCGGGTCGCCCGCATGCGCGCGCGGCCGGTCGACAACAAATGGATCGGCCAGCGCATCGGCGATCCCGATATCGACCTCGCCGCCCTGGCGCGGGCGCAGGGCGCACGCGGGTTCGGCCCGATCGTGAAAGCCGCCGAGCTCGAAGCCGTGTTTGCCCAGGCGATTGCTGCGGTCGAGGACGGGCACGTGGCGGTGGTCGACGTGCGGGTTGAGCCCGGCTATACCCCGGCCATGACCGCGGCGCTCACCCGCGCGGCCGGGACGACAGGGTGAGAGCTGTATCCGCAATGCCGAGCGCAAGCGTATTGCCCGAGCGAGCCGGCACGGCCGCCGTTCAAACGAGGCCGGCAGAGCCGATCCTCGTGGTCGAGGACATCGTCAAGCGGTTCGAGACGCCGGACGGCGTGCTCACTGCTGTCGACCACGTCTCCTTCACGGTCGCCCCGGGCGAGTTCATGGCGGTGATCGGACCGTCGGGCTGCGGCAAGTCCACCTTATTTAATGTGATGGGCGGCCTGCTCGACGGCTACGAGGGCCGCGTCGCGGTCGCGGGCGAAACGGTGCGCGGGCCGCATCCGGGCATCGGCATGGTGTTCCAGGAGGAATCGACCTTTCCCTGGCGCACGGTGATCGACAACGTCGCCTTCCCGCTGGAGATCGCCGGCATGGCCAAGGCCGAGCGGCTCGAGCGCGCCCGCCATTTCGTCGCGCTGGTCGGGCTCACCGGCTTCGAGCGGCGCTATCCGGCCGAGCTCTCCGGCGGCATGCGCCAGCGCGTCTCCATGGCGCGCACGCTCGCGTCCGAGCCGAAGATCATGCTGATGGACGAACCGTTCGCCTCGCTCGACGAGCAGACCCGCCTGCTGCTCGGCGACAAGGTGCTGCAGATCCAGCAGGAGCTGCGGCAGACCACGCTGCTGATCACCCACAACATCACCGAGGCGGTGCAACTGTCCGACCGCATCCTGGTGATGACCTATCGGCCCGGCCGGGTGAAGCGGGTGGTGAGCATCGACCTGCCGCGCCCGCGCACCTCGGAGATCGTGTCGAGCGACGCGTTCGGGCACTACGTGGCGCAGATCTGGAGCGACCTGCGCGAAGAGGCCACGCGCGGCATGCAGGAGGCGGAAGCGCGGTCGCTGCACGCCGGGGACGCGCCGTGACCTCGGTGCGCCGCTCGGGGCTGCTCGCGGCCGGAATCGGCCTCGCCACCCTCATCGTCGCGATCGCGATCGTCCAGCTGCTGATCGAGGCCGGGCTGATCAACCGGTTCATCGTGCCGCTGCCGACCCAGATCGCGGCAAGCTTCGAGCGCGTCATCGTCGAGGAGAACGTGCTCGGCCGCCTGCTGCTCACCGCCGGCGAGGGCCTTGCGGCGAGCCTGCTGCTGACCATCGTCGGCGTCTCCGCCGGCGTGCTGCTCTACCGCTTCCGCCTGCTGCGGCTCGCCTGCGAGACCTGGGTCGCGGCCCTCGCCTCGGCGCCGATCGTGTTGATGTATCCGCTGTTCCTGGTCATCTTCGGCCGCAGCGCCCGCACCATCGTGATGATCGGCTTCGTGGCGGCGCTTCCGCCGGTGATCCTCAAGACGCTGGAGGGACTGGCGGGCACGCGCCGGGTGCTCATCGACGTGGGGCGCAGCTTCAAGCTCACGCCGGCCCAGCAATTCTGGAAGATCCTGTTCCCGGCCGCGCTGCCGAGCATGTTCGTCGGCATCAGGCTCGGCCTGATCTTCGCCCTCATCAACATCGTCGGCGTCGAGTTCCTGATCAATTTCGGCGGCCTCGGCCAGCTCATCAACGAGCTGGCCGAGCGCTACGACCTGCCGGGCACCTACGCGGCGATCTGCTTCGTCATCCTGGTGAGCATCGGCTTCTTCACCGTCACCGGCTGGATCGAGCGATGGCTGAGACCGGCCGATTGAGCAGCCCGCCCACCCTCGCGGCCGTGGCGAGCCCGGTGACGCTGGTGCGCCTTGTCATCATCGCCGCCGTGCTGATCACGTGGGAAGCGGTCGCCGCCTCCGGCCTGCTGTTCCGCGACGTGGTCCCCTCGCTCGCGGCGATCGGCGGCACGCTGGCAAAGCTGCTGCTGGAGCGCGAGTTCTACTGGCACCTGGGCGTGACCGGGATCGAGATCGCCACCGCGCTCGTCATCGGCGGCCTGTCCGGCCTCACGGTCGGGCTCGTGCTCGGCGCCAACCGGTTCCTCGCCAAGGCGTTCGAGCCCTACCTTTACTACCTGGGCCCAACGCCGAAGATCATCTTCTTCCCGATCATGATCATGTGGTTCGGCGTCGGGCCCGGCTCCAAGGTCGCCATGGGCGCGATCTCGTGCTTCTTTCCCATCGCGCTCTCGGCCGCCGCCGGCATGCGCGAGATCGACCAGGTGCTGATCCGGGTCGGCCGCAGCTTTCGCGCGCGGACCTGGCAGATGATCGCCAAGATCTACCTGCCGGCGATGCGCCATCCGATCATCAACGGGGTGCGCCTCGGGCTCGGGGTCGCGGTGATCGGCACGCTCTTGGCGGAGACCAAGCTGTCGAACCGCGGCGTGGGATTCCTCATCATCAACAGCTACAGCACCTTCAACATGCCGCGCATGTATTCGCTGCTGATCGTCCTGTTCGTGCTGGCGATCGGCGCCAACGCGCTGGTCGGGCGGCTCGGCGGCATCGCGTCCATAAGACGGTCCTGAGGGAGGAGAATATAATGTATCGCCTGCGAACCTTGTGCTTGATGGCCGCCGCGCTGGCGCTGACGGCCGCGGCCGGTCCGGCGCGGGCCGACGACGCGCTCAAGCTCACCATCGGCCAGCGCGGCAACTGGGACACCGCCATCGCGCATCTCGGTACCAAGGCCGGCATCTTCAAGAAGCACGGGCTCGAGCTGGAGATGATCTACACCTCGGGCAGCGGCGAGACGCTGCAGCCGGTGATCGCCGGCAGCGTCGATCTCGGACTTGCCGTCGGCACCCTCGGGGCGATCGGCGCCTATGCCAAGGGCGCGCCTGTGCGCATCATCGGCGCGCAGGCGACCGGCGCCGCCGATTACTGGTACGCCAAGACGACGTCACCGATCAAAAACCTCAAGGACACGGACGGCCGGACGCTCGCCTTTTCCACCAACGGATCGTCGACGCACAGCGTCGTCCTCGCCTTCATCAAGGAGTTTGGTCTCAAGGCCAAGCCGACGCCGACCGGAAACCCGTCGGCGACGCTCACCGCCGTCATGACCGATCAGGTCGATGTCGGCTGGGCGGCGCCGCCGTTCGGGCTCAAGGAGATGGACGAAGGCAAGATCCGCCTGGTGGCGAGAGCCACGGACGCGTCGATCGTCAAGGGACAGACCATCCGCGTCGTCGTCGCCAACGCGCAGGCGCTGGACAAGCGCGCCGACGCGATCGCGCGCTTCATGCAGGCCTACCGCGAGACCATCGACTACATGTACGGCGGCAATCCGCAGGTCATCAGGGACTACGCCGAGTTCGTCGGCATCCCGGAGCAGCTCGCCAGGCGCACGCGCGACGACTTTTTCCCGAAGTCCCTGGTCTGGCCGGACGAGATCAAGGGCCTCGACACGCTGATGCCCGAGGCGGTGACGCTCAAATTCCTGAGCGCGCCGCTCACCAAGGAGCAGCTCGCCGAGCTGATCCGGGTGCCGGCCGCGGCCAAGCATTGAGGCACGCCATGAGCACGGCCGTTCAAGCAAAGCCGGTCCCCGCGCAGGCGCTCAGCCTGCCGGAGCATCGCGGCGCGTTCTACGGCGGCGCCTGGCACGAGCCGAAATCCGCGCGCTACGCCGATGTGCTCAACCCCGGCACCGGAGGTTCCCTCGGCCGGGTGGCGGAGTGCGGGGCCGCCGACGCCGCCGCGGCGGTCGCCGCCGCCAAACAGGCCTTCGCCGACTGGCGCCGCGTGCTGCCGCTCGAACGGGCCAAATTGCTGCGGCGGATCGCCGAGCTGCTGCGCCGTCATGCCGAGGAGCTTGCCATGATCGACGCCGCCGACTGCGGCAATCCGGTCAGCGAGATGGTGGGCGACGCCATGGTGGCGGCGGCGCAAATGGAGTTCTTCGCCGGGCTCGTGACCGAGATGAAGGGCGCCTCGATCCCGATGGGCCCGGACGTGGTGAACTTTTCCGTGCGCGAGCCGCTCGGCGTCGTGGTGCGGATCATCCCGTTCAATCATCCGTTCATGTTCTGCGCCGGAAAGTCGGCGGCGCCGCTCGCCGCCGGCAACACGGTCATCGTCAAGCCGCCGGAGCAGGCGCCGCTCTCCTCCCTGCGCCTCGCCGAGTTGATCGGGGCGCTGTTGCCGCCCGGCGTGTTCAACGTGGTCCCGGGCGGCCGCGAGGTCGGCAATGCGCTCGCCAGCCATCCGGTCGTGGCCAAGGTGGCGCTGATCGGCAGCGTGCCGACCGGGCGCGCGGTGATGCGGGCGGCCGCCGATACGCTCAAGCCGGTGACGCTCGAGCTGGGCGGCAAGAACGCGCTCATCGCCTACCCGGACGCCGATCCCGACGAGGTTGCCCAGGGGGTGATCGCCGGCATGAATTTCACCTGGTGCGGCCAGTCCTGCGGGTCGACCAGCCGCGCCTTTCTGCACGCTGACATCCACGACGCGGTCCTCGAGCGGATCAAAGCGCACATCAGGCATTACCGGCCCGGGGTGCCGACGGATCCGGCGACCACCATGGGCGCCATCATCTCGAAGCCGCAGTTCGACCGGGTGATGGGCTATATCGCGGCGGGACGCAGCGAAGGCGCAACGCTCATCGCCGGCGGCGGGCCGCCGGCCGATCCGGCGCTTGCCGGCGGCCTCTATATCGAGCCGACCGTGTTCGCCGACGTGCGGCCGGACATGCGCATCGCGCGCGAGGAGATTTTCGGGCCGGTACTGTGCGTGCTCCGGTGGGACGACGAGCAGCGCATGCTCGCCGAGGTCAACGCGGTCGAGTACGGGCTTACGTGCTCGATCTGGACCAACGACCTGTCCACCGCCCATCGCAGCGCCATGGCGGTCGAGGCAGGCTATGTGTGGATCAACGAGGTCGGCAAGCACTTCCTCGGCGCGCCGTTCGGCGGCGTTAAGCAATCGGGCATCGGGCGCGAGGAATGCCTCGAGGAAATGCTGCGCTTCACCCAGGAGAAGAACATCCACGTGAAGCTGCGCGGCGACCGGCGCCGCTGACGCATTGAAACGTCACGGCGCGATTGACAATAGCGGGGCGATTTGCTCGGGTCCGGCCTCCAAATCAAGAGAACGCGAACATGTGGCGACCATTCGCAATCGTGCTCGTATGCATGGGACTTGCTTCGCCGGGCGAGGCCGAGCAACTGAGGACCGCGAGCGAAACGCTCTTTTGCCTCAAGAAAGATGATCTATTGATGTACGCCGTGGCGAGGAACACGAAGGAATTCAAGGACCGTGAGATCGGCGGATGCATGACTCTGAGGAAGGGCCAGCGATACACCCTGCTCGACCGCGGCGAAGGCTCCATGGTCAAGGTCCGCGTCCACATGCCGAGGCGCGGAACGGTCGAGGGCTACGCGATCAATCCCGGCGATTAGAGCATTTTCCGGAAAAGTGGACACCGGTTTTCCGCAGAAAATGCGATCAAACAAGGAATCTAGAGCGCTTTCCGATTCAATCCAATCGGAAAGCGCTCTAGCGGCAACCGGGAGTCGCGAGGTTCATCGCGACGGCGTGTAGTCCGGCCCGCGCGGCTCCGGTCTCGACGGTGCCTTGGCTTCAGAGCCGGAACTCGAGCCGGAACCGGAGCCCGAGGCCGAGCTGGAACTCGAGCTTGGGCTGGGACTGGATTTCGAATCAGAGTTGGCGCTTTCGTCCGAATCGCGCGACTTGCGGGAATGGCGGGAACCGCGGCGGCTATGCCGCGAATAACCTCTCTCCCGGTAGTATCCGCCGCCATGGCCTCCGAGCAGCGCGCGCCCGATTCCCATGATGTCCTGGGCCCGGGCGGGGGCCGGCTCGAACATAGGCGCGGCGAGGACAAGCGCGCAGGCCGTGGCCAAAGCCGCGCATGAAGAACGCGCCCAGGCGCCGATTACCACAAGCGTCGCCTTGGAGCCGGCATTCCCGTTGACGGCGAGCATTCGTGCCTCCCCACAGGGTCCGGCCGCGATTGTGCATCAGAAACCCCCTTGCGGCAATCGAGGACATTTGGCTGGGTTTTACCATTAAGGTCGGCGGAAAGCGGCCCGATTTGGCCGCGGAATCAAGGCTGAAGCAGCCTCGATGGACAACAGCCGGCAGCTGGCGGCCGTGGCTGCGTCTCCACAGGCACTTGCGGCCTTCGAATGGGTCAAAGTATTGTCCGGGCGAAGGAAAGCTGCGCCGCGAGGGGGGGGTCATGAGCGTGAAGCCGCAGGCACGGATCGTCATCCGCCATTTGAGCGGATCGAAAATCAACCAGGTCGAGGAGATCCCGCTCAAGGACCTGCAGAAAGTGACGATCGGGCGCGACCCGAACTCGGGCATCGTTTACGACCAGCGCCGCGACGACGTCGTCAGCCGCCAGCATGCGGCGATTCGCATCGAGAACGGCGACGAACTCTCCTTCCGGCTGGTCGATCTCAACAGCAGCAACGGCACCCTGCTCAACGGCGAGCGCATCAGCGGCGAAGTGGAGCTGGTGCCCGAGGATACAGTCGAGCTCGGACCGGGCGGGCCAAAGTTCGCTTTCGACGTGCAGCCGCGTCCCGCCAATCTCGCCGCACGCACGCGCGTGATGAGCCCCGTCGACGTCACCGCGACGCACGCTCTCGCCACCGCCGCCGCCTCGGTCATGGGAACCGCCGAGCTCAGCCGGATCGGCAAAGGCACCCAGGAGATTGGACCGGCCGCCGTGACAGGGGCGCGGGACAGCGCCGAGACGGGAAAGTCCGTCGTCGGCAAGGAAACCGTCCTGCGCATGCTGTTCCAGGAACGGCAAAAATCGACTCGCGTCTGGATGAGCTCCATTGCCGCGGTCGCGGCGGTCCTGGTCGTGGCGGGCGGGGCCCTCTACTGGCACAACCGAACCGTCGCCAACCAGCTTCGCACCGAAGCCATCCAGCGCTCGGACAAGGCCAGGGCGGAAGCCGAGCGCAGCATGACCCAGCAGCTCGGCGCCACCGCCAAGGAGATCATCAACAAGTACGGCAACTCCAGCGTCGTCGTCGATCTGCAGTGGCGGATGTACGACCGCGGCACCGGCCGGCCGCTGTTCCACAAGGTGGTGATCGACCCGAAGACCAAGGAGTCGTTGCCCGCCTTCATCCGGTTGCCGAACGGCAGGGTCGTGCGTTGGCTCACCCTCGAGGACCAGGAGCGGCGCAACATCCCGGTGCAGAGCGCCGGAAGCGGTTCCGGCTTCGTGGTCTCGGAGCAGGGTTTCATCCTCACGAACAAGCACGTGGCGGCCGGTTGGATGATTTCCTATTCGAACATCGGGGTCGGCAAGAACCCGAACAACCAGGGCCTGATCTTCCCCTATGCGATGAACAAACGGCAAAAACCCCAGTCCGTCTCGCTCGGCACGTCGGAGATAAAGGCGCTGCGCGACTGGGTTCCCGAGGACGGCGGATACGTCTTCCTCGCCGACGACCCGCTTGTGATCGGCGGAGACACCGAAAACAGACGCGTGTTCCAGGGGCGCAACGACCTGCTCGAGGTTCGCTTTGCGGGAAACCGCGTCAGCATGCAGGCGAGCCTCGTGCGCGCGTCGACCGACGCCGACGCGGCACTCATCAAAGTCGAGTCGGCCCAGTCGCTCCGGCCGGTCGAGTTGGCACTGGACGACAAGGTCGAGGTCGGCGACAAAGTTATCGTGCTCGGCTATCCCGGCGTTTCCTCGTCCACGCTCATTCGGACCACGTCCGTTGAAGTGGGACGGATCGGCAGCGGCCGCATCGAGGTGATCCCGGAGCCGACGGTGACCGAAGGCATCATTTCGCTCATCGGCGCAGGGTTCAAGCAGGAGGGCGAGGTCATCGTCGCGGGATCGCGCGGCGACACCTATCAGATGAGCATCAACTCCACCGGGGCGGGGAACAGCGGCGGGCCGGTGTTCAACGTGAAGGGACAGGTCATCGGCTTGTTCACGTATGGTGCCTCGATCGAGGGAGACGCAACGGTGACGTTCGCGGTGCCGATCAGGCACGGCCGCGCGCTCCTCAACCCGCAGCGAATCTAGCGCATGTTCCGGCGAAGTGGGTACCGGTTCGCCGACAAGAGCATGCGCCAATCAATGATGCTGGAGCATGTCCCGATTCCGAAGGAACGGGACATGCTCTAGCGGCCGCAAGGTCCGGCCGTCGCCAATTCCGCCGTCCGCCGCGCCGCGCCGTTGCGGGGCGCGCAAACAAAACACGCAAGCGACCCGCACGAGGCCCTGATGGCAACGACTGCAGGAACGCCACCCCCGCGGCTGCGCTTCGATGCGGCCATGCTGACCAATGTCGGCGCGGTTCGCGCGCTCAACGAGGATGTCGTTCTCTATACGAAGCCGCCGGAGGGCGATGCGGCCGCCGACCGCGGCGGCCTCGCCCTCGTCGCCGACGGCATGGGCGGGCATGCGGCCGGCGAGGTCGCGAGCGCGTTGGCGGCCGAGATCGTCCGCCGCGTCTTCCATGAGGTCGAGGGCCCGGTGCCGGTCGTGCTCGCGTCCGCCTTCGAGGCCGCCAACCAGGCGATTCTCGATTGGGCGGCGAGCCACCCGGAATGCGCGGGGATGGGCACCACCTGCACGGCGCTGGCGCTGCGCGACGGCCAGGCGTGGCTCGCGCATATCGGCGACAGCCGCGCCTACCTGTTGCGCAACGGCTCGCTCTCGCAGCTCAGCGAGGACCAGACGCTGGTCGCCGGCCTCGTGCGGGAAGGCAAGCTCACCCAGGAGGAGGCGCAGCACAGCCCGGTGAGCAACGTCATCGTGCAGGCGCTGGGCATGGGCCCGGAGATTGCGCCGGTCATCTGGAGCGAGCCGATGCGGCTCATGGCCGGCGACGTGATGGTGCTGTGCTCCGACGGGCTTTCCGGAATGGTCTCCGACGCGGTGATCGCCGACATCGCAGGGCGCCTGCCGCCCACCGAGGCGTGCGAGGCGCTGATCGAGGCGGCGCTCGCGGCGGGCGGGCATGACAATGTATCGGTCGGCGTTCTGCACGCCGCGATCGAAAGGGAGGAGCCGGCCGCCGGGCAGACCACGCGCCGTCTCAAGATTCTCGATCCGGCGACTGGCGGAACCCGCGAGATCGCAATTCCCAACGAGGCCGCTCGGCACGATGGCTAGCATCGGCCCCTGCGAGCCCCGGGAAACGGCCGGCGAACACCGCTGTACTTTTGCGCCGCGAGCCACTATCCAGTCCGAACGGAATGCCTTATCCGACTGCAATTCCAGGGGATTGGGGCGTCGCTGATGGCAAAGATCTGCATTTCATACCGCCGCGCCGACTCCCAGGCCATTACCGGACGCATCTTTGACCGGCTCATCGCGCATTACGGCAAGGATTCCGTTTTCATCGATATCGACAACATCCCGGCCGGAACCGATTTTCGCCAGTACCTCAATCAGACGCTGCTCAAGACCACAGTCCTGTTGGCGATCGTCGGCCCGAAGTGGCTCGGCGGAACGAAAGGCAGCGTGGAGCGCATCCACGATGAGAACGACCCGGTGCGCGTCGAGATCGAAACCGCCTTGTACGGCGGCGTTTCCATCATTCCGGTGCTGATCGGCAACAGGAAGATGCCAACCGCGGCGCAGGTGCCGCCGAGTCTCAAGGAATTCGTCTTCATCAATGCGGTGACGGTCGATCCGGGGGTGGATTTCGACCACCATATGCAGCGTTTGATCCGTGCGGTTGATGCGATTCTTGCCAGCAAGCCCGCCGCGGCCGATCGGGCCAAGGCGGCCGACCCGGTCAGGCGCAGCGCGTCCCCGCCCCCCGGCAGGCAGGAAACCGCCGCGCACGCCAAGCCCGCCGACGACCGGGCCGGCCGATCGAGCACCAAGGAGCGCGAGCAACGCGCCGCGAGGGCGAGCGCCGAGCTTGGCCCGCCGCCCGCGCGCACCGAAGGCAACGATCGGGGCGCCCTGTTCGATCGCATGTCCTGGCTGCCGCCCGGCCTCCGCGTTCCGTTCGTCGCGGGGGCGGCCGTGCTGGGGCTGGGCCTGTTGGTCCTGGGCGTGCTGGCGCTGACGCCGTCGGACCCCGCTCCCGCGGGTTCGATGAACGCGGCCGAGTCGGAGGTGCACCCTTCCGGGCCGCGTGCCTCGCCCGATCCGTCGATCCGCCGCCAGGTCGTTTTGCCTCCGACCCGCAACTATTCGCCGCCGCCGGTCGTGATGCCAAGGCAGCAATAGGCATGCCGCAATTGCAGACGGCCGGGCCGGGCAACATGGACATGATCGGCCAATACGAGGTCAGGGAACTGCTCGGCGAGGGCGGCATCGGCCAGGTCCATGCCGCCTTCGACACCGTGCTCGAGCGCGCGGTCGCCATCAAGTCGCTGCGGCCCGAGCTGCTCAACGACAAGAATTTCGTCGAGCGGTTCCGCGGCGAGGCCACGAGCCTCGCGCGGCTCAATCATCCCAACATCACCACGCTCTATTCGCTGCTCCCCGAGGCACGCAATCTCTACATGGTGATGGAGCTGGTGCGCGGCGACACGCTCGACACCCTGTTGAAGAAGCGAAGCGGCGCGCTCGGTATCCAGGAATCCCTCGCCATCGTCGCGCAGGCGGCGGACGGCTTGTCCTACGCGCATTCGATGGGGGTCATTCACCGCGACATCAAGCCCGCGAACCTGATGATCACCGACAGCGGGCTGCTGAAGATCATGGATTTCGGCATCGCCCGCGTCCGCGGATCGCAGCGCCTCACCCGCGACGGCAGCATGGTGGGAACGCTCGCCTACATGGCGCCGGAACAGCTGCGCGGCGATCCGGGCGACGAGCGCAGCGACCTCTACAGCTTGGCCATCGTGCTCTACGAATTGCTGTGCGGCACGCCGCCGTTCGAGGCGCACAGCGATTACGAGCTGATGCAGGCCCAGATCCATGCGCGCCCACGGCGCCTGCTCGCGCGGGTGCGCGGCCTCGATGCGAAGATCGACGCGGCGCTGATGCGCGCGCTCGCCAAGGAGCCGGGGGAGCGGTTTGCCACGGTGCGCGCGTTCAGCGACGCGCTCGGCGCCACGGCGCTGCGCCTCGACGCATCGAAGATCGTGGTCGACGCCACCCGCCTGATCTCGCGCGCGGAACTGTTGGCGCCGCCGGGGGCATCTCCCGCCGCCGGCCACCGCCCTGCCCTGCTCGACCGCCTGTCCTGGCTGCCGGTTGGACTGCGGCTGCCGGCGGCCGTCGGCGTCGGCACCCTTGCG
>WNEY01001527.1_pt1 | contig 16456 bp, 14 predicted proteins | sample 5400531 | NCBI WGS metagenome assembly WNEY01 (sample SAMN13153338, study PRJNA577476) | soil metagenome | isolation source: 200 cm saprolite under Douglas fir tree site 1 | place: USA:California | collected 2015-04-18
GCGGCTGGTTGCCGACGATCCCGACCACCTCCCCATCCAACCGCGCGAAGCCGATCACGAGGTTCTGGGCAAAGTGCGCCTGGACCTCCATGAAGCTGCCCTCGTCCACCACCGCCGTGATCGCCGCCTTCATGTCGTACGGCTGGTTCGGGTTTTCCGGGATGAGGGACTGCAGCATCCGGTCACGCCGCTGCGGGTCATCAGCCGGCGTGATCGCGGGCGGCCGCTCCCGATTGCTTCCCGGCAGGTAGGAGAGGAGCCGGCGCATGCTGCTGAAGGCCTCTGCCTCCGACTCGTCCAGGAAGTGGGCGACGCCGCTCCGGATGTTGTGGACCTCGGCGCCGCCAAGCTCCTCGAAGCCGACTGTCTCGCCGGTCGTCACCCGGACGACCTCGGGCCCGGTGATGAACATGTAGCCAAGGTGCTCGACCATGAAGACGAAATCGGTGATCGCGGGCGAGTAGACGGCGCCCCCGGTGCAGGGTCCGGCGATCACCGAGATCTGCGGCACCACGCCGGAGGACTGGACGTTGCGGTAGAAGATGTCGGCATAGCCGGCCAGGCTGACGACCCCTTCCTGGATTCGCGCGCCCCCCGAGTCGTTGATCCCGACGCAGGGCCGGCCCGCGCGGACGGCGAGATCCATGACCTTGCAGACCTTCTCGGCGAACACCTCGCCCAGCGAGCCGCCGAAGACGCTCGCGTCGTGCGAGAAGATGAACAGCTCCCGGCCGTCGACCGCGCCATAGCCGGTCACGACGCCGTCGCCGGCGATCTTCTTCTCTCCCATCCCGAAGGCCTCGGTGCGATGGACCGCGAAGGCATCGAGCTCGGTGAACGTCCCCGGGTCGACGAGCAGCTCGATCCGCTCGCGGGCGGTCAGCTTCCCTTTCGGATGCTGCTTCTCATCCGGGTCGCCGCCCCGGTGCATGGCGTCGTATTTCCGCTTGCGCAGGATGTTGATCTGACGTTCCGAGGGTGAGGGGGTGGCGTCCTTGGGAGCCCGGGTGGCCATGGTTTAGCTGCGCGACCCCGGCCGGTACTCACCGAACTGGTCGCGCAGCACCCCGCACACCTCTCCTATGGTGGCATAGGCCCGCAGCGCCTCCCGCATCGGCGGCAATAGGTTGCGCGTACCCTCGGCCGCCCGGCGCACCTCCTGGAGGCAGGTCTCGACCCGTCCGGCGTCGCGCTCCGCCCGCAGCCGCGTAAGCGCCGCGACCTGCTCGCGCTCGTGGTGAGGGCTGATCTTGACGATCTCCACGACCTCGTCGTCACCCTGGAAGCGATTGACACCGACCACCACGCGGCGGCCGGTTTCAACCGCCTGCTGAAACCGGTACGCGCTCTCCTGGATGGCGTCCTGGGTGAACCCGGTCTCGATCGCGGCGATGGCACCGCCCCGCCGGTCGACTTCGGCGATCAGGCCGCTGGCCCCTGTGTCCAGTTCGCTGGTGAGGGCTTCGACGAGGTAACTGCCGCCCATCGGGTCCGCAACACTCGCCACGTTGGTCTCGTGCGCGATGATCTGCTGCGTTCGCACCGAGAGGGTCGCCGCCATCTCCGACGGGAGCCCGAGCGCCTCGTCGAACGAGTTGGCATGCAGACTCTGCGTCCCGCCGAGCACCGCGCTCATCGCCTGCAGCGCAACCCGCACGATGTTGTTGTGCGGCTGCTGCGCGGTCAGCGTGCTGCCGCCGGTCTGGCTGTGGAAGCGAAGCGTCTGCGCCCGGGGGTCGCTGACCCCGTAGCGCTCCTCCATCAGGCGGGCCCACAGCCGGCGGGCGGCCCGGAACTTCGCCACTTCTTCGAAGAAGTCCGAGAAGACGGCAAAGAAGAAGGAGAGGCGTGGCGCGAAGTCCGCGACCGCCAGCCCCGCAGTCCGGGCGGCGTCGACGTAGGCGACCGCGTGCGCCATGGTGAACCCCAGCTCCTGGACCGCCGTCGCACCGGCCTCCCGCAGGTGATAGCCGGAGATCGAGATCGTGTTCCAGTTCGGGAGCCGCTCCTGGCAGTAGGCAAAGAGGTCGGTGGTCAGCCGCATCGACGGGCGAGGCGGAAAGACGTAGGTGCCGCGGGCCGCGTACTCCTTGAGGATGTCGTTCTGCACCGTGCCGTTGAGCCGGTTGCCGGGCACACCCTGCTGCTCGGCGACGAGCTCGTAGAGCAGCAGCAGGAGCGCGGCCGGCGCGTTGATCGTCATCGACGTGCTGACCTTGTCCAGCGGGATCCCGGCGAGCAGCGTTTCCATGTCTTTGAGGGAGGAGATCGAAACGCCGACCTTACCGACCTCGCCTCTGGCCATGGGCGCATCAGCGTCGTGGCCGATTTGCGTCGGCAGGTCGAAGGCGACCGAAAGCCCGGTTTGGCCTTGCTCCAGCAGAAAGCGGAAGCGGCGATTGGTCTCGGCCGCGCTCCCGAAGCCGGCATACTGGCGGATCGTCCAGGGCCGGCGGCGGTACATCTCCGGGTAGATGCCGCGGGTGAATGGGTACTGCCCGGGTGGTGGCGCCTCCGGCCCGGCGTCGGCCGCCTGGTAGACGGGCTTGAGCGGCAGGCCGCTGTCGGTGGCCGGCTCGGATGGAGGGTCCGCGGCGGGCCTAGGTGCCGGGCTGGCCATCCGCTTCCACGAACTCGGTCAGAACGCCGCAGACGCTCTTCGGATGGACGAACGCGATCCGGGTGCCGTGTGCCCCCGGCCGTGCGCTTTCATCGAGCAGTTGGGCACCGGCGGCGCCGGCCTGCTGGAGGGAAGCCCCGACATCATCGGTGGCATAAGCGACGTGATGGACGGCCTCGCCCCGATCCTGAAGGAACTTTTCCACCCTGGACTCCGGAGTGAGCGGCATGATCAGCTCGATCCGGCTCTCCCCGATCGGAATCATCGCGATCTCGATGCCTTCGCGCTCGAGCCGTTCCCGTCCGCTCAACCGCAATCCTAGCCGGCGCTCGTAGATCCGAATCGCCTCGTCGAGATCACGGACCGCGATCCCGATATGGTCGATTCGGCTCAGCATGGCGTTGATTCTAAGCCGCGTGATTTCCCAGGTCCCTTGACAAGGTATGGACCCTTTGTAGTAGGGTTGACCACGGCTAGTTACGTTACGGTCCGACTCCCTCTCTTTACTCCGCGTCCTCTACAGCCAGGCGTAGACGGCGCATCTGATCCAACTGAGGGAAGGAGGTTGGACCGTGAATCGCTCCGTTGGTGTGACCTTGTGTCTGTCCGTGGGCGGAGGAGCGATCTTCGCATTTGGCTTCGGCGCGCTGGCATCCGTACCGCAACGCCCGATCACGGCGACGGCTGCCGCCGCCGTGGTGCCGCTTTCGAGTCCGATCGAACAGATGGACGAGCCCAGGCCCCACCAGGCTCGCGCCGCCGTCATGATCTACGTCCTGGCCACGCCGGAAGCGACTGCCACCGTCGCCCCTCCGCAAGCACCACTGGTTGCGCGACCCATATCGTGGTCGGCAGCAAGCGTGCGGTCATCGGCGGTGGGCCCCGTCTCGGGCGCCACCAATGGCTTTAGTTATGGCTACTGCACCTGGTGGGTGGCGCACAAGCGCTACATCCCATGGCGAGGAAATGCCTACCAGTGGTGGTGGAACGCCCGGCCCTTCGGCTTCGCCGAGGGAGTCACGCCGCGCGCCGGCGCCGTCATGGTGATGGGCATCAGCAGCACGTCGCCGCAGGGCCACGTCGCCTATGTCGAGTCCGTTCATCCCGACGGCTCCTTCGTGGTGTCGGAGATGAACTGGTGGGGCGTGCCGGGCGGGGGCTGGGACCGAGTCGACTACCGGACGGTGACCTCCATGCGTGGCGTTCTGGGCTTCATCTACTGAGTCTTCAGCGGCGCGAGGCCGGCGAGGATCTTCTCGATCTCGCCATCCTGCGCCGCGAGATGGTCCTGGATCTGTAGCGCGGTGTGCAGGACGGCGTCGGCATCCTGGTAGGTGGCCTCGGCTCGCTTGTCGCTGGCGGCGGCGAGAACGTTCTGGCCGACGATGATGATGCTGAGCAGGACGAGCTGCAGGAAGGTCTGGCTGATCCACGAGACGATGAGAACGGGATTACCCGACGCGATCGCCGCGGGAAGCGAGACGATCGCCAGGGCCGCGAAGGCGTAGGCGCACCACATCGTTCCGACGCCCTTGGTCACCTTGACCGCTACCCATGTGTTGAAGCTCGCGATCGGGCTATCCTTCTTCATGACGTCGCGGACTTTGACGGGGCCTTGCCGTTTGCGTTGTTCGATCCGGGGATGCAGGGTGGGCGTATAGATTCTTGGCATGGTCGTAATTTAGCCGCTTCGCTTCAGCAACCCCAGCCGCTTGGCGCGGATCTCCGCGCGCCGGAAAAAGAATACTGATGCCGGCACCAGGATCACACCCATCAAGAGCAGGATGCCGATATCGGGCAGCGCCCCGGCCAGCGAGAGCCCGTGGAGCAGTGCCTCCCGGACCCCGTCCAGCGTGTAGGTCAGCGGCGAGAGGATGCCGGCCAGGTGCAGGGGCGCTGGCAGGACCGTGATCGGGTAGTAGACGCCGGAAATCAGCAGGAGGACCCCCTGGACCGCGAACGCCATCTGCTCGCCCTTCTCCGGCGACAGGAGCGGCAGGATCGAAGTGAAGATCCCGAGGCCCAGCAGCGGCAGCGTCGCGGCGGCAAAGATCGCCAGCGCCGTGAGCCAGTTGGCATGCGACAGGTCGATTTTGAAAAGGAAGACCACCCCAACGCCGATCAGCGCCGTCCGGGCGATCCCGTAAAGCAGTGAGGCGGCGGACACGCCCAGAAGGTGGGTCAGCCGCTTGATCGGGGCCATGAAGGTGTACTCGATCGTTCCCTCCCAGCGTTCCCAGGTGATGGCGAAGGCGATTTCGAAGAACACCAGCGACAGGTAGGTCCACAGCAGCGCCCCCACCAGCAGGTAGAGCTGCGTTTGGTGCAAGTTCGCCTGCCCCTGCTCGAGGCCCAGCGTCGAAAGACCCGCCGCGAGGTAGCCGATGCTCAGCACGCTGACCAGGTTGTAGAGGAGCCAGACCGCCTCCCACGCCCAGTAGCGCCGGTAGAGGTTCTTCTGCCTCTCGATAAAGCCGACGAACGCGTTCAGCTCCCAGCGAAGCGTATTGCCCGTCATCCTTCTTTCTCCTCCTCGTCTTCCCCGAGCCGCTTCCCGGTCAGCTGCATGAAGGCATCCTCCAGGCTGCCGTCGGGCTTGCCCGCGTGCATGCGGATCAGCTCGGCGGGGGTGCCGTCCGCCAGCACCCGGCCCTGGTCGATGATCACCACGCGGTCGCAGAGCACCTCCGCCTCCTGCAGGTCGTGGGTGCACAGCAGGACGGTGGCCGCGCGATCCCGCCGGATCGATCTCACCAGCTCCTGGACCTCGCGCTTGGAGCGCGGATCCAACCCAGTGGTCGGCTCATCCATCAGCAGCAGCGACGGCGATGTCAGGAAGCTGCGGGCGATGGCGACCTTCTGCTGCTGGCCACGCGAGAGCTGCTTCATGGGCTTGTCGAGCGTGTCGAACGGCAGGCCGAGCCGCTCCAACATGGCCTCCACACGCGCGCGCGTGCCTTGACCGCCGCTGCCGTAGAGGCGCGCGGCGTAGAGCATGTTCTCCCAGGGGCTCATCTCTTTGAAGAACGAGGCCTCGACCGAGACGCGGTTGATGTGGCGGCGCACGTCGTCGGCCTGCGACACGACGTCGTAGCCGAAGACCGACGCGGTGCCCTCATCGGGTGTGAGCAACGTTGCCAGGATCCGGATCAAGGTCGACTTCCCGCTGCCGTTGGCGCCGAGGATGCCGGTGATCCGACCGCTCTCGACGTGCAGGGACACCTGGTCGAGCGCCAGCTTTGCCTTTTTCGCCTTCCGCCAGGGCATCAGCCGATGCGGGCGGCCGGTCTCTCCGAAGCGCTTCGAGATGCCCTCGACCTCGACCGCCGCGGTATTCAGTTCGCTTGCGTGAATCGCCATGATCTCAACTCCTCGATAAAGCGCGCAGAACAACAAAAAACCGTGGGCCTGTGGGCCACACGGTCGAAAGCGCTCGAGTCGGGGTCTAAATTACCTGGCTTTCAATGCTGTGAGGCCCGTGCAGGGCAGGCTCCGCCCTTGAAGGTCGCGAGCGTGCCTGTGTTGATCCGCAGCCTCATAGCCTCTGTACAGTACCGCTTCAAACGGGCGAAGTCAAATCAGGTCACTGGCTAAGCTGGGGCCGTGGTCTACCTTATTGGAGGCCCTCCGCGTTGCGGAAAGTCGGAATTGGCGCGGCGGCTGGTGAAAAGCCATGCCATCGCCTTTATCCCGACCGACCTGATATGGGCCGTCCTGGAAGTCGTGCAACCTGCTTGGCGACCTCCGATGCCGAAGGGTCCGGACCGAATCCCGCGAGCGGCTGGCATATTTCAGCCCTACCTGGAGCGAGCGGTTTCCTTCCTCCACGCATCGCAGCAGTCGTTTGGCATTGAGGGTGAGGTCATCCTTCCCGAAACCGCGGCGCAACTCCGCTCGGAACACGACGCAAGGATCGTCTTCCTAATCAGGCGCGCAGCAACCCCGGACGACGTCCGCGACGGCCGCGGCCCGAACCCGTGGTTAAAAGATGCGGCACCCGACCTCGTCGCATCAGTGGCTGCCGAAGTGGCCGCGTGGTCCTCTCGAGTGCACCAAGCGTGTACGCGTCTTCAAGTCCCGTGCTTCGACGTCGGAGAAGATTTCGAGCAGGCGATGGACGAGGCGTCGAAAGCTTTGCAGCGCTAGGCGGGGCGGCTAAGCAGGCTCGGACTCGAAACCTTTGCTGATCACCTCAAGTCGGGCCTCGTCTTCCTCGTCCCAATTGACAAAAACGAACCTGCGCCATGGGTGGGTTCCGGCCATTTCGGCTAGAGCGTACAGCTGCATGCCAACCGGTTGATGCTGTTTGATCCGCTGGACGTCGAGGAATTTCAACCCCACCTCGCGCCCCTCAATCGTGGTCACCAGGACGGTCAGTGTGGTACCGAAAGAGCTGACGCTTGCGATCTTGCCATCATGAAGTTCAGGACCACCGCGGTAGCCCAGTAGTTCATCAGAACCCTCTAAATCTGCGTTAGGCGTAAGCGGCAGGCCCTCAACAGCAAAGACCTCCCAGATATGTCGCACCATCCCTGGATGTTCCTCCCACTTTGCGAGGTATGCCCGTCGGTAATCCTCCGCGATCGATTCGCCCGGGAATAAGCCGCTGTCGTTGAGGTATTGGCGAAACTCAGCTTCTGCTTCGGTTGGCATGTCGCCAACGGTCGTCATGAAGGGCGAGCCCGAGGCGACATCGAATCCCAGTAGCTCCAGGCGGCCCGCAGGCAGTTCAGGCAAGGGGGCCGGGGAGTGGCTGTCCCAGGATCGCGTAAACACGATCTCCATCGGGATATCTGGGTAACCCTCGCGGTACTGCCTTAAGACCTCAATTGCCAGGGGCAGCGTTCGGATTAAGTCGCCGTCGTAGTAGCGGTCATGGTGAAAGACAGCGGGGTCTTCAAAGCCTTGCGCGAGCAGCTCCTGGGAGAACGGCGGTAATCGATACAACCCGCGGTAGCCTGGGTTATCCGAATCCCGAACGTAGTCCGGTTGCCGCTCTAAAACGAGGAATCCGCTTGGATCGCTCAAGCCTGCGGGATCACGGCGTCCATCGCGTCAGCCAGATACTGGGCCAGGTCTTGCACCTGGAGCTGCGCCTCGGCGCTCTTCGCGGAGATCCCGTCGCGGAACATCGTCAGACAGAACGGACAGGCGGTCGCCACCCGGGGCGCCTGGGTGCGCAGCGTTTGCTCGACGCGCTCGTGATTGATGCGCTTGCCGATCTTCTCCTCCATCCACATGCGTCCGCCGCCGGCGCCACAGCAGAAGCCACGCTTGTGATGGCGCTCGATCTCGACCAGCTCCGCGCCCGGGATGGCCTCGACCACCGCGCGGGGCGGGTCATAGATGTCGTTCCAGCGGCCGAGGTAGCAGGAGTCGTGGTAGGTGAACTTGCTCTCGATGGCCTTGCTCGGCCGGAGCCGGCCCCCTTTGATCAGGCTCGCCAGCAGCTGGGTGTGATGGACGACTTCGTACGTCCCGCCAAACTGGGGGAACTCGTTCTTGATGGTGTTGAAGCAGTGCGGGCAGGTGGCGATCACCTTCCTCACCTTCGCGCCGTTCATCGCCTCGATGTTCTGCTGCGCCTGGGTTTGGTAGAGGTACTCGTTGCCGATGCGCCGCGCCGGGTCGCCGTTGCAGGTCTCCCGCTGGCCCAGGATGGCAAAGTCGACGCCGGCCTTTTGCAGTAACCCGACGAAAGCTCGCGCCACCGCCCGGTTGGCCTCGTCGTAGGACGCGGCGCAGCCGACGAAGTAGAGGTACTCGGCATCGGGCTTCTCCTCGATCGTCTTGACGCCGAGTCCCTGTGCCCAGTCCGAACGCTGGGCGCGCGGCAGGCCGTAGGGGTTGCCCTGGGTCTCGATGCTCCGCAGTGCGCCCTGCGCTTCCTTGGGAAATTTGCTCTCTTCCAGCACGAGGCTGCGGCGCATGTCGATGATCTTGGGCACGTGCTCGATCAGCACCGGGCATTCCTGCTGACAGGCGCCACAGGCCACGCATGCCCAGATCTCGTCCTCCTTGATCGCGTCGCCGATCAGCTTCTGAGTCTGCTGGGGCGCGCGCCGCTGCTCCGCCGGCGCATCCCGGACGGTCTTGAAGAGGTTCTCCCGGGCATCGACGATGATCATCTTGGGGTTGAGCGGCTTGCCGGTAAGGAAGGCCGGGCACTGCTCCTGGCAGCGGCCGCATTCCGTGCAGGAGTAGAGATCCAGCAGGTTCTTCCAGGACCACTGCGTGACCGCACTGACGCCGTAATGCTCGGCGTGCTCGAGATCGACCGGCGTGAGCGCCGCACCCGCCTTGGGCGGCAGCTTGCGGAAGAAGACGTTCGGGATGGCGACGATGATGTGCAGGTGCTTCGAGCTCGGGATGTAGACGAGGAAGGCCAGCACCGCCAGGACGTGGATCCAGTAAAAGACCTCGTGCGCCGGGATCGCCGCGGTGCCCTGCCAGCCGAAGCTTTCAAACGCGCGCGCGATCAGCGAGGACACCGGCCGCCACGAAGCCGACGGATCGCCACCCTGCGCCACGCGGGCCGCGTTCTGGCCCAGCATCCCGATCATGATGGTGGCGATCAGTCCGAGGATGATCAGCGCATCAATCTCGTTGCTCTCGTGAAACTGGCGCGGCCGGATGATCAAGCGGTTGACTAGCGCCATCAGCACGCCAACCAGCACCAGGACGCCGAACAGGTCCTGGAGGAACGCGATCCAGGTGGTGCCGCCAATCGCCGCCAGGCTGAAGCCCGGGAAGATGCCCTCGCCGAAGGCCTGGATGATCGCCGTGAGGAGGACGACGAAACCGTAAAAAATGAAGAAGTGAAGCGTGCCCGAATAGACGTTGCGGAACATCCGCGTGTGAAGGCCGACGTAGCTCAGTACGCCGCGAAAACGTTCGGCGATGTGGTCGAAGCGGTTCTCGGTAGGACCCAGGCGCAAGATCCGATAGAGTTGGCGCGCCCGGATGGTGAAGTAGGCGATCGCGGCCAGCACGACGGCCAGCACGGCAATCGACTTGATCAGCGCCATCTCTGGTAATCGTACGGTCTCATGAAAGTCCTGGGTCTTACCGGGGGGATCGGTTCCGGCAAGTCGATGGTGGCGTCGATGTTCGCCCAGCTCGGGGCTGACGTCATCGATGCCGATCAGCTGGCCCGCGACGTCGTCGAGCCCGGGCAACCCGCGCTCGTGGAGATCGCCACGGCCTTCGGCCGCGACGTCCTGTTGCCGGACGGGCGGCTCGACCGCGGCAAGGTCGGCCGGATCATCTTCGCGGACCCGGTCGCCCGCGGCAAGCTCAACGCCATCACCCACCCGCGCATCCGGGAGCGGATCGACGCCGAAATCGCTGCCCGCGGGTCTCGACCGGGCGTCCTGGTGGTCGATATCCCGCTGCTCTACGAGAACGACCGCACCCGTACCGTCGAGACGGTCATCGTGGTATGGATCGATTCCAAGACGCAGCTGCGCCGGCTCAACGAGCGGGACGGGCTCACCGAGGAAGAAGCTCGGCAGCGGATCGCCGCCCAGATGCCACTCGATGAGAAGCGCGCCCGCGCCGACGTCGTGATCGACAACAGCGGCAGTCGCGAGAGCACCCGCCGTCAGGTCGAGGCGATCTACCGCCGGTACGCCCCGACGACGTAGGGTCAGCCGGCCTTGCGTCGCCGCTCATGCTCACGCCGCTGGCGCTCGCGCCGCTCAGCGGCGTGTACCCGAGCTCGGAGCTCGATGTCGATCGGTCGCCTGACGCGCACGGCGAAGCGGGTGAGCCAGACGACCGCAAGGCCGACCACGAACAGCACCGTGCCAGGCGCGGCATCCGACAGTTTGCTCTGCACGCCGATGACCTCGCCGATCCAGCTGCTCGAGCCGGACACACCGTGGAAGAAAAGCAGGATGCCACCCACGATGCAGGCGAGCCCGAACACCAGGCCAGCTAGCGAATAGATCAGCTGCAGCACCGCCAGGCGACCCCAGAAGTGACGCTCCCGGGGATCCGGCGGCAACTCCAGCGCGGCCACCACGAATTGAAGCCAGTTCAAGGTCAGTGGCCTCGCGCAAGCCACTCCTCCCGAGATCCAGCTTAGGCGCGCAACACTACAACAAGAAGCGGGCGACCAGACCGTCACCGGCTGGTGCCCGCTTCGTCGCGAAGTTGTAATGCGCTAGATCGAGGGGTCGATTACGACTGACTCGGCGTCGGAGTCGGCGTTGGCGCGCTGGGGGATTGGCCCGGTGCCGCCTCGCCCGATTCCTGCTCGTGCTTGTGGAACCGGAAGTTCAGACCCGTCCCCACGCGCGAGAGGATCGCATCGGCTTGCGCCTGGGTTATGGTTCCGGCCTTGACGGCCTTGTCGAGGACGGCTTTGGCCGCATTCTTCATCGCCGCCTTGACGGCGCTGTCGCTGACGTTCTGCTGGGTCTCGAGATCGCTCAATGACTTTCCGGAGCGCACGGCGCTCTGCAGATCGGCGGTGCTCATGTGCAACGCCGAGGCGACCGCGTTCAGCTCGGCGGTCCGGAGATCTTTCATCAGGGTCCGATCGGCCTTGAATCCGCCGTGGCGGCCAAAGCCGAAGCCACCAAGCCCCTGACCGGCATTGATGCGGGCCTTCATCGCATCCGCCTGCTGCTGCGTGATCTTGCCGTCTTTCAGCATCTGGTCGACCGTCTGCAGCTGTGCCTGCTTAAGCGCGTCCTGCGTCTGAGCCGGCGTCAGGTGCAGGATCCCGGCCAGCTTGTCGACAAAGACCTGCGCGTAGTTCTTCGAGGCGGTTGGCGACGCGGAGGGCGACGGCGCCGCTTCAACGGCGGCCACGCCGATGATCACGGCAGCCAGGCCGGCCGCCGGTAGCACGATCCAACGGTTCAACTTCATACGTGACCTCTCCTTCCTAAGGGTTGACGACCCCACTATGGTGCCGGACGCCGATTAGAAGAGCGTGAGAGGCCGGCAAGAAGTCGGTGAAACTTCCAACCGGGACGGGCCGCAACGCGCTCAGTAACAGTCTAAAGAGGGTTTTTACGCCCACCAAAAGGGACAAGCTAGGAGGAATCGGGCATGCACGCACGCAGACGGTCAACGGCTGGGGCGGTCTGGAGGCCGCCTCAGCCGGTTTCGGTTTCCTCCAGCGTGAGGACTGGCTCGACGCAGACGTCGCGATCGCCGAAGCGTGTCGCCCATTCGGCTCGCGTTGCCTGGCCGAGCGTCGCCTGAACGGCCGCGATCGCCGCCGGATCGAACTGGTGGTCTTTCAGGTCGTCTCGATCGATCGCATCGCAGAACGCCACCCAGAAGTCGGACTCGAGCGCAGCGACGGTCAGGAAGCCGTCCGCCACGGCGTAGACGCGATAGCAGGGCAGCTCGCCGGTGAGCGGGAGGCCCGGGAGGCCAGCTCGCCGAGCCGCCCGCGGTAGGGCGGTCCAGCTCCGCATCAGATCCGTCATCGCGACCTCCACGCGGCTCCCTCGTCCGGTCTTCTCACGACTCGCGAGGGCGGCAGCGATGAGGAAGGCGGCTTGCAGGCCGCCCGCCAGATCGGCTACCTGAAGGCCGGGGATGGTGGGAACGCCGTCGCGCAGCGGCATCAAGGAGAGCGCCCCGCTGCGCGCGAGGTAGTTAAGGTCGTGGCCGGCGCGGCGGGCCATCGGTCCGCCGGACCCGTAGCCCGTAATCGCGCAGTAGACCAGCGCCGGATTGATGGCCGCCAGTGCCGCGTACCCGAGTTCCATCCGTTCCATCACGCCGGGACGGAAGCCCTCGACGAGGACATCGGCGTCGACGACACGCCGCCGGAGCGCGTCCCGACCGGCCTCGGTCCGCAGCTCGAGCGTGAGCAAGTGCTTGCCGCGATGCAGCGCATCGAAGTAAGCATTGCCTCCGGGGAGCGCTCGGATGGGATCGCCGGCGGGCGGCTCGATTTTCGTCACCTCGGCGCCCTGCGCCTGCAGCAGTTGCGTGCAGTAGCCGCCCGGCAGTAGCCGGGAGAGATCGAGAACCCGGACGCCATCCAGCAGCATCGCCTGCTAGGTTACTGACGTGCCGAATGCCGACGTCGCGGCGATGCTCAACCGGGTTGCGGATCTGCTCGAGATCAGGGGCGAGAACTTCTTCAAGATCCGCGCCTACCGGGAAGCGGTCCGCCAGCTCGACAACCTGACCACCGAGATCGAGGATCTGATCAAAGAAGGGCGGCTGAAGGACATCCCGGGCATTGGCGAGGCGATCGAGAAAAAGATCGTCGAATACGTCACCACCGGACAGCTGGAGTTCCTGACCCGCCTCGAGGCCGAGGTGCCGCCGGCACTGCTGGAGCTCACCCGGGTGCCAGGCCTGGGCCCACGCACCGCGAAAGACATCTACGACACGCTGGGCATTCTCAGCCTCGACGCCCTGGAGGACGCGGCCCGCACCCACCGGCTGCTCTCGGTGCGCGGCATCAAGGCGAAGACCGAAGAGAACATCCTCAAGGGCATCGCCATGCTCAAGCGGACCGAGGGCCGTATCTACTTCCCGGAAGCCTGGATCCTGGCCGATTCGGTCCTGATCACGCTGCGCGCCCTTCCCGGCGTGGCGCGGGCGGAGGTCGCCGGCAGCTTGCGCCGCGCCTGCGAAACGGTGGGCGGTCTCGACCTGCTGGTGGCGAGCGACGATCCCGAGGCGATGGGTGTCGAGTTCACCCGCCTGCCGCAGGTGAACGAGGTGATCGCACAGCGCGGCACCACGACCAGCATCCGGGTGCGCTCCGGCATGCAGGTCGACCTGCGGGCCGTGAAGCCGGACAGTTTCGGGGCGGCCTGGCAGACCTTCTCCGGGTCGCAGGCGCACAACCTCCAGCTGCGGGCCCGGGCGGAGCGGATCGGCAAGCTCACGGTTAACGAGGGCGGCGTTTTCAAAGCGGATGGGACCCGCATCGCGGGCGAGACGGAGGAGGAGGTCTATGCCGCGGTCGGCTGCGCCTGGATCCCGCCCGAGCTGCGAGAGGGAAGGGGCGAGATCGAGCTGGCGGCCAATGGCTCGCTGCCGCGACTGGTGCGGCAGCAAGACCTACGCGGCGACCTGCACACCCACAGCAACTGGAGCGACGGGCGCGACGAGATCGCCGTGATGGCCCACGCCGCGAAGGAGCGCGGCTATGTCTACATCGCCTTGACGGACCACACGCAATCGTTGACGATCGCCCAGGGACTGACGCCCGAGCGCTTTCGAGCCCGCGCCGCCGAGATCGCGGCCGTCAATGCCCGACCGGGCATGGCGCGGGTATTGAACGGTGCCGAGGTCGACATCCTGCCGGATGGCAGCCTCGACCTTCCCGCCGACTGCCTGGCCTCCCTCGACGTGGTGGTCGCCTCGGTCCATACGGCGCTGGACCAGCCCAAAGATGTCATCACACAACGAGTGCTGACCGCGCTACGATCGCCGCACGTGGACGTCTTCGCCCATCCAACCTCACGGCGTCTCGACCGCCGCGGGGAAACCAGCGTCGACGTGGAGGCGGTAATCGCGGAAGCCGTCAAGACGGGGACGGCCCTGGAAATCAACAGCAGTCCGTGGCGTCTCGATCTCAACGACACCTGGGCTCGCCAAGCTCGGGAGGCGGGCGCGCTGCTGGCGATCGACACCGACGCCCACCACCCCGCCGAGTTCGACTCCGTCCGCTACGGCTGCGCCATCGGGCGCAGGGCGGGGCTGACGCCCGATCGCGTGCTGAATGCCAGGGACGCGGAAGGCGTCCTGGCGCATTGCCGGGAAAAAGCAGCAAGAGCCGTCGCGAATCTCCGTTGAACGTGATAACGACGGTATAATCAAGAGCAGAAGGAGTTTCGGCTGATGCTTCAGGAGCTCGTGATCAAGGTGCCGGCTCCCTTCCTGGGGCGGGCCGACGTCGGCTTCTCCACCCGCTATCCCGCCCAGCCGGCCCAGGCGCCGCTCAGGGACGTCCCCTTCTTCATCGAAGGTCCCTCCGGCCCGATGCGCCGCCTGCAATCTCGGCTGGAGCTCTTCCGGCAGAAGCGCAGCTTGATTCCTGACGCGCCGGGCGAGGCCTACAGCTGGACCGACCTGATTCCGCTCAACGACGAGCTGTTCATCCTCGCCTTCCGCGACGAGAGCCTGACGGATGTACTGGATGACGTGGACTCGGAGTACCGCTACATCGTCAACCTGGTCCGCCCACTCGTCTTCCCCTTCCTCAAGGACTGCGTGCGGATCGGCGAACTCGCCCTCCGCGACAACATCGTGCTGGCCGTCTTCGACAACAGCCGCGTCATCGCCGAGCTCGAACTGCGCCGCGCGCAGATCGTGCCGCGGAACGGCTCGATCGTTCTGGGCGACGCCGATTCCGGCTAGCTCGCCTGACCGGATTGCCGCAGTTCAGCGCCAAATTCACTAAGGCAGTCGCGCGATAGCAACAGGCGACTAGACTGAGATCGTGGCGCTGCCCGCCCCCCGGTTGGACGATACGCCGCTTCTCCTAGCCCGCAATTGGGCGCGGACTGCGGTTAGGGGTGCCCACGGCTTGGATCGGGCCGGCTGGATCGTGGTGCTCGGCATGGTCGTCGTTGCCGTGGGAATCGCCTCGGTTTTGAAGCTGCGGCCGGCGACCGAGGATCCCGTCTTGCGGGTGCTCGGCCAAGCTCCTGCAGATGACGAGGCACCTGACCCGGAAGAAGAGGCCGCTGTGGCACGGGCCCGGGCGGAAGTAAGCATTCCCTGGGAGCAAGCTAGGCAAGACCTTGCGCCGCCAGCTGACACCCGATAAGCCCTTCGAGTAAACTCCCCAAACTATCCGTTGCACCGGGCTTCCTGACCAGCCACAGTTTGTCTTAAGTGGCCAAGCACCACCAAGTTGGTGACCCGACGCCCTGGACGCATGTCCGCCGATCGGAGGCCGACAGGCAAACTTCGCCTGCAGAAATTTTCGGCGTCGCGTAGCATGCCGCACCGTTGAGGGCGTAAGGCACGATGACCGAGTCAACCTGGAAGACCGAGATCAAGCCGACAGCCCTCAAGTCGCTGCGCCGGCTCCCTCCCCACTTGCAAGACCGCATCCGCGAACCATCGACGAATTGCCCGCCGGCAACGTGAAGCGACTTCAGGGAAGCGACGAGTTCCGGTGCCGCGTCGGTGACTGGCGGATCAGGTTCAGCAAAGACGCCGCTTCCCGAGTTATCACCGTGCTGGCGGTGACATCGCGAGGAGACGCCTACAAGAAGCGCTGACATTTCATGGCCCTCGTCGCCATCATGGGCTGGCCCGGCGGAAGAGACCTCGAGCCGCTGATAATTCGCGGCCTAGCCGCCTAAGCCTAGGGCGAGGCCGAAGGTTTCGTGCTGCCGCTGGGCGACGGTGATGGCGTCGCCGTCGCGGACGGCGATGGGCATGGCGTCGGGGCTGCGCCGGCGATCGCGGTCGCCGACGGGCTTGGCGATGCCGATGGCGCGGGGGATGGCGTTGGGGTCGGGGTCGGCGTCGGGCTGTTCTTCGCCGTCGCTGATGCGGACGGCGTCGGCGTCGCCGCCGGGACGCAGAAGCTGGGAGCGGGCGTCGGGGCCAGCAGCGTCAGGTTGGTGGGCGAGGCCGGCTTACTGCCGCCTGCCAGCAGCAACGCAGCCGGCACCACCAGCAGGCCAATGATGACCGTCACCACGAAGGCAAGCGCACCCCATTCATGGAGCCAGAAGGCCCGCGACGAATTACGGATCAGGGCTCTTCGTCCGTCTCCGGTTGGGGTTTGTTGCGCGTGTTAAGGATGCGCACGAAGTCCTGCGCCCGCGCCAGCGCCTTCCACCGCTCGGGGAAAAAGTCCTGGGCCACGACCTGTTTCGAGGGCAG
>WNEY01001528.1_pt1 | contig 16456 bp, 13 predicted proteins | sample 5400531 | NCBI WGS metagenome assembly WNEY01 (sample SAMN13153338, study PRJNA577476) | soil metagenome | isolation source: 200 cm saprolite under Douglas fir tree site 1 | place: USA:California | collected 2015-04-18
TTGAGCCGAGCGGCCAGGCGCTCGACGGTGGCCAGCACGGCTTCCTCGCGCGCGATCGGCTCGTGAAAGCTCTTCTCGGCGAGATAAGGCGCGATCGGCAGGCGCGGGGTGAGCGGCTCGTCTTCGCGGCCGAGCGCGCGGTCGAGCTTGCGCAAGAGGTCGGCGCCGAAGCGGGCGGCGAGCGGGGCGCGTGGCAGATCGAGGATGTCGCCGATGCGCTTCAAGCCGAGCCTCACTAGCGCGGCGACGGTCTCGCCCGGCAGCCGCAACGCCGCGAGCGGTAATGATGCGAGCAGATCGCATTCGTCCCTCGAGGGGAGGATTGCCGCGTCGGTAAAACGCGCCGCGGCGGAGGCCGCGCCGATGGTCGCGGCGATGGCGGCGCGGGCCGAAAAGCCGAAGCCCGTCATCCGTGCGACGAGATCGTCGCGAAGCTTCTCCTCGCCGCCGAAGAGATGCGCGCAGCCGCCGATGTCGAGCAGAATGCCGTCGGGCGGATCGATGGCGACAAGCGGGGTGTAGCGCTGGCACCAGTCGGCGATGGCGTCGAGAAGGCGCGCGTCGGCCGCCTGGTCCTCCGGCGCGGCCACGAGCGCGGGATGCATGGCACGGGCCTGCGCCAGCGCGAGGCCTGCGGTGAGGCCGCGCCGTTCCGCCGCGGCGGAGACGGCGAGCAGGAGGTCGATATTGCCGCGCTTGCCGAAGACGATGAGCGGAACCGAACTCGGGTTTACCCGAGTTCGGTCACTATGAATGGCCGAAGTCGGATATATCCGACTTCGGCTAACCTCATGCCACTGCCGCGCGATACGGTCGGTCGAAAGCCGCTCCAGCCACAGGCTCAGAATGCGTTGCGAGCTCGAACCGCTGCTCCACATCGTTCCACTCCACGATCCATGCTCCGAGATGCCCACGGCGGTTGCGCACCAGTCGCGCGGTGAGGCGCGGCGGGCCGACGCCCCGTCTCTGGCCTTCTCGTGCGGGGGAGGGCGGCGCCGCGGCGCGCGCCGACGAGCCCGCTTCAGGCGAGTGTCCGGCGCGCGCACTTATAAAGTGGCCGCGCTGGCCGCTCCCCCGGATCAAGTCCGGGGTCGCCAGCGCGGCGCGCGCCGACGAGCCCGCTTCAGGCGAGTGTCCGGCGCGCGCACTTATGAAGTGGCCGCGCTGGCCGCTCCCCCGGATCAAGTCCGGGGTCGCCAGCGCGGCGATGATCCAGCGGGTGGCGGCGGCGGAGGGCTCGTCGTCGGGCGCGGTGCGCAAGATGAGGCCGAGCGTGTCGCCGGCGGCGGCCGCGAGCGAGAGCCGCCGCGACGCCACCTGACCGATGCTGCGTGGGCGCATCTCGCCGATCACCGTGCCGACGGCGCGGCAGCGCAGCGCCTCTTCCATCGCCCACAGCACATCGCGGGAGCGCGCGGCGGAAACCGTGATCAGCCGCTCGGGGGCGATGCCGATTGCATCGAGACCGGGGCCATAGGGCGCGGCGTTCTCGGCAAGCGAAAGGTCCTCGGCTATCCAGAGCACGCCTCTGCCGGCCGAGATAGAGCCGTTGCGGCGCGCCGCGAGCGCCAGCGCGAAGGCGGTGGCGGCGGCGGTCTCGGTCTCGTGCGCTGCGGCGATCTCGTGCAGGGCGCCGCCGCCGAGCCCTCCGCCCAGAATGGCGTCGATCGCGGGGATTCCGAACGTAACAGGGATGCCGTATTCGCCCAGGCCGGTTGCCGCCTCCGCCGCACATAGCTTCCGGCGCAGCCGGTCGATCAGGGCTGCCGGCGCGGCGGCTGCAGAAGGAAAGGCTGGAGACATGGGCGTCATCCGCGGGCAAGTACCCGTCGCTGGCGTGTGTATTGTTCATGTTTTGTTCTATTGATTCCGGAGCTTGCCCCCGGCGTCAAGCGGAATCTTAAAGACTTGAGAAAACAGAGCTTTTTTCCTACCGGTCTCTTAATGCGCGATCGCGCCCTTGCCATCCATGGACTGGGAATGCTCGCCGCCGGGTTCCGAGATCCCGCACAGCGCCTCGCCGGCCGGATCGGGGCCCTCGGCCAGCGCGATGTCCGCGAGCGAGATGATTCCCACCAGGCGCTTCTTGGAATTGAGCACGGGCAGCCGCCGCAGCTTGATATCGGCCATGTTGTGCGCCACCTCGTCGATATCATCGTCATCGAAGCAATATTTCACCTCGGTGGTCATGATGTCGCGGACCGGCGTATCCGGTCCTTTCCCCGCGGCGACCGCGCGGACCGCAATATCGCGGTCGGTGATCATGCCGACCAACCGGTCGTTCTCCCCGACCGGAAGCACGCCGGCATCGATCTCCACCATCATTTGCGCGGCTTCGCGGATCGACTGTTGCGGATTGGCGATATTGACATCGCTGCTCATCACTTCGCCAACTAGCATGACGTTTCTCCTCTCGTGCCTGGTTCCCGGATGACCGTGTCGAAGTCTGTCTCTATTCGGTGAACGCAGCGCGTCGCGCGCGGTTCCGGACATCCGAAACCAGCACGACGAGGGAACTTCCGCTGCCGGATTTATGCCTGTGCGACCACTCGCCGGTCGATGTCCGTGACGCGCTTCACGCCGCACAGCGCCATGGTCACGTCGAGCTCCTTGCCGAGAATATCGATCGCCTTGGCGACGCCGGCCTCCCCGCCGGCGCCGAGGCCATAGATGTAGGATCGGCCGATCATGCAGGAACGCGCGCCCAGCGCGAGCGCGCGCAACACGTCCTGCCCGGTGCGGACGCCGCCGTCGAACATCACCTCGATCTCGGAGCCCACCGCCTCGGCGATCTTCGGCAAGGCCGAGATCGACGACGGCGCGCCGTCGAGCTGCCGCCCGCCGTGGTTGGAGACGATCAACGCGGCGGCGCCGGTCTTGGCGGCGGTCCTGGCATCCTCGACGTCGAGGATGCCCTTGAGGATGAGCTTGCCCGGCCAGATGCTGCGGATCCAGTCGACGTCCTTCCAGCTCAGCGTCGGATCGAACTGGCTGGCGGTCCATTGCGCCAGCGAATTCACGTTCTCCATGCCCTTAACGTAGCCGGCGAGGTTGCCGAAGGTCTTGCGCTTGCCGCGCAGGATCGACAGCGCCCACGCCGGCTTGGTGACGATGTCGATGAGGTTGCCGAGCTTGATCTGCGGCGGCACGGTCATGCCGTTCTTGATGTCGCAATGGCGCTGGCCCAGCACCTGCAGATCGAGCGTGAGCACCAGCGCGCTGCATTTCGCGGCGGCGGCGCGTTCGATCAGCGCTTTGATGAAGCCGCGGTCCTTGATCACGTAGAGCTGGAACCAGAACGGCTTGCCGACCGCCTGCGCCACGTCCTCGATCGAGCAGACCGACATGGTGGAGAGCGTGAACGGAATGCCGGCGTTTTGGGCCGCACGGCATGCAAGAATTTCGCCGTCGCCATGCTGCATGCCGCAAAGCCCGATCGGCGCCAGCGCCAGCGGCAGCGCGGCCTTTTGGCCGATGATGGTGGTGGTCAGGTCGCGCTGCGACACGTCGACCAGCACCCGTTGGCGCAGCTTGATGCGCTCGAGGTCGGCGCGATTGGCGCGCAGGGTCTCCTGCGAGTAGGAGCCGGCCTCGGCGTAATCGAAGAAGGCGCGCGGCACCCTGCGGCGGGCCACCTGCCGCAGGTCCTCGATGCAGGTCATGTTGCGCATGGTCTGGTTATACTTGCCGCATCCGGGAGAGGAAACAGGGGGAACGCCGCTCATGCCCTGTGCGTTATCTCCTTTGAGGCGTCCGCCACGGCCGCTTCAAGGAGAACATCCATGGCAATCCCGAACGATACCGTCGCGGAGCGTGAGTTCGACGACAAGGCCAAGCGCGACCGGGAAGAGGCCAAGAAGCGCCGGCTCGAACGGCAGCTCGAGGAAGGATTGGAGGAGACCTTTCCGGCCTCCGATCCGGTCAACGTGACGCAACCGGTGCCCAACCGCGGCGCCAAGACCAAGAAGTAACAAAAATAACCAAAAACAAGCCGTTAACCACCACTAGTGTGGCGGATTTGACGTTCCTACCAGTCTTGCGGCGAGTTCTTCGTAGGAACGTCAAATCCAAAGCCACACTAGAATCATAGAGTTGCTAGTGTCCCTTTGATTCCGAAGTTCGTATAAGAGGGTGCCGCGAGACCTTACGAACTTCGGAATCGGGACACTAGCTCGCCGACTTCGGTCGGCGGTTCCATTTGTCATGGCGCCATTTATGGTGGGCAAACATCGCTCATATTTCTTGAAGATTTTGAGCATTGAGTTGACCTATCATCGTCGCTGAGACGGCACCCTTACCGGGGTCAGGGGAACATGGCTCGCAAGTATTTCGGCACCGACGGCATCCGCGGCCGCGCCAATGGCGTGATCACGCCGGAACTGGCGCTCAAGGTCGGGCAGGCCGCGGGCCTGATTTTTCGGCGCGGCGACCATCGCCACCGCGTGCTCATCGGCAAGGACACAAGGCTCTCCGGCTACATGATCGAGACCGCGCTGGTCGCCGGCTTCACCTCGGTCGGCGTGGACGTGCTCCTCACCGGCCCGATCCCGACGCCGGCGGTCGGGATGCTCACGCGTTCCATGCGCGCCGACATCGGCGTGATGATCTCGGCCTCGCACAATCCCTTCGACGACAACGGCATCAAGCTCTTCGGTCCGGACGGCTTCAAGCTCAACGACGAGGTCGAGCACCAGATCGAGGCGCTGGTCGATTCCGAGCTCACCCAGAAGCTGGCGAAGGGCACGGATCTCGGCCGCGCCAAGCGCATCGACGGGGTGCAGGATCGCTACATCGAGTTCGCCAAGCGCACGCTGCCGCGCAACCTCTCGCTCGGCGGCTTGCGCGTGGTCGTGGATTGCGCCCACGGCGCCGGCTATCGCGTCGCGCCGGAGGCGCTGCGCGAGCTCGACGCCGAGGTGATCTCCATGGGGGTCGAGCCCGACGGCTTCAACATCAATCACGAATGCGGCTCGACCGAGCCTGCCGCCCTTTGCCAGAAGGTGAAGGAGATGCGCGCCGATATCGGGATCGCGCTCGACGGCGACGCGGACCGCATGCTCATCGCCGACGAGCGCGGCCGCATCGTCGACGGCGACCAGGTGCTGGCGGTGATCGCGCAGAGCTGGCAGGCCGACGGCCGCCTCGCCCAGCCCGGCATCGTCGCGACCGTGATGTCCAATCTCGGCCTCGAACGCTATCTCGGCGGTCTGGGGATCGCGCTCGTGCGCACGCCGGTCGGCGACCGCTACGTGCTCGAGCACATGCGCAGCCATGGCTACAACGTCGGCGGCGAGCCCTCGGGCCACATCATCTTCTCGGACTACACCACGACCGGCGACGGCTTGCTGGCGGCGCTCCAGGTCCTGGCGGTGGTCAAGAAGCAGGAGCAGCCGGTATCGAAGGTCTGCCACCGCTTCGATCCGCTCCCCCAGATCTTGAAGAACGTGCGTTACAAGAGCGGCAAGCCGCTCGAAAACGCCAAGGTCCGCAGCGCCATCAAGGACGCCGAAGCCCGCCTCGACGGCCATGGCCGGCTGATCGTGCGCCCCTCCGGCACCGAGCCCGTGATCCGCGTGATGGGGGAGGGCGACGACAAGGTTCTGGTCGAGGAGGTCGTCGACGGCATCGTCGATGCGCTGACCAACGCCGCCTGAGTGGCGCCGGCACGCTGGCGAGCTTTTTCTATCCCATTGTCAAAGCTCGTAAAAAAGCCCGAGCGCGTGGCTGCCGGCGCCGTTCCAAGGTACAGATTGGAATATCTACAAAATCAGCGTTTTGCTTTTGCCTCGCCCGGCAACCTCATGTATCGATAGTTGCATAACGAACTAAACGGGTTGGGAACGCCGGGTTTCCATGATCGTCTGTTCTTGCAACGTGCTGAGCGACCATGACGTGCGCACAGCGGTCAACGCTGCGCACACGCCTCGCACCACCGGCCAAGTCTACGGCTGCCTCGGTTGCAGCGCCCAATGCGGGCGGTGCGCGCGGACCATCCGCCGGATCATGGACGAGGCGATCGCCGGCGCCTGCGGCACCAGCTGCAAGTGCTGCTCAACCGGCCAGCACCGCGCCTGATCCCGCGCCGCGACCAAAACCAGCATTTGATAACTGCCATTGCGCCCTAAGGGGTTGCTGTTCGCGCCTTGTGGCGTCACATATTCTGCGCAACATTAGATTAATTCCAAACTCAGCGATCGGTGATCGCGACAAATCCAGTCAGGGATGCGGACCATGAAAGGCGACGCAAGGGTCATCGAATACCTCAACCGCGGCCTGCGGCACGAGCTTGCCGCCATCAACCAGTATTGGCTGCATTACCGGCTGCTGGACAATTGGGGCTACCGGGCGCTGGCCAAGAAATGGCGCAAGGAATCGATCGAGGAGATGGAGCACGCCGACAAGCTCGTGGAGCGGATCATCTTCCTCGACGGTTTTCCCAACATGCAGGTGCTCGATCCGCTTCACATCGGCCAGAACGTGAAGGAGGTGCTCGACTGCGACCTGGCTGCGGAGATGTCGGCGCGCGCGCTCTATCAGGAGGCCGCGACCCATTGTCATTCGGTGAAAGATTACGTCACGCGCGACCTGTTCGAGAAGTTGATGCACGACGAGGAGGAGCACATCGACTATCTCGAAACGCAGCTCGATCTCGTCGCCAAGCTCGGCCTCGAGCTCTATGCCCAGCACCACATCGGCGAGACCGACGACGATCACAAGGATTAGCGAGTCTAGCCGCGAATCACCGCGCTCGCGCATGCTCCTCGCCGCGCCCGCATCGCCCAACTCCTAAACGAGAGATTAATCGCGCCCGCGCACGCGGGACGATTGCAATTCCGCGTGCTGCGCGCGCATCGGCTCGCACAAGCCACGGTTAACAATCACGGTTAAAAAGTAAGGTTAAGTGCTGTTTAACGGTTTGCTGCCATTCTCGGCTTCGTTGGTTCATCCCTGTGGGGTCGTCGGGCCCCTGCCGGACGAAAGGACGAAGTCATGGTTCGTGCGAAAATTCTGTCGCTCGCCGGTGCGACGACACTACTGAGCACGGTGGCGTTTGCCGCCGATCTGCCTCCTCCGTTGCCTCCTCCCGTTTATCATGCGCCGGTCGTCGAAACCGGCGGCTGGTACCTGCGCGGCTTCGTCGGCATGAGCAACCAGTTCATCAACAACATCTCGCATCCGTCGTTCGACACGGCGCCGCAGTTCGTCTTCCTCGATAAGGGCGGCTTCGACAGCGGCGTGTTTTTCGGCGGCGGCGTCGGCTACGCCTGGAACAACTGGCTGCGCTTCGACGTGACCGCCGAATATCGGGGCAAGGTCGGGTTCCATGCGCTCGACCGATATTTCAACCCCTTCATCCCCACTCCCGCGTTCTTCACCAACCAATATACGGCCAGCAAGTCCGAGTGGGTGGCCCTCGTCAATGGCTATCTCGATCTCGGGACCTGGTGGTGCGTAACCCCGTTCATTGGGGCCGGCATCGGCGTCGCCTACAACAAGATCGAGCACTTCCGCGATGTGAACGTGATTGCGGGCGGCGGCGGCTGGGCCGATACCGGCACCCAGACTAATTTCGCCTGGGCGCTGCATGCGGGCGCGGCTTACAAGGTCACGTCCAACTTCGCGGTCGAATTATCGTATCGATACCTGAACCTGGGCAAGGCGCAGACAGCCAATCTGGTGAATCTCGATCCGACTTTGGTCAGCGGCAATCCATTGGCGCCGATCACCTTCAACAACATCCAGTCGCACGACGTGATGCTCAGCGTGCGATGGCTGCTGGCGCCCCCTGAGCCACCCCCGCAGTATCCGATCATGCGTAAGGGCTGAGCGATCGGCCAACGAATGCGAACGGCGCGGGATTTTCCCGCGCCGTTTTTCGTTCTGCTGCGCCGCGAGCTAACCGCTCATTAAGGTTAATCATTCATGATCGCCAGCGCGTAAACGAATCCAAGGATCGATCATGCGTTGTCTGCTCATCGCTCTCGGCCTGATCGCCTCGCTCTCCGGCGCTTTGGCGGCGGACTACGACCTTCCTCCGACCTTGCGCGGATCCGAGAGCCTGGTGCCCACGCCTCCGACCTTTACCGTCTGGCGCGGGGTCTATGCCGGCCTCCAGGGTGGCTATTCCAACATCGGCGCAAGCTTCGGGACCGGCGTGAACGACCTGGCGGCCTCCATCGTGCGCAACACGGTGCTGGAGCCGATCGTGCAGAATCTGGCGACGTTGCCCAAGGGCAATTCCAATGGCACCAGCTTCGGCGGCTTCTTCGGCTACAACACCGAATGGGAGGGGGCGATCCTGGGCTTCGAGATCAACTACAGCCGGGTGTGGATCAACGTGGGCGCATCCGCCACGATTCCCCCGCTGCTCTATTCAAACGACGCTGGCGCGCCCCCCGGGCATCATTTCGTTTATGGGATTAACGAGTCCGGCAGCGAGACCGTTCGCATCACCGATCTCGCCACGTTCCGCGCCCGCGCGGGGTGGATCGCGGGACAATTCCTGCCCTATGGATTCATCGGGCTCGCGGTCGCGCGTACCGACGTCAACCGATCGGCGACCGTGTTGTGGACCAGGACGGACACCCCCGACGACCCACTAGCCACGCCATTGAACGGTTCGGGTGGCGGGACCGCGACCGACGTCCAGAACGGCGGGTTCTACTTTGGATATACGGGGGGTATCGGGATGGACGTGTTCCTGATGCCGAGCGTGTTCCTGCGCGGCGAATGGGAGTATGTCCAAATTCCCAACGTCAAGAGCATGTCCGTCAACCTGAACACCTTCCGCGCCGCCGTCGGCGTGAAATTCTGATCGCCGCAACTCAAATCCCTGCGAACTCAAATCCCGGCGAATACGTCGCCCGCCCTTGACGGCGAGTGCCCGCTTGCCTATTCCCGTCGGTGGGACACCCCTCCCCAACGAGGGGCGCCTATCTGGAAGGGTAGACCATGACCAGCGCAATGCCCGCCGTGCGGCCGGCCGTTCCGCACTTCTCCTCCGGCCCCTGTGCCAAGCGCCCCGGCTGGAGCCTCTCCGCCCTCACCGACGCCGTGCTCGGACGTTCGCACCGATCGAAGATCGGCAAGGCGAAGCTCAAGCGCGCCATCGATCTCACCCGCGAGGTGCTCGAAGTACCCGCCGACTACCGCATCGGCATCGTGCCGGCGTCCGACACGGGCGCGGTCGAGATGGCGCTGTGGTCGATGCTCGGCGCGCGGCCGGTCACCATGCTCGCTTGGGAATCCTTCGGCGAAGGCTGGGTGAGCGACGTCCTCAAGGAGCTCAAGCTGAAGAACGTGACCGTGCTCAAGGCGCCCTACGGCGAGCTTCCCGATCTTGCCAACGTCGATCCGGCGTCCGACGTGGTCTTCACCTGGAACGGCACCACCTCGGGCGTGCGCGTGCCCAACGGCGATTGGATCGCGGCCGACCGTCCCGGCCTCACGATCTGCGACGCCACCTCCGCCTGCTTCGCGCAGGCGCTCGATTGGGGAAAGCTCGATGTCGTCACCTTCTCCTGGCAGAAGGCGCTCGGCGGCGAGGCCGCGCACGGCATGCTGATCCTCTCGCCGCGCGCCGTCGCGCGCCTCGAAAGCTACACCCCGCCGTGGCCGCTGCCGAAGATCTTCCGGCTCACCAAGGGCAACAAGCTCAACCAGGGCGTCTTCGAGGGCGAGACCGTCAACACGCCTTCGATGCTGTGCGTCGAGGATTATCTCGACACGCTCGCCTGGGCGAAATCAATCGGCGGGCTCAAGGCGTTGAAGGCGCGCGCCGACGCCAACACAAAAGTGATCGCCGACTGGGTCGCCGTGACGCCGTGGATCGATTTCCTCGCCAAGGACCCGGCGATCCGCTCCAACACGTCGGTCTGCCTGAAGGTCGTCGACCCGGCGGTGACCAAGCTGCCGGCCGAGGCGCAGGCGGCGTTCGTCAAGGGCGTCGCCGCCGCGCTGGAGAAGGAGCGCGTCGCCTACGACATCGACGCTTATCGCGATGCTCCGCCCGGCCTGCGCATCTGGTGCGGCTCGACCGCCGAGCGCGCCGACGTCGAGGCGCTCACGCTGTGGCTCGACTGGGCTTTCGCCAAGAGCAAGGAAGCTCTGCCGAAGGCGGCGTGACACCATGTCCCCCAAAGTCCTCATCTCCGACGCGCTGTCTCCCGCCGCCGTGCAGATCTTCAAGGATCGCGGCGTCGAGGTCGACTTCCAGCCGAAGCTCGGCACCGACAAGGAGAAGCTCGCCGAGCTGATCGGCGATTTCGACGGTCTCGCCATCCGCTCGGCCACCAAGGTCACGCCCAAGATCCTGGAGAAGGCCAAGCGCCTCAAGGTGATCGGGCGCGCCGGCATCGGCGTCGACAATGTCGATATCCCCGCGGCGACCGCCAAGGGCATCATCGTGATGAATACGCCGTTCGGCAATTCGATCACCACGGCCGAGCATGCGATCACGCTGATGCTGGCGCTGGCGCGGCAGATTCCGCAGGCGGACGCTTCCACCCAGGCCGGCAAGTGGGAGAAGAACCGTTTCATGGGGGTCGAGATCACCAGCAAGACGCTGGGCGTCATCGGCTGCGGCAATATCGGCTCGATCGTCGTCGATCGCGCGCACGGGCTGCGCATGAAGGTGATCGCCTACGATCCGTTCCTCTCGCCCGAGCGCGCGCTCGAGCTCGGCGCGGAAAAGGTCGATCTGCCCGAGCTGATCCGGCGCGCCGATTTCGTGACGCTGCACACGCCGCTCACCGACAAGACCAAGAACATCATCGACGCCAAGGCGATCGCCGCCATGAAGAAAGGCGTGCGCATCGTCAATTGCGCCCGCGGCGGGCTGGTCGACGAGCAGGCGCTGCGTGCCGCGCTCGATTCCGGTCACGTCGCCGGCGCCGCCTTCGACGTGTTCATCGAGGAGCCGGCGACCGTCAATCCGCTGTTCGGCCATCCCAACGTGGTGTGCACCCCGCATCTCGGCGCCGCCACCACCGAGGCGCAGGAAAACGTGGCGCTGCAGATCGCCGAGCAGATGTCGGACTACCTGTTGCGCGGGGCGATCTCGAACGCCGTCAATTTCCCCTCGATCACGGCCGAGGAGGCGCCGCGGCTGCGACCTTTCATCGAGCTGGCGGAAAAGCTCGGCTCGTTCGCCGGTCAATTGACCGAGACCGGCATCACCAAGGTGCAGCTCTCCTACGAAGGCGCGGTCGCCGGCATGAACACCAAGGCGCTGAGCTCGGCGGCCATTGCCGGGCTGTTGCGGCCCATGCTGCAGGAGGTGAACGTCGTCTCCGCGCCGATCGTCGCCAAGGAGCGCGGCGTGGTGATCGAGGAGATGACGCGTGCGGCGGCCGGCGACTACGAGAGCCTGATCACCGTGACGGTGACCACCGAGCGCCAGACCCGCCACTTGTCCGGCACCGTGTTCGCGGACGGAAGGCCGCGCATCGTCAACATCAAGGGCATCCGCATGGACGCCGGGTTCGGCCCGTCGATGATCTACATCACCAATCTCGACAAGCCCGGATTCATCGGACGCTTCTCGTCGACGCTGGGCGAGGCCGGCATCAACATCGCGACCTTCCATGTCGGCCGCGACGCTCCCGGCGGCAACGCCATCGCCCTGATCGAGATCGATGGCGAATTGCCGCCGGCCGTGCTGGCGGCGGTGCGCGCGCTGCCGCAGGTGCAGCAGGCGCGCCCGCTGAAGTTTTGAGGGTCGAATGTCGTATTGAGCCTGGGCGATGCCGCGCTGGCGAGCGAAGCGAGCGGCCAGCGCGGCAACTCTAAATGTGCGTGCGCCGGATACTCGCCCTGAACCGGGCTCGTCGGCGCGCGCCGCGTTAGGCGGGCGGCGCGCTCAGTTGATGAACGGCATGACGAATCGAGCCGTTCGTCGTGCGGACTTTCGCCGCCTCGGCGGCGGCGACCTCCAGAAGATAGGCAAGGTCGTCCAACTCGACCTTGCGGCACATCCGGCAAAGCTCCCTTGCCATCGTAGCTGCGTAGTGAGCGACTTGTGTCCTGCTTTCCATGACTCCCCTCCAAGACTACTGGACGCTGCTTGAGACCACTGAACGTTTGGCACCCGTGAGCGCATCATCAGCATGGCGGCAGCGATGCGGGAGGTGAGTGAAGCAGTTCACACAGGGAGCGGATTCTTTACCTGATCCCCGGCGGATCGTTTGTCGCTAGTGTCCCGGTTCCGACGTTCGTATCACTTTGCAGCAGGCACTTTTACGAACGTCGGAACCAAAGGGACACTAGCAACTCTATGATTCTAGTGTGGCTTTGGATTTGACGTTCCTACGAAGGACTTGGCCCGCAAGACTGGTAGGAACGTCAAATCCGCCACACTAGCGGACGGATGCGTGAACACGGGGCGTCAACACTGGCGCCGCCGCCCCCGCCGCCGCGATCTTGCCGCGAGATCGCCTTGCGGAGAGCGGAATCATCCGTTGTGGTTGCTGCGGCGCGACGGCAAGGGGTGAATAAGGCCCGTAAAATCAGGCGGTTGGTCCGCGGACGAGTTGTTCGGTCGCGGCTCGTTGCCTTGCCTGGACGGGCGCGATCCCGTATCCCGTAGAGACTCGAACGCCCGGGCAAGCCGTTGTTGTTTCGAAGGTATCCCGGCCCAATGGCCACCGATCTCGGGTCTACCCGAGATCGGCTGATCGTAAAGCGGCCAAATCGGCGCAAGTCGATTTGGATGCGGAGGAAAGACGCCTCATGGCCAATGTGGTCGTGGTCGGTTCCCAGTGGGGGGACGAAGGGAAGGGGAAAATCGTCGACTGGCTGTCCGAGCAGGCCGACATCGTCGTCCGCTTCCAGGGTGGACATAATGCGGGCCACACGCTGGTCATCGACGGGGTCACCTACAAGTTGTCGCTGCTGCCTTCGGGCGTGGTGCGGCCCGGGAAACTGTCCGTGATCGGCAACGGCGTCGTGATCGATCCCCGCGCGCTGCTCGAGGAAATCGATCGGCTCAAGGGGCAGGGGGTCGAGGTCACGCCGCAGAGCCTGCGGATCGCGGAGAACGCCACGCTGATCCTGCCGCTGCACCAGGAGCTCGACGAGATTCGCGAATCCGGAAACGCTCTCACGCGCGTCGGCACGACGCGACGCGGCATCGGCCCGGCCTACGAGGACAAGGTCGGCCGGCGTGCCATCCGGGTCATGGACCTCGCTGACCCACCGTCGTTGGGGCGCAAGATCTCGCGCCTCTTGTCGCATCACAATGCCTTGCGGCGCGGGCTCGAGCTCGAGGAAATCGGTGTCGGCACCGTCCAACGGCAGCTCGAGAGCGTTGCCCCGCGCGTTTTACCCTACATGGATTCGGTGTGGTCGCTGCTCGACCAGAAGCGGCGCGAGGGCAAGCGCATCCTGTTCGAAGGCGCGCAGGGCGCGCTGCTCGACGTCGATCACGGCACCTATCCGTTCGTGACCTCCTCGAACACGGTGGCGGCCCAGGCCGCGACCGGATCGGGGCTCGGGCCGTCGGCCATCGGCTACGTGCTCGGCATCTGCAAGGCCTACACCACCCGCGTCGGCGAAGGGCCGTTTCCGACCGAGCAGACCAACGAGATCGGCCGCTTGATCGGGGAGCGCGGCCGCGAATTCGGCACCGTGACCGGCCGGCCGCGGCGTTGTGGCTGGTTCGACGCCGTGCTCGTGCGCCAGACCGTTCGCACCAGTGGAATCAATGGCTTGGCGCTGACCAAGCTCGACATCCTGGACGGATTAACCGAGCTCAAGGTTTGTGTCGGATACCGCCTCGACGGGCGCGAAATCGACTATCTTCCGGCCAGCGAGCATGCCCAGGGACGGGTCGAGCCGATCTACGAGACGGTCGAGGGTTGGCAGGCCGAGACTGCACGGGCGCGCTCATGGGCCGAGCTGCCGGCGCAGGCGATCAAATACGTCCGCCGGGTCGAGGAATTGGTGGGATGCCCGGTCGCCTTGCTGTCGACCAGCCCCGAGCGCGAGGACACCATCCTGATGCAGAACCCGTTCGAGCACTGAATTAAGCGGAATTCCGTACGCGGAACGAGTAAGCTCAACTCCGATGGCCGATTATTACCCGCTCATCTCCCGCGCCGTCGCCGGCCTCGAAAGGAACAGCGGCGAGAACCGCCGTGCGCTCTATGAACGCGCGCGCGCCGCGCTGCTGGCGCAGTTGCGCGGGGTGACGCCGGCGCTCAACGAATCCGACATAACCCGCGAGCGCCTCGCGCTCGAGGAATCGATCCGCAAGGTCGAGGCCGAGGCGGCGCGGCAATTCGTCGAGCCCTCGCGCCAGCCGCCGCCGCCGAAGATCCGTCCCGCCGAGCCTCGCCAATGGGAGGAGCCGCCGGCTGCCAAGAGCCGCGCCGCCGAGCCGCGCCCGGCCGACAGCCGCCAATGGGAGGACGTCGAGCCATCGTCGCCGCCGCCGCGGCGCTACGTCAATCCGCCGTCATCGGCCGCGCCGGAGCCGCGTCAAGAAGCGCGTCAAGATGCCTTGCGAAGGCCGCGGCCGCCGTCACCCCCGGCGATGCCGGATCCGCGTCAGTCCGATTCGATCTTCGACCGGCCGCTGCCGCCGGATCCGCCGCCCGCCGCCGCGCCGCCGCAGCAACGTCACCCGCTGCGCCGGCCGGCGGGAGACCGCCGTTCGCTCTCCGACTCCGGCCTCAAGGACTTCCGCGACGTCGTCTCGGAGGCAAACGAGCTCGGTGCCGCGTCCGCGCGGGCGGAGAAATCCGCGCGCGACGCCTATGCCGCGATGCCGGCGCCGGCGTCGGACCTGGATCGTCCGCAGCGTTCGCAAGAGCGTCCGCAACAAGAGCGTCCGCAATACGACCGTTCCGAGCCGCGGATGTTCGAGCCGCACGCGCCGCAAGAGCGCATGTTCGAGCAGCCGCCGCCGCCGGAGCCGCGGCCGCACCAGGATTTCTCCGAGCCGATGCTGGAATCGTCGTTCGCCATCGACGATTCGCGTCCGATCGCGCCCAAGATGCGGCGCGCGCCGCCGCCTCCGGTCGAGGACGAGGAGGAGTTCGAGCGCGAGGACGAGGACGTTCGGCCGCGCCGCTCCTACCGCGGACTGATCCACGGCATCGTCGCGGTCGGCATCATCGCCGGCCTGGGCGGCCTCGTGGCTTGGCAAGCGCCGAACGTGATGGCGCTCATTCATTCCTTCCGCGCGCCGGCGGTCGAGACCGTACGCGATGCGCCGCCCCCGACCGCCACGCGGCCGAAGATCACCGACCGAATCGAGCCCGGAAGCCAGCAGACCCCGCAGGCGCCCGCGGCCACGCCGAACGCCCCGCCGGCGGCGGCGGTCGCCCAGAAGGTGGTGCTGTACGAGGAGGATCCCGCCGATCCCAACGGCAAGCGTTTCGTCGGTTCGGCGATCTGGCGGACCGAAACCGTGACCCCGGGCCCGGGCCAGCCGCCCGAGCTCGCCATCCGCGCCGACGTCGAGGTGCCCGAGCGCAAGCTGGCCATGACCTGGTCGCTTCGTCGCAACAGCGACAAGTCGCTGCCGGCGACGCATACGATCGAGATCATGTTCAAGCTGCCCGCCGATTTTCCCTCCGGCGGAATTTCCGGCGTGCCCGGCATCCTGATGAAGCAGGCCGAGCAGACCCGCGGCACGCCGCTCGCGGGCCTCGCGGTCAAGGTCACCAACGGCTTTTACCTGATCGGCCTGTCCAACCAGGAAGCGGACAAGGACCGCAATCTGCAATTGCTCAAGGAACGCGGCTGGTTCGACATCCCGGTGGTCTACAACAACAACCGCCGCGCCATCCTCGCCATGGAGAAGGGCACGCCCGGCGACCGCGTCTTTGCGGATGCCTTCAAGGCGTGGAAGCAATAATAGCGGACGATCAATGCACCGGCAGCGCGGGCGCGGCCGGCCGCGTTTCCATCGCGGCGATCCGATTCTTCACCGCCCGCTGCACCTTCTCGAAGGCGCGCACCTCGATCTGCCGCACGCGCTCCCGCGAGACGCCGAACTCGGCGGCCAGGTCCTCGAGCGTGATCGGATCGTCCGCCAGCCGGCGCGCCTCGAAGATGCGGCGCTCGCGGTCATTGAGCACGGTGAGCGCCTCGCCCAGCGCCTTTCTGCGGTTGTCGGATTCCTCGCTCTCCGCCAGCCGCGTCTCCTGATCGGAGGCGTCGTCGACCAGCCAGTCCTGCCACTCGCCGGAATCGCCGTCTTCGCGGATCGTGGCATTGAGCGACACGTCGCCCCCGAGGCGGCGGTTCATGTCGACCACGTCCTGCTCGGTGACCCCGAGCCGCTTGGCGATCAGCTTGACCTGGTCGGGGCGCAGGTCGCCCTCTTCCAGCGCCGAGATCTTGCTCTTGGCCTTGCGCAGATTGAAGAACAGCTTCTTCTGGTTGGCGGTGGTGCCCATCTTCACCAGCGACCACGAGCGCAGGATGTATTCCTGGATCGCCGCCTTGA
>WNEY01002114.1_pt1 | contig 16454 bp, 10 predicted proteins | sample 5400531 | NCBI WGS metagenome assembly WNEY01 (sample SAMN13153338, study PRJNA577476) | soil metagenome | isolation source: 200 cm saprolite under Douglas fir tree site 1 | place: USA:California | collected 2015-04-18
ACCAGCCGGAGCGGGTGACCAGCCGGAGCGGGTGACCAGCCGGAGCGGGTGACCAGCCTTTAGCGCAGCGCTCGCGCGGGCCTGGCTTCCCAGATTGTCCATAGTGGGCGATAGCCTTGCCTGCTCCAGAACGGCCCAGACAGCGGGTTCACGTGCCCGTAGTGCAGCAGCGTCACCGCGACGCCGGCCGCGCTAACCGCATCGTGGAACTGACTCGTCAGCAGTGCCGCGACGCCGGAGCCGCGCTCGGCTGGCCGCACGAACATCTCGCCGAGGTAGCCGGCCGGCGCCAGGCGGACCTGGGGCGCGATCCACGTGGCACTTTCCGGGCGGGTTGCGCTGAGCAGCCCGACCGCCTTCCCGTCGCGGTCGGCGAGCCAGGCCCAAGGCTCGGGCTGGGCTAGCAGTTCTGCGGCCTCCTGATGCAGTGCCCGCTCGGTCCACGGCCGCATATGCAAGTTGCCGAAATGAGCCTCGTATCGGACGAGTTCCTGGCTTAGTTCGGCGACCAGGTCCACATCGGCAGGCCCGGCCCGACGGACGCTAACCCCATCGGGCGCCGGCGGGTCCGGCTCCCGACGGCCTTCGGGCGTGACCCTGGCGGCGGTCACGCTGTGCGGCACCAGGCCGTGCCGCTGCAACGCGCGGACTCCCTCGATGTCGCGGCTTGGCCAGCGCACGACCGCGGCGCTGTCCTCGTCGTCGGCCTCGGCGATCCCGGCCAGGTGGACGCACCACTGGCGGAGCAGGTCATCAAGCGGCGCTGTGACTTCGGGGCCCGCTAGCACCGGCCGCAGCAGGAACTGCCTGGCGTTACTCCAGGTCAGGCTGGGGGACTCGGGCTCGTGAAACTTGTGTTCACACCAGGCGATCGCGTCGCCCTCGCCGCTGGAGCCGCTGGAGCCGCTGGAGCCGCCGACGACGAAAACGGTGCCGCAGCCCCCGCCGTGGTCGCCCGCGACCGGATCGGGGCCCGAGGGCAGTTCGACCGACTCAGGCAGTAGCGGGTCGAGTGCGGTCAGCCGCGCGGCGGCGCGTTGACTAAGCTCGGTCACCGATTCCGCTCTGGCCGCTGACAAAGAAAGCCCCACAATATTTTCTACCTAATAAAGCATTTACTTTATCAATGCTGATTCTTGGCCGCTGATCAGGTCGGCGGCGCGCTCGGCGATGGCGAGAACGGTGGCGTTCGGGTGCGCGTTGGTGATCCTAGGCATGACCGAGGCGTCCGCGACTCGCAGTCGGCTCACCCCGCGGACGCGCAGCTCCAGGTCGACGACCGCGTCCGGCTCTGAGCCCAGGCGGCAGGTGCCGGCCGGGTGATAGTAGCCCTGCAGCGACCGCAGGATGTAGGCGCGGAGCTCGGCGTCGGTGCCGCAATCCGGGCCCGGCCACATTTCGGCCTTACGCACCGACGCGAACGGGGGACTGGCGGCGATGCTGCGGGCCAGTTTCAGCGCGGTCATCATCCGGGTCAGGTCACGCGGGTCGGCCAGGAACGCCGGGTCGATCAGCGGCGCGGCGTCCGGAGCGGCGGTCGCCAGCCGCACCGAGCCCCGGCTGTCGGGGGCCGTGACCGAGGCGGCCAGCGTGAAGCCGGTCTCCGGCGGCTGGCATCCGGCCGGTGCCAGCGGCAGCAGGATCGGGAACAGGTGCAGGTCGGGGTAGGCGCCGGCCAGCTCGCTGCGGAGCGCGGCGTAGGCCTCGCCGTGGTTGTACTTGCTGACCGGCAGCTCTCCCGGCGCCACGTGCGTGGTCAGTACGATCGGGTGGTCCTGCAGGTTCTCGCCGACCTGCGGGAGGTCGGCAACCGTATCGATGCCCAGCGCCCGGAGCTGGTCAGCTGGGCCGAGGCCGGACAGCAACAGCAGCTTCGGCGAGCCGATCGCGCCCGCGCACAAGATCGTTTCAGCGGACGCCGCGGCCTGCGTCGGCTCGCCGTCGCGCAGATAGCTGACTCCGGTGCACCGGCCCTGGTGCAACCGCAGGCCGGTGGCCAGGCAATCGGTGCGCACCGTCAGGTTCGCGCGGTCAAGGACCGGCCGGAGGTACGCATCGGCGGCGCTGACGCGTTCTCCGTCGGCGATCGCCAGGTCCACCCACGCGACCCCCTCCTGGTCGGCGCCGCTCAGGTCGTCCGTCTGCGGATGCCCGGCCTCGACGAGCGCCTCGTAAAAGGCCCGCGCGGCCGGGTGCGGGTCAGTGGCCTGGGTCAGCCGGATCGGCCCGGACGTGCCACGCAGTTCTGGATCATGTCCTATAACTTCTTCGGTTCGCTTGAAAAATTTGCGCAGGTCTTCAGACCCCCAGCCAGAGGCGCCCTCGGCGGCCCAGCGATCGTAAAGCGCCCAGTGGCCGCGCACGTGCGCCATGGCGTTGATCGCGCTGCCCCCGCCCAGGGCCTTGCCGACCGGGTAATTCACGGCGCCGGAGTTGGCTTGCTCGGTGGTGACGAAGCACCAGTCCGCCGCTGACTCGAGGTTCTCCGGCCAGGCGTTCGGCACGGCCATGCCGTGGGTGCGGGCCGCACCGCCGGCTTCGAGCAGCAGGACCTGGGCCCCGGGGTTCTGGCTGAGCCTGGCCGCGCTCACGCAGCCTGCCGTCCCGGCGCCAACCACGATGTAGTCGTACTGTTCCATGCCAGTTCTTTCTGGTGGCCAGCGTCCCGGCCGCGGCTAGAGCACGGCCGGGACGCCAGGCCGGTCTTAGCTGCTGACCTTGGTCATGCCGGTCGGGCTGAACGACGAGCTTTGGCTTTCTGAGAAGAAGCGGACCAGCACCAGGTAGACGACGGCCGACACGATCCAGCCGACCAGCCAGGAGATGTCGGCGCCGCCGAGGTACTTGACCATGAAGCCGGTGAAGTCAGACTGCAAGACGAACGGCACTTCGGCGGCCAGGCCGATCACGTAGGCCAGGAGGCCACGCCACAGGAACCGGCCGTAGCGGCCCTGCGCCATGAAGAACGATGCCACGTGGTACTCGCCGCGCCGCACTATGAAGTAGTCCGTCAGATTGACCGCTGACCACGGAATGAAGATCACCAGCAGCACGGCGAGGAAGTTGGACAGGTTGGTGACGAAGTTCTTGTAGCCGAGGATGGCGACCACCACGCCGGCCGCCATGACGATAACGAACGGCACCACGCGAAGCGTCACCGACATCGACTTGAGCCTGGTCCACATGTTCGCGAACGACAGGATCTGGAACGCGCCGGTGTAGGCGTTGAACGTGCAGGCGTTGATCAGGCTCGCGGCCATGATGATCAAGGCCCATTTTCCTGAGATCCGCCCGATCGCGCCGACCGGGCCTTCGCTGGCCACGCTGGGTATGAGGGCGGCGAGGTAAGCGCCGACCGCGCAGGAGCCGATCGTGGCGATTACGTTCCCGCCGTAGATGGCCCAGAACAGCCGCTTGCCGTTGGTCTCGGCCGCCAGATACCGGGTGTAGTCGGAGACGAACGGGCCGAAGGACAGCATGTCGATGGTCAGCAGCGCGACCCCGGCCAGGAACAGGCCGATGCTCGGGGTGGAGGACAGCGACGTTTCGTGCGCGGACAGCGATCCGAAGTTCAGTCCCTGCACGAGCATGATGATCAGCGAGACGCCCACGACGACCGAGGTCGCCTGCATGACCCGGTGAATCCACCGGTAGCCGAAGATGCCGATCACGACGGCGGGAATCGCGAGGATCACGATCCAGACCGGGATGCTGATCGAGCCGACTACGCCCTGCATGCTCTGCGCCTGGATCACCAGCTGCGCAGCGATGAAGCCGATGTTCAGGACGAGGACCGCCGGGAACATGAACGCGGCGCCGTAGAAGCCGAACTGGCCACGGCTCTGGATGGTCTGCGGGACGCCGAGCTTGGGTCCCTGGGTCGCGTGCAGGGCGATGAGCAGTGCGCCGATGATGGTGCCGACCGAGATGGCGATCAGCGCCCACCAGAACGTGAGCCCGAAGCTGACGGTGACGGCGCCCAGCACGACGTTGAAGACGTTGACGTTGGCGCCGAACCAGAACGCGAACTGGTGCCAGGGCTTGCCGTGGCGGGCCGCCTCGGGTATCCGTTCAATGTGATGAGACTCAATAAATTTCCGAAATTCCTGCTTATCCACTATCTGGACGTCATGCATAGGGGTGGCTGTCCTTTCAACGGGGACGCTGTGCATGCGAGAAGACTGAGAAAGCTAGGCCCGGGGGTTTCGGGCTCGGGCGCCTCAGGCTGGGGAGCTTCGGGCTGAGCGCACAGAACGGGATGGAGAGCCGCCGGATCGGGGGCTGCCTTGGCCGGCACTGCGGAGTGCCTGCCGAGCCGGGGCGACGAGTCGCCAGTGCTAATCCGCTGGTCATGGCGTCCTCGGTGGGATTTCTCGAACCGTTCTGTTATCCAAAATATGGAGCCCGTACAGCCTGTCGCTAAGAGCCGATCAGACTGCAAGTGAGAGCGTACCGATGATTGCCACCTTCCAGACTGATTTAGCAATATTCGAGGCGATTCATGGAATGGTATCAAGCACATCGTGATGCGTAAGGGAAACGACGAGCAGTGTCGTATCGAATGACCGATTCGCCGTTTTTGATCCTCATTTTGCTGTTTCGAGTTAGTCGGGTTATTTAGCGCAGTCGGTGGGCCGGGCGGGCTTCAAGGGCGGTCCACAGCGGCCGGTAGGTCTGCTGGCTCCAGAACGGCCCCGAGCGCGGGTTGAACAGTTCGTAGTGCAGCAGCGTGATATGCACGCCCGCGGCGTCGGCTTCGGCGTGGAACTCCCGGACGAGGTCAGTGCCCACGCCCGTTCCTCGGGCCGACGGCGGGACGAAAGCGGTCATCAGGTAAGCGACTGGTGACCGGGCAGTAAGTGGTGCGATCCACCGGGCGGTGTGCGGTCGCTCCGCCGCGAGCACGCCGAGTAGGAGGTCGTCGGCTGTTTCGGCTTCAGCGACCCAGACCCATGGTTCCGGTTCGGGTTCGGGTTCGGCGAGCAGGTTGGCCAGATACCCGCGCATGGCCGCTTCGGCTTCCGGTCGCTCGATGACCCCGCCGAAATGGGCGTCGTACCTGATCTCAGCCAGGCTGAACTGGGCAATTGCGTCGAGATCGGACTGGCGGGCCCGCCTGATCCGGCCGGTCCGGCCGGTCTGGCCGGTCTGGCCGGTCTGGTTGCGGGCTGGGGCAGCGAAGTCGGCGCCCCGGCGGGCGAACGGTCGGGCCGCGACCACGTTCAGCGGCGTCAGGCCGTGCTTCAGCATGACGTTCAGGCCGTCGATGTCGCGGCTTGGCCAGTTGACGATCGCCGCGGTGTCCTCGCTGTCGGCCTCTGGCACGGTGGCCAGATGATCTCGCCACTGCTCGATCAGCCGATCGAGCGATCCGGCCACGTCCGGGCCCGCGATTTCGGGAAACAGGGTGAACCTTCGCGCCGCACCCCAGACGAGGTCGAGCGAGCCGGGCGCGCCGGTCCAGTGCTGGCAGTGCCCGACCGCGACCGGTTCGCCGCCGGTTCGGCCGCCGGTTCCGCTGACGAGGAATCGGGCCTCGCAGGTGAGCGCGTCGGCCGACGGTCCGGAAAAGGCCTGCTCCGGTACGGCCTGACTGGGCAGCAAGGGATCGATTGACGCCAGGCGACGCGCTGACGCCGCTCGGATAGCGGTCGCGGCCCCATTGGCTGGCATCGTGATCTCCCCCGGGCCGAGGCGTTAGGCCCGAGGTCGAGCCTATAGCGGCGAAGATTAACTTTATAGTACGCTATGGGGCGGTCTGTGAAGTTTTAAGTGATCTATTAACAAAAAAATAATGTAATTTGCTAACTCAATACGCTCGGAGTGGCGAATTGCCCGCTAGTCTACTCCGATATCTGTTAGAAGTGTTGGCTCTACGTATGTGGCGGCCTTGGGAGGGGCAGGGTTTATGACGGAGAAAATGGCGTCTTACGCAGGAGTGGGTGCACCTGAGGCCCGGCTGGAGCCCGACGCCATTGGCGTTGCCCAGGACACCACGATCGGAATGGCTAACTCGGCCCCTGGCGTGTCCGTGGGCCTCACCCTGGCCGGGCTGGCCCTTACGACCGCCTACGCCAGCGGGCCGATCATCTTGCTGACGGCGATCCCGATGCTGATCATCGCCAACGCTTATCGTCGGTTGAACCTGTGGAATGCCAACTGCGGCACCTCGTTCGAGTGGGTCGGCCGCGCGATCAACCCCTACCTCGGCTTCATGACCGGCTGGCTCATGGTGACCGGGAGCCTGATCGGCACGATCAGCGGCGTTATCGTGCTCGCGCCCTCGGTGCTGGCGATCTTCGGTTCGAACTCCACGAGCAAGGTGGACAACGTGCTGATCTCGTTCGCCGTGATCTTGGTGATGCTGGCCATCGCGGTCATCGGAATCAAGATCACCGCGCGTACTCAGGTGGGCATAGCGGCAGTCGAGTACACCATTCTCATTGGCTTCGCGATCGTCGGTCTGCTGTTGGTGATCAACCACCACCGGGGCACCTTCCCGATCAGCGGGGGGTGGTTCAGCCTGACCGGAATCGGCGGGCGCGGAAATGTCGCGGGCGGCTTCCTGGCCGCGGTGTTCATGTACACCGGCTGGGAGGGCACCGTCTACGTCAACGAGGAGACCAAGCACCGCCGGGTCAACCCGGGCCGGGCCGCGATGATCGCGGTCGTCTGCCTTGGCTTCATCTACGCCTTCGTCACCTTCGGCCTGCAGGGCGTGATCTCGCCGCACAAGCTCGGCATCGCCGGCAATAACGGCACCGCGCTGGTGACCGTCGCCCAGGCGATCGGCGGCTCGGGGTGGGAGAAGGTCATGGCCCTGTCCCTGGCACTGTCGGTGATCGCGTCCACCGGGACCGGCATCGTGCTCATCTCCCGGCTCATCTACGGCATGGCCAGCCACCGGGTGCTGCCAGAGAGCCTGAGCAATGTGTCCCGCCGCTTTGCTACTCCCATAAACGCGACCGTGGTGATCGGAATCGTGCTGCTGGCCTCGACCTTGATCTTCCTGCTCATCTCCTCGATCCAGAACGCGTTCTTCGACGTGATCTCGGTGACCGGAGTTCTGTACGCCGCGTTCTACGTGCTGACCGCGTTCGCCACGATCGTGTACTTCAGGCGCCGGGTCATGTCGAACATCATGAGTTTCCTGGTTCTCGGCATCGGCCCGCTCCTGTCGGCCGCCTTCCTGATCTGGCTGATGGAGCGGTCGCTCCAGACTCAGTCGACCCCGATCGAGAACTGGACGATCGCGGTGGTGCTGGGGCTCGGCCTGACCTTGATGCTCGTGGCCCGCTTCGGCCTCAAGTCCTCGTTCTTCAAAATCCCGCGCGAAAGCGACGCGGGCTGAGTCCAAAACCCGGCTAGTGGGGATGGGGCGCCACGCCGCCGGTGCCGGCTGGCTGCGCAACGCCTGCACCGGCAACATGTCGCCCCATCCAGAGGTAATCGCAGCATCGGTGCCCCTCCGATGTCGTTCCTTCCTGGGAAGCAACAACCTCGGTGCCCCCCTGGTGTCGTAATAGCAGCCTCGGTGCCCCTCCGGTGTTGTTCCTTCCTGGGAAGCTACGACACCAGAGAGGCACCGATGCTGTCCGCGCCTAACGGAATCGTGGGCCGCGAGCGCCGCCGCAGTGAACTGAGCAGCAGAACCCAGATAAGAGCCCAGCCCTAGCCTTTCGCGGAGCCGAGCCAAGCTGACATTGCTCGCAGCAACCTGCGCCCCACCTTCTTCGTCGCTGCAAAGCGCCTCAGCCAGCCAACCAGCCGTCAGATACAGCTCAAAGCGCCACCCCACCCAGGCTGACGCCGTGAGCGCCAGCCCAGACGGCGCCGCTTACCCGCCTGCGATGTTGGTCAGGCTTTCCTGGGCGGTTTTGGTGAGCGGATCGCCGGGCGGCAGGACCAGTTCGCACCGCTCGACCGAGTCGCGGAGCATCGCGGTCGCATCGCCGAGCCGGCCGACCGCGTAGAGCGCGTGGGCGAGGTGGACCCGCCGGGCCAGCGTGTCCGGGTGATCGACGCCGAGAATGCGCTCGGAATCGGTAGACGACTCCTCGTAGAGCCGCAACGCCGTGCCCATCTTGCCGGCCGAATGATAGGCCGACGCCATCCGGTCGCGGGACTCGATCGTCGCCGGGTGAACCGGACCGAGAGACTGCTCGCGGCCCGCGACGACCCGCTTGTAGTGCGCCAGCGCTTCCTTGAACTTCCGCGAGGACAGGTAGACATCGCCGAGCTTCATGCAGCTGTCGAGCGTCTGCAGATGCGCCGGCCCCTGGATACGCTCGCGCTCGGACAGCACCCGGCGGTAGAGCCGGATGCTGTCGGCGACCTCACCGGCGGCCTGGCAGGCGTCGGCCAGCGTATCGAGCGCCGCGAGCGTCTCTGGGTCATCGGTGCCGCGCACCTGCTCGCTGGCCCGGTAGACCCGGTCGAGCACGGTGGCGGCCTCTCTCGGCCGGTCGGCCGCGATCAGCGCCCGGCCCAGGCACAACTCGAACGCGATCGTTGCCGGATGGTCAGGCCCGAGCTGGGCGGCGCGGTCGGACAGCACCCGCTGGAACCAGGGCAGGGCTTCGGCGGCCCGGCCGGCCGCGAGGAACGAGCTGGCGAGGTAATCGTTAGCCGCCAGCGACTCGGGATGCGCGGGACCGAGGAAGCGCTCGCTGGCCGCGGCCACCTGGTTCCAGTGCGTCGCCGCCAGCGACTCCAACCGCGCGCCTTCCAGGCTCGCCCCCAGCCGGAACGCCAGCTGGTAGCCATCGCCGCTCCAGAGCCGGTCACCGGCCAGCTGGGTCAGCGTGATGGCGCAGGACCTGAAGCTGTCGGTGAGCCAGGGCGTCGACTCATCGGCCGGCCACGCTTCGATCAGTCCGCTGGCCGCCACGGTCACCGCGCGATCAACGAAGTCGCCGGGCGTCGCCGACCTGACCGCCGCCTGAATCGCCGAGTTCATCATCACGACCGGCGGGGTGGGAGCCGGGTCGATGGTGAGCAAGCCGGCCCGCTCCAGCGTCACGACCGCCGCCCAGGCCTGCTCGGCGCCGACCTGGCCGGCCAGGTAAGCGCGCGCCGCCGGCGAGGTGAACACCGTGCCGGGAATCCGGTTGCCATCCAGCCACGAGGCGAGGATCAGCATCGGCTGCACCGGGCCGATCGATGAGATCCGGTCCCCGTGCTCGACGGAGAGTATCCAGCTGACCGCCGCCGTAGATGGCGCCCCGGTCCTGGTCAGCTGATCGAGCTTTCTGACGAAGACATCCTGGTAGTCGCGGCAGGACAGAGCCGAGCTGCCGATCACGGCGCTGGCCTGCACCAGCGCGAGCGGCTCGCCGCCCAGATGATCGACCAGATCGATCGCGCCGGTGCGCTGCCCGCGGTCTTCGGTCAGCCGGTCCATCAGGTAGCTCAGCGCTTCGCGGCGGCTGAACCCGGCGATCGCGATGATCCGCATCCGCTCGTGATCGAACTCGGTGGCGTCCGAGGTCGTGATCAGCGTCCGGCCGGCCGGCCCGGATGGCCAGAGCCCGTCGATATCCCACGGGCTGCCCATGCTGTCCAGCACGATCAGCCACGACTTGGTGGTCTCGCCGAGCCAGCCCATGAAGCGGGCGGCGGTCGTCTCGGCGTCCCCTTCCGTATCAATGCCCATGGCCGCCGCCGCAGCGGACGCGTAGCCGGTCAGGATCGCGGCCCGGCTGGTGGCGGTCACCCACACGAGCAGGTCGATGTCCTGGGAGTTCCACAGCGACTCGGCCGCGAAGGCGGCGAGCTGGGTTTTGCCGCACGACCCGAACCAGTCGGCGCCGCCGCGCGGCGTGGCCCGGTTGGGGGCCAGGACGACGGTAGCGCCCGGTGCTAGCAGTTGCCCCAGGTTCGGCGCTGACTCCGGCCGGCTGATGAAGCCCTCGGTCAGCGGAGGCACCAGCCCGGACCGGACCGGCCATGCCACTCCGCCACTCTGCGGCTCTGCTGAGTCAGGAGCCAAGACCTGGTTGTTCACTCGTGCCCGCTACCTTTGGCCGGAATGAATATGGGTGCGATCCAGCAGCCTACCCCGGAGTCGCAAACCATAACGATACGGCGATGGAAGTGATTGCACGGCGGATCAGGGGCAATATCCTAATTACTATCCCGCAAACGTTCTCATCCGAGGCGCTGATCACTAACTCAGCTACCCGCGTCCTTGGGCATGACCGGCTATATCCGCGATCACATCTCCGATACTTCGGACCGCACCATGTCGGCGCCTGATCAGGTCGGCGACCAGCCCAGTCCAGCCGGTCTGATGGCTGGCACCGAGCCCAGCGCCGTCGTCACCCTGGAAGTACTCGTTGAATAGCAGATTGTCCCGCCAGGCCGGATCTGAACGCAGTGGCTCGGTGCCGCCGAAAACCGGCCGGTGGCCTTGGGCGTTCTTCGCGAAGATCGAGATAAGCCGATCAGACAGATCGGCGGCGATCATGTCGAGTGTCAACTTTCGACCCGACCCGGCCGGGTACTCGACCACAAGATCGGCTCCGAAGAAACGGTGGTAGCGGTCAAGCGCGCTGATGATTAGGTAGTTCATCGGGAACCAGATCGGTCCGCGCCAGTTTGAGTTGCCGCCGAAAAGCGGCGTTGTCGATTCCGCCGGCTCATAGTCGATCGAGGCTTGATAGCCCTCGATGTCGATCGTATAAGGATGCTCGCGGTGCCAAGCCGACAACCCTCGGATACCGTGCGGCGACAAGAATTCCGCCTCATCGAACAGCCGGGTGAGCAGCCGTCCGAGCTTGTCTGGCCCGGCGAGGCTGAGCAGCAGCCGCCGGTGCCCGGGCTCGCCTCGGTAGAGCTCGGAGTCGCGTATGGTCAGCCGGCGGCGGGCGGTTAGCGCCGGGGCCTCGCCCTGGGAGTCGGTCAGGTCCTGGCCGGCCAGGAAGCTCGCGAAGCGTTTGCCGACCGCCATCGAGCTCTGGATCGAGCCCTCGTCGATCACGCCGAGCGCGAGCGCCGGGATCATGCAGGCCACCGAGCGTACGCACACCGGGATGACAGTCCCGTCGGTGGTGATCAGCCGGTCGTAGTACATGCCGTCGGTCTCGTCCCACAGGCCAAGCTCGTCGAGTGCGTCCCTGATCGCGGCGAAGTGCTCAAGGAACTTCATCACCAGGTCGGTCCCTGGTCGCTGGCCGGACCAATGCAAGGTGAGGGCCATCGTGGCCATCGCCATCGCGTAAAAGCCCATCCAGCCGGTCGCGTCGGACTGCTCGAGAATCCCGCCGACCGGAAGGTGCGACCGGTCGATCGGGCCGATGTTGTCCAGGCCGAGGAAGCCACCCTCGAACAGGTTGTTGCCCTCGGCGTCTTCCCGGTTGATCCACCAGGTGAAGTTGACCAGGAGCTTGTCGAAGACGCGGCTGAGGAAGTCGATGTCGCGGCCGCCGTCGACGGCGAACACCTCGAGCGCGGCCCAGGCCTGGACCGGCGGGTTCACGTCGCCGAAGTCCCATTCGTAGGCGGGCAGGGCGCCATTCGGGTGCTGGAACCACTCCCGGCACAGCAAGATCAGCTGGTACTTGGCGAACGCCGGGTCCACGTGGGCCAGCGCCACGCAGTGAAAGGCCAGGTCCCAGGCCGCGAACCAGGGGTATTCCCACTTGTCGGGCATCGACATGATGTCGAAGGCGTCGAAGCTGCGCCAGTCGCTGTTGCGGCCGGTCTTGCGCTGCTCAGGCGGGGCGGGCTGGGCCGGATCGCCGTCCAGCCAGCGGGCGACGTCGTAGTAGAAAAGCTGCTTCGACCACAGCATCCCGCCGAACGCCTGGCGCATGATCATGGCCTCATCGGCGCTCGCGCCGGCCGGCGTCAGCTCGGCGTAGAACTCGTCCGCCTCGGCCAGTCGCTGCGCCATGACCTGGTCGAAGTCGGCAGTCAAAGGATTTTTAGCCGAAACGCTTTGCGCGAGTGCCGCTGCGCGGCCGTCGGCGGCAGTGCTGGCCCGGGTGGTGGGCGGGGGGTGCAGTGGGCGGGACCCCCCGGAACCCGCCAGAGGGTTCGGCTTATGCAGCCGCAGCCGGACCTCGGCGGTCTGGCCCGGGGCTACCGTGAGCCGGTACCAGGCCGAGCACTTGGTGCCGGTCTTGTCCGGGTTGACCGTCGCCGCTCCGGAAATCACATGCGCCCCGATCCCGTCTTTTGGGTACGGGGTAATCGGGTCGCTGCCGAACAAGAGTGCTGTGTTGGTTGCGTTCTCGCAAAAAAGAAGTTCAGGCGACCGGCCGTCGGGTCCGGGTCCTGCTAGCAATTCGAGATCGCCGATGAAGGGGTGCTCGAGGCCGACGGCCGCGTGCTGATGGTCGGGCGGCGAGATCGCGCGGAGCGTTGGCTTGAGCGAGTCCTCATCCCAGGACCAGGTGTTGCGATACCAGGCCGTCGGCAGCACGTCGATCGTCGCGGAGTCCGGGCCGGCGTTGGTGACCTGCACCCGCATCAGCAAGTCGTCGGGGCCGGCCTTGGCGTAGTGAACCTCGACGATCCAGAATTTGTCGTCATCGAAAGCGCCGGTGTCGAGCAATTCATATTCCGGCTCCTCACGGTTACGCGCGGAATTTTCAGCCAGCAATTCGGCGTAGGGAAATTCGGTTTGCGGGTAGTGGTAGCGCCAGCGGTTCCAGGTGTGGCTGGGCGTGGCGTCGAGGTACCACCAGTACTCCTTGACGTCTTCGCCGTGGTTTCCCTGGCCGCTGGTCAGGCCGAACAGGCGCTCCTTCAGGATCGGGTCGTTGCCGTTCCACAGCGCGAGGCCGAGGCACAGCCGCTGCTCGATATCACAGAACCCGGCCAACCCGTCTTCGCCCCACCGGTAGGCGCGGGCCCCGGCCTGGTCGTAACTGGTGTAGTTCCAGGCGTCGCCGTCCGCACTGTAGTCCTCTCGGACCGTGCCCCACTGGCGCTCGCTGACGTAGGGCCCCCACCGGTACCAGTCACCAGCCTTGGTCAGGCCGTATTCCAGCCGGCCGAATCCCGCGACCCGATCGCGTTCCGCACCCATGGTGAGCCCTCTCATTCGGTAAAGCCGGCCTCTGGCCGGCCTCGCGCCGGACGTGCCGCATGCTATAGGAGGCAAGGTGGCTTTCGGCAGGAAGGCGGATCGATGGGCGGATTGAGCCCGGAGGTGGACCCGGCAGAGGTTGGACTGGATTCCGCGCGGCTCGAGCGGATTGACCGGCATTTCAGCCGCTACGTCGATGACGGGCGGCTGCGGGGCTGGCTGCTCACCGTGAGCCGGCACGGCAAGCTGGCGCACGTCTCGCAATACGGGCACCGGGACACCGAGGCCGACCAGCCGGTCACCACCGACACGATCTGGCGCATCTACTCGATGAGCAAGCCGGTTACCTCGGTCGCGGCGATGATGCTGTACGAGGAGGGCGCGATCGAGCTGACCGATCCGGTCGCCAACTTCATCCCGTCGTTTGCCAACGTCCGGGTGTTCACGGGCGGCTCGGACATCAGGGCGGTCACCGTGCCCGCCGTCGAGCCGGTGCGGATCTGGCACCTGCTCACCCATACCTCCGGGCTGACGTACGGATTCCACCGCTCGCATCCGGTCGACGCGATGTACCGGGCGCAAGGGTTCGAGTGGGGCACCCCTCGCAAGGCCGACCTCGCCGCGTGCTGCGACCAGTGGGCGGAGCTGCCGCTGCTGTTCCAGCCGGGCAGCGAGTGGAACTACTCCGTCGCGACCGACGTGCTCGGCCGGGTAATCGAGGTCGCCTCTGGCGTCGGTCTCGATGAGTTCTTCGCCGATGCGATCTTCGGCCCGCTGGGGATGACCGAGACCGGATTCTGTATCGACGAAGCCGATCGAGACCGGCTGGCCGCGTTGTACACGCTCGGGCCCGGACGCAAGGCGGCCCGGCTTGATTCGCTGGGCGCCGTGGCCGGGCATAGGCCGACGTTCCTCGGTGGTGGCGGCGGGCTCATCTCGACGGCGGCCGACTACCACCGGTTCGCCTCGATGCTGCTCGGCACGGCGGACAGTCCGGCCGGTGAACTCGACGGCGTTCGGCTGCTGAGCCCGCGCACGGTCGCGTACATGACGACCAACCATCTGCCGGGCGGCGCCGACCTGGCTGAGTTCGGGCGTCCGCTCTTCGCCGAGGCGCCGTTCGATGGCGTCGGGTTCGGGCTTGGGTTCGCCGTCGTGGTCGATCCGGTTCCTGGGCGTACCGTCGGCAGCGTCGGCGAGTACTCCTGGGGCGGAGCCGCGAGCACGGCGTTCTTCGTCGATCAGGCGACCGGGGTGACGGCGTCGTTCTTCACCCAGCTGCTGCCCTCCAGCGCGCATCCGATCAGGTCGCAGCTGCGTCAGCTGGTGTACCAGGCGCTGACTGACTAGCCGGTTCGAGGCCGGGCCGAGCTAGGCCGAGGGGGTGCGGCCAGAGCGGTGCGCGCCGCCGGTGCGGCCGGTGCTGATCTTTCCGGTGGGCGTCCTTCCTCATTGCGTGCACCCGGTGCGCGACCAGGCCGAGGATCAGCACTACGGCCAAGACGGCGCCGACAAGCGAGAACGAGTGGAAGAACTTGTGCACGGTTGAGTAGAGGCTGTAGCCGAGCAGGCTGAGTGCGGTGGCCCAGGCGGCCGTGCCAATGAGGCTGAAGATCGCGAATGGCGCGAACGGAACCTCGACCAGGCCGGCCGCGAATGAAGCGAAGCACCTGACCAGCGGCAGCACTCGAGCCACGGCGACGATCCAGGTTCCCTTGCCGGCGAAGAACCTTTCGGCCCGGTCCACGTCCGAGTGGCTGACCAGCACCCACTTTCCGTACTTGTCGAGCAGGGTCCGGCCGCCCCGGCGGCCGATGTAGTAGGAGGTCAGCGAGCCGCCCATCTCGGCGAGCGTGCCGATGAGGATGACCAGCGGCAAGCTGAGGTGACCCTCGTGAGCAAGCAGTCCGGCCGCCGCGAACGTGATCTCGGAGGAGATCGGGATGCAGCAGGCCTCGACGAAGGCAAAGATGATCAAGGCCAGGTAGCCGTAGCTGGTCAGAAAATGCTCCATGCGGAATGTTCTACAGCATCGCCGCCCATGCCTCGGCCACCGTGAGCCGAAAATTAGCTACTACTTAAAGATTCAGGCCCTGCTCGGATCAGGTGGTAGCGGGTCCATGGCGGTGCGTCGTTGATCGTCAGGCTCGGTCCAGGCTCAGCTTCCGGCGATGTCAGAGGAGACGGAGATTCTGGTACAGCCGTCTGTAGCCGGAGCCGTGGCGGTGAAGGATCCGACCCAGGAGGAGGCGTGCCACCGCGACCCGGATACGTCGGCCGAAGTTACCTTCAACCTGATCGTCAGATAGCTGAGCAGATATGTATTATGACAAGTGAAATAGTTATTTATTGTTGTCTGGCCGGTATATACTGCGCCATTGCGATGCAGGACAGTGCTAGCAAAGTCATGGCCCTGGAATTGCCCTGACAGCTGGACCGAGCAGGGCCCGCTGGCGCATCTGGGCGCCGTATCCCAGTTGTCGGGAGAGAGCTTAGTCGTTGGTTGCTCCAGGCCGACGGAATTGGGGTGGATATAGGTGACCTTGTACCCTCCCGTCAGTTCGGCTGAAGAAACTGCAGGCGCCGCCGTCGTGGCTACGGACAACGTCGTCGAGGCAGGCGATTGATCCTTGCCGTGGATCGCTATCAGCCGGAACGAATGGTGCTCATCAGGAGAAAGCTCGCCGACTCGGTAGGAAGTAGCTGTGCCAGCCACCGAGGCGATCAGGCCGCCATCTTCGAACACTTCGTACTTGGTCGGTCGGGCGCCGCGCATGGCCTTCGACCAAGCGAGCGAGATCGAACTGTAGGTCAGCTTGCTGGCATGCAGACCGTTCGGTCGCTGGACGGCCGGAGGTCCTGCCCCCGCATGGAGCGACGTAGCGATACCGATACCGGCGCCGGCGGCAGCTAGCACCGCGACCGTCACTACGGCGGGTATGAGCAGTCTGGGCCGCCTGCGCGCGGGACGGCTAGTGTCAGGTGGGGGCCACGGCGGCGGCACAGTCGGCGATCCGGAGGTTGAATGCTGCGGGGTCGTTGACGTACCGCGACGGACAGCCTAGCTGTCCGAGGATCATCAGGGAGCAGGTCTTTTAGCAAATTCGACATTGCCGCCGGGTCGGACAAAATATCCGATCCAGAGTATGCGACGATCTCCCGCAGTGCCGCCCTGGCGTCTTCGGCATGTTCGAATGAAATGGTAGCCATGCGCGTCACCCCCGCTTTCCAACCACTATGCCGCCAACAAGGAATCACGGCAACACCCGGAATCTAAGGCGTCGGATTGCGTATCACTGCTTCTGGTTTTGCAGATTTTATAGTGCTTTATATCTGCCGCGAAGCAATCGCAAAGTGTGTGAATGTGGCAGCGGCATTGCAATAGCTGACATAACCGCAGCAAGGCCGCATCCGCCCG